>Ga0308015_10001390_pt1 | contig 10216 bp, 4 predicted proteins | sample Neamet231_FD_203128 | JGI IMG/M metagenome (GOLD analysis project Ga0308015, IMG submission 203128) | Marine microbial communities from water near the shore, Antarctic Ocean - #231 | ecosystem: Environmental > Aquatic > Marine > Unclassified | place: Southern Ocean | collected 2014-07-28
CGACCGCAGACTCGAAGCTGGGCGAGGCGACGCGGGCGATTGGGGGTGGCGTCGCGTCGTCGGCCAACCGAGTCGAGATGCCCTACGGTGAGCTTGTGATGGAGACGCAGGAGACGGTCGCCGAGTCGATCCTTGCATTTCCGGGCGCTGTCTCCAGCATGGTGCGGCAAAAGATCGCGGCGTTGACGCTGCGAGACACGAGCGCGCCGTCGGCGCCGCCGCTGCAGGCGAACGGAGACCTGTGACCGTTTACCTTACATAAAAACCCCGCTGTGAAGTTTATATCATATGTTTAATTATGGCGACGTTTCGACGCCTGCCTCGCCCGCCTCGCCCGCGCGTACCACGTCGACCAGCGCGCTGCTGTGAGCTCCCTCCTTGCAGCCGCAGCGGCAGAAGCCGACGCCGAGCTGCGCCGAGGCCCTGTACATGCCGCAGGCGGAGGCGATCGCCATCCTGCGCTTCCAGACGCGCGGCTTGACGCCCAGCCCGATCGGCGCGGGCTGCGGATGCTTCCGCAGCGCGGTCAGGAGCAGGGTGTCCAGGAAGGCCGGCAGCGCCATGCCCATCCCCGGGGCGCCGCTGCTGTTCCTGGCACCCCACGCCAGCAGGCAGCACAGCAGCGCCTGCCACTGCAGGTACGACAGCAGCTCGGTGTCCCCAAAGCCCACCTCGCACTTCTCGTCGCCGTCGTCCAGAAAGAGCTGCGCGTACATCAGCCGCGCGCGCTTCTGCGGCAGGTCGCGGCTCAGGAAGCCCAGCGTCGATACCATGCTCAGCCACGTCGAGATCGACCACAAGTCGCTGAAGCCCCTGCCCACGCGCTCCTCGTACGCGAAGCGCCGCCTGGCGTACAGCGCGAACAGCGCCTTCAGCGGCTTGGCGCGCCGCGAGAACGCGAGCTGCACGTCGGCGCGCGCCCACGAGCTGGCCGCGACCTCGACGGCCGCCACGTCCGGCAGCAGCGCCGCCGTGCGCGGGCCGAGCAGCGGGCCCATCACCTCGACCAGGCACTGCAGCTGCAGGCTGCTCGACGGCAGGCAGCGCGCCGCGTACCGTGCCTGCGCCACGCGGATGAGCAGCGCTCCGAACTGCGCGAGCGTCGGCTGCCCTTTAGCCTGCCGCTCCTGCGCCCCGAACAGCGGCGTCCACGTCGGGCCGAGCGCGCCGGAGGAGCGCGACGCCAGGTGCATCTTGTGCATCGCGCGGACGAACAGGTGGTGCTTGCGCAGCAGCCGCTGCAGCCCCGCCGCGTCGTCGTCCACCGTGAGCGGCAGCGTCAGGTGCAGCCGCGCCGCCAGCTCCGGCAGCCCGCCGCAGCTGACAGCGCGCTCCACCAGCAGCGCCTCCTCGTACAGCATCCCGCAGCGCGCAAAATGCTGCGCCGAGCGCAGGTCCTTGTCGTCGAGCAGCCCGTGCGACAGCTCGTGCGCCAGCTTCGCCCGGAGCTTCGCCGCCAGCGCCAGCGCGTGCTCGGCCTCCAGGTAGCGCCGGCTCGTCCAGTCGTCGCGCGCGCGCACGATGTGGCCGTTCAGCGCGCGGCTGATCACCTCGGGCGCGTCCTCCAGGTACCCCTCGACCGTTTCGTCCTCCTCCTCCTCGTCGTCGTCGCTGCCGTCGCCGCTCTCGTGGCCGCCGGCGCCCGCCTTTTTGGGCGGCGTTGCCGCGCCTGCGCGCAGCAGCGCCCGCGAGCGCGGCGAGAGCATCGGCTGCTCCCGCCGCTGCTCGCGGCAGCCCGGGCAGGTGCTCGGGTCGCGGCAGCCGAGCTCGTGCGTGCGGGCCAGCGAGACGGAACGCAGCGGCATGGCGTGCTGCTGCCGCTCCCACTGCCGCTGCGCCAGCTGCAGCCGCGCCGCCGACGCCACCACCGGCAGCGCCCGCCCCGACGGCCCCAGGCTCACGCGCCCGAGGTTCGGCAGCGGCTCCGGCCTAAAGCCGTTGTGCGCCGGCTGCAGCAGCCCGACCACGGGCGCGCCGCGCCGCACCGGAAGCCGCCGCGCCGCCGGCTGCGGCGCCGCCGCCTTGGGCTTGCGCTTGGGCTTCGGCTTGGGCTTGGCCGGCGCGACGATGCGCCGCGCGGGCTTGGCCTTGCTGTACGGCGCCGCCTCAGGAACCCGCGGCACGCTCGCCACCCGCGCGCGGCGCTTCGGCGGCCGCGGCTTCTTCGCCGCCGCCTCACGGGACTTGCTGCGCGGCGAGACCGCGCGCGGCGACGACGGCGCGAACCACGCTGTCGGCGGCTTCTGCAGCTGCGCCGCCGCCGCCGCCGCGCTGGACGACCGGGTGGAGCCGCGCGAGCGCGGGAACGTGTCAGTCGTGCTGCTGGGCAGCTTGATGGCTACGACGCGGCGCGGCGGGCCAATGGTGCGGGCCTCCATCGGTGGTGGTGGCCTAGATCAGTGTCATCTAGCCACCACAGGCTGCGCCGACTCCATCGTTCAGCAGCAGGCTGCAGGCAACCATGGCAATTTATACTCTTGCCTCTCCCTTTTTTCTGTCCACTGCTGTCGCTTTCCGTGGTGACGGCAACAACCACAACGCGCGCACCTGGCGCATGCGGCATATTGGCTGACGGTAAACAAAACCGGCGCGCGCGGCTCGGCGGCGCGGCTCGACGACGCGAGCGCCCCGCGGTGCTGTGGCGCTGTGGCAGGGCGACTAAGGCCTTTAGGCTGAAGCCGGTTTGGTCGGAGCTCCAGTCGCAACCACTGCCTCAGCTACAGCGCTGGCTCGGCGTTTGACGTCGATCTAAGCGCCGGCTGTTCGGCTCGCGCTCGCTGACGCTCGCCGGCGGCTTGCGCACAGGCCTGGGCGCGCTGCCGCGGCCGCCATGCTGCAGCTCCGCACGGGCAAGATCGACAGCGTGACGTTCTCGTTCCTGGGCGACAAGGCGATCGAGGACCTGTCGGTGGTGTGCATCACCAACCCGAAGACGCTGGACAGCATCGACCGCGCGGTGCCCGGCGGGCTGTACGACCTGGCAATGGGCCCGTTCGAGCGCGGCATGGTCTGCACGACGTGCGGTCTGGGCTTCAAGGACTGCCCGGGCCACATCGGGCGCGTGGAGCTGCCGCTGCCGGTGTTCAACCCGCTGACCTTCGACGTGCTGTACAAGCTGCTGCGCTGCCGCTGCTTCGCCTGCGAGCACATGAAGCAGGACGACGGCGCCAGCCGCATCCAGGTGGCGCGGCTGCAGCTGCTGGAGGCGGGCGAGTGGGAGCACGACGCGGCGCTCGAGATGTACGCCGCCACCGGCGGCCTGGCCGCCGCGGTGGGCGCCGCCGCGAGCGGCGGCGGCGACGGCGACGACGACGACGACGACGACGACGACGACGACGACGACGACGACGACGACGACGACGACGACGACGACGACGACGACGACGACGACGACGACGACGACGACGAGCGGATGGGTGACGACGACCTGCCGCCGACCGCCGCGTCGCAGAAGTGCGAGCGGATCATCGCCGAGGCGATGAAGAAGACGAAGAAGCGGCGCGCGCGGGGGACGGCGCCGAGCAAGTCGGCGCACTGCGAGGCGCTGCGGGCGAAGCTGGCGGGCTCGCTGAACAGCTCGATGCAGGCGATCAAGACGTGCCAGAACTGCGGCGCCAAGGCGACGCCGCTGCGGAAGGAGAGCTCCGGCAAGATCTTTATCGGGCAGGGGCACGGCAACCCGCCGCTACTGCTGCACCCGCTGGAGGCCAAGGCCAAGCTGGCGGTGACCTGGGGCCACTCGGAGGAGCTGATGAAAGTGCTGGCCGGCGGCTGCGACAACGCGGGCTCGCTGTTCCTCGAGATGCTCGCGGTGCCGCCCAGCCGCTTCCGGCCCGCGTCCAAGGTTGGCGACTTGATAACGGAGCACCAGCTGAACATTGCGTACCAGAACGTGCTGACGGCCTCGGACAGCCTGCGGTCGCTGGAGTCGGACGAGGTGGACATTGCGAACGACATCCTGAGCGACGGCGAGAAGCTCGAGAAGAAGCTGCCGCTGCTGATGGAGCTGCAGCAGGCGGTGAACGGGCTATTCGACTCGTCCAAAGCGGAGAACCCGAAGACGGCGCCGAAGGGCATCCGGCAGGAGCTCGAGAAGAAGGAGGGCCTGTTCCGCAAGCACATGATGGGCAAGCGCGTGAACTTTGCCGCGCGCTCCGTCATCTCGCCCGACCCAAACATTGCGACGGACGAGGTGGGCGTGCCGCTGCGCTTCGCGCGGCGGCTGACATACCCAGAGTCCGTGAACCAGCACAACGCCAAGTGGCTGCGCGAGCTGGTGGAGAACGGCCACGAGAAGTACCCCGGCGCGCTGGGGATCGAGGACGAGCACGGGCGCTACACGGACCTGAAGCGGATGACGGCCGCGCAGAGGCACGCGCAGGCCATGACGCTGCTGACGGAGAGCGCGGCGGACACGGCCGAGGGCGTGCAGACGTACGCGTGCAAGAAGGTGCACCGCAATTTGATCGACGGCGACTACGTGCTGATGAACCGGCAGCCGACGCTGCACAAGCCCGGCGTGATGGCGCACCGCGCCCGTGTGATGAAGCGCGACGCCGTGCTGCGGCTGCACTACGCCAACTGCAACACGTACAACGCGGACTTCGACGGCGACGAGATGAACATGCACTTCCCGCAGGACGAGTTCGGCCGCGCCGAGGCGATGCTGATCGCCGGCGCCGACAACCAGTACATCGTGCCAACCAACGGCGAGCCGCTGCGAGGGCTGATCCAGGACCACGTCGGCTCGGGCGTGCTGCTGACCAAGCGCGACTCGTTCTTCACGCGCGACGAGTTCTGCCAGCTGGTGTACGGCGCGTGCTACGGAGAGGTGGGGCAGATAGAGGTGGAGGTCTGCGCGATCCGGCCGGCGATATTCAAGTATCCGGGCTCGGAGTTGGACGGGCCGCTGTGGACGGGGAAGCAGATCGTGTCGTGCATCCTGCGGCTGCTGATCGGCGAGCAGATGCCGCTGGACTACAACGGCAAGAGCCAGGTGCCGGGCAACGCGTGGGGCACGGGGCGGGCGACGGAGGGCGCGATCGTCTGCGAGGAGGACAAGGTGGTCGTGCGGAGGGGGTTCCTGCTGCAGGGCGTGCTGGACAAGAAGCAGTTCGGCGCGAAGGAGTTCAGTCTCGTGCACTGCATGTACGAGCTGTACGGGCCCAAGGTCTGTGGCAAGCTGCTGACGGTGCTCGGGCGGCTCTTCACGAACCACCTGCAGGACCACGGCTACACCTGCGGCATCGACGACCTGCTGCTCGGCGCGGGGGCGGAGAAGTCGCGGCTGGACCTGCAGGATACGCTGAGAGGGATCAGCGACGAGAAGGAGCGCGACCTGATCGGCGCGGACGCCAGCGTCAACTCAAAAAGCGTGCGGCTGGGGCTGCGTAAGAAGTTCGCCGCTGACGGCGACTCTGCGCAGTCGGAGCTCGATGGGCCGATGAAGGCGTCGCTGAGCAAGGTGACGTCCGCGGTCACGAAAGCCTGCCTGCCCGGGGGCACGAGGAAGCAGTTCCCGCACAACATGTTCTCGCTGATGACCGTGGCCGGCGCGAAAGGCAGCGTCGTGAACCAGATGCAGATTTCGTGCCAGCTGGGGCAGCAGGAGCTGGAGGGGCGGCGAGTGCCGATCATGGCCAGCGGCAAGACGCTGCCGTGTTTCGAGCCGTACGCTCTGGGCTACCGCGAGGGCGGCTACATCGGCGACCGCTTCCTCACGGGGCTGCGGCCGGCGGAGTACTACTTTCACTGCATGACCGGGCGTGAGGGCCTGATTGACACCGCCGTCAAGACGTCGCGCTCCGGCTACCTGCAGCGCTGTCTGATCAAGCACCTGGAGCACCTGTCGGTGGCGCACGACTACACCGTGCGTTCGTCCGACGGCGAGATCGTGCAGTTCCGCTACGGCGACGACGGCATCGACTGCACGAAGGCGACGTTCCTGCAGGACCCGTCGACGCTGGACAAGCGCATGGGGTTTCTGGCGTCGAACTACCAGGCGGTGATGCAGAAGATCTGGAGAAACAAGGCGGAGGTGATGGCGTGCGTCAACGAGAACGACGCAGCGAGGAAGACGACCAAGCTGATGAGGAGGGCCTTGAGAAAGGAGGGCAAGCCAGACCAGCCGGACCCGGTGATCAGCATGCTGCTGCCGTCGCGGAACCTGGGCTGCGTGTCAGAGACCTTCGAGAAGGAAATCGACACCTTTACGACGAAGGACTCGGAGAAGCTGTTCCAGACGTCGGTGCACGACGGCGAGGACAGCCGCGGGCCGGAGAAGGGCGAAAACGGCAAGACAATGTTCAAGATGCTGATGCACATGAAGTATCTGCGCTCGCTCGCCGAGCCCGGGGAGCCCGTCGGCGCGCTTGCGGCGCAGTCGGTCGGCGAGCCGTCGACGCAGATGACGCTCAACACCTTCCACCTTGCCGGCGTCGGCGGCGGCAATGTGACGCTCGGTATCCCGCGGTTGCGCGAGATCCTGATGACGGCGGGCGACAACCTCTCGACGCCGCTCATGTCGCTGCCCATCCCCGTGGGCGATGGCGACGTGGAGGTGGCGCACAAGGTGTCGCGCGAGCTGAAGCGCGTGTTCCTGGCAATGTTGATCGAGAAGGTCGAGGTGACGCAGGAGGTTGCGATCTCGAAGCACTCGGACCAGGCGATGCGCACCTACACGCTGAAGGTGCACATCCTGCCGAAGGCCAAGTACGAGGACCAGTTCACCGACGAGCACGAGATGATTCTCAAGGCGCTGGACGGGCAGTTTGTGGCGGCGCTCTCGCTGGCGATCTCGAAGGAGCTGAAGCGCAAGGTCGAGGGAGCGCATGTCGGGGCGAAGAATGTCAAGGAGCAAGCCCCCGGGGTGGTCACAAAGAAGAAGGTTGCGAACGAGGAGGCGCAGCTGGAGGACGAGGACGACGACATTGGCGGCGACGCGGCGCGCCAGAACAAGCGACGCTCCGAGGCCGAGACTGGCGACGACGGCAAGGCCGAGAAGGTTGCTGGCGAGGGCGCGAGCGACTCCGACAGCAGCGACGACAGCAGCGACGACGAGACGTTCGGCACCACGCGGCCGGCGGCGAAGGGCAAGGCGAAGGCCAAGGCCAGGGCCGTCGGCATGGACACGGACGCCGAGAACGGCGTCGGCAGCAAGGAGGCAGGCTCCTTCGACGAGGACGCGCGCGTCTGGACGTGGAACATTTGCCTGCAGACGAGCGACCGCAAAATCCTGCTTGCGGAGATGGCGACGCGGCTGATGGAGAAGGTGATCGTGGTGCAGCGGCTCGACGGCGTCAAGAACTGCTTCGTGCAGCGCGACGACCGCGGCGTGATCGCGCGCAACGACAATGGGCAGGTGATGGTGACGTGCGAGGGCGTGAACCTGCTGCAGATCCGCAAGTACGCCGCCATGCTCGACCTCGACAACCTCACCACCAACGACATCGCGAGCGTGCGGCGGTGGTACGGCGTCGAGGCGTGCCGCAACATGGTGATGAACCAGATCAAGTCCGTGTTCGGCGTGTACGGCATTACCACCGACAACCGCCACCTCGGGCTGATCGCGGACTACATGACGCACACCGGCGACATCACGCCTTTCAACCGGAGCGGCATGGGCCTCAACACCAGCCCGTTCCTCAAGATGAGCTTCGAGACGTGCACGCAGTTCCTCATGAAGGCGACGATCGGCGGCGACCGCGACGAGCTGCTCACGCCCAGCGCCAAGATCGTGCTGGGGCAGGTCGTTGAGGTCGGCACGGGCAGCGTCGACTGCTTCGTGGACCTCAACGTCACGAAGACGCCCGTTGCCTGATAGCTTTTGATAACATAATTTCCTTTCCTCACATCTAATCGACCACCGGTGCCGACGACTGCCGCATTCTCAGGCCTGCATGCCCGCGGTCCCCCGACGGAGCCGCCCGCTCGTCGTTCTTGCGCAGCGCCGCCAGCCACGCCGGCCGGTCCGTCAGCACGGACTCGACGCCCAGCGCCAGCGCCGTCTCGTACTTCTCCTCGTCGTTGACGCCGAGGCACCAGACGCGGATGCCACGCTCCTGCAGGTGCCGGAACAGCTTCGGCCGCATCGTCAGCGCCGGCAGCTTGTCCGCGATCGCCCACTGCACGCTCTCCGGGAGGCTCCTCACCACGGGGATCCGCGAGAAGAAGCCGAGGTTCTTGAGCTGCAGGATCGTGAAGCCCCACAGCGGGTCGAACCAGCTCGTGGGGATGAACCCGATGAGGCCGATGTAGTAGCAGCAGTAGATGAGCGCGATGCGCCCCACGTCGCTGCAGATGAAGAAGGCGCCGTTCTCGTGTGCCCGCAGCTCGGCGTTGATCTCGCCGTCCAGCGAAAAGCACGAGGCGCGCTCCAGCAGCCCCTCGTCGCGCAGCAGCGCGTGCACCTTCTGGCGCAGCGCCGCGCTGTTCTCCTTGAACTCCACCATCACCGCCAGGTTCTCCGTCCTCCGCACGATCGGCAGCACCTGCTTCAGCAGCGGCAGCTGCTGCGGCTGCAAGCCCTCGCCCTCGCCCTGCCGGTGGCCGTCGGACGGCCGCGCCAGCACCACCGGCAGGTCGGCCGCCTTCAGCTCGCGCACGTGCCCCTCGACGCCCGTCACGCGCCGCAGGTCGCCGTCGTGCAGCACCGCCACCTCGCCGTCCGCGGTCACCCAGACGTCCAGCTCGACCGCGTCGCACAGCGCGCTCGACGCGGTGAACGACGCCAGCGTGTTCTCCGGCGTCAGCTCCCGCCCGCCGCGGTGCGCGATGTTGAACACCTCCGACCAGTAAGGGTGCGGCGCCTTCTTCGCGTGCACCAGCCGCGGCCAGCGGCGCAGCACGTAGCTCATCGTGCCGACCGCGCCCGCGGTGACCACCAGCGCGGGCCACATTGCGCAACGCCACGGCACGCTCAAGTGTGCGCTGCTTTCTTGCCGCCCCAAAATTGTGTGGTTTTGAGCGCTCCTCGTTTTCCGACGAACCATTGTTTACCAAGCCCTCTCGCACAGAAACCAGACAAGACACGTCGCAAAAACTCCCTACGCGGGTGTTGAAAAGGGAGGCGAGCTCGACGTACACCAGAAATCGTGCGCAGAACGGCGGCGGCGCCGCTCGTTTCCGGGCTTCGTCTGTGCTCAAAATGCGGGCGCTGGTGCTCCTCCTGGTGGGCAGCGCCGTGGCCGCCGCCGGGGGCGCCGGTCTACAAGCACAAGTGGGGCACCGTGGCCGACATGATGGCCATGCACGGGCAGGGCGCCACTGTGAGCGAGCTGTCCATCCTGAAGTTCGCGGCCACGCACTACGGCCAGATCACCACGGCCGCGCCGTGCAGCAAGTCCGAGTGCGCCAAAGGGCACACGATGGAGGACCTCACGCTGGACGTGGCGCGCGACGCTGGTCGGCATGTACTGGCGCACGGACTATATCGGCGAGATCGCGAGCTGCTCCAACTTCACGGCCGCACTGAAGGCGACGGGCAACAGCACGTACCTGCGCGACGACAACGGGAACCTGGCGCTTGAGCACGGCCACAGTGTGATGTGGGATTACTCGAATAAGAGAGGCGTCGCGCTTTTTGCGCGGGCGCTGGTGAACGCGGTGAGCCAGACTCTCAGCAACGGCAAGCCAGTTCTGGATTACCTCTACCTGGACGGCCCCGACTGGCAGGATCTGCCAAACATCAGCAAGGCGCGCAACGCGCGGCTGAAGGCCGACAAGATGGAGTTCCTCGCGGACCTGCAGAATCAGTTCGACGCGCTGCCGAGCGGGAGCCGCGGCATCATCCTGAACGGCGTCGACACGGTCGCCACCGCGAAGTGTTCAACCCGACCGGCGCGAGCGGCGTGATGGTGGACCACTTCACCATCCTGCAGTTCCTGCTGACCGGTGAGCCGATGGACACCGACAAGTGCAACGTCAAGCCGCCTGACGTGTGCGGCCACTTCAAACGTGAGCGCGATGGACGCGCTCTTCAAGCTGGTGCGCAGAAAGGAGCTCTAGAACTTGACCGTGCAGGTGAAAGGGTGGGTCGGGCCGATCATCTCGCAGCGGGACAAGTGGCCGCCGCAGATGCACACGCCAGCGAACGGCGCGGAGAAGCAGGCGGTCATGGCGGAGCTCTTCAACTCCGAGCTGGCGTTCTTCCTGCTGGTGGCGGAGGCGCACATGTGGTGGGAGTACTCGTGGTTCTTGGACTTCGACTCGTTCATCC
>Ga0308015_10001395_pt1 | contig 10174 bp, 1 predicted proteins | sample Neamet231_FD_203128 | JGI IMG/M metagenome (GOLD analysis project Ga0308015, IMG submission 203128) | Marine microbial communities from water near the shore, Antarctic Ocean - #231 | ecosystem: Environmental > Aquatic > Marine > Unclassified | place: Southern Ocean | collected 2014-07-28
GTAGCGTCCGCGTACAATCCAGCCACCAAAAAGGTGGAACATGTTACGTGGGAAGAATACACGGACGGCCGCGATGCGAGAAAGAAATGGGGGAAAACAACAAACGGATGGACATGGCTCCGACACATGCAGTGCGTCGAAGAGAACCAACAGCGGCGAGCAACACAGAGACCAACACGGAGAGCGACACAGAGAACTGACAGCGGTAGGCTCGAAACCTGCGTGCAAGGACTCGACCCGTCACACTATAAAATCCCGAACGACATAGCAATGGGGCTAGAGGCGGCAAAGATCATGGTGATCGTGTTCAAAGCGGACGGCGACACGGGGGAGGTGACGCCGGCAGAGTGCGCGCCTCTGGATGCGCCTCACATCCTCCAGCATAACACCCTCCGCAACAGCCTCTATGGCAGCCTCGAGGAGGGCAGCCGTAGAGTCCTCCATAAGGACGGTCAGCGGATTGAGGCGGGATGGACGATCAGTGTGGTGGAGTACACGGAAGACCATTACAACGCTGTACACTCATTCCAGCTAAAAATGCCACGCCGACTGACGCACCCATCCACCCGGACGCGCAGTAGCACGGCGACCATGCGCGTCGCAACCAGGAGCGTCCGCACCCCGGCACAGCGACGGCTGTGGGAAGTAGTGAGCGGCGTACTGGACGGAGAACACCCCGCTGCATGTGGAATATACTGGGCGAAGAAAGATGCCTTCGAACTGCCGGCAACTGACGATGCGCCCAGCGATGAGGAAGCCGACAGCAGCAGTGACGATGATGATGAGGACGACGCGGATGATGCCGACGGCGGTGACAGCGAAGATGGCGAGGACGACGACAACGACGATGACGCGGACGGTGGCAGTGACGGAAATAATGACGAGGAAAGGGACAGGGAAGCGGACGGCCAATCGGACGAAAACGATGACAAAGACGACGATAGCTATGGAGACAGTGACAGCAAAAACAGCAAAACGAAAGAAGGCGGGGATGCGGGGAAACCAACGAACCCGATCACCAATTACTTTAAGCCCAGAGAGGACAGCGCAGGAGCGGAGCACGAGCGGGAAAACGAACGTACGGAGGTGAAGCAAGCGGTCTGCGAAATGGTGGACAAGGTGGAGGCCGCGGAAATGATGGCCGATGAAAACGCGAGGAACGCAAGGGTGAAAGGGGACACGGCCATGTACCCGGGACTGTCCGGAGTGGAAAGCACCGTCACAGTAACCGATATCTGTGGGGAGAAGACTGCAGTCCAGTTCCGGAATGGACAGCAGCTGACAGTGCCAACCAACGAGCTACGGGACCGGGTAGTGGGGACAGCCGCCGCCGCCCGAAACCTACATGCGAAGCTAGCAAGGATGGGCTGGCAGGAAATGGCAGAAGTACAGGACACGGTGCAGCTGCCGGAGGACAGTGACACATACACGATGGCCATCGGCGCCCACCTCCTCCCGACCGCGACAGTCGCAGAGCTAGAAGCGTGGGCGACTGCAACGAGAGCCACACTGGGGATTGGACCAGGCGTACTGTCCATTGCGGACCACCGCAAAGTCCAACGCCACACCCGCTGCACCACAACAGTGGTGGACACGCGAGACGGATTCAGCGTCGGACACATGGAAATATCAAGCAGACCAGAGGGTGTCCCGCCGGACAAAGAAGAATACGCGCTGCTGCTACGTACCGCCAGCGCAAGGTACCGCCCATTCCCGAAGCGGGGAGTGAGGAATAAAAGGGACCTCGCAAAGGTGGCAAAGAGGTACCGCCTACACTGGGCGCCGGACGCAGGACGTATGGACGTATGGGTCCCCCCACATGCCAAACGAGGGGCAGCGAAAGCCCGAGCAAAAGCCCGAGAGGAAACCGTGACGCGATGGGACCCCGTGACAGAAGCAGAGAGATTCCTGAACCGGTCCCTACCACCGCAGGGCGCAGGGCATGGGATGCGAACGGCGGCACCACGAGACCCAGAGTTGGACGCGATTGCAATGGTGGTCACATCCCTGGTCACGTCTGTAGTCGAGTCTGTGGAGGATCACGGCCTGCAGGCGGTCCAGTCCGTGGTTGAATCAGTTGTTCACGCAGTGGTAGCTGGTGCCGGGACCCGGAACGGGGCGGACTCGTCAGTGGACACAGTAACAGAGCGTCAGAGAGATAAAGTGACATGCACGCACTGCGGATCACGCATGTACCCGGCTGGGCTTCGCAGTCACCAAAAATCGGCATTCTGCGTAGTGCCAACGCTGAAGGAAGACGCACCAGTGGAAGTTATAGCAAAAGCGATAGCCGAGAACGAAGACCGAGGAGAAGGCGGGAAACTGGCAACAACAACCAACGCACACAACCGGGTAAAACAGCTGACGAACAGGGTCCTGGGGCTGGCACTGGAACGCGCCAACAGTGTGAACACAGGGGAGAGGTCCGGGCAACCTGACGCAAACAGCACACGAGAGCTGACGGAGCAGCCAAGGAAAACCGGTAAGGTGAAACCGGGCAACATGAAACCTAAAGTGGGGAAAAAGGTCCGTAAACCGCGGCGACCAATCGACATGCATGAACGGCTCTCGCTGGTGACATGGAACATGGCACAGCCGAGCAAGACGCAGATACAACTCCTGGACCTGCTAGGACACGACATTGTATTCCTCCCGGAAATATGGAGCAAGGGACAAGAACTCCAGGGGTACATGGGGCCGAACCGCCTACTGGCAACCACCCCGCGCGCGGCCGACCCGGCGGGGGCGGTGGCATTCCGGCTGAGCGAAGACATGGCGGCGCGACTGCTCACCTGGGAAAGCTGCCCGGGAGAACCACACAGAACGCTATGCCTAAAATTCCCCCTGCACAACGGGAAGATACTGGTAATAGTGGGAGTGTACGCACCGCCGGATTACCGAACGGGTCCGTCCCAAGTGGAGGTCCTGAAGGCCGTGGAGCAGTACGTCACAAGCCACAGGACCCCCAAACACATATTCATTGTACTAGGAGACTTCAATGCGCAGCTAATCCGGAACCAAAAAGGGCAGACTGGCAAATTCTGCCTCCGGGAGAATCAAGACGCGATGACAGCCCAAAAAGCGCGAGCATCACGGAGACTACACGAATTCCTGCGGGACACAGCACTGTACGCGATCAGCACGGATGAGCACAAGTTTAGTGGAAAGAAGCGCGGGCGAGCAGCGACGTGGCGGCGGCCAGGCGTCGGAACTGACGGCAGAGCAAAATTCGTCCAGCTCGACTACACCTTTGGCTGCAAGCAAGCTACCAAGCTGGTGGTGACGATCAAGAACGACTGGGGAGCCACACCCCTGAGGTGGTCAGCGGACAAACACGATCACGCGATGCAGATCACGGCACTACGATTCCCGTTCACGCACGAAGTGATGAAGCAGAAAAAGCAGGCATCAACCAGACCGACGGCAAAGATGTATCGTGACAAGGACAAAGCGAGGCAGCTAGAAGCCGCGGTACGCGCGAGCCTCGAGGAAATGGGAGCGGAAAACATGGAGAACGCGTTAACGGCAGCTATAGCACAAGCAGAAGCAGGTACACCGATCGGCCGTGATGAGGTGCAGCAACTGCTGAATCGCTCGTATGAAGTGACGACGGAAGCGCTGAGGGACGGGCACCTGAAAGTCGCTAGCACAATCGAGCTGGTCGATGGGAAGGTAGAGGAGGAGGGAGCACAAAAGACAGCGGTACCGACAGCGGTGAACAGGCGCGGGTTTGTGGAATGGGTAATCAGTGAACACACGATCAGGCTATGCGACGCGAAAGAACAGCACCGACTGTCGATGCCAGACCGCAAACTCACCAAACTGGACAAGAGATGGCATGATAAGGGGATCAAAGCAAGCACGTGCAACGACGGAAAAGGATGGGTGAACGAGCAAATAGGACAACTCCGGCAGATGAAATATGGCGACGACCCCAGAGCATGGCACCAATGGTGGAAACGGATCCTGAGACGCGGACGCTCACCGAACCCGGTCCCAGGGCGGCTATTCTCTGGCCACAGCCCACAACAAGACGCGGACGAGTGGGCAGAGTATATGAGACAACTACGGAGCTGGAAAGAGCCCACGGAGTGGGACCCGCTGCCGGACACGTACGGAACAGACGATCCGGACACACCGCTCACAACCGAAATCATAGAGCACGTCATCGACCACGTGACCAAGGAAGACAAGATGCCGGGGCGCGACGGAGTACCGGTCACCCTGTGGAAACGGTCCGGCACTGCGAGGCAAATCCTCGTCAAGATCATCAAGACGATCTGGCTGTATGAGATCCCCCCGGAGAAGGCTATGGAGATGGTACACATAATGGCTCATAAGCCAGGACGGACGTGGAACGAGAGGAAGAGCTTCAGGCCGATCACATGCCTCAACGATATTATGAAAGTTTTCGACGGGTGCCTGTACCACATTATGGCACGACGGACGGGCACCATCGCCGACCCGGAATGGCTTAAGTCCCATGGAATTGAACAGCCCTACACTGAGCAACTCCCACAGACACAGCGGGCGTTCTGCCCGCGCCGATCGAGCCTGGACGTGCTGCTGAACCACACGCTAACCCAATGGCGCGCGCAAGCGTGCAACCTGTACATGATAACGGCACAAACCGATCTGGCCGGCGCCTTCGACACTGCACTCTTCACAGGAATGGACAGAGCCCTCGGCGAGTGGAAGGCGCCATCAGCGGATGGACAGGATCCTCGGCGAACGGACAGAGCCCTCGGCGAACGGACAGGGCCCTCAACGGACAGGCCTCTCGGCGTCCCCCCGAAGCACCGGAAACTAGTCCGCATGGTCTACAGCCGCGCGGTGTGCATGGTGAAGGTCCGTACCTCGGGCGGGGTGGAAGCCCACTCCGCGCCATACCGGCCGGAACGTGGCGGCTGTCAAGGCAGCTGCCTAATGCCCTGGACTTTCATAATGCTGACCCAGTACGCGTACTGTAGAAACGACACAGGACGCCGACTCATATATGGACCAGCAGAAAGAGGGATATCAGTAGATACACGCTGCAGCATGTGCAGAAAACGTTATGAAAGACGGCTGGTCCACGTCCAAGACGGCCACTGCCGAGGATGCCAGATCATCCGACAGAAGGCGCCCAAACACGCCGGAGTGTCGAGCCATAAACTGCGCGAGTCGACGAAGCAGATAGAAGAAGCGTTCGACGAGTATGACAAGGACCGGGACAACATGCTGAACGAAACAGAGCTGGAAGTTATGATAAGCCAGACACGACCGGCGCTGGAGCGTGTTGCAGCAGCGGAGCTGGTCGAGCAAATCTGGGAGACGTACAGCCTGACGGACGAGGAGACTGCGACGCGAGGCGTCCCCAGAGCCGCAATGTACGAAATCTGGAAACTAGTAGGGGGGCACCAGCCAGACCGGGAGGAAAGTAGTAGCGACAGTGACGACGGCGATGACGCTGGCATGGAGGCCTTCGCGTGGAGAATGAGAAGGAAAGGCCCAGCGGCCAACGCTACCCGTGGCGCAGACGATGACACGGACGTGGAAAGCGGCGGCGACGACGAAGACGACACTGATCAGCAGCCAGAGTTCCCAGGGCAACTCCATGAGGACGACGAGAAAGCGCTGGACCAGCTTGAAGAATGGCTAGAAAGCATCGGGGGCCTCCCGCCGCTAGCAACGGCAAGTCTCGAATTTGCGGACGACCAGGGACAAATACACTGCATCGAAAGACTGCGCGGAGTTCCGGAAGAAAGACGTATGGAACACAAGCTCATCGCGAGATGGACGGGGAGGCGGCTGGAGACGTTCATGAAGGGAGTCTACCTAGACGCTGGATTCGAAGTCGAGCTAGCGAAGACATACTGCATGTGGACAACGCAACCGGTCACACGCAGCCCGGCCCTACAGGAGACGGAGATTGAACAACTGGGGCTGAAGTTTAGGTGCGACGGATGCGGGCGGCACGAGGCCTCCATCGCGACCAAGGAGGGACACTACAAACACTGCCCATACATCCAGTGCGCCGAAGAATGGACAAACCCGGCAGACGAACACGGGGAGTGGGAGGTCATCGACGTTCTGGATGTGCGCGGTCCGCCAGAGCAGCGATACTGGAAGTTACTGTGGAAACCGTACCCGGGGCAAGACAAGATGGAAGCGGAGCGCAGCGAACAGGATGATGGATCGTGGAGACATGACTGGCAGCCGGCCAGAAATTGTACCCGACTGTTAGCAATGCAGAGGACGTTCTTCACCAACAACCAGCAACTGGTCCCGACAGCCAGCATCGAGGGACGGGCCTGGTGGGCGGAGAAAGAAGTCATTGTACCGCAGCCGAGGTGCCGGCACTGTAATCACATGGCGAGTTCCCAGAGCGCGCAAAAGAAGCACGACGCCGAGTGCATATACGTTCCCGTACAACGGAGCAAAGACTCCCCAGCCGGACGTAAGGCAATGCGCAAACGACTGGATGACGACGTGAAGCAGTACCCAGCAATCCACGTGCATGCGCCGACACACAAAAAAGCGGTGAAGGGATACGTGAAGCTCCAGACAGTATCCTCGATGGTGTCACTCGGCCACCTTACCACCAGCGATGCCTCCACTGCAGCGGACATGAACGCGCGAATGGGAAAAGCATCGAGAGACTTCGTAAAAGGGATGCACCTATGGACGCACCCGGACATCAAGCGAAAGGAGAAGTTGCGGATGTTCCGCAGGCATATCATGCAGCTCCTGTACGGCGCGTCGGTGTCGTGGTACCTCACCGATGCTCTCGAACGGCGACTGAACTACTGGACGGCCGGAAAAATGGCCATCATATGCGACACAGACTCGAAAACGGAGTGTGGTAAGAGGAGAGTACACACAGTGATGATGATACGGTACTACAGACGCCGACTCGGGGGCAACATCATACGAGCGCACGACGACGACATCAACAGAGCGGAGCTGATACAACACGCAGAACTGGTGCGCAGAGGAGAACTCCCCAAAAGAGGAGGCATGGTGTGGGACTTCCCGCCGTACGACAGCATCGAGGAGCTGGAGAAAGCAGCGGGGTATGATGATGGCAGTCCCATCGAACGACACGGCATCGCACATGCGGCGGCGATTGAATCCGCCCGAGAGCAATGGAGAACGGAAGACAGGGAGCTGTGGACGCAGTACGGGGGGGACTCAGAAGACGAATCGGGATCAGAAGATGGCAAAGATGAAGACAAAACCCTGGAAGACAAAGAAGACAGCGAAAAGGAGAAACAGACGGCAATAGACCAACTAAACGCGACAACGGCGAGACAAATACAAGAGGTAATCGAGGAAACGAGACTGGCGATCGGCAAGGCGACAAGCGTGAAGCCCTCAACGGCTGTAAACGGCGTATACAGAGCGAAGCAACACGAATCCGCATTTGTCATGGTAACGTACCACGATGGCGGGTTCACCCCCGCTAAAGACTCCAAGACCAAGGAGGAAACGGCCGGATGGGGGTACCAGCTCGAGCTGATGATAGTGCACCGAAACCCGAGCCGAGATAGAGTATTATTGGTCAGACAAGCGTATGGGCCGGTCCAGCTGGAGGCGGACAAGAGCGACTCCTGCGGCTGCATCAAGAGGTCGAACAACACAGCTGAACTGTCGGCGGTCCCGCAAATACTAGTCGACGCCATCACATGGAAGGTCCGAGCGGAAGCGAGTGGGAAAGTGGCAACGGGCCAGTGGATAACAGTGGTCCTGGTATACGACTCAAAGTACGTCCGCGACCAATGTGATGTGCACGAGGCTGAGACACTACCGGACAAAAACAGCACGGTCATCAAACTATGTAGGCGGCTCCTGACGGCAGCGGGAGAACACTGCATCCGAGTACAATGGGTAAAAGTCAAGGGGCACGGCGGAGACAAAGGCAACGATGCGGCGGACAACACGGCCACTTGGGCGCAAGCCGGAGGGTACCAGAACGTCCAGAACATCAAACGGGCAGTCGAATGCATGAAGAAAGGCACATGGGAGGAGCTCGAAACAGTGCCGGCGCCGTACGACGCCGACTACCGGAGCACAGGCTTCGAGCCCGATGACGTACGACCGACGCCGGAGGCAGCCAAACCGCAGCAGCGGCGAATGCAAGACGAGCGCCCCCGACTACGCTTCAAGGGAGAACCGAACTGGCTGCTCTGGCGAACAGCGGAACAGCGGGAGAAGGCGATACGAGATGCAGCCGCATACGAGAGCTGGGAATACCAAGAACGGCAGCAGCAACTACAGCAGGAGCGGCAAGAGAAGGAAGCAAGACGACGCAGAGCCGGGGTACAAAGAGAACAATGGCGACACAACCACTGGGAGCTCCTACAAAATGAGCTGCGGGCCATCGAGCGAAACGACGAGATCGACTACGAAGGTGAGGGCACTGACGAAACCGGGCGACGAGAGAGGGAGCGCCACGAAATCCAAAAGCAACAGCATGCAACCGGATTCTTCCAGGCGCTGAAGACCCCGTTTCTAAAAAAATACGGGAAAGACACAGCGAAGGACCCCCTCTGGCCAATAGCGAAGGAGGCGCTGTGCGAGCTCTGCGGGGTACGAATGCCAAGTGAAAACATCCTGGGCCACCAAGGGACGGAGCTGTGCCGCAGCATGGAGGAAATGAAAAACTCGGACCGGCGGCGAATACGCACCCAGACACAGCGACTGAACGCGGACCATCACACGTATGCACAGCAGTGCAATGCAGCCGCCCTGTCACTCGCGAAGCATGCACCGTACCTGGAGTGGAAGAGAGCCGAGGACTCACGGGAGGGGAAAGGGCTGTACGCAAAAAAGGACCTGGAACCCGGCTACAGAATAATGTACTACGGGCAATACTACACGAGCGCCACCGCGCTCCTGCGGCGGTTCCCAGAACGAAACCGACAGTACATTGTCGTACGCTCACTCCACGGAACAAGGGTAGACGGCGAAGCGATCGGACAACAGTATGCAACCAAGGTCAACCACAGAGAAGACTCGCACGCGAACGCGGCGCTGGGGTGGTCCGACGAAATAGAGTACGGTATACACGGACAGCCGTACATTGAGCTGACGAAAAGAGTGGCGAAAGGAGAGCAGATAACGGCGGACTATGGGGAATGGTTCGACTACGCGCAGCACATCGACCCAATCCGGGTGGGCGAGCACCGGGAGGAGGACGACACACTGGAAATGGGGGAGACAGAGAAAAGACTCAGCTTTGGAGAAGCAACCGAAAGTCCGAGCGCCGACGACAAGGACCCAGTGTGGAACAATAGCCCCGTGTAAATGACGCGCCGGCAGCAGCAGCAGCAGCAGCAGCAGCAGCAGCAGAAGCGGCAGCAGCAGCAGCAACAGAAGCAGCAGCAGCAGCAGCAGCAGCGGCAGCGGCAGCGGCAGCGACAGAGGGGGCGGCAGCGGCAGCAGCAGCAGCAGCAGCAGCAGCAGCAGCAGCAGCAGCGGCAGCGGCGATGACGGCGATAGGGTGGCGGCGACGGTGGTGGCGGCGACGGCGATAGGGACCCGTAGTGACACCGGTAACAATGACAACGACGGACAGGCTCCAATCCCTTCATTACCATAGGCCACTAGCAGCAGCCACGAAACAAACCAGACAGCGGGCATCACGGCGTCAGAGATCGCTATCCCAGATCGCTATCCGGGCAGCACGGCGCCGTGACACCCAGCTAGTGTCACGGCGCCGTGACACCCACGGCGGAGCCGGTGCCGGAGCCGGAGCCGGAGACAGAGCTGGACCCGGAGCAGCGCCGGGGTCGACCCGCCAACTGGAACCTTCCTTCTCGATCAGCTCGTTCATCGCGTGCTCCTCTCGGACAGCCCGCAGGGCTGCAGTGGTCGCCTGCGCGGCGGCTGTTGCCGTCGCCGCTCCTGCCTCAGCAAGTGCTGCATCGGCAAGTGCCGCATCTGCATCATCAGAAGCAATCATATCCGCCGTCGCCGCCGCCGCCGCCGCCGTCAGTGCTGACTCCGCGCAAGCCAGTTTCCGAAACGGTGGCGACGACAACAAGGTCGCGAGCGGGTCGTGCTGCATCGTGGCGGAGGCTGCCCCCGCCTCAGCAAGTGCCACATCGGCAAGTGCCGCATCCGCATCATCAAGTGCCGCAATGCCGTTTTGACCACGGCGCCGTGCCTGGCGGCGGTAGCGGCACCGGCA
>Ga0308015_10001398_pt1 | contig 10163 bp, 16 predicted proteins | sample Neamet231_FD_203128 | JGI IMG/M metagenome (GOLD analysis project Ga0308015, IMG submission 203128) | Marine microbial communities from water near the shore, Antarctic Ocean - #231 | ecosystem: Environmental > Aquatic > Marine > Unclassified | place: Southern Ocean | collected 2014-07-28
GAAGGCGTAAGGCAAGCTAATGAAGTTGCGATGCAGAATAAAGAAAGAGCGGCACAGCAAGCTGCAACAAAAGCATCTAATGCGGCTAAGAAACAAGCCGAGGAACATGCCAAGGCTCAAAAACAAAAGGCTCAAGAACAAGTTTATAAACAAACTAAAGTTGATAACAAGGGCAACACAGGTTACACAGGACAGGGTAATCAAAGTAGAGCAGGCAATAGAAAGAGTACGCCAGCCCCTCAACCAGTAAGAAGAGGAAAGAACTATGGTGTTACAGGTAAACGAGTGACAGGTGGTAGGTAATTCTAGATAGCTGAGAGGTGTTTCTCAAGGTCTTCTACTAGTTCCCCTAACCTATTGTTGGTCATCCTAATAAGTGCCCTGTATTGTTGTTTGTTGGGATGATTCTTAAATGTTTTATCTACATCATCTAAAGGTAAGCCTGACATCTCTGCTGTAAGTCTTCCACTTCTGTCCAACAAAATTCTAAACCCTACTAGCTTAGCTTCTTTGCTTTGACTAACCATTCTTTATCTCCCTGATATCTTTTTCATAAGCATATCGTAATGTATACATCTGCTTTAAGTAAGGTGCATTTTTAATTTCATTAATAGCATCAAACTCTAAGGCTAGTATTCCCCTGTTAACATTGAGTAGTTTTTCATCTAACTCTTTAAGTTCTTTTACTTTATTTATCTTTTCTGTCATTGCCTTTGTACCCTCCGATAAAGAAACAGAGAATAAATATTCCTAGGAACATAATTATTTCTATCATTTTAAAAATTCCTCCATTAGTTTTTTGAGTGATACTAGATGTAACTTTGATGCATAGTTGTCACCGCCCATCACTGTTCTAGTATTCATTTCTTTTACTATCTCTTTTAGTTTGTCTGTATTAAATACTAAACTACAAACAAGCTCGCCGTCTTTCACTAAGTTCTGTACCCACATCTCAGCTTCTGTCGAAGCTAACCCCGAAGGCTTGCCATAACTCTGCACTTCTATACAGATGTTGCCAGTCTTTGCCCAAGTATCTCTCTCAGTTTTTATCTCACATGTCTTAGCACCTGAAAACATTTCATCAATGTGCTTCTCCCATGTCTGTCCAAATTCTAAATCAACATCAAACTTTCTTAACACCTTTATATCTTTGCTTTTATTTAACGACAAGCTCTTCTCCTTTTATTTCAACAACAACACAATTCTCCTCACCTATGCCACCAAACTTTGTGGTAATCTTTGTTACATAATCATAATGGTCATCAGCAATAACGCCACGCTCAACCAGTGTGTCCATAAGAAACTTATGCATGGGGAATGTATAGTTGTCTAGGTCTTTTTTCCTATTGTTATTAAAGTATATAGTATAGCTTGGTTGTATAACACTATACTTTGGTAGTGTGTCTACAAACTCACTGACTATTTTACTATAGTCTTTCTTTACTTTGTTCTTAGAAAAATGATGTAGATTTCTAAAGACATTAAGACTTAGTAGGTTAGTTTTCTTCTTGTCACCCCGACCTTTTGTATATGTAGGTAGAGGTAAGATTCCTTTGGACTTCATTTATTGTCCTCTGCAAGTATAACTTCTATCTGTTTCTCTATAAAGAAACGAGCTTTCCGTAAATCATCCAGCCTTCCATCACCCTTGTGCTTGTGCTCCCAACGAGACAGATATTTAATTGCACTGGCTGTGAGGTAAGAAAAGTTTTGGTCTATTATAAAATCTATCACCTCTATCTTACCCTGTGTGTAATGATTAGGTGAGTTTATTTTATCTTCTTGTTGCATTTTTTTACTCCAGTGTAACTTGGCAGTCTCATCCATACGGACAAGACCCCAAGAATTTTTAGTTAGTTTAAGCGCCACCTACCCAGCCGAAGAACATTGCCGCTATGACAACCCCTAAGAAAATAGTTAGTGAACGATTCTTTAATACAGCGTTTACAACTTCCATTACTTTTTCCATATCATCTCCTTTTATTATTAAACATCTTTCTCCTTCTCGTCACACACTGCTGAAACAAAGTGTTTGCAGACTAACTCTTCTTCTATTATAGTGGGTAAGTCTTTTGGGCTATCGTCAAGTAACACAACGCTAACTCCTAATACTACTATTAATAAGAAAGTCATTCCACATCCCTCTCTTCTTCAACAAGGTCAACAAGTTCACACACACTACCAGTACAAGCTAGTGTCTTAGTACCTACTGTCATGTCTGTTAGTTCATAAGTACTAATCAAGTTCCAGTCAACAAACTTTGGCATCTTCTTAGCCAGTGCTGTGTACTCAGCCTTAGTACAATCTTCGTAAGGTGCTTGTTGATATGAGTGGTCAGAGTGTGGTAAAAAAGAGACACCACTAACTTCATCAAAGTGTTCATACACCCACGCACCTACAGCCATCCACTCATGCTCACGCACACTGATGGTAACACTAGGCTTATGTTCACAATAGTATCTTTGGTAAGTAAGCCATAGCTCTAGTTGTTCAAGAGCAGTCCTATCATTCCTAAGTATTGCACCTTCAGGTGCTTTCATAGGGAAAGTAAAGACCTTAACACTATTAGGTTTCATAACATCAGCTTCACAAGGTATGCCTTGGTCTTGCATTAGCTGTGCTATTGGGTCTTTAGCATCTGCTCTAACTCTTCTTAAATAATAATCATTGTGTCTAGTGTGTATACCACTAGCACTATCAACTAACTGACTCACTGTACCACTAGGTTTAATGGCTGTGGTTGCAGTAGACTGACTTATGCCCAGTAGTTCTGCCCAATGTTTATTTGTTGCTACTGTTTCTTTACGAAGGTCTGAAAGAAAATCAGGAAGACTGCGCTTACCGTAGTGTCCCCTATCTCCAGTGCTACCATTCATAAATGAGTTGTCCATAATACCTGTAAGAGATACACCTAGTAGTGCTTCCTCTTCTGTATTGTGTACCCACTTAGGTCGTAACCTTTTGAAGTTAGTTAGTGATGCTTGGAATGTACCCAGTATCGTAGCTAACCTAACCTTACGCAACATATCTTTCTGTGTGTCCTCTGCTCTAACAACAACCTCAGTTAGATTACAGAACTGTCCATCTCTTAATAGTATCTCACTACAAGGGTTACAGCCGAAGTCATGGTTGGTATCACGCCTACCATTCTTAGCTACCTGTTTGATTGCGGCTTCTCTATTAAAGATACCACGCTCTCCAGACTTAGACTCGTATAAAGAAGTCCATTCCTTCATGAAGATACCTATGTCAGGTTTCTCTGTGTAACACACGCTGTTGTTAGACAGTGCCATCTCAGGCGTATCACTCCACCACTGACCAGACTTAGCATTGCGCATACGCTCATCAGTTAAGTTAGACAGTGACATCAGTGCTGACCTACGCACACCACCTACAACTACCACCTCTGCAATCTTACACATCATGCGGTGACACTCATAGCTCGTTAGCTTACGACCAACAGCATCCTTAAATAGATTAGTAGAGAAGTTAAAGAGGTCAAGCAAAGGCTCAGGTCCACTGGCTCTACCACCAAAGGTACTTAGTCTAGCACCCTTCAGTCTAATCTTAGAGAAGTCCCACTTAGGCATCTCTCCATCATATAAATAAGTAATTAACTTACGGAAGGCAGACTGCCAACCTTCTTTAGAATCTTGTACAACAATAATATCTTCAACATCTACCAAGGCTTCGGGTACTTCCGGTAGCTTATTAACAAACTGTCGCTCAACACTAAAGCCTACGCCAGTACCATGCATCAAGATAAATAAACATTCATCAAATGATTTAGGGTGGTCAACGCTTAGGTAAGCACAGTTGTAGCCAGCTATATGGTTCTTAGATAAGGCTGGACCAGCTGTCATTAGAGCTCTCATGCTAGGCATAACTTCTAGATTAAGAACAGCGTCCTCTAGTATCTTTCTAGTCTTAGGTATTAACTCTTGGTTAGTATTTTCTTTTAGGTGTACTTCCATGAAATCAAAGTAGCGGGCTACTGTTTCTTTCCATGTCTCTCTTCTCTTCTTCTCAGGTAGCCATCTAGCATACCTACTAAGGGCAATAAAATTTTGGTAGTCGTTTGGTAATTTCACTTTTTAATCTCCGTTGTTAGTTTGTTTAATCTTCAATTGGTTCTATTTGTATGTCTACCATAGTAACCCCATCATCATCTACATAGTCACTGTAGGTGAGTCTGCCCTCTCTGTGCATTAACACAGCTTCTCTTACACCTTTCTCATAAGACTTTGTTCCTTGATACTTAATCATAACTGCACCAGCAATCATGAGAGTAGCAAACATACTTAAAGTCATTAAGTTCTCAGGGTTTATCATCATAGATTTCTCCAGTTTTCTTTCTCTCTTTCTTTTTATCCTGTTCAATCTTCATCTTCCACAACCTGTTGTGTCTAACAGAATGTTTAAGTTTGTTTGTGACAGGATGTCGGTTTGTTTTACCCATCAGTGTAGCGTGTCATTATCATTAGCTATATATTCACCATCAGGTATCTCACTGCCTGCTTCATACAATAGGTCGGGGTCTTCCTCTAAGATAACACTGATACCTTTAGCTAAAGGAGAAAGCAAATTAGAAATCTCACTGCCCTCTACTGTGTTGTCTATAATTTCTAATGACATAGCACCTACTCTAGAATCCATTGAGAGTTTAAAATAAATTACATTCTCTTCTAGGTCTTCAGTTATATCAACCATTCATAAAGTCCTTTGGGTTTAGCCCACGCTTAATTGTTTTAATAAACCAGCGGTAAGAATATACTGACAATTTAAACTGACCAAGCATTCTTTGATGTGTCTGCTTAGGTATCAACTCAAATATATTATCTGCTGAAACCTTGTCGGCTTCTTCAGGTCCGAGTAAACCCTTATACCAATCAACCATTTCTCTCATGGCTTCTCTTCTTATGCCCTTAGCTTTTCTTCCGTTCATCGGTTCTCCATTATTATTTCTTCCACACTAGGTAGTACTGCTACTTCAGTTAAGAACTCATACCCATTAGAATATTTAAATACTCTAAGGTCAGGGTTGCATTGGTGCTTATGTCTGCACCACTTACAAGAGTTGTGAAGTCCCATGTTGCCTGACTTACCCTTCTCTATGATAGGATAGCATCTCTCTTCAGGTGGTGAGTCTTGTTCTAGCTCTGCCCTAACTGTCTTCAGTCTTTCTTCTATGTTAGGAATTTCTAAATCATCAGGTCTGTATAAACAAATCTCACCTGTTGATTTATTAGCGACTAAGAAACCGCCACCGCTTTTATTAAAGCCATGTTCATATGCTGACAGTTGTGCAAGGTAACCGAATGGGTCATCCTGTGCTAGCCTACCATCCTTAAACTTTTTAAATGAGTAGTCACTGGCAGATTTTATATCTACTACAACGCCGTCAATGATACAGTCGACATGACCTTTGAGTCCGTTCACATTTACTTCTGCTTGTTGTGACTCTAACTTGTGACCCGCTAAGTCTATGAAGAACAATAGTAGTTCTTCTACGACATGACCATATAAGAATCTAAATATTACAGAGGGTGCTAAGTCTTCTGAAACATCTAAAGACTTTATGTCATACCAAAGTTGTCTGTTAGGTTTACCAACATTAGACATCCTAAGTCCTGTCCCTCTTGCCCTAGGTGTAGCCCAGTCATTAAGAACATCTCTTAAACCATCTAATAATTTATCTACTTTTTGTTCAGGTAATTCGACAGGCTTACCGTTGCCTATGTTAGAAAATATAGTATTTATATCTTCGACTAAAGTGTTTATATCTTTTTTCATTAGTGAGTCTCCGCCCAGTTGTTTCCGATTTTTGATTCAGCATCCAACGGACAGCGTAGCTCATAGTAATTACCGGCTTCCCTGATAGATTCAATAGCAAGTTCACCAAACCTTTCAGCATGGTCCTTTAAAACTTCTGATTGAAACTCATCATGGATGTTGCCAACAAATTTATAATCTAGACATTCCATTATAGCTCTCTTATTTAAAATTGTCAAGGCTTTTTTCATAACAATTGCACCAGCGCCCTGCAATAGAAAATTTAATGCGGCATGACTAGACCTTATCCATATCTTGCGTCCGTCAAGACCTTTGATGTATCCTTTATCTGATGCCTTAACAACTCTCTCTCTTAATCTTCTAAGAGATGGTGTGCTGTTAAGGAAGTCTTCCTTTATTCTCTTGCCCATCTGTGAGCCACCACCTACGATAGTTCCTATCTTTTCATCGCCAGCGCCATACAGGAAGGCATAGATAAAAGTCTTCGCCTTGTCCCTTGTAGGTAGCTTAGCGGCAATCTGATTCTTACTATGTATATCGCCGTGTAATATTTCATTGGTATAAGAACTATCATTCATGTAATGTGCTAGCATCCGTAACTCTAAGCCACTGGCATCACAACCTACTAAACAATAGTTAGTATTAACAGTAAACAATTCCCTGAAGTCAGCGCCGTAACCACCCGATAACCCCCAAAGAACAGTGCCGTCTGAGTCTTTCTTAACGGCTGGTATCTGTGCCATGTTAGGTGATGAGTGTGTCATCCTACCTGTAACTGCACCATTAGTATTAACATAGCCATGTATCCTGTTGTCACTAGCTATCTTACCTAATATGTTTTTAAGCATAGCTTCCCTCTTAGAAATTAAGAAGTATTCTAAAATCAAAACACATTCAGGAATCTCTGTAACATTTTTAAGTACAGACTCATCTACCATAGGGTTGCCCTTGTCTGTAAACTTGGTAGGTGTCCACCCAAAATGTTTTAGATACTTAACTATCTGTTGTCTACTTGCTATATTAAACTCAGGGAACTCTATACATCCCCACTGTTCATCTTCATTCCAATGAGCACCCCTATCTAATTGCTTTTGATATGCTTTTGAATACATATCATTAGTATTATATTTATTCTTGAGGTCTGTCAGTAGTACGAAGACAGGTAAAGGTTTAAATGTTTCATGTACTTTGTCAATTAAGTTTTGTTTCTTCTCACATAGTTTAGCATAGAGTATGTTAGCTTTCCGCTCATCAATTAACCAACCATTGAGTCTTTGTTTATTCATGCAGTCAGCAACCTCATGCTCTAAAGTAACGGCTCTCTCCTTGAATTCAGAAAGGTCTTCGATTAGTTTGTTGTATACCATTACATTTATATTAACATCTTGCTTACAGTAAGTAATCATCTCATCACTCAACTGTTCCCATTCATGGAAGTCACCTTTCGGAAAGCCTAGGGTTGTGCCCCAGTTCTCAAGCGAGTGACCACCTTGGTTAGAGGGGTTAGCAAGACGAGACATAACTAAAGTGTCAGTTATTTTTAATTGACTAAAGTCTACACCCCATAACTTCTCAAGTGCGGGTATGTCATATCCAATAATGTTGTGACCTATAACTTCATCAGCTTGGGATAAGTAATCTTTAAACTTATCTTCATCAAAGAAGGTACGCGTGTCACCAGTATCTACATTACTAGTTACAACAACCCATACAACTGTTGGGTCTAGTCCGTCTGTCTCTATGTCGAATACAATCTTCATTTAAAATTCATGTTCCTCATCATCACTGCCTTCATTTGGTTTGGTAGTTTCCAACATTCTACCAGTATCTTTATCATAATACAAGTAACAAGCTGGACCAGTCAACCCTGAGAATCTATTCTTTAGTACTCTTATGGTTGTAGTGTTCCTAATCTGAGGGTCATCATGTTGACCATCCCTCTCTAAACCTATCACCATATCAGACAACTGTCCGATACCCGCAGAACCTCTAAGCTGTGATAGAGAGGTGAGTCCACCCTCTTCGTGAGCAGTACCGCCCGGTCTCTTGAGATGACTGACCATGAACAGTGCTATGCCTGTCTCTTGGATAAGAGTCCTAAGCTTAGTTGCAATCTCATCAAGAGCCTTGCGTTCATCACCACTCTGTTGGTCAGATACAAGTATAGATATGTGGTCAAGGAATACATACTTACAGTCCAATCCTTTAGCCATGTACCTAACCTTACTGATTATGTTATCAATAGTATTAGAGCCAAAGCTATCATAAAGGAATACCTTACCAGTACCGAGGGTAGCATCATAATGTTCCCTCATCTCTGTATCATCTATGTATGTGTCAGGAAGATGAAGAGGTCTATTAGCTGACATTGACATCAAGCTTAGTCCTGTCCTCCTTGTTGACTCTTCCATCATAAGAAGACCAATGTTGCCACTGTCCTCTACATTTATGAGATAGTATATTAGTTCTCGTAAGAACTGTGACTTACCCATGCCACTACCCGCCGCGATTGTTATAAGCTCATGAGTTCTAATGCCATAAGTTAAATCATTCATGCCTTGCCAAGGGTACTCAACAAAGGACTGGTCAATCTCTTCGTTAACAATATCCCACATGTTGTCACCTCTTACAATACCATCAGGTGCAAACAACTTAGCCGCCCACCAACACTCCATAAAGGCTTGCATCTTGTTGTCCTTGAGCATTTCATTGGCATCTTTGTAGCCAGTAGGCAATGACATTATCTTAGCCTTAGATGGTGGGAAGAGTTCAGCTACTTGTCTCGCCGCTTTCTTACCCGCAGTGTCTGAATCAAAACAAATCACTACACTCTCGAAGTCATTGAAGACTTCTAAGTTTCTCTTGATGTCTCTAGAGGCAGAGCTTGCGCCATTGATAACACTAACAACACCCCACTTGCTACCCATCAATTCATAAGCCGCCATTGCATCACACTCACCCTCTACAATAGTAATGAACTTACCTTTACTCTGTACTGCTTGAGAGCCGAAGAGCTCTGCTGTTCTAACACTACCCTCAATCCTAAAGTCTTTAGTCTTAACACTACGAATCTTCTGTGCTATCTTCTTGCCATCTTCGTAGTAAGGATATAGATGTTCTTTAATACTGCCATCTGTGTTACGAGTTATAGTAACTCCATACTTCTTTGCAGTCTCTGATGATATCTTTCTATCAGTCAACGCACCCAGTATTCCTGTTGCTGTTAACCGTACTTCTTTTTGTGCAGGCTTGTCGCCATTCTCCACATACTCGCCGTTGTAATCACTGCCGTGAGCTTCACACGAAAAGCAATGCCACGAGTTGTCTTCATTTATACTAACACCATCGGAAGACTCACAACTTGTACAAGATACATGATGTGCTTTCCAATTAGAATTAGTGTGGTCTAGTTTTTCCAAATTATTTCTCCGTAATTAATAAGGGCATCCAATATAGATGCCCTCAAGGTATATCAAATCAACCGCGGTTGAGTTACTTATAGTTCATCTAATTCACCACCGACATCATCAAACTCATTGACACCAGCGCCTCCCTCGTAAGGTACGAGGTCTATTACTTGAACCGCATTAAGAGATTTGCCTAGTCCAGCTTTCGCAGTCATGGCATGTTCGTATGTGAAGAAGCTAACCTTAACTTGTGAGCCGTTACCAATCTCACCATTACTCCATGAGTTTTTATTAGCATCAACAATTTTAGGTGGACCTAACTCCTTACCTTTGGAAGATGTTTCTTTTCTAACAAACTTAAAGATGTTAGTTTCTTCCTCACCATTTCTCCACCAAGGGCGTAACCCTTCCTTTTTTAATCTATCTCTTTCTTTATCGGAGACTTCTAAATCAAGAGACCAAAAGTTATAGTCTTTATAACTGTCATTTGTTACTAACTGATGTGGCAATACTTTTGCCCACTGTGCTGTACCTGTTGCTATCACTATATTATATCCTTGTGTTTAAAAACACTGTATGTTATATAAAAACTAAACAAAGAGTTTAGCTATCGTAGAATTATTATTATTTATTAATTCATAATGAGTATTATAAACGATAGCCTCCCTCTTGTCAAGCTATATCTAAGCCGCGTACCTCAAATTATCTAAAAGAGGTAGAACACTTCTTACTTTCTGCTCTCTTGAAATAATAATAGAAGGCTTGTTGCTTTCCTTACGAACCTGTGTGTGACTAGACCAATCTGTTAGTGTATTAAACAGTGCCCAAAGGTTCATGCCCATCTCGTTTACATATCTAGAGTGGGTTTCTTTTAGTATCTTACTGGTCTTCTTACTGCCCTTAGAGAGAGCAAACAAAACTTTCTCTGCATCAAGAGCAGAAACTTTAGTAGTAGGATACTGT
>Ga0308015_10001400_pt1 | contig 10151 bp, 8 predicted proteins | sample Neamet231_FD_203128 | JGI IMG/M metagenome (GOLD analysis project Ga0308015, IMG submission 203128) | Marine microbial communities from water near the shore, Antarctic Ocean - #231 | ecosystem: Environmental > Aquatic > Marine > Unclassified | place: Southern Ocean | collected 2014-07-28
AATGACCATAGTGACATATCCGCTACTATAAGCGTGGAAAACATTCTACGGCACGCCTGGAAAATCAGGGAATCTGGATAATCGGGAACGGCGGCCCCACGCGAACACTTGAAAATTCTGCGGCAGTGTTCTCCCGCCTCGGCTGCGCTGACGACGCAATCGCCAACTTCCCGCCTACCATCGACGCTGCCCCCCCCGTCGTAGTCTACGACGGGGGCCGGCGGATCTCTGCAACAGCTTTGCGATCGTCATGTACGAGATCTACGAATGGCGACGTCCGTTCCAGGGCCTCAACCCCATCGCCGTGACGCAGCAGGCCGCCAATTACGGCAAGCGCCCCTCGATGGGGCACATCAAGGAAGGCAGCATGGCAAGGCATGCAGGACATGATGACGAGATGCTGGGAGCAGGACCCCGATCGGCGACCGGAGTTCGTCAAGGTGATCGCGTTCATGACCAAGTTCATGGAAGCCAACGGCTACGCGGTTCCTACTGCCGAGGACGACGCCACAATCACCACCACGTTGGCGCATGCTAGACCTGAATAAGCGACGGAATAGATTAGCACTGCGTTCACGTCTCTAGCAGACTTTTATGCCTCCGCCGTGCTCTCCGCGCGCATCAGGTCGGTGATGGCCTCGTCGCTCAGCATCGCGGCCGACTTGCCCGACCACGGCAGCGGCGCCGAGCGCAGCGCCTCCGCGCAGTCAGTGCGCAGCGGTGCCAGCTTCTTGACGCCCTGAGGGAGTAGGGGAGCGAGCATCAGCACGAGCATCAGCACGAGCATCAGCACGAGCATCAGCACGAGCATCAGCATCAGCAGCAACAGCAGCAGCAACAGCAGCAGCACCAGCATCAGCACCAGCATCAGCATCAGCAGCATCCTTACCTCGATCGGCACGAGGTTGTAGCCGAGGCGCTGGTGTGCGAGCAGCCCCGCCGCCGACCGGTGCTGCGCCTCCCACCGCGCCCAGTGCACCTCCCCCTCCCCCTCCCCCTCGCCCGCCCCCTCGGCGCCCTTGGTGGGCTTGGCCGGCGTCAACGCGCTGCCGCCGAGCGAGAGCCGTGGCTCCGAGCCGCCGCCGCCGCCGAAAGCGGCCGGCAGCGAGCTCTGCCGCAGCTCCGGCGCGTCCCGCTCGAGTAGCTCGTCCAGCCCGCACTCGAGGCACGGCAGCAGCGGCGGCCGCAGCGCCCCCGTTGCCAGCTGCTCGCGGTAGGCCGCGCCGCGCCCCGCCCACAGCAGCTTGGCGGTCTCGAGCGGCGCGCGCTCCTTGACCGTTGTGTGAGACCACGCCACCTGCAGCGCCGCGCGCCCCTGCGGGTCCTCGGCCTCGAGAAGCGCGTCGTGCACCGCCCTCGCGGCCGCGAAGTTCTGCAGCGCCGTCGCCGCCTCGAGGAAGCGCAGCCACCAGCGCAGCAGCCGCACCTTGTTGTCCAGGTCCGGCAGCAGCAGAAGCGAGCACAGCGCCCAGCGCCGCAGGTCGCGGAAGTACACCAGCGCGCTGGCGAGCGCCGCGCCGATGCCGCTCGGAGCAACTGGCCTGTCCGCCTCCACCTGAGCCAGCACGGCCCACTTGTCCGAGAGCTCGCAGGCGGTCTCGGCGCCCGCGGACAGCGCCATCAGCTCGTCCAGCTGCACCGCACCGAACAGCTCCGCGCCCACCAGCGTCAGCTGCCGCGCCACCTCCAGCGGCTCGAACTCGAAAGCGTGCGACTCCGTGGTGGCCCAGCACACCACGCCGCCCTCGATCGGCGTCTCGAGCAGCGGCTGCGGCGGCGGCGCGGAGAATAACGGCGTGCGCTTGCGAGGTGAGAAGGCCGCTCCGGGCGCGGACGGGTGCTCCGCCGTCGCCGCGGCGGCCTTGGCCACCACCACCGCCGCCTGCAGCTGCCGCGCCAAAACAGCGGCAGTAGGATCGGCCAGCGCGGCCATATCCGCGAGCATCGCCGCCAGCCGTCGCTGCATCAGCTCCGAGCCGCCGAAATCCGCCGCCCAGCGCGTCTCTAGCCAGCTGCGCAGCACCAGGAACGTGCGCAGCACCACCAGCCCCGCGTGCTCGGCGATCGCCGCCTCCGCCGCCGCCGCCACGTCCGCCACGCTCGTGCGCCACTGGTAGCCGTCGACGTTGGCGCCCTCGGCAACGGCGCGAGCAAGCTCGCTCGTTGTTCTGCCCGCGGAGCCCTCATCATCCGCAGCAGCATCCGCAGCAGCAGCTGCAGCGTCAAAGTCGCGCTCTATGGACGCCGCTGGCTTCTCCGGAGACTCTACCCTGAAGCCGAAGCCTCCAGCGCCCCCCTCCTGCTCGCCGCCCAGCAGCTGCGCCCATGAGTCGTTGGCCTCCTTGGAGGCCTTGACGCTCTCGAACATCGTGGGCTTGCGCCCCTGCGCCACGCGCTCGGCAGCCAGCTGCGCCGCCTCCTGCGCTGCGGCGAGCGGCGGGCTGTGCTGCCCGAGCATGGTGCCGATGACGGCCTCGTAGCCCGTGAGCACCTCGCCCAGCACCTGCTCCTTGAGCGCCCGCTGCTCCATCATCACCGTGACCGACAGCGTGTTGCTCACGGCGCGGTGGTCCGAGCCGCTCACGTCTGGCCGGTTGTGCATCTGGTAGCCCACATCGCAGCGCGACACGGAGTGCAGGTCCGCCTCGCGCGTCCCGAACTCCTCGATGCCAACCTCCGCGGCCCAGAGCACGCGGTCCGTCCAGCTGGGCACGCGCTGCTTCTCGCCCGTGTCGTAGCGCGAGCCGCCCACCGTCTGCCCCGCGGGCAGCGCCTGCCGTGATTCGAGCGGCGCGCGGAGCTTCTTGGGCTTGTCGAACTTGTAAGACGGCGCGAACGTGAGGCGCGACTCCGCGAATCCGTGGAACACGCGGCCGGCGCCGCGCTCCACGCAGAGCTGCTCGATCACCAGCAGCGACGCGATGCCGCGCTCGCAGCCCGGCTCGGCCTCCTCGAGCTCCAACGCTCGGAACACGTCCTCGCGGCTCGTCAGCCACGTGCCACCACCGGCGCTCAGTTTTGAAGCAGTTGACGCCTCCTGCTCCTGCTCCTGCTCGCTGCTACCGCCGCCCGCCGCCGCACCAGCAGCAGTACCCGCCGCTTCTGCTTCCGTCGCGGCTCGTTCTTCTCGTCGAGCGCTGTGCTCGTCTGCCGCCGCCTCCTGCGCCAACGCCGCCTCCTCCTCCGGCGTGGCCGTGGCCGCCGCCTCCGCGGCGGCGGTTGCCTGCGCCAGCAGCAGCGCAGCCTCCCTCTCCTGCACCACCGCCAGCAGCTTGGCCTGCTGCTTGAGATCTAGGCGGTAGTTGAGGTCTCCGATCCAGAACACCTTCTTGCCGCTCACCGCCATCTGCTCGGTGGCCGTCAGCGCTCGCTGTATCCCTTTCTCCTCCTCTATTTCCGCCGCAGCCGCCTCCGCGCCTCTCATTGGGGCCTGCATCGACGACGTCGAGGCGCGCGCGCGCACCACTGAATGACCATCGTCAGGCAATAACTTAGTGGCCAGCACCTCGAAGTCTTCGTTCCGCTTGGAGACCGCGCCCTCTGAGTGCGCCAGGTGGCAGTTGACGAAGATGAGCTCCGAGCGCCCGAGCCGCATCTGCAGTGAGATGCCGCCCTTGTTCGCCAGAAAACCGCCGAAGCCGCAGCCGAACGCGCTGATCTGCACCGGCCCGAGCAGCGGCAGCAGCTCCCGCTTTACGTGCACCGTCAGCAGCAGCCCCACCAGCTGCCGCGCGCCCACCTGGGCGTAGCCCCTCGCCGCCAGAGTCTCGTCGATCATGAGTTTCCACAGCCGCCCGGGCTCCGTCTGCCCCTCGCCGCGGTCCTCTACGGGGCCGCGCGCCGCCTGCCCCCCGCCGCCGTCGTCGGCGCCCGCGGCGGTGCTGGCCGTCGACTCGCTCGCGGCGTTGTTGACAGAGCCCATGAGGTTCTCGCCGAGGTTCGTGGCACCCGCCCAGGCCGACATATCCACCTCCTGCAGCCCGACCACCACGATGTCCCAGGGTGGCTCCTGGTGCTCAGTCATGCCTGTGCCCAGCAGCACGCCCTGCAGCCCGTCCATCAGGCCCTCCTTCGCGTCCTTGTTGTGCTCCTGCGGCAGCTCCTCCGCCACGTTCCACGTCACCAGCCGCGTCAGCAGCGGCGTATTCTTGCAGAACTGTCGCCGCCGCAGGTGCAGCTGCCGCTCCACGCACTCTGGCTCTCGCTCCTCACTCCACTCTCCGCTGCCTGCCTTGGCCGCGCGACGCCGCAGCGCCGCTCCCAGCCGCGCCCGCTCCTCGCTCCCCCGGGCTGGGGGCAGCATACGCTGCCAGAGCTTGGCCAGCAGCTGCTCAGGCGAGGAGAAGCGGGCGTAGGAGGCGAGGAACGCGTGCATGAAGGCCACGTCCACCGCCATCGTCGAGGTAAGCTTGCACACTAGCGCGTCCAGCGAGGTGCGATCGCGAAGCGAGTCGTCGCGCAGCAGCAGCCCGCGCGCGGCCCAGACGCCACCTCCTCCGCGACCTCCTCTTCCACCAGCTCCAGTTGCCAGCGCCTGCATCGCATCGTCCCAAGGCAGCGGCTCCGGCAGCGCCGAGTGCTGCTGGCCGTCGCCGTCGGCGTCGCCCTCGCCGTCTCTATCACCGGCCGCCGCTGCGCGGATCTCGAAGTCGACGCCCGCGGGGGGCATGACGAACTGCACGAAGAGCGGGCAACACACTGTCAGTACGAGCAACAGGAGCAGCAGCAGCTGCAGCAGCAGCGGCAGCGGCAGCGGCAGCGGCAGCGGCAGCGGCAGCGGCAGCGGCAGCGGCAGCGGCAGCGGCAGCGGCAGCGGCAGCGGCAGCGGCAGCGGCAGCAACATCATCGTCCTCACCTGCACGAAGAGCGGGCAGCTCACCACCTGCCGGAGACGCTCAGAGCGTCAGCACCAGCACCACCAGCACCAGCACCAGGAGTAGCAGCACGAGCATCAGCACGAGCACCAGCACAAGCACCAGTACGAGCAGCAGCGTCGTCATCACCTCTGACACCGCACAGAGGTCGCGCAGGTAGGCCTGCAGAGGGAGGGCGTCAGCACGAGCAGCAGTAGGACGAGCATCAGCACCAGCACCAGGAGCAGCACCAGGAGCATCGTGCGCACCTGTACAGCGACGCGCCGCCGCTCCACCAGCTCAGAGTCCTTCCAAAACCCCGGCTTCCACGTGGCGAGCGACCAGATGCTCGAGGTCACCACCTTCTCTGAGTGTCAGCGCTAGGAGCACCAGGAGCAGCACCAGGAGCAGCACCAGGAGCAGCACCACCACCACCACACGGAGAATAGCAGCACCAGCAGCAGCACCAGCAGCACCAGCGCCAGCACGCAGCGCACCTTCTCCGAGTTCTCGCCCAGGCTCGGCAGCCGCTGCCGGATCGCGTACAGCTGAGGGTCCTTGGCCAGCTCCTGAGGGGGGCGTCAGCCTAGGAGCAGCAGTAGCAGCAGCACCACCACCACCACCACGAGCAGCACCAGCACCACGAGCACCACCAGCACCACGAGCACCACCACGAGCAGCACCACGAGCAGCACCACCGCCAGCACGCAGCGCACCTTGTTAAGCGCCTCGAACTGCGACCAGCGGAATTGCAGCCGCCACGCCGCGCCGCCGCTGCCGCGCCCGATCTGCACGCTCACGTTGTACACCGTGTATGCGCGCTTGGCCTCCGCCTCCCACACCGAGTCCGACGACAGCAGCGAGAGCCGCAGGTCGCGCAGGTCGCCGCGCTCCAGAGAGCCGCGCGCGCGCAGCGATTTGCCGGTGGCCAGCCGCGTCGCCAGCGCCCGCTGCGGGTCGCCCAGCGCCAGCGGCGCGGCGGAGCCCCCCGCGGCCGCGCCCGCGCGGCCGGACTCGGCGCCGGCGCCGCCGCCGCCGTGCTCGTCTTTGAACTGCGCCACCGACTCGCGCACCTTGCGCTCCGCCTCCGCCAGCCTCCGCTCCAGCTTCGACGGCGGCAGCGCGGGCGCCGGGTCCGCGACCGGCGCGGGCGAGTCGGCGGCGAACGAGGCCAAATTGTCAGCCTTAAGACCAGCGATGAACGCAGCAGTATTCGAGCGCGGCCGGCCGTCCTCCTCAGGGACCACATCGTCGGCCGCCGCGGGGGTGGGGGCGGTCGGCGTGGCCGGAGCGGCGGCAGCTGACGCCGGTGCTTCATTCGAGGCGCCCGCTGGGGCAGCCGCGCTCTTCTTCTTGCCGCGCGGCTTGGAATGCATCTTGATGTGCGCGTTGGTGCCCAGTGCAGTTGTCCTAGCGCAGTGTGGTAGGTTTCTGAGCCGCTTTTGTGTCGTAGCACCGGATGATGACAGCGAGAATGGAACTGTGGCGAGGCGCGATCCTTGGAGGTTTGAACCCACCCGCCAGCGCAAGCACAAGACAGGACTCGTTCGTTCGTAATTGCGCAAGAGAGGTCTGTTTGTTGCAACTGAGCTCCATAAAGAGGACGAGCTCTGCGTTTTTCTCGATTCTCGCGATCGAAGCCTACTATCATCGGCGATGGGAAGAACGCCGCCCTTCGCGTTATGGACGCTTGCGCTTGTCGCCGTGGCTGCAAACGCGGCGTTGATAGTACCGCTGAACGGAACGCTTGTGACGGGTGTTGGAAACGCCAAGCTCGAGCCCGTTCGAGGCCCGTTCGCCACGACGCGCGGCGTGGTTTTTCGCGGCCCTCAACGTCTCGTCGCCACCGCGGCCGTAACCGCGGTGCCGGCCGTGTACGATGCATCGATGGTGGCGTACTACGCGGATGCGTCCTTCGCCAAAATCTCCTGGGCGCTGGCGGCGCTCAACGCCTCGGGGCACGTCGTGGCGGCCACGGCCTCGACCAGCGTGCTGCCGGCGTCCAGCCGCGCGTGGCAGCGCTTCGACCTGCTGCTGGCGGCGCCCGCGGGGGCGGCGCGGCTGCGGCTGACGGTAATAGGCGCGGCAGGCGCCGGCCCCGCCTCCGCGGGCGCCGAGCTGTCGGAGCTGACGCTGCGGCGCGGCGCGGCCGGCTCGACGCTCGCGACCACGAACTTTGTGAGGCAGGCCGCGTGCGCTCAAACGTGCACCAACGCCGGCGTCTGCGCCAAGCTGCAGGGCGGCAAGGTGCTGGGCTGCGCCTGCCCGCCAAAACAGCACGGCTGGGGCGGCGCGCTCTGCACCACGCGGATCTCCACCCGCTGCGGCGACAAGATCAAGGGCGCGGATGAGGAGTGCGATGGGTCGGCGAAATGTAGTGCCCTGTGCTCCATCGTGCCCGTCGAGCTGCCAGCAGGCTGGGAGGTGAGGAAAGAGGATTTTGCTGCTCCTGGTGCTGCTCCTGGTGCTGCTCCTGGTGCTGCTCCTGATGCTGCTCCTGATGCTGCTCCTAGTGCTGACGATGCAGTCGCAGGTGCCGTACCTTCGCAAGTGTGACGCCGCCAAGCCGGCAGCGGCAGCGGCGACCTGCGCCGCCGCGGGCGCCGGCGCGACGTGCTCGGACGACGGCTACTGCTTCGGCTGCACCGCGGGTGACGGCTCGGTCTCAGGGCGGCATCGGCTGCGGCGGAGGCGCTCCTACCCGGTTCAGGTGTTCGCTTGCGACAGCGTAAAATGCGGGCTCGCGGAACCGGAATGCGACGTGCTCGGCAGCTGCTCGCCTCCTCTCTCGCACTGTGACCATGGCGGTGTGTGCGTCGACCGCAAGACATGCACTGGCTGCGCTGAAGGCTGGCAAGGGGAGAGGTGCGGTACTGCGGCCAACAGCGTGGGCAGTTGGTTCCTGTTGCTCACGCAGGCGGTGATCTTCCTCAAGCTGCTGACGGCCGCGACGGTACTAACTCACTGGGACTTCGTGATGTTTGTGGTGCGCGGTCAAACGGCAGCCTTGACCGAGATGATAGGTTCGGCCATTTTCTTGCTGAGCGTGGCGAGTTTGGTGGCGGGAGAGGATGTTGGATATAATCGGGCGGACGCGAAGCTGGTGCAGGTGTGGGGCATCTGGTTCGGCTCTGCGGTCTGGAGGTGAGTCCCACGCTGCGACGCGATCTAGCGCTGTGATTCATGCTGCGATTTGTGCGGTTGACCTTTATTATTAATACCCCAGCTCGAGCAACCTCATTGAATTGAGCAACTTGCTGAAGATGCATGTCTACGACGAGATTCCGCTGGCGTTCGAGGCGCAGCTGCTGGCGGCGCTGGCGCCGTGGCTCTGGATCTGCTCCTTCACCTCCACTTCCGGCGCTATGTATTTTAGTGTGATTGAGAGCTTCTACGTGCTGGCGCTGTACCTGCAGGTGAAACTCAGCGGCCTGCGCTGGCTGAACTGCTGTTTGTGCTTGCTGAACAGCTGTTCAACGGCTCAACGGCTGACTGCGCGCTGTACTGCAGATCCACGGGCTGCGCAGCAAGCTGCCCGACGCGTCCGTGCACGCGGCCAGCGCCCTGGCGATCGGCGTGCTGCGGCCGACGCTGGTGTTCTGGCAGCAGGTGCGAAGAGGCGATCGGCTGCTGCGTATGACAGCTGTCGACTTCCACGTGTCGTACCCACAGTGCTCGTACGACTGACACGTGTCATCCACAGGGCGCGCTGGTCGGTGGATCGCTCGACTCAGCCTCGATGACGACGCTGCTCGCAGCGGCGGTGCTGCTGACGGTGACGCTGCAGTGGCTGCTGACGATGGCGCGGCCTGTTGGGTACGCACAAAGGGATCCCTGCTGTGAATTCCTTAAGTAAATCCCTGCCGTTCACTCCTTAAGTAAAAATCCCTCTATAGGTACGCTTGGGCGGCGCCGTTCGTGCCGTCTCTCAAGGCGCGAGTGGCTGAAATGTACGAGGTGGACGCGCTGCCGGAGCACAAGAACTGGCTGCAGGTACTACCTAAGCACGAAGTCCTCAAGCAATCTCTGGTGTTCATCCTGCAGTACATCGCTCTTCAGGTGACCGCTGAGGAGCACGAGGCGCTGAAGAGCTACCACGAGCGGCACCGCACTCTGTCGATCCGCCGTTCTGTGATGAATTCAACAGCAGGGCTGGCCGAGGCTCCAGGTGAGAGCTACCGTGACGACGACGAGGAGTCACTCACGAGCATTGCGAGCAGCGGCGCCTCGTCAGCTGCAACGTCAGGCCCGCTCCAGACGGTTTACTCCGGCGGCACGATGGCTAGGTGAAGAACTCACTGCTGCGAAATCCTGAACTAATTCCCTGCTGGTGATCCTTTAGTAACTCACGATGCGGCCAGCTCGCCGCTGCCGGAGGAGCACGAGCATGCTGAGAAATTCATGGGGAATGACTCTATGTACATTGAAAACCCGAAGTTCTTGACGAACGTGGCCTCAGAGGAGCAGCAGCAGCAGCAGCAGCAACAGCAACATCCGGCAATCGTGGGGCACGGACGGCGGCAGTCGTCGCTGCTGCTCAGCGACCGGCTGCACAGGTATCTACTGAAGGATCCCTGATGATAATTCCTTAAGTAAATCCCTGTTGTTGACTCCTTAAGTACTCCGGCTGCACAGCGGCGTCGAGCGCAAGGCGCGCTCCTCGTCGTCAGTGCACCGCTTCGCTTACGATCGCAAGAAACACGCAAATCGTCGCAAGGTATAAGGAGATTACTTGAGGATCCCTCCCGCCGCGTGTGAATTCCTCAGGTAAACTCCTGCTGTTCATCCTTCAGTCATCTCGCAAGATCCGCATGGAGGAGGCGGACCTGACGAGCGTCAACAAGTGGCAGCGCAAGCGCTCCGTGTCGTCGATCTCGTTCGCGAACAAGGTGCGACTCCACGGCTGTTTGTGCCCGGCTCAACGGCGGCCTCTGCTTGTGCTTGCTGAACAGCTGACCGTGTCGTCGATCTCGTTCGCGAACAAGGCTTTCGGCGAGGCCAGCTCGATGGCGCTCTCGCCCAAGCCACGGGCAAGCCCGGCGCACGCGCAGACGGACGCGGTGATGGCGGCGGAGCAGCGGCGCGCGGCGCACGCGGCGGCCAACCAGGCCATCGCCGACGCCGAGGCGGGCCATGGCGCCACGCACGAGGCGCTGTTCGGCGAGGTTTCACATGCAGATGACGCAAAGCTCTCGGCGCCGAAAGCTGCTTGGAGCGATTCGGGCAACCGGCTGCGCGTGACGCAAAAAGATGCCGACGGCGAGGAGCAGACCTACGAAACAGCGCGGTACGACCAGC
>Ga0308015_10001401_pt1 | contig 10150 bp, 13 predicted proteins | sample Neamet231_FD_203128 | JGI IMG/M metagenome (GOLD analysis project Ga0308015, IMG submission 203128) | Marine microbial communities from water near the shore, Antarctic Ocean - #231 | ecosystem: Environmental > Aquatic > Marine > Unclassified | place: Southern Ocean | collected 2014-07-28
CGGCGCGCCGCACCTCCGCGTCCGACGCGCGCTGGCGCAGCGCCGTGCACAGGTTGTGGCGCAGCTCGGCGTTGCCGGGCTGATCAATGAGCAATGCCTCGAACGCCGCGATGGCCTCCGCCGTGCGCCCCGACATGCCCAGCATCGCCGCGCGCGCCCCGGCGTACTCCGCGTTTGCGGGCGCCGCTGTCATCGCCGCGTCCAGCGACGCCAGCGTGCCGGCCACGTCGTTGGAGGCGTACTGTTCGCGCGACCGTTCGAAGTGCGCCGCCGCCGACCCGGGGTCGCCACATGCGACGGCAGCGAGAAGGAGCAGAGCGGCCGTCCTCGCAAGGAGGGGCACGTTCATCCTCGCTGCGCATGTCATCATTCCGAGCGCTAGGGCTCCGAGCGCTCCTCTTTTCTGTGGACCGCCACCTGGCGCAAGAGGGCAAAGAGCACGGGAAGGGGCCAGGCATACAACGGGTGAACGGCTGCTGGTTGTTATTGAGCAAAGAGTGCGGGGCCACAAGCATAGGACGCCTTGGACGCGCTTGGCATTGGTTGATATTTGGGCAAGAGCTACTTAACGTGCCGGGCCGCAAACGTAGGAAACCTTGACGCGCAAGACAGGTCGTTCCAGGTGTTGCCGAGCCCTCCGACCCACATCATGGCGCATTTCTCGCCGCCGCAGCAGTGGTTGGGCTCGGACGGCTAGAAGTGCGTGTAGCACTTGCCGGACTTGACTTCTGCAACACGTTGCCTCCGATTCCTGCCGCCTGTAAAACACCATCGGAGAAGGAGGCGTGGGACGCTCGCTTTCGTGAGCTACCGCTACCCTTCACATTCCGCAATATGCATTTCTACGACCAGCTCTCTCCTGAAGAAAAGTGGAACCCGAAGACACGCACCGGAACTTACAAATTGGGGAATACGAGCCTCAAGGCTCGCCTCGAGGTGACAGAGGTCGGTCAAGAGTTCATGATGATGTTGCTGGAGGTTTATGACAGAGATTTCCGCATCGGTGGAAAGCTCTTTCTGACGAGCGATGACCCTGACGACGACCTCAGAATCCCCGCAATGTATGACTGCCCTGAAGTTATGCGCGTGGCAGCAGAAAAGACGCAGCAGCGCGAGAGCCATTTCATTCAGTTCAAGTTGTTCTGTCAGGAGTCGCCACGTCAAGTTCACCGGCGACGCTTCCGACGGGTGTCGTTCAGGAGTGCTGCAGCAGCTCTACAAGATGTTCGAAATCTCAGTGAAAGATGATCCTGTTAAAAAGATGAAGACTTAGCAGAAAGGAAAAGAAGGTCTCATGAACATGCTGTCTTCTGAGTGGTTCTCAGGCAGTTACAAGCTGGAAATGTCCCTAACAATTACAACAAGGCGACAGCCCTCCGTCAAAATTCTGCTGACGGACAGTCAGGCGACGTGCTACCTCACCGCTCGCTACTCAAAGAACTTTCATTAACCGGTTTTCTCGCCGGTTATGAGGCTGGCAAGTTCAAACTGATGAAACAGGGGATGGTGAGCGAGTTTCCGCCTTCAACCGTTCGCTTCCTCTCTAAAGGGATGAGTCAGGCAACGAAAGGTGAAATCGGACGCGAATTAATGGATTTGGCGAAGCGTCGTGCGCCGCGAGCCGCTGCGCCTGGTCGACGGAGAGCGGGCAGTCGTGCAGGCACAGGTTGCGCATGGAGCCCTTGAAGCCAGGGTACCAAGGGTCGGACCCGACGAAGAGCGAGTCGCGGAAGATGCGAGTGGCGGTCTTGTCGGTGAAGCTGCAGTGCAATTGGCCGTTAAGGTAGACGCTCATGGTCTTGCCGTCGCTCGTGTAGATGACGGACATCTCGGAGCCCAAGATGATCTGGTGCTTGGAGTCGATCCCGCGGGTCAAGTACTCGTGCCCCGGGTTCGAGGCGATGAAGTCGACCGTGATCATGTGCTTGCCCTCGTCGAGAGCGATGGGATCGCTGATGCAACAAGCAGGGTTAACAGTAGGGTGCACAGCAGCATGCACAGCATGAGAAGAGGCGCACGTCTCGGCGCTCGTCGTAGTGATGTCGGAAGATGCCGAGTCGATCAAAACCTTGCCGTCCACGTACAAGCGCACAGTGCTTCCCATCTTGATTTTGAAGACGTATGCCCCGCTCAAGAAGTCGATCGAGCCGCTCCAGCGGACGGAGAAACCTGCCAATCAGCACTGCGGTTAGCGGCACAGGAAGCCACCGAGCCCCACCACCTTGCAGTTGGCGTCCGGGTGGCACGGGTAGGTGCCGCTCTTCGGGTCGCAGATGCCCTTCTTGAGCGCCACCTTCAAGATGTTGATGTTGATGCCGCGGCGCTGGTCCAGCTGGCTCGTGGCGGCACCGCCGTCAGCTTGCCGGTGGCGAGCTCCTGGGAGAGTCATGTCAGCACGAGCAGCAGCAAAGCACAAGGCATAAGTCAGCAGCACCTGTTTTAGTCCGTAGCCGGCCGGCGAGATCATGTTGCCGCGCCACCGCCACGGAAGATCAACAGCCCCAACAACAGCACGATCAGCGCTCCGCCACCAGAAATCAGGATCTGGGTGTGGGCAAGACGGGTGAGCAACAGCAGCAGAGGGTGGGAAGCACACGAGCCGCCTACCTTGGCCTTCGCCTCGTCCACCTTGTAACCACAGACGCTGACGGCGAACTTGTCCCAGCCCAGGGAGAGTCAAGTCAGCAGGAGCACCAGCAGCAGCAGAAGCAGATGGTGGAGCGTCACGAAGTTGCCGAGCTGCTCGAACATGGTGGAGCCCGGGGTCATGGTGGAGCCCGGGGTGGCCTCCTCTGGGGCATCCGACAGCGGTACCGCCGCGAGCGCTCCATCCGGTGCCGGTTCCTCGGTCACGTCGCCCGACGCGGAGTCCGCCACGCCCCACCTGGGTGTTCACTCTGGCTGTGGCACGAGCGGCGCGCTGTGCGGCGTTCAGGTCCGAGCGCAATATCGATCAGCGCGCTAGGATCCTCGTTTTTTGCACGGTTTCAACTTCTTTCTATGTACTCTTCATGCTCCCGCGTAGCCGCGCATACCAGGGTTGCTTGTCGATGCAGATCACCACGACGAACGCTGCGTACAGCGCCGCGACCACCGCTGCGACGGCGTAGACCAGCGGCGAGTGCGGCAGCAGCGAGTCGATCGTGGACCAGGCGAGGTAGAAGTTGATCACCAGCACCAGCAGCGCGCAGAGCCACGTGAAGCCGCGCTGCCACGGCCCGAGCGCGAAGGCACCCATGTACTTCTCGTTTGAGCAAAACAGCAACACCGGCAGCAGCGCGAACGGCAGCAGCACCGACTGCTCGACGTTGATCCACTCGTCCAGCAGGTCCGCCACGTGCTTCGACGTGCGCTCCGCCAGGATGCCCACCGCGATGGCCGGCACCAGCGCGATCGAGCGCGTGACCGCCACGCGCTTCCAGACCGCCACCTTGATATCGAGGAAGCCCTCCATCACAAACTGCCCCGCGAACGCGCCGCACATCGTGCTGGACTGCCCCGCGGCGAGCAGCCCGATCGCCCAGAAGAGCCGAGCTTTGCTGCCCAGCACGCCCTGCAGCGCGTCGCCGCCCTCCGCCAGCCCGATGTTGATGCAGCACTGCCCGCCGTGCACCTGCCCGTCGTCGCACGCGCTCCCCGGCGCCCACGTCGGCTCCTTCGCGAACGGCCCGCCGTCGAGCCCCGCGCAGCCCGCGTCGAACCAGTACTTCGCAAAGACGCAAATCACGGAGGCGTTGATCAGGAACGAGACCAGCAGCGCGACGCCGGACTCGATGCTGTTGTACTTGATGCCCACCGCGATCGCCGCGTCGCTGCTGCGGTCCACCGCACGGCTCTGCACCAGCGCGGAGTGCAGGTAGATGTTGTGCGGCATGATGACCGCGCCGACGGTGGAGACCGCCTGCACGACGCCGTAGCGCGGCAGGCGTGGCACCGCGGTGCCCACGCCGATGGCGGCCCACTCGGGCTTGGACTGCACAAAGTTCGCGCCGAAGCCGGCCACCATAATGGCGATCAGCAGCACGAAGAACGACTCGAGCTTCCGCACGCCAAAGTAGTGGATGCCCAGGAAGGTGAAGGTGTCGAGCCCCGTCACCAGGCACCCCACCCACAGCGGCCAGCCGAAGAGCAATTTGAACGCGTACGCGCTGCCGATCACCTCCTGCACGTCGCTGCCGATGATGGCCAGCTCGATCGCCACCCAGATGGCCAGCGAGATCGGCCGGCTGTAGCCGCGCCGGCAGGCCTGCGCCAGGTTCAGCCCGCTCGCCACGCCCAGCCGCGCCGCCAGCATCTGCAGCAGCAAGCCCAGCGCCGTCGACCAGAACAGCACCCACAGCAGCTGATACCCCGTATACGCGCCGCTCTGCAGGTCGCTCTCGATGTTGCCCGGGTCCACGTACGCGATGGACATCAGCCAGCCCGGCCCCGTGTACAGCCACAGCAGCCGCCAGCTCAGCCACTTGCGCCCCTCCGCCTCGTCCACCACCACCGCCACGTCCGCCTGCCCGAACGCCTTCGCCTCCGGAGAGCCGCCACCATTTCGGTCGCCGCCGCTGTTCAGCGACGACGCGTCCGCGTTGATCGACTGCGTGCTGAGCAGCCGCTCGCCGCGCTCGAACGCGGCCTTCTGCGCGTGCTGCTTGAAGTGATCGTCCGAGGAGGTGCCGATGTTGTCCCACATGGCGGTGCGAGGGGGACCTGTTAGCACTGAGCAGCGTGCCGCGCCCGTTGTGAGAACCCGACACGCCCCCGCAACGCGGTAAGCAAAACGGTTACCTATGAATTACGCTTGAGATACTCACTGCGTATTGCTAAACGCCTATAAGACATATACTCCCCCCTGCCTTATTTCCTTATTACTCCGCCTTATTTCCTTTTTATTTCACAGAATAAGGCGGAGTAATCCTCCCTGATAGAACCCTATAATCCCTATGAAATCCCTTATAATCCCCTATAATCCCTGATAATCCCTATGAAATCCCCACGAAATCCCCCCTGTTAGAACCTTATAATCCCTATGAAATCCCCCCTTCCGCCTTTTTATTTCACAGAAAAAGGAAATAAGGCTTAGTAATAAGGAAATAAGGCGGAAAAGCGAGGGCGTTGGGATACACAGGGATACATAGGGATACATAGGGATACACAGGGATACATAGGGATACATAGGGATACATAGGGATACATAGGGATACATAGGGATACATAGGGAGAGGTAGGGAGATACACACGGATACATAGGGATACATAGGGATACAAAGGGAGAGGTAGGTTCTAACAGGGGGGAATATATGGGATTACAAGGGATTATAAGGTTCTAACAGGGAGAGGTAATGGGAGGTAGGGAGAGGTAGGGGGAGGTTTTAATTTGGAGGTCTTATAGGCATTTAGCACCTCTCCGACTTTCGCCAGCATCCAGCTCCTCTTCTTCTCCCCCTCCGCTCCCCCTCCGCGTCGTCGGAGCAATTCAACGTTGTCAGTAAGGAGTGCAGTACGCGCAGCACCAGCAGCGGTCCCCCCAAACAGAAGCTGAAGCAGGGGAGCAGCTCGAGACGTCGACGCGCATACGCGCGACGCGGAAGTGGAGAAGCACGACGTCGACTGGACGGACGGCGCAACTTCCCGGCGGCAACGGCGCTGACAGCCTCGACCACAGAGTCCGCCTTCGCGAAGGGCACCTTCAACTCCTCGGTGCACCGCGCGCCGATCTGCATGCTCGCCGGCGCGACGCTGGGCGACGACGGGACCTTCAGTGGCGGCACCGAGGTGCTGCTCGCGATCAGATATTTGGACGCGCAGCGCCAAGACGGACTCCTGGTCGGGCGGTTCATGAACGCCGTCGTGCACTGCGAGGGCGAGCCGATCAAGCGGTCTGTTTCGGCGACCTCGCGCTTGAACGGTGGCAAGCAGTACAACCGTGCGCACCGTCGGCTCGTCACCGCCACCTTTCACGTCGGCTCGCGCTAGCGGTCCAGAGCCGATACGTTCGGAATTCCGTGGGTGATCTCGTGCTGGAGGAAACTTCGCCGGAGCAAATTGCACCGACGTATGTTCCCGTGGCGTCGCCCAGGTACGAGCGTGACGCGGAAGGCGACTTGGTGCTGATAGGAGAATTCACGCAAGAGGAGTGGAACGCTCGTAGCGGTGATTAAAAGCTACAGCTCTGAGTGATCGCCCTCTTGCAGCGGCGGGATCGTCACGTTGAACGGAGGCATGGGCAGCCCCTCCGCGTTGTAGATTGCGCACTGCGGCAGATCCTCCCACGCGTACCGCAGCACGAGCGGCTTGAACGGCCCCCAGCCCGGCACCCAGCGGCCCGAGACGATCATGCTGCCGTTGCTGAACTTGACGTCCTCGGCATTCACGCGTACTTCCAGCTGCCGGATGAAACCAAGATCCGCATTACACCTTGCGTGTTTTCAACCTTAGCCGTTCCGCAGCACTGTGTGCACTGTTTCGTGCCGTTCCATCGGTTCAGTGCAGACGTCGACTGCAGCATGCTTTGGTACATGAGGTGGCTGGAGTTCAGCTGGATGGAGAATTTCGAGCGCGAGGAGCGGTCCGGCACCAGCTGTGCGCTGACGCTCCAGTCCTTCTTTTGCTTCTTGAGCACGCGCTGCACCTCCAGCACCAGCCGGCGGCCGCACTCTTGCTTGTAGCGCGAGTGGCACAGACAGTTCAAATTGGTCGGGTCAGGGTCGGCGAGATCATAGCACGCGGCCATGCCTGTGGCTGGCAGCGAGAGCGTCGTGGCCTGCGCGTAGTGCAGGACCGGAGGGATCCCGCACGGTTGCAGCAGCACAAAGATGTACGGCAGCGACGGCAGGTTGAAGGTCTTGCGCCAGTCGAGCAACATCTGCTTCTGGAAGCACTTATAGTCCACCGCGTCGTCGGCGTTCTCTTCGCCTTGGTGCCTGTGGATTACTGCAGGATGAAAGCAGAGATAACTTAAGGAGTCAACAGCAGCGGGAGAGATCCTTATGTCTGCCACGTACTCGCTGGACCCATCGCGCGCCACGACCACGACGTTCTGGGACGACGGACAGCTGTCATGTTCACGGTGGGATCGTCGGTGTAAGTGAGGAACGGCGTCAGCGTGATCTGCATATTACTTTGGCCAGAGCAGAGCAGGACGATGCCGAACATCACGCCCTCGAGCTTCTTCGTGCTGCTGCCGTCGCTCAGCGAGATCGTCGCCGGCGCGAGCGACGCGGGCACCGCGCCGATCACGACGACCCAGGCGCCGGTGCTGTCCGCCGTCGAGGACTTGGACAGCTTGAGGCTGCCGCGCGCAAGCGTCATCGTCACCTTCGCGGCAGGCTTCGCCTGGCCCCAGAGGGTTGCGTTTTTTGGCGGGGAGCACCTGATGCATCGAGAGTAGTTAGACGCGGCGGCAGATGTTGTTACAGTGACAGGCTTGAGAGAAAATTACCATGTTCGAGACCAGGATCGTCGGCAGCACGAGCGAGCCGCTTGCGTCGTCGTCGTCGGTCTTGATGCTCTTCTGCATGCTCCACACGGAGAGGTCGACGTGCGTCGCCACAGAACTGCTCAACGTGATGCCGCTTCCGCTGGCGTAAACCATGTGCCCAGAGGACGTGAGCAGCGCCTCGCCGCCGTTGCCAAAAGATTCGGAGATCGGACCGTCGACAAACACCTCGAGCGTCACGGTGCCAGTGCCGCGCGTCAGCTTGGCGCTCTGGCGCTTGCCGCTGCCTTGCTGCAGCGTCCGGTTGCCGGCGCTGTCCTGCACGATGCTGATTGCGAGCGAGCCGGCACCAGCCTTCGTGCCCGCGGGGTACGCGCGGATCGTCAGCGTGACGTTCGCAGCGCCGGTCGGCGGCATACTGACCGTCGCGCTGATGTGGCAGTGCAGCCCGTCTTTCGGGCTGATGCTCTTTGTCGCGCCTGCGGCCAGCGCGATCGAGCTGTTCGCGCCGGCGTCAGCGTGCAGCGACGCCACCTCCGGCAGCGGCCGGAAGAGGAGGCCGGCGGGTGAGCCTTTCGGTGCCAGCGCGATCTCGCGGGGCATGGTCTGCGCGCCTGTCCAAGGGGCGCCGGCTACTGACAATGCAAGCCACATGAACTGCACGCGACGGCCGTGCTCGTCCCACTGCGACTGACCGCAGTGCGTTCCGCCGCCCGGGTCCACCTGCCCGGTCGACGGGTTTCCGCTGATCTGCCGCTCAGTGAACTTGAATAGCTCGCCGTCCTTGAAACTGGCAGTGCCCGTAACGTACAGGCTGTGGAGGAAGGATATCAGCGCCAGTCAGCGGCAGCAGCAGCAGCACCAGCAGCAGCAGCAGCACCAGCAGCAGCAGCACCAGCAGCAGCAGCAGCAGCAGCAGCAGCAGCAGCAGCACCAGCACGATGAGCAGCACCAGCAGCACCAGCGGCATCAGCGGCATCAGCGGCAGCAGCAGCACGCACGTGTTGTGCGAGCCGAGCCAAATGAAGGCCTGCTCGCCTGTGGGGAAGGTGAAGGTTTCGGGCGTCATCACTGCTGTGTAGTCGTCCACCGTTCCGTTGTCTGCGAGAGCGAGGAGCGCAAAGAGCGTTAGCAGTTCGTGCGAGCACGAGAGGTCGAAAAGCAGGAGCGGACAGCCACTCACAGAACTCAGAGATGAAGCGCCAATCCACGAGATTCTTCGAGCTCCACAGCAGCGCCTGCGGCTCCCGGCCGCGCGTCCAGCCGCAGAAGATGCTGGGCTCGCTGCCCAGCGGGCAGCGGCCCTCGCCGGACATGGCGTAGAACGTACGGTTGGAAGATGGGATGGACCAGCGCGGTTCAGAAAAGAAGTACGAGTCGCCGATATCCGCGCAGCGCGTCCAGTTCGGTGGGTTACTAGGCCCTATGAGCGGAGCTTTACGAGTCAGCATAGCAGCGGCACGAGCCACGAGCAACAGAAGAGCAGCAGGTTCCTACCTTTGCGAACCGGCCCTGGGCAGATTACGCAGGCGTTGTTGCGCCTGGTCGCCGGGTCGACCGTCCTCGTCCCCAGCGGCAGGTACTCTGTGTAGTGGTTGACCAGCGAGTCGTTGCTCGTCCAGAGTTTAAGGCCGCGCGGGAACTGACCGGCCGACGTCGACGGCGCGGAGGCGAGGTTGGCGCTCAGCCACTTTTCGCCGTGCGGCCCGCCTTTGAAGTCCGGGGCCAGCGTGATGCCGGCGCCGGTGGAACCGCAGGTAGGAGAGTCGAGGGGCAGCCGCGTCCAGCAGAACATGTCTGGAGAGGAGGCGTGCCCCCACACCTGAAGTAGAACGACATTAGCAGGAGCAACATGCGCAGCAGCACGAGCAGCACGAGCAGCAGCACGAGCAGCAGCGTGTGAAGCACGCACGGCGCCGCTGCCCTCGGAGCCGTAGCACTGCGTCTTGTTGCCGCCGTGCTGGTAAAACATCTCGTAGGAGGCGCTGCCGTCCGCCTTGCGGCGCCACTTCAGCCCGTTCTGTTCGCAAAGCAGGATGAGCAGATGAGCAGCAGGATGAGCAGCAGCATGATGTTGAGTAGATAAGCAGGTGAGCAACAGCCCCAGGACCAGCGCCATGAGCAACAGCACGCACCGGGTCGTTCATCTCCCCGGACAGCCGCGTGAAGTGGTACCACGGCCGCAGCGCCTCGCCGCTCGCGGACCCCGGCGGCGGTGGCGGCGGCGGCGGCTGCTTGCACGGCGGCGGCGGCCCCTTAGAAGTGCCCAGATTGATGACCGTCGCGGCTTTGGTGGCGGCGTGCAGCCCCTGGAAGAAGCCTTTCTGCAGGCAGCAGCCGGCGCCCTTGGGCACGCTGCCCGCCGGGACCTGGCACTGGCCCGCGACGTCCGCCGTCAACAGCGTCGCGGCGTGGCATTTGGAATTCGCCGCGCACTGCGCCGCGCACTCGGCGACGCCGTTGGCCAGGCTCGCCGCGCCGCGCGGGTAGAGGTTGTCGCAGCAGCAGTCGCTGGCGTTGTGCACCGTGTACTTTAGCGCAGCCGCTGGAGTTACAGCAGCCGCTGGAGTTACAGCAGCCGCCGGGGCAGCCAACATCAGCTGCGCGGTGAGGAGCAGCGAGCAAGCCATCATGCGGCCTTCGCCGATTCTCGCCGCGCCGCGCGATTTCCTCTCTCGGCTCTCCGTTTTTCTCGCTCACCTACTCCGATCGGCGGGGGAC
>Ga0308015_10001402_pt1 | contig 10134 bp, 12 predicted proteins | sample Neamet231_FD_203128 | JGI IMG/M metagenome (GOLD analysis project Ga0308015, IMG submission 203128) | Marine microbial communities from water near the shore, Antarctic Ocean - #231 | ecosystem: Environmental > Aquatic > Marine > Unclassified | place: Southern Ocean | collected 2014-07-28
TCTTGTGGAGTTCCCTCTTCAAGCTTATCTACTTTACTGTTAGTGGACAAATTTACATAACCACATTTTAACATTTTTATGACTAGTTCGACTGTCGCTTGATCACAATAATTGTGTAGTTCTTTGATTAGAATTTCATGATTTATCGTATCAAAGTACCTTTTTATGTCGATACTAATTAACCAAGTTTTATTTTATTCTATGAAGAGCATCATGACAGTTTCTTCCTGTTCGAAAACCAAAAGAATACTCAGAAAATGTTTGTTCAAGAACAGGTTCAAGCTCAATTAAAAGAGCCGCTTGGACAATTTTGTCGATTTGGCTGGCAATACCCAAAGGTCTTGTGCCAGCACCATTGGTTTTTGGAATGTCTATTCCTTTCACAGGGTTTGGTTGGTATTTTTGAGATTTTAATTCTTTGTAAAAAGTCATTAGTTTTACCTCTGTAAAATTTTATTTGGTTTCGCCATCCAAGCCTGAACTAGGGCTAGTTTTAGTTCTTTTCAATGCTAAAGTTAGTTGATCAAAAATGATCATTTTTTCGTAATAGGTTTAAGTCTTTTGGATACTTACTTTATTCAAGATTATTCGATCCAATTTCCTGGATCTGCATAGGTTAAGATAATTTGAATTGACCCGAGTTGGTTCCCCTATTAGTCTTTAACTTAATAGAGGATTACTCGTTTCAAATCATTTTATAAAAGACCTGTAGTTGTAGCAAAAAAAGCTGTCATAGAACCCACAACAGTAACAACTATTAGAACGTTTGGGGTATACTCAAATAATGGTGAACTTTGGGCAAGTAATAAAATTCCTTTTCAGGAATTTATTGTAAACTGGATTACCAGTTAAAGATACCTCAGAAGGGTGCCTTGGAAATTAAGGTAAAGTTTTATAAAATGGGATTAAAAACTCATTTTTTAGAAATAATGGGAAAACAAAAAGCGAAAATATCTACCAAATAATAAAAATGAATTTTTAATATTGATTAATGATACTTAAAAAAGATTAAAGTGTTGTTAAAGCGGGGTTTAAACTTACGCTTATTAGGAGTCGACCTATAACCTTCGGTACCGAAATCCAATACTCTATCCAATTAAGCTATAAACGTTCTCAAATTAGAGTAACTTTTATATTTAAAACACTAAATCGCAATATCCACTTTAGCATTCATTTGCTAAAATAACAGAGTTAAAAAAATTTCTAGAGACTTGTTTTGAAATAAGTTGTATTTTAGATTGCCGAGCAAAGGTCAAAGTTAAGGCTACAGCTCCCAGCATTGCAACTAATAATATAATCCCTGCAATTAAAAAGTAAGTAAATAAAGAGGTGTATAATACTTGCCCTAATGTTCCGATATTAGTAAGAAAATCAAGTTTCTCTACCCAATCCATGTATAAATACGCCTCACTATAATAAGGATTCCTTTCTAAAATATCTGTTAAAATTATCAGAACCTCTAGAAAAAAAGCTACGCCCAAGAGGCTACCAACAGGAAAATATTTAAAAAAACTTTTATTCAAATCAGTGATTTTAATGTCAAGCATCATTACAACGAATAAAAATAAAACAGCAATAGCCCCAACGTAAACTATGATAAAAATAAGTGAAATGAATTCAACTTCTACTAAAAATAAAATAGCAGTCGAACTTATAAAAGTTAAAATTAAAAATAAAACTGAATGGACTGGGTTTTTAACTGTTACAACCATAGAAGCTGAAACAACGGCTAAACCCGAAAAAGTATAAAATAAAAGTAGTTCTTTCATTATACTTTTTCTTTTTATCTTAGTTTTTTATTCTCACGAGGCAAGATATAAAAAACAGACACAAGCCACAATAAGTGCTGGGGCAAAAAAAAAAAAAAAGTGAATAGAATAAAGTGGCCTAAGTAACCGGTCCTTTTACATACCAATTACTCGACCCCAAACCCCGCGTGCTAGTTTCCCATCGTAAGTGCCCCTTATGAATTTTTATATGACACTTCTGGCAGATAGGTATTTGTTTTCGGTTCATTATTGCCATTATTGTTGACAAGTAGTCTTTTCGCTTAGGACCTTTCCTAAGTTTCCGGACGTGGTGAACTTCAACTTTCTCCTGGCTGCCACATAGAATGCAGGAACCTTTTAGATCGCTTCTACCGCGTTTCATTCTCTCATCTGCTGTTATTACTAGATTTCTGACAGAAGTGAAATTAAAATTCGCAATTTTGGGCTTTCGTTTGGGCCGTTCAGCCCTAATAGGAAATCGTCTGCGTAACGTACATAGTGTAAACGAATAAAGTTTTGGTCGTTAGCCATCAAACTCGGTATAGAGTGGTCAGTAACTTTACCACCTCTAATCATTTTTGAATAAGCCGGATTGGCTCTTTTCCGTTTTCCTTTGGTGTATTTTTTAATTAAAGTTTCCTCGATCCAAGCGTCGAACGTCATCATGTAAATGTTTGCTAAAATTGGCGACAAGGTTCTACCTTGCATCGTGCCCATTTTCATGGGCTCAATGTGTTTAGGTGAAATCCCATAGCCGACCTTTAAGTATTAATAAACTAGGTCGATAAATGCTTGGTCTTCAATTCCCGTTTCGAGTAGTTTTATTAAAATAGTATGGTCCACAGATGGAAATTGCTGTTTTATATCCCCTTCCACATACCAGTTATCTTGAGCAAAGTCGATTTTTATTTGATTTAAGGCCACGTGGCAGCTCCGGCCCGTCACCCAACCGTGTGCGTTATTACTAAAATCATTTTCGAAAAGTACAGCCAGTAAAGACCGCATTGCTTCTTAAATAATTTTATCTCTAGGCGAAGGTATAGTTAAAGGCCTTTTCTTTCCATCAGGTTTTGGAATATATTTTCTCCGTGAAGGAGAAAATTTAATAATCCCGTTCCGTATTTGGTTCGCGGTAATTATAAACCAGTTTAAATCTATTCCATCTAAGGTAGTCGCGGTTAGTGCCGGTGTGACATTTCCTCTCTTCGATCGAATTTTTACCCAGGCGGCAATTAGGAAATTTGGATCCGACAGTATTCTACTTAAATTAGAAGCTTTCTTTTTACCTTCAATGCGTGATTTTAGTATTTTTAAATGACTAGATTCGTAGATACCCGAAAGCAAATTGTCGTCTAGTCTAATTTGGCTAGGCCCCTTCCCGGTAGATGAATTTCCGGTACTATGAGCCCTCCGTGACCCCCAGCCTTTCGGCTTTCGGGTCATCCCGAGTTCTACTTGTTTTCGTCTTGTGGTTAGTTTAGGGCTCCCCTCCATTAAGTTACTTACAGTTGGCTCTTTAAGTTTATCCTGTGAAAGAAAGACTACGTAATTTCTAACACTTAAAGATGTAGAGACTTCAGACTCTGCCTTGGAGTTAAAGGGATTCGTTAACCTACCCGTGTTAGCCATTAGTTCGGAGTGTGCTCTTAGCCTTTCGACTTCAACACCCCTTTTAGCACATGCTATGTTCCCTTTTGAGGTTAGCCCTCTCAGGTTGGTGCTATACTTTATTGCAAAATTCATTGAATTTAGATAAACAATGCAAGTCTCAGGCGTTGCTAAGACGGGCGAAAAAACAGTATTAAACGGCGCACCGTAATGAAAGTGTGCAACCACATAATAGGTATCATGCAAACTGATGTCTAGTCCTGAATTTGCTAATACAACCCCAGTTAGCCCTCCAATTGTAAATAAAAAAATAAAACCAACGGCAAATAGCATAGGAGTACGTAAGTCAATAGACCCCCCCCACATAGTAGCTAACCAACTAAAAATCTTAATTCCGGTAGGAACTGCAATGACCATAGTTGCCCCAGTAAAGTATGCCCGGGTATCAATATCTAGTCCTACTGTATAGTGTAGTAAGTAAAGCATCCTAATAAATTTAGAACATAAAACTTCTACCCGAACTCAACGTGAAAGTTTCCCCTCATTGAGCTCTCCAGAAAATTCTAAACAATATTTTATTTTGCTTCAGTTTTACCTGAAGACCTTTCAATGAGAGATTTTGCCTTCAGCTCACTGAAACCAACACCCTTAGATGTAAAGGTTGCGAAGAGCTTTTTTAGGGAAACTCCAGCATAATTACCACTATGAATCTGTAGGTGGTGTTCTCTGCAAACAGGTAGGGTCTTACGGTTGAGAAGTCTCATAGCTTCTAAATACGCATTATAGGATTTTGGAGACTTTTTCTTTAAAACGTGACGGACGTGTTTAATGTGCTGCATTTCCGCAGGTTTTCCGCAAATAACACACGGACTGTGTGTTAGGTGGATTTTGGCCAGCTTTAAATGTTTAAAAAGGAGGTTTTCGATAGATGGTACCACGTCATTATTCGTAAAATCGTTAACCGACTTGCTTTTTATAGCAGCATTAGATAAAGAACCATAAAAACTGATAACTTTACCCTTTGCATCGGTAACTTTTAATTCATCCCCATATTTAGCAAAAACTTTGGGGACCTTGGATTTAGTTTTATGAGCAATAGTCATTGCTACACAATATCTACCAAAATAATTAAATAATGATTTGGCGTCATACCAGTTATGACAATAACCATAGTAGTTAGCGAGACTACGGAACACGGCTTTCAGATACAGAATAATATTAGAAATATCATATTGTAAGGCAGGCTTGTAACTAGTTGGGAAGAATTTACCAGCCTTATAGCGTACAAGTCCTTTGTCAACGAGTTTAACGAGAACAGAGTTCACGCTAAACGTAATACGAAGACGGGGAACCTGCAGAGTTGCTGCCCGATATTTCAGATCCTTACCCTCTCTATCCATACTCCCTTTAGGGTTAACGTCTTTTTTTAATGACGGGATCCTAGATGGAGATTGCCATAGCTCAAAGCCAAGAAACTCAGCCTTGTCCTTTTTTAGATACGTAAATTTAGTCTTTTCCTTAGAGAGATCCAGGGATAATTGAGATTTTAGAAAGTTCCCAACAAGTGTTTTAATCTCAAGACAATCATTTTTAGTACCCCAAACAAAAATAATAAAATCGCCCATATAACGGACGTAAGCAATTTTCCTATTGAAACCCTTAGGTTTTAAACGAGGTATTTTCAGTTTAGTAGCTTCCTTTAACTTATCAATTCTAAGTTTGTGTAAGAAACACCAATATTTTTTCTTTCCTTTCGAAATTCTAACACTCTCGGCTTCCAAAATTTCATGTTTCTTAAGTTTCAGAAATTTTGTAAATTCGGGATTAATCGCACTATTCTTATTAGACCTGTATTTAGATAAGAAATCGCTCTTAAGGACAAATAAGTCGAGCTCATGTAAATAAATATTTGATAAAATAGGGGTAACAACAGAGCCTTGCGGCGTCCCAATCTTATTAATAAATGAGCCCTCGACAGAAATGATTTTCACTTTCAAGGATTTGTATAAAAGATCAGAAAAAATCTGATGATCAACGTATTTCTTACGAATGAGCGATACGAGCCTTTTATGGTCAAATTTATCAAAACATTTACTAATATCGCCTTCAATGGCCCACATGCCAGAAGGGACTTTCTTACGAATAAAAGATATAGCGTCGTGTGCAGATTTGCCTTTACGAGATCCGAAGCTAGAATCAGAGAACCTATGATCAGCAACTTGTTCAAGGATAATAGCTATTCCCTTTTGAACAATTTTGTCGCGACTGTCAGCAATGCCCAAAGGACGATTGCCTCCACCAGGTTTAGTAATAATAGTTTTTCTAGTAGGACCGAAACGGAAACGGCCAGATTTTATCTTTTTAGCTAGTAAGCTAAAATAGTCTAAGTCAATCTTATCAATAAAGAGATTCACGCTGCCCTCAGAGCTTCCACCATGAGAAAGGATACCAGGATTACTCTTGATACTTTCATAGCAATGAACCCAAAATTCAGGTGAACTTAGAAGAGAGTTAACATGTTTGTTAACCTTTGCAATATTGTTTTTACGAGAATTAAGACCTAAAGATCTTAGTTCGTTGATAAGCCAATCCTTAGACAAGTCAATGCAAGAGGTGGATAGCTTACGTACGAATTTTCCTGCTCCCTTTGAATTTCTACAAGCTTTAAGCTTATATCTAGACATTACGGAGCTCCTTGTCCCGCAACCTATTAAGGTTGTGGGCATGACGTGACTTATACAAAATGGGGAAGGAATTAACTGCTTAGGGTCGGTAATCATTTTCAAATAATTAGTACAAAGTACCCTTATTAATAGTCTACTCAATGTTCGGATGGACAATCCACATGAATAAAAGTCCTTATTGAATAAAATGCTCGGATTATTTATATATTTAAATAACACTAACACGGTCGCACACGAACCCTTGATTCTAACCTTCATTTTCTTAACCCTGCAGTTATTCAGGATGGAGACTAATTCGATCCACAGTATGAGAGCTGAGAACTTAACCTGGCGGTGAACCCAGATGAACTTCGTCCCTTTAAACTCTTGCTTTGCTACCATATACTTTATATACAGCAGTGAGTCTTTCCAAAAATCATAATACCGAACAGACTTTACCCACGATGTAATGTTCACGCGCGCCATGTGATGAGCCCAAACCACAAACCCTAAAATACCTATTGAAAGCATAGCGTAAATCATACCTATTAGACCAAATATGGGCTTTCTTGAAAAACTAGAAACAACATGACTTATAATCCCAAACCCAGGTAAAATTAGTAGGATCCAAAGTAGAATATTAGTAGCGAGGAGCTATCCTTTCTTCTTTTAATTAAAAACAGTTAAGTCATTAATTACCTGTCTCCTAGAATATGGGAATATTTATTCCTTTAATTCTAAAAGTGTTCCTCCGAACCGTACGTGACACTTTCATGTCATACGGCTCTCAATTTCAAACTAAGAAAATAGGTTATAAGCATTGGGCCTATTATTTTAACAGTTTGAGTCTACGATTAAAGAGCTTTAATTCTTCCAAAGTTAGTTTATTAGCATGTAACGCCTTACGGCGGAATTAACAAAGCGGGGCTTGTTTACGGTTAACAGATGCTAACTGTTATCTAAACCAATCCATTACTTTACCTGCGGCTTTACTTTTTAAATCCCTAATCTTTCGAACGTGATGCATTTCTATATTGTCTTTCGACCCGCATATAATACATATCTTAAATAAATTACTATTCGTATATTTATTATTCCATTTTTTAAATAAAACTTCGTCTGATATCGGTTGCTTACAACCGAAAACTTTTATTGCTTTAAAAGTAGAAGGAATGACCATTTCTTTTTTTGTATCAGGGCACTTCAGTTTTCCGCCGAACCTTTTAAATACTTTAGAAGAGTGCCTTAACTTGTACTTTAAAGCTAACGTACGGGCACAAGACCATTTCAGGCCGTGTACAAAACTACCTAGAAACTTCCGATTGTTAGCAAATGAATAGTAGTTTAATACTCCTCTAATTACTGAATTGTAATACCCTAGAATATCAGCGTGATCGAGGTTGATAAGCCTGCCTACTTTCGTGGGGACGAATTCGCCTGACCGCTTAAAGAATAAACCACTGTCCGTTGCCTTCTCGAAAATTTTCTTTATAGGAGCGTACAAAACAACTCTTGATGTAACTCTAACCTTCCGATTGACCCTATTTTTTCTGATTAGGAGAACCCTTTTTTCTCTTTCCCAAGTACCTTTAATAAGCGCACCTAAGAAGGAAATAAAGTCCTTACTAATTCGGGTAATTAGAATTTTCTCTTGACTTAGAGTTAACTTCAAGTTGTCTAATAAAAACCCCGCACTTTATCCTGAACTTCAACAGCCTCCTCTCGAGATCCCACGACGCTAATTATGAAGTCATCCACGTAACGAACATAGTCTAATCTCTTGAAATTAAGGGTCTAAAGGCTCCTTACTATCGACCGTCCAGAGCAGCCTTCGTACCTTCTTAACTGAATCAATGTCGGTCTCCTTCCTAATAAGATACATGATCCTCCGGTAAGCAGGTGACTTCCTACGTGTTTTACCTTTCCTAAAGTCGTGGCATAGGTTCTTCATAAAAACATCTAATTCGTGGAGGTAAATATTGTTTAAAATTAGACTAGTAACATTTCCTTGGAGTAAACCAACGTTAGATTCTATGAATTTATTGTCCTCAAAGTAACCGGCTTTCATTGAAGTTTTTACTAAAGCCAAAAATTTCGAACACGAAGCTCGTCGTCTTAAAAGCTTCAGCAGAATCTCATGGGATATGCTGGGGGAAGTTACTACCTATACCCGCCTTTACGCACCATTTAACCACAGTGAATTTTTGTTTTATACTTCTTAACGAAGTGTGATTACCTCTATTGGAGCGATAACCGTGAGAACTGCCCAAGAAAGTAGATTCGTAAATCTCATTTAAAACTAAGTAAATAGCTTGTTGAACCACCTTGTCCCTAGGGCTGCTTATAGTCAGGGGTCTTTTCTTATTCTTGTCCATTCCTTTTGGTATGTATGTACGTCGAGCAGGTTTGAACTTAAACTGGCCTGCTAATAAAGCTTTACTAGTTTTCTTGAACCAATCCGGGCTCAATTTATCTAAAGTTTTGGAATCGGATCCCCGTGCGGCACTACCAAGGTTACTCCTAATCAACTCATATGCTAAAATAAAAACCTCTTGGCTTGAAACGATATGAGTTGACTTATCGTTAACATGCTTAAATTTTTTACTATGAACCTTCTTCAGTCCCTTTAGACGGTCGCTTGCATTCGCAGTAATGACAGAATTTGAACTGAAACATCTAAAACCTAGCTTCCTTACGAAGCCTCCGCATCCATAGGGCTTTCGCCCCTTAGGACTTCCCAAAGTTCCTACAACTACGCCATTATCATACTTAGAACGTTGCTTTCCATAAACCAGCTTATTGCTGAGCCTTAAATCGGTTACTAAAGAAACCCTATACATTCTGGTAGGTATCCACGACTTAAATAATTTGCTACCTGAGATAAAATTACCATCCAGTGGAAGATAGGCGGAAAGTATCCACTTTGTAATCCTATTCATATACGATGTAACTCACCAAAATTTTTAGAGGTTAACAGGTCCTCTCAATTGACTTTCATCCCCGCTACCGACCAAGACATTTCTGTCCAAACCAGGGAGAAGTGTTTTAATGCCTATTTCATAGTAACTAAGCATATTTTCTTTTGAAAATAACGGAATTGTAAGCGCAATGGCGCACAAATATAAACGTAGGATGTATAACTCCGTCTCTAAGCAATAGCATGCAATTTTCCAGACTGCACTACGCTTGTCCTCTACAAAAGTTTTGTTAAACTTTAATCGTAATTATTAAATTCTTAACGTTTGAGCTTTATACAAGTTTTTTATCATGTTCCCTACATAAAGTTATGGTCTTACGTTGACCAACAATAATAGATTTTTCAAACGCCGTAAGTTTCTTAGATATGTTTTTCTGTGGGGTTAGGTAGTGAAGTTCTAAATTCTCGGACGACTCGCATCCTTCCATTTCACACTTATCTTTAACTGGCTCAATTTGCATTCTGTAGGAGCCAAAGATTTCGTTTTTGTATATGCATGAAAACTCATATATATTTTTCTGTCCCCGCTTGAAATCAACTTTCGTCTTTAGCGATTCAGGATAGTACAGTTTTGTAACTTCCTTCCCGTAATATTTATTAACAATTTCCTTTTCTGGTAAACCAGTAAGTGCTCGTCTAGAAGTTGCCCTAAAATTACCGTTATCTTTTTTTACGGCATATTTTCGTTCGGTTGCTCGCTCTAAAAGCCTATCAATTGGAGCTTTTAAAGTGGCATTACTGATGGCCTGACTTTTTAGTTGTGTGAGCCCCATCTTCAATGCTTTTAGCTATATCCGCTACTATCTTATTTGGATGGTAACGAATATAACACCCTAGAAATATGATTGACTTATCACTAGAGTGTGCAATACCTGACTTTTCTAAATTGACGACCAGTTTTAGCTCGTCTTGCAAGAAGGTAATCATTTCTTCTTTTATTCCTTCTGCTTTAGTACTGCAAAACCCTATTAAAAAGTCATCCGCGTATCAGACATAGTATAGCCGTCGAAATTTTTCATCGTCCGAATCTCTTGCTGGTTGTACTGCTAATACCCATCGATTGTGCTTCACTTTTGAAACGGCTTCTTTTAACTCAGGATACTCTTCCAGCAGGATT
>Ga0308015_10001406_pt1 | contig 10119 bp, 4 predicted proteins | sample Neamet231_FD_203128 | JGI IMG/M metagenome (GOLD analysis project Ga0308015, IMG submission 203128) | Marine microbial communities from water near the shore, Antarctic Ocean - #231 | ecosystem: Environmental > Aquatic > Marine > Unclassified | place: Southern Ocean | collected 2014-07-28
AAGTATAGATCTAGATTAGGGATCAGTCTCAGTGCTGATTCCTGTGAAGAGAATAAGGATCAAGTGGTCCTGTGGGAATGACGAATACAGTATGTGATTAGATCACATGACGCAGGCCGCGGGTCTTCAGTGACCGGGCTTTGTAAGACGGGTTGTAGCCCCCTAATGAAGGTGGTTGCTGGCTCGTGTGGCACACAGTGCCGGTGAGCAGGCGTTGCCTGCTCTTCAGTTATGGGCCTGGGTATGCGCCAGTGGCGCTGTTAAGAGCGAGAGTCTCGGGGCCAGGAAGGCCCTAGAAGGTGACTCGCGAGGGGAAGAATGCTCGGGTGTGCCCTGGCATGAAGGCTGCGTGTGCGGCAGCAGCAAAGCTCGTGCAAGGTAGCGCGGCGGAAAAAGGAGAGGTGCTGCGGCTATTAGCCCGGCGCCACGGCCTGGAAAAGGGTAGAGTGTGCGGTCCGTATAGCAAAGCGGAAGCCGCTCTGGTTGTGAAGGGCGAGGTTGCGCTGGCAATCGTGCTTGAATCGCAACAGCAAGATCGTGATAGAGAGGCTGCTCAGCAGCAAGAGTTGGCGGAGCGCCAACGGGGAAAAGCCCAAAGGGATTATAATCGCTTGCTAGCGGTGTTCGAGAAGTTTACCCTGGAAGATAATCCAGGGTGGGGGAGCCAAAGAGTTCGCGAATCAGCCGTCCGGCAGGTTAGGCTGTTCTTGCAGGTTTCCAGGTGTGTAAAGAAGCACCAGAAGGGGAAGCGGGAAGCTTTTCCAGAGCTGTCCCAAGGAGGCTCGAAGAGGGTGAGGCCTGGCGCAGATTTCAGAAGCCTTCCCGAGAGAGCGTTAGAAGACCCTCGGTTCCGGCCAGGGATATTCGATTAGAAGAATGTCTTCGCTAGAAAATGCCGCAAAGATGAACAAGAGGATGTCGATGGTGTTGACGGATGAAGAGAAGCGCCAGTCGCTGATGAAGAAAACCCAGGATAACCGGGTTGAGAAGAACAAGGCCGACACGGACGACCTGAACAATATTGAGCTTCTGCTCAAGACGATTAAGAAACTGGAAAACAAGCTGTCATCAGCAGTTGAAATGCCTGTGAGTGTCCAAACGGATTCGGAGGAGGTATTCGCCCCATGGACTGAGGCGACTAACGAGTTGGACCTCGTGTGCGACGAAATGTTTGACATCGATGTCGAGCCGATCGACGTTGATCAGACGCTAAATGACTTAACACCTGTTTTGCGGAGCGAGATCCAGTCGTCGCTGAAGAAGAGCCTGAAGGCTTTGCTGTCTGACAGTGGTGTCGTGGCAGAGGAAGAAAACAACAAACTGTTGAAGGCTCTACTGGAAGACGAAACTCAAGCAATCATCGCGAATGACTTGGTCGAAGCGGCTAAGAAAACCCTAAACGAGGGGTTCGTGGAAGCAACGACTCCGTCATATAACGGAGTGCTGAAAGAAGGAGCAAAAGGGCTTCTGTTAGGACCGCTAAATCAAGCGGTGGCAGGGGCAATTCAGCTGGCTCAGCAGACTGTATCAGAAGCCTATGAGAGGGACAGGAACGCCCTGAGAAGTAAGATCAACAAGATCGAAGTCGTCCGCAAGAAGCTGACAGAATTCTTCGAGCGCAACATCCAAGATGTGGCTAGCCAATGTGCTAAGAATGATTTGATGGATAGGAAAAGAAGAGAGGACCTCAAACGGGTCAACAAACTGATAGAAGTTCAGTTGCAGGTGATTGAATCTAACCTGAAAAAGCGCAGTAGACTGACGATTGTGTACGCTGGTTTCGACTCAGACAGTCCGTCGTCAAGTGAAGAAGAAGAAGAGTCAGAATCCGACGAGGAAGACTCAGCAGAAGAGCGGGCGGCCAAACGAGCCGCAGCAAGAAAGTCGCGCAGATCAGCGCGAGCAGCGGCAGAAGAGGCTAAACCAGCCTCTCGGGCCACCAGTCATTACGAAGGGCATTCTGAAGAACAGATTAAGCAGAAGCTTGATAATACCCACGTAAGAGAGAAAGCAGCAGTCACTGAAATCCGGCAGCTGGTGATGGGTTGCCTTGGCAGTCAGAAGGGAGGTGTAGCCTCTCGTGAGACGTCGGCAACGAAAGAAGACCTGAAGGATCTGGATAAGCTTCAACTCGGCTCCAAAGTGAAATCGAGCAGGAGTACAAGCAAAGGGCGGCTACTAATGGTGGTCATCGCACAAGTGATATTGAAGAAGCCAGACGCCTTTCCGGCGCTCGGGCCAATGCTAGCGTGCTACGCGGATACAAACGTATCGTTAAGTAACTTTCTAATTGCGACTACTGACCGACTAAGTCAATATGTTGATGGAGAAGAATACAATAACCCATGGGGTTATGGGAACATTCAGATGGCAAAGTTCGCTGAAGAAACGAAGACGATGTATGAGCTGCTGCTTGCGGCTTGCCCACAAGCGGTGTCTAGGACTATGCAGCCTGATACTGACTATGATCCGACGATCAGGAACAGAAAGATTGAGCTGTGCGGTGTCAAGAACGACGCTACGACGTTCATTGAAGCATGGGTAACTCAAAATAATTACATTAACCCAAGAAATATGGAGCAGATGCGCACTGACGTGCTCGACATTAAGAAGCTGTGGCCTACGGTCAAGCTGATCAAGGCGTGCAAGACGGCGATGAATATCGTGCGTAATGCTAGTCTGCAGGGTCTGAAACTGTCGTGGTTTCAGACGGGACAGCTGTGGGTGGAGACCATTCAGGTCTGCCATCCAGACATCAAAATTGAGATGATTCAGGAGAATATGAAGGATTGCCCAGAAGGTGTTGATGACACTGACTGCGTACATTGCTTGGAGAGATTGATTGAGGGCATCAGCGCGATTGCTCTCAAGGTACAAGGGCTGCAAGCGGGGCAGCCGGAAAAATTACACGCCAATTCGGACCTCTACCTAATCGTGGAGCAGATCGAAGTTGATGCGATTCAGACCAAGTCTGACAAGATCGCTGAAGACCTATGCATGACTGTGGATGGTTACAACAAACAGACGGGCGCCGTGAAGGCGTCCACACGGGAAAAACGACAAATACCAGCAGGCTCAGTCTGCTGTGCGGTGATACAGGGGAAACCTGGTGGTCGGTGCAAAGGAATACTGGAAGGTAAAACCTTGGAGTATCACAAGAAGAAGTTGGAGAAAATTGACAAGATGTCAGGGACAAAACCACCGAAGCTTGCGTGCTGCGGGAGACACTTCATGATGGTGGCGAAGGACAATAATATGCACCTCGGATTTGGGCTGCCTCTGCGGTGGAACTTCCACGGAGATAAAGGCAAGAAGCCTTGGGGACGCGAAGTGACTAAGGCCGACCTGTTCATTAAAGGTCCTGAACAAGTGGCGGCTGCGGAGGCTGAAGAAGATCCTCCCAAGACCGTGACGGTAACAATGCCTATCGGTGCAGCCGCACCGACGAAGGCATGGACGGCACCAGCTCAAACACTGGCCGTGGTGAACTCAGCTGCTGCACCTGAACCTGCTCCAGCACCTTCACCAACACCTGCGGCTGCACCTGCGGCGGCCGGTGAGCAAACAAACGCAGACATGATGGCGATTTTAATGAGTATGAAGGCACAGAACGAAAAGCTGGCTGAACAGATTGCGGATAATGACGCAAGGCAAGAACTGGCGAGATTGAAATTGCAGGACGAAGTGGAGCAGATGAAGATGGCCAACGATGGCCAGCAGAGTGCGACCGCCGCCGATGCGGACAGAGCTCGCCGGATGGAACGACTGCAGATGATAGACGCTAAAAAGACGTCTCCTGCATTCACGTTTAAATAGGAATTAGCTTCGATATTGGCGGAAGCCCCAGAAGACGAGGAGGAGGTATATCTAGTTCCACACGATGACGGGGAAGTCGTCTTCGGGACTGGAGAGGTGGGTTCGACATATGTCGGACTAGTGGATAGCGGTGCGTCATTCATGGCGTTAGGAAACTCGTTCGCTAAATATCTGAAGAATAAAAGAAGAGGAAAGACCTCTGTACGCGACTACACTGGCGCTTTACGAGAAATGAAGCACTGGAGCGGGTCAGTGAATATCTGCGTGTTTGATGAACAGACACAAGGTAATGTTCAAATATCCGGAAAAGCGTTAGATGAAATGGAAGAAAGCTTAATCTCTACGTCTCACATGTGTGAAAAGCTTGGGTTTACTCAAGTGATTAGACCGGTCTGCGAAGGCCGATCATACTTCGAAAAGACATTGCCAAACGGCGAAAGAATTGAGCTACCAATACAGTATCTGCCATCAAGGCGACTGTATGTGATGAAATTTGTGATTACAGATTCGGAGCAGGCATCAGTGGCCGCTCTTCATGACTATCGAATAATGGATAAGTCGAATAACCTGCCTGCAGAACTCAAAATGATGCAGGAGCTGAACCCAAACGCAGTTGACGGAGTTGACGCGCTGCTGGATTACGTTCAGCGAGCTGGTGGAAACGTGTTTTTCATTGGTAATATAAGTCAATATGATGGCTTAGGTGTAGAAGAAGAATCGGCATTTAATGCTGATGTTGATGATAATGATGATGATTGTGATAACAGTGAAGTACAAAACTTCCAGCCATCGTTGGTTCCGCCGGACGTAATCGCCGGAACATCACCGAATCAAACAATTTCTGAACTGTTTAAAGGTATGGAATCAATACCGTGCCGAGCGACTTCCAGACCTGGTCTGCGGAAGCTCTCTAAACAGCAGATGCATGACAAGTTACTGCACAGCGGTGACGTCGGAGAATGCCCGATCTGTATGACTCTTCGAAGAAGCAGGTCACTACAAGGGAATGCATCCAGAGTAATGGACCCAATAGTGGGACGAACATGGTCGATGGACGCAATCACGTGGTCGAACAGAGGAAAAGACGGTGAGAAATTGACTGTCGGAGCGATTGATGAGAGCAGTATGTTTGGACTACATTTCGAACTTGCGACGAGGACGACTGCAGAAGTTGCTGATGGATTCATCAAAATGGTGAAAGACGTGCGAGAAAAGTACGGAAACGATAAATTTACGAGGGTTAACCTTGATAGTGCTGGTGAGTGGTCAGATGAAAACGAAGAGTTTCACAAACGAGTGAACAGTGAGCTCAACCCCAAGGTTGAATTCATTTACCCTCCAACCATGGTTGACTCACGCTACAATGCTCACGCCGAAGTGTGGATGAGGATGATTGAAGAAATGACAAAGGCGATTATGCTGACTACGAGACTGGAAGTCGAACTACGACCTCTGGCGACGCAGTATGCAGTGTTTATGCACAATCGTACTACAAAAAGATCGAGGTCGGCACCAGACGGTAACGGTCTCAGGCCGATTCAGGCCATGAGTGGCTTTCAGATCAGCTCAGAAGAGTGTGATCGACAAATCGATAAGTCAGAGATGCCGGGCACGCTGATGCTGGTTAAGAGAAAACATGGACCTAAAGGTTCTAATATTAATGACACTGCACGCTGGCAGTGGGGTCGTGTGATGGGGCTAATGTCCGGCGAACACACTCTGGTCTTTGAAGATCCGATGACTGGTGTGAGATTCCACGGCAGTGACGGTGTGAAAGTGGTGCTGCCACCGGGAACATCAGCTCTGGGATACCTCGGACAAGAACAACCCTTATTACCGAAGGCGGCGATGCCGCGTTCGGGGGATGTGGAGATAAACGAGACGAAGATTGTGATCAGGTTGGGAGAATTGGATATTCACGATGAAGGTCTGACACCGAACCCAATCACCAGCATGACTGCTGTCGGTAACAGTTTGAAACCGGGATTTATAATCTTAGATAAGAACAACCGGGTTATGGAGCCGGTGGACGATTCGAACTACATGCAGCCGACTGATACAAAATTGGTCGCTGTTAAAGATCCAGCTCACTTCGAGCCGGTTGGCCCGAATGAGCGGGTAATTGACTATCTGACATATATGCCAGAGTACTTCGTCGGAAAGACGGTGTTCAGGCAGTGGAAAGATGGTATCGTGTACCGTGGAACAATACTGGACTACGACATCGAGAAGATTGACGGTGCCATCACAGATGGATACCTCTGGAGAGTCAAATACGACAACCCTGAGGATGACAATGACTTTGCCGACTATGACGCGGAGGATATGAAACGATGGGCTATCAACTATGAAGATGGTGTGATTGCTGGCAGAAGCCAGAGCTCAGTTGGCGCAGGTGGTAGCGTACCAGATAAAAGGAAAATCCCAGGTATGGGATCAAGTGAACTGCCGCACGCGGACGGTTCGGGGGATGATGGTGGCGTTAAAGAGAACAGTCTGCGTGACGAAAGTGTTGACGATGATGAACAAATGTACATCACAACTGGAATAGGAGAAACGTGGCCTGACATCATGGATGAATTAGGAATTGAGGACTTGGACGTTGAACGGAGTTACTATGATTGGATCTCCACAGAGTACAACCTAGGTTCGAACAAACAATTCAACAAAATTGGAGGTTTTAACTTTCCTAACCCAATCAGAAAACGAGAGATTAAGAAGTTGTGGAAGACCAAGTGGCCGATCATGCGGACCGACCTGCGATTTCCAGTACCAGAAGGACGTGCATGGGAAACGTTCTGCAATAAACAGAAGTGTGGTTTGATAGATCTACACGAAGAGAACGTCGAGTCAGCAAAGTACTTGACAGAACTGGAACTACAAGGAATCCAGTGCGAGGTCTACTTGGACTTCGAAGTGTACAAGCTACTTCAAAAGGACGAAGCGGCTGAGAACCTACTTGAGCAGATTAGTATCTCTGAGCTGGCAACAGAAGTCGGTAAGGAAATTGATCATGCGAAACTTGAAGAAGCGCAGTACTATGATGAGAAGGGTCTACCAATAGCGCCAAAGAGCGTAAAAGCACTGCTTAAGAGAGCAGCTTGCAAAGACCAATGGTTCGACGCCATTAAGAAGGAACATCAAGGACTTGATAAAAGAGGAGTCTTGAAGTATGAGACGATGCCAGAGGCATGTAAGAACGGACACATATCCGCGAAGAAGAAGCCGATAGACATACGTCTACTGCTTTCGACCAAGATCAAGCCAGATGGTACGTTCGACAAGCTCAAAGCTCGTGCGGTTGTCTCTGGAGATCAGATGATTCAAGGGGTTCACTACAGTGCAGTGTTCACACCGACTCCATCACTGACAGCAGGAAAGATCATTCAAGGACTAGCTGTTAAAGACAATCTATTTAGATTTGGAGCTGACGTCGATCAAGCATTTACAGCAGCAGAGAAGGATCAAGATGTACAAACAGTGGCAGTGAGAATGCCAGAAGGAATGAGGAAGTATAACGCCGAAGGCCAAGAGCTGTACGGCATTCTGCAACGTAACCTCTACGGAACACCTGACGCACCACTAATGTGGGCTCGTTGCTTCAGTGCTTTTATGCATGATGAAATGGGTAAAGAAGAAGGGTGGGTTGTTGAACACATGGTTAACGAACCGTGTTTGTGGAAGGTAATTATCGAAGGGCGTATTACCTGGATGGTTGTTCACGTCGACGATATCGACGGAGCAGCACAAGATCCTCGTGATGCAAAGGCTATACTCGAGAAGATGCAGAAGAAATTTGGAATTTCGGTGATAGAACCGAAGTATATGCTGGGTATCCAACGGGATATCCACACAGACGAACAAGGTGTTAGATGGTTAGAGATGTCACAAGCGGCATACTGCGAAGACGCGTGGAAAGAGTGGGGGCACTTCCGTGGAACCAAGAAAGCACCGGTAAAACCAGCAGATGGACTGAAGTTCACTGACAATGACGGTAATATTATCGTCCCTGATGCAAAAGAATATGAAGCTGTGACCAAACGTGGTTACCGCAAGTTGGTGGGAACTCTCCTGTGGCCGGCAAGAAATGCCTACCCAATTATAAGTTATGCAGTAGTACAACTCTGCAGAGCGATGGAGAAACCATCAGAGAAAGCGTGGGAATCGTGCTTGCACTGCTTGCACTACCTCTACGAGAACAGACACGAAGGTATACAGTTCAGATCAGACGCAAGTCCGATTCCAGACTGTTATTATGATTCAGGGCACTTGCAGGATCGCGTTGACTACAAGTCCTTCTATGGCTACGTCATCGTGTTCATGGGCGCTCCTATACACTGGGTGTCGAAGAAACATCAACATGTTGGAGAATCTTCAGCAGAAGATGAGTACATGGCTCTGAACCATGCTGGCAAGATGGTCGTGTGGTTAAGAAATCTCTTTAAAGAGATGGGTCTCGGAGAATTAGTGTCGAAACCGACATTGATGTTAGGCGACAACAAGCAAGCCTGCCGATGGTCAAGAACCGAAATGGTCACCAACGGCAACAGGTTTATTGAACGACAGTACCACAAAGTAAGAGAGTTCATCCTGGCAGGTGACCTTGAAACTCGGTATATTAACACTAAACTAAACGTCTCGGATGTATTTACAAAGGACGTGAGCCGCGAAGTAATTGAAGCTCTCGGACCGATGCTGACTGGACGTAAGCCGTGGCCGGAAACACCAGCCGCGGATGATGCAATGAAAGAACATTTGGCAAAAGCGCTGAGAGAGAATGAAATTCTGCTTCAAGCCATGCCGAAGATGAACGAGAGTCTGAGGGCTCTGCTAGAGTGACGTACTAATGTGTGCTTCACTGTCAACAGAAACTACAAGAGTTAAAGTATCTCTACGAACTACGTTCAAAGAGATAGGGGGATGTGATGAACAGTGATAGAAGATGAAGATTGAAGTATAGATCTAGGATGAAGATTGAAGTATAGATCTAGATTAGGGATCAGTCTCAGTGCTGATTCCTGTGAAGAGAATAAGGATCAAGTGGTCCTGTGGGAATGACGAATACAGTATGTGATTAGATCACATGACGCAGGCCGCGGGTCTTAAGTGACCGGGCCTTGTAAGACGGGTTGTAGCCTCCTAATGAAGGTGGTTGCTGGCTCGTGTGGAAAAGTTGTGGCGATGCCCCCCCCTGGCGGGTGCGCCCGGGGCGGCGGGCAGTGGGCAGGAACTCACGGTCCCCCCAGGTCGGTCCCGGCACGCCGTGTTGAAGAAGATAACGGAACGCAGTAGACCGTAGGTCCTGCAATGGCAGCCAGCAAAATTGCGGCGCCGACGGTGGAGGAAGCGCGCTCATCTCGATGATGGGCGCGTCGGGGAAGGGGAGGGCGCGCCGTGGCGCCCAGGCCGAGCGCGCCGCCCCCGACCTAGCTGAGGCCGACCTGACGACCAGGTCGGCCGACCGCCTTGCCCGAAGACAGCACGTCAAGGGTGAGGCGGGTGGACTCCTGCAGGCACGCGGAGAGGAGAGTCCAGAGGTGCGGAATGTCTATGACATTGCGCGTCGCGGCGGCGACCAAGGCAACGGCGGCAGCGCAAGAGGCGCGGCCGGCGAGGGCGATGGGGCTGCCGGCGGTGGAGACCGCCTGGGCGAGGAACGGGGAGGAGCGGGCGCCGACGAGCGCCTCGCGCTTCACGCGCGACGCGAAGGTGATGGCATCGTGCCCAGCGCTGGAAAAGGTGAGGATGAGGCGGACAAGCCCGCGCGCAAGCGCGAGGCGGGTCTGCAATGGCAGCCAGCAGAATTGCGGCGCCGACCTATTCAGCGCTGTGGCGGCTACCGGAACCCGAGCGGTGCGCGATACGAGCGCGGGGAGGGGCAAGCCGGGGGGTCTGGCTGCGGAGTTGTACGTCCTCGTCGTGTAGTGATGCACGGCGGAGGACTGCGGCTGGGCCGCAGGTTGGGGCAAGCTGTGAAAGGTGGAACGGGCGAAAGCCTGGGAAGCCGGAACCAGACTGTCCACGGGGAGCAAGCTGTGGAACGCGGAAAGGGCGAAAGCCTGGGAAGCTGGGAGCAGAAGGTCCGAGAGAGGAAGGGAAGGGCGCGCCGCGGCGCCCGGGCCAGGCGCGCGGCCCCCGACCTATAAGCGGACTTGTCATATAGTAACTGTCAACGCCTCGGGCGGGCAGATTAACGACAAGTCCAATGCTTTGGAGGAGAAGAGAGAGAAGAAGAAGTTCGAGAAGCTGAAGTTCCGGTACCGACCGCCAACTGCGCACCCAAGAATGCGTTTGGGAGTCCCT
>Ga0308015_10001417_pt1 | contig 10090 bp, 5 predicted proteins | sample Neamet231_FD_203128 | JGI IMG/M metagenome (GOLD analysis project Ga0308015, IMG submission 203128) | Marine microbial communities from water near the shore, Antarctic Ocean - #231 | ecosystem: Environmental > Aquatic > Marine > Unclassified | place: Southern Ocean | collected 2014-07-28
TGTGACGCCAGAGCCAGAGACAGTCTCAGAGGTCAGTGTCAAGCGCCAAGCGCCAAGGCTAAGCAAGTCAAAGTTCGTTGCCGGTTGACCTGAAGAATTTCTCACGCCCTGGATTCGACTGCAGCCGCTCGTCTACCACTGCCGCCACAGCTGCTGCGAGCTCACCATGCGACTGCGGCTGCTGCGGCGATCGGGCCTGCGCACCACCGCTTGCCATGCGCGCTGGAGTGCGCACAATAATGTCCGACAACACGCTGTCCAGGTCCTCGAAGTTGGACAGGAGCGGTGGCTGCTCGCCGCCGCCGCCGCTTGTATCACCACTGCCGCCGCCGCTTGTATCACCACTGCCGCTGCCCTCGGTGAAATAGCTGTCGAGGATGTCAAGGTCCAGGCTCCCGAGAGTTGAACCCCGGTGCCCACCCTGCCCACCGTGTCCTTCGCCGATCAGCTCGGCTAGGTTGCCCTGCCCCGCCCCGCCCGCGCCCGCCATCGCTGCCACCGCGCCCGCGCTCGCGCGCTGCATCCGCGCCGTCGCCCCGCCCGAGACCATGCGCAGCTTCTTCATCTCGTGCGCGGCGTACGCGCGGAACTCGGGGTCCGTGGAGCCCATGCGCAGCTGCAGGCCGTCGGTGCCTGTGCGCGGGCGGGCTTGCCCCGCGGTGGCGCCGCCGGCACGCGCGGCCGGCGGCGGTAGCGCCGCCGCTGCAGCGGCCGTTGGCTGCACAGCGCCCGCGGGCTGCGGGAGCTGTGGGAGCGGCGGCGGCGGTGGCGGCAGCATCGCCGAGGCTGCTGTCGCCGGTGCCGCGCTTGCGTGCCCCATGGCCTGCTTGCGCTGCTCGTGCAGCTTCTGCAGGTCCAGCAGCTGCAGGTGGTGCGGCGCCACGGCCTTCTCGTCGAAGCCCCACGCCGTCTTGAGCTTGGGCCACTTGAGGAAGAACTTCTGCGCGTGGCCGCGGATCTGCGCGAGCGTGCGCGTGTTGACGCAGCACTTCTGGATCTTTGGCCAGTTGCGGCCGTACGTCTGCAGCCCCTCCACGAAGGCCTTCTCCTCCTCGGCGCTCCACTTGCCGCCGTTGATGGTCTGCAGCGACAGGTCCGCCTTGCCCAGCTTCACCGTGGCGCGCGCGCCGTTGTTGAGGTGCGTCGGGGCGGGGGCGGCTGCCGCCGCCGGCAACTTGGGCCCCAGCGCGTCCGCGCCCGCGCCCCAGATGTTGTAGGGGTCCGCGCTGCCGCCGAGCATGCCGTCGAGCGCGCGCCCGGCGCCACCGCCTGCGTCGGGGCTGCCGGCGCCGCTGGCACCGCCGAGGCCGGGGTGGCCTGCCGCACCGCTGGACGGCGCGACGGGCCGCAGCGTCGCCCGCACCTTGGCCTTCGTGCCCAGCTGGGCCATGTCCGTGAGCAGCACGAACTCCTCAAACTCCTTGTCCCACACCTCCGCCTGGTACGCGGTCGGAGGCACGAGGCCCACCTGCGTGAACGCCCTCTGCTCGAAATCCGCCACGTCCGCCGCCTCGATGGAGCAGCGGTGCTTGGCGGCGAGCAGCACGCTCTCCACCAGACACGTGATCTGGACCATTGGGCGGGTCTCCTTCAGATCTGCCGACAAGACGCTCCTGCTGACTCCGCGCAGCTATCGCGATAGCACAAAAGGGATGAACAGTTTCTCCCTTCTCGCAGGAGAGAGGTAAGTAAGCGCCTCTCAGGCAACGGCAAACAAACTCTTCCCAGGGGGGTGGGAGCAAAACAGGGCGCGGACGACGGCCCCGCCGGCTCCGCGGGGGATCGCGCGCGCGCTCCTGCGATTCTTTGCGTTGCCCGCGGCCCTCTTCTCGAAGAGAAGACGTCGATATCTCGCAGAACGAAACGAGGCGAGGAGCAAGCTTGGCGGGCCAGCTGGTCGAACGATGTTTCGTCTCGTGGCGCTGTGCGTGGCAGCGGCGCTCGCGTCGGCGCGCATCGCCACGGAGAATGTGACGCTGACGTTCTCGCCGGCGTTCTTCTCTGGGAAGCCGCTGTCGCTGATGCCTGCGCTGTACGGCTCTGCGCGCTACGGCGACGTGGTGACGGGGCGCGTGGTGTATTCCGTTCCGAAAAACCGCCAGGGGTGCCACGAGATCAACGCGGCGTCCGAGTTGCAGTGGCCGGTGGGCGAGGACATCATCGTGATGCTGGACCGCGGCGACTGCGCCTTCGAGCAGAAGACGTGGCACGCGCAGCAGGTGGGGGCCAAGGCCGTGATCCTGGTGGACAACATGCGCGAGGAGATGCTGCCGTACATGGCGGCGGGCGGCTACGCGGAGGAGATCACGATCCCGTCGGTGATGCTGCACAAGGAGGCGGGCGACAAGATCAAGCAGTACATGTGCGACTGCGAGAACATCGGCGGGCCGCCGCGCAAGGGCGGCAAGGCGGCGTCGGCGGTCAAGCCGCCGCTCGCGGTGGGCACCAAGGTGGAGGTGAACTGGCAGTCCAAGGGCACGTACTACCCAGGCAAGATCGGCTCGGTCGCGCTGCTGCCCACCGCCGCGAGCCTGGGCGACGTCGTGTACGGCATCACGTACGACGACGGCGACGAGGAGCAGGCCGTGCCGCGATCGCGCATCCGGCTGGTGGGCAAGGGCGGTGGCGGCGCGCCGGCCAAGCCCAAGCCGAGCGGCCCGCCCGACTTCTTCAAGCGCAGCGTCACCGCCTCGCTCACGTGGGGCATCACGAAGGAGCGGCGGGGCAACGTGGTCAAGGCCACGCTCTGGACGTCGGCGGACGACGCCAACTCGGTCGAGTTCAAGAAGCAGTTCGCTGCCGTCGCGCACGGCCTGGGCAAGAACCTCGAGCTGGACGTGCGCTACTTCCTGCGCTCGGGGCGCGCCACGGGGTGCCAGCCGATGGGGCGCTTCAACTGCCGCGGGCAGTGCACCAACAACGGGCTGTACTGCTCGCCCGACCCCGACAACGACGCCTTCTTCGGCCTGGACGGCGAGGACATCGTGCGCGAGAACATGCGCCAGATGTGCGTGCTCAACGTCAGCCGCGCGGAGGGCCACCCGGAGAAGTGGTGGGACTACGTCAACGCCGCCAACGACGCGTGCGGCAACTTCAAGATCCTGCCCGACGCGCAGAAGTGCCGGCATGTGGCGGTGGTAGAGGCCATCATGGCCAAGGTGGGCCTGGACCCCAAGAAGGTGGCGCAGTGCATCGCGGAGGCGGGGGGCACGGACGACGACGGCGGCACGAACCATGCGCTGGAGGCGGAGCTGCGCGCGCAGACGGACGCCAACGTCTTCCTGCAGCCGACGCTGCTCATCAACGGGCGGCAGTACCGCGGCAACTTCCTGTGCCCGAACCCCAACAGCCTCAGCCACTGCGCGGTGCTCGAGGCGCTCTGCGCGGGCTTCGACGCGGCGCACACCAACGGGCTGTGCGTGGAGGAGAAGCAGCCGACGTACGAGATGCGCTACCTCTCGAAGGGCGCGGGCGGGCGACGGCGGGCGGCCACCTGGCGCACCTGCGCGACGGCCAGGCCAACGAGCGCGCGCTGAAGAAGTGCCGCTCGCAGCGCTGCTGGATCGGGCTGAACGACCGCAGCGCCGAGGGCGTGTTCGTGTGGACGGACGGCACGCCGCTGGACAAGAAGAAGGAGGGCGGCTTCTGGGCGCCGGGCGAGCCGAACAACGGCGGCGTGGCCGTGCTGCAGGACTCGGCCAAGAACCCGGGCGAGGACTGCGTCTACATGCACGGCACGGGCTACGGCAACAAGCAGGTGCAGGGCAAGTGGGGTGACCACGCGTGCACGAACCAGATGGGCGCCGTGTGCCAGGTGCCGATGCTCTTCAAATTCAGCTTCTTCTCGGAGCCCAAGAGCTGGGCGGACGCGGAGGCGGCGTGCGCGGCGCTCGGCGCGGGCGCGCACCTGGCGGACGTCCACTCCATCAAGGAGGACCGCAACGTCTTCGCGCAGTGCCGCGCGGAGCGCTGCTGGATCGGGCTGAACGACCGGCAGGTGGAGGGCTTCTTCCGCTGGACGGACGGCGTGCAGGTGGGCACGCGCAAGTACTTCAAGAGGGCCTTCACCAACTGGGCGCCGGGCGAGCCCAACAACGGCGGCGTGGCGAACGGCGCCGCGGGCGACGAGGACTGCGTGTACATCCACGGCGCCACGTACGCGACGCCGCAGCGGCGCGACAAGTGGGGCGACCACGTCTGCTCGCAGAAGATGCCGTACGTGTGCCAGGTGCGCGACACGTACTCGCACAGCGTGCGCGACCGCTCCGCCTACGCGCCGCTGCGCGGCGAGGACGTGAGCTTCAAGGTGATCTCGCCGCCCAAGCTGGCGCAGCGCTTCCCCGACGGCATGCAGGTGCGCCCCTCGCTCTTCGGCGTGCCGCCGTACGGCGGCGCCGTCAGCGGCGCGCTGATCTACGCACCGCTGGGCAACCGCGCGCTGTGCGGGCCGCTGAACAAGAAGCTGGCGGCGGGGAAGCGAGGCTGGCCCAAGGGCGGATACGTGGTGCTGCTCGCCAGCCGCGGCAGCTGCGCCTTCACGCGCAAGGTGCGCATGGCGCAGCGCGCGGGCGCGCATGCGCTCGTCATCATCAACAACGACGACGACACGGACGGCTCGGCGCAGAACCTGCCGTACATGCAGACCGACCAGGACACCTCCGACATCTACACGCCCTCCGTCATGGTGCACTCCGCCGACGGCAAGCTGCTGCTGCAGGAACTGTGCGGCAAAGGGCAGGTGGTGGTGGACGAGGACAAGTGCAGCGACGAGGCGGGCTCCGACTTCACCGCGGGCAACGCGCAGGTGCGGCTGGGCTGGGGCATGGCCACCAAGAAGAAGGTGGTCGACTGGATCTTCTGGACGTCGTGCGACGACCCGTTCTCCGCGCGCATCAAGCGCGAGTTCGAGCCGGTGGCCAAGGCGCTGGGCGCGAGCGCGGTGCTGCGCGTGCGCTACCAGATCACCTCGGGCCGCGACATCGGCTGCTTCCCCTCGCCGCGCGTGCTCTCGCCCAAGTGCGACGCGCGCTGCACCAACGGCGGCCGCTACTGCGCCTCCGACTGGCCCGTGGCGTCGCGCTACGTGGTGGAGGAGAACCTGCGCCAGATGTGCGTGTACCGCGTGGCGAGCGTGGCGGGCGAGCACCACATGTGGTGGGAGTACGTCAACAAGTTCGCGGTCGAGTGCAAGATGGGCGGCTACTCGATGCGCTCGCTGCAGATGGAGCCCGGCGCCTGCGCGAAGGACGTGTCGAAGATCTACAAGCTCATGGCGGAGGTGGGGCTCGACCCGCAGGCGGTGAAGGACTGCGTGTCCAACAGCGGCGGCACCAAGGCCGACAAGGCGAACACGCTGCTCGAGCAGCAGATCTCGCAGCAGATCGACGAGGACGCGTTCATGAAGCCCACCGTCATCGTGAACGGCGCGCGCTACCGCGGCAACCTCGACTGCTCCAACCCCACCAAGAGCACCACCACGTGTGGGCTGCTCGTCGCCATCTGCAGCGGCTTCGCCGCGGGCTCGGCGCCCTCCATCTGCCAGGCCTCGTCCGCGGCGGCGAAGCGCGCCGCCGCGGCCATCGAGAAGGGCAACACGGTGACGACGCTCACGCCGCCGCTCGACGCACGCGGGCAGCCCACGGCGCACAAGTGGACGGTGGGCACGCTGGCGACGCCGGCCGCAAAGCACGACGTGGTGCTGCAGCTCGCCTCGCCGCAGAAGCTCGTGGACCACTTCGCCAAGTCCTTCATCGAGTGCCGCCCCTCGCTCTTCGGCATCCCGGCGTACGGCGGCTCCGTGAGCGGCTCGCTCGTCTACGGCTCGCCCGCCAACCGCAACGGCTGCAAGCCCTTCGCGACGGCCACGTGGCCCAAGGGGCGCGCGATCATCGTGATGGCGGACCGCGGCGGCTGCGAGTTCATCGTGAAGGTGCGCAACGCGCAGCGCGCGGGCGCGGCCGCCGCCATCATCGCGGACAACGAGCCGGGGCTGCTCATCTACCCCGGCGCGAGCAGTCCCACCTCGGACATCGCCATCCCCTCCGTGGCCATCCGCAAGGCGGACGCCGAGGGCATCCGCCGCTTCCTGTGCTTGGGCGCCTTCGACGCCGCCTGCCCCAAGGGCGCGGCGTACGACAAGCACCCCGCGTCGCTCAACATCTTCTGGTCGATGCCGCACGCCTCGGACAAGGTCGACTGGGAGATCTGGACGTCCTCCGTCGGCTCGGGCTCCATCGCGCACAACTCCTCCATCGGCTTCGAGAAGCAGTTCGCGGTGGCGGCCATGGCGCTCGGCCCCAGCGCGCGGCTGGCGGTGCACTACCTCACCCTGCCCGGCCTGCGCTTCAAGTGCGCGCCGCACTACGGCACCGCCGACTGCTCCAAGCTCTGCTCCAACGGCGGCCGCTACTGCGCGGCGGACCCGGACGGCGACACCAAGGCGGGGCTGGACGGGCTGGACGTCGTGACGGAGAACCTGCGGCAGGCGTGCGTGTTCAACGTCACGACGGCCAAGAAGCAGCAGAACCGCTGGTGGCGCTACGTCGAGCTCTTCAACGCCGAGTGCAAGCGCGGCATCGGGGCGACGTGGGAGTACCGCTGCAAGGACAAGCCCGCGACGATCACCAAGCTGCTGGCGGACGCGGGCGTCGATGCGAAGGCGGTGCAGAAGTGCATGGACGGCTCGGGCGGGCTGACTAACGACGCGCCCAACGCCATCTTCGAGGCGGAGATGGCGGCGAAGCGCGACGACGGCGTGCGCGACCTGCGCCTCACGACGGTGATCGTGAACGGTGTGCGCTACCGCGGCGGGCTGGCGTGCCCCAACCCGTACGACCCCACCACGTGCGGCGTGCTCTCGGCGATCTGCGCGGGCTTCGCCAAGAGCACGGTGCCGGCTGTGTGCGGCGGCGGGCTGGCCTCGTACAAGTACCGGCTCTTCGGCGGCACGCTCTCCAAGGCGGAGTCGGCGGCCGAGACCGCGGCGGCCGCGGCGCGCGGCAAGAAGCTCAAGCCGCAGCCGGGCGCGGCGACGTGGGCGGAGGCGGAGAAGACGTGCAACGCGCACGGCGGCCACCTCGCCAAGATCCGCTCCGTGACCGACAACGACCGCGTGTACGCCACGTGCGAGGCGGCGCGCTGCTGGATCGGCCTGAACGACAAGAAGACGGAGGGCGAGTTCACGTGGAGCGACGGCACGAGCGCGGGCGCGTACCAGCTCTGGGCCAAGGGCGAGCCCAACAACGGCGGCTACGGCTCGCCCGGTGCGTGGGTCGACAGCCCGCAGGACGAGGACTGCGGCTACATGCACGGCCAGAACTACGCGGAGGAGGACAAGCAGCGGCGCTGGGGCGACCACGTGTGCGGGCAGGCACTGCCGTTCGTGTGCGAGCTGCCGGTGGACTACGTGCAGGTGCCCTCGCCCAAGTCGTGGGTCGAGGCCGAGGCGTACTGCAACACCATCGGTGGCAACCTGGCGTCGGTGCTCAGCTACGCCGACAACGTCAAGGTGCAGGGGGCGTGCGACGCGCGCGGCGGCCGCTGCTGGATCGGGCTGAACGACCTCGGCATCCCGGGCGAGTACGTCTGGGCGGGGCGCGGCACGGGCAGCGGGCACGGCGGCAAGCACCCCGCCAAGGCCGTGGTCGCCGCGACGACGGCGGCGCCGCTGCCGGACGAGCCGGCGTGGGACGACGACTACCTGGCGTGGGCGGGTGACGAGGGCTGGCTCGACCCCAAGGCGCTGGGCAAGGGCTTCACGCGCTGGGCGTCGGGCGAGCCCAGCGGCAAGAGCACCGGCACGGACGAGCGCTGCGTGTACATGCACGGCAACCGCTACACGCCGGCGAACCGCGTGGGGCACTGGGGCGACCACGCGTGCTCGATGAAGATGCCGTCCGTCTGCGAGGTGGGTAGTGCAGCGCAGCGCAGTGCGAGAGCGGAAGCATCTGTCAGTCAGTCGCGTTGCTCAGCCGCTAACCCCCCTCCCCCCCGCCCCCCCCCTCCTCGCTCTGCTGTGCCCTCGCCCCCCACGCTGCCGCTGCAGGTGCGCGCGCGCTTCGCGTACCGCTTCTTCGAGGAGCCGGAGGACTGGCTGAGCGCGGAGATGAGCTGCGTCAAGCTGGGCGGCCACCTGGCGACGGTGGAGAGCTTCGGCGACAACCGCCGCGCGTGGTCGTTCTGCGACGCGTGGCGCTGCTGGATCGGGCTCAACGACCGCGGCCGCGAGGGCGAGTTCGTGTGGACGGACGGGCGCAAGCTCGGCAAGTCGTTCGACGGTGCGTCGAGGAGCGCAGCGACGAGCGCAGTAGCCGCTGCTCGATCCGATCGATCACTAACCACCCATTCGCCCCCCCTCCCTTCACCCCCTCCGCCGCGCGCAGGTCGCGTGCACACGACGTACTCGAACTGGGCACCGGGCGAGCCCAACAACGGCGGGTACAAGGCAGACGCCAAGGGCAAGGACGAGGACTGCGTGTACGCGCACGGCGCCACGTACCACCCGTTCCAGCGCCAGCAGCAGTGGGGCGACCACCCGTGCGCGGAGAAGAACCCGTACGTGTGCCAGATCCGCATCGGCGGCGCGCCCAAGGCGGCAGCAGCGGCGGCGGCGGTGCCCAAGGCGGCGGCGGCGGCGGCGGCGGTGGTGCGGCGCAGGCGAGCGCCCGCGCCGTCTTCCTCGGCGCAGAGGTGCCCAAGGCGGCGGCGGCGGCGGCGGCGGCGGTGCGGCGCAGGCGAGCGCCCGCGCCGTCTTCCTCGGCGCAGAGGGGCGGGCTGCCGCAGGATCGGCTCGAGCCCGTGCCGACGCCGGCGCACACCGAGGCGCCGGCGACGATCTCGATGATTCTGAGCCTCGGCGGCCTGAGCAAGAGCCAGTTCGACGCCAAGGCGGGGTACCGACAGAGCTTCCAGGCGGCCATCGCGCAGCTGGCGTCGTTCGACGGTGTGCCAAGCAGGCGGACGTGGCGGTGACGTCGACGCGCGATGACTCGCAAGAGACGGGCAGCGGCGGAGTGAAGGTGTTCGCGACGGTGACGGTGGCGACGGCCAAGGGCGCTGCGCAGGTGCTCAAGGACCTGCAGAAGTGGGGCGGCGCGGCGCACGTGTCGGAGCTCGGCGCCGTCTTCCGCACGCACATGGACAACCGCGAGGTGTCGCCATCGTCGCGTGCGGCATACCTCGGGCTCGACTGAAGTGCTCAGGACGATTTTCTGCTCTCTGACTCTTCAGTTTGACGGCCCGTTGAGTTCGCACTAAAACCCACCCGGTTTTGAGACCCCCTAACGCGTACGAGTCGATCGCGCTATAAACGGCTTTACTGCGAGCAATACTCACTATTCCCTGGGCCCCTTACCATCCAGGGTTGGAGTCACCCCGCAACGTAATCTTATTCTGCTTTCCCTCGAAAGCACAAGACAACCACATCCATTCGAGAATAATTCTGCAATGAAACGCAGCGCGGACGCCAGCGGCGGCGGCAGCAGCAGCAAGAAATCCGGCATTCCTGGCAGCAAGTCAGCTCCTGCCCATGCATCACAAGCTGCGTACGGCCTGGCGCTTTCGCTACAACGCCTCATCGGGATTGCGGAGGAGGCGCTTGGTGAGGAGGCGACGTCCGTCGTAGAGGAGATGCGTGCGGGAGCGCGGGCCGGCATCGGGTTCGCCCTCGCGCGGTGGCCGCAGGACCGCCGCGATTCGAAGCACAGGGCCTATGCGCCTGGTCGCGAAGCCATGAAGGATGTGGCTGATGAACTGGGGGAGCCCGTGCCTGCAGGCTGTGGTCAACAGTCGTGCCCGTGCTGCACCTCCGACAAGCGCGACTGGGCTACCTCGCAAGAGCTGCTCACCCACATGCACGCATCTCACGCCAGCGTGTGCCCGACTTATGCCGACGTGCTCACCTGTAGCGGCGATCGTCCCGTCACGCGCGCAATGCCCGTCGCCTTCCCACTTGTCACAGCACTCGTTCACGGCACCCCACAGGCCGCCGGAGATGTAAGCAGTGGCAGTAGCGGTGGCGGTGGCAGCAGCAGCGGCAGCAGCAGCAGCAGCAGCAGCAGCAGCAGCAGCAGCAGCAGCAGCAGCAGCCGCA
>Ga0308015_10001419_pt1 | contig 10081 bp, 11 predicted proteins | sample Neamet231_FD_203128 | JGI IMG/M metagenome (GOLD analysis project Ga0308015, IMG submission 203128) | Marine microbial communities from water near the shore, Antarctic Ocean - #231 | ecosystem: Environmental > Aquatic > Marine > Unclassified | place: Southern Ocean | collected 2014-07-28
GTGTAAATTCTGCGACATGATTCTTCCCGCCTCGGCTGCGCTGACGACGCAATCGCCAACTTCCCGCCTACCCTCGACGCTGGCCCCCGTCGTAGTTTACGACGGGGGCCGGCGTTGCTGCTGCACATCAAGGCTTGTTGTCGGAAAATTCGTCGCCGAAGACTCTTGCGATCGCGCTCCTCTTCTTCTCCCCCCGTCAGCTCCATGGTCCCCCTCGAAAATGCAGCGGCGCGCATTTGCCGCTGAGCCTCCTGTCGACCGCCGGCCGGCTGTGGCCAAACCGGAAGTGCGGGGGAGCATGGCGGAGGAGAATTAGAGGAGCTCGTCGAACTCCGACTAAGTTGCTCGACGACGTGCACCTGTCTGCTGCCTAATACATGCAGGAGGAGCAGCTCGGCTGGGCGCCACCGGTCTCCGAGGCGCAGCTCAGCGTGTTCTGCAATGTCCTGGGCGCAAGCATCATGGCGCTCATCGTGCTTTGGCACGTTGCCGACGGCAACCGCGGCCGCTCGGAAGACTGAGCCGGCCGCCACGCGGCGCGGCCCGCCTGGGCGCTGGTTCGGCGGCTACGCCGGCGGGCCGCTGACGCCGCCGTCGAACTTTGCGATCTTCGGGCTGGCGCCGAGCTACGAGGTGGACGGCGCCGCGCTGAAGGCCAAGTGGCTTGACCTGCAGCGCGAGACGCACCCGGACCTGGTGGCGGCGCGGCCGGGCGGCGGTGGCGCCGACGAGCTCGAGGCGGCGCGCGCGCGCTCGTCGCTGGTGAACGAGGCGTACGCCGTGCTGAAGGACGACTTGCGGCGCGCGGAGCACCTGCTGCGGCTGGCGTCCGGCGAGGGCGGGCAGCACGTGCCGGAGGAGGACGCGCGCGTGGAGGACATGGGGCTGCTGATGGAGGTGATGGAGGCGCGCGAGGAGATCGAGGAGGCGCTGCTGATGGCCGACGGCGACGAGGCCAAGAAGAGCGCGGCGGTGGGCGAGCTCGAGGGCCGGCTGAGGAAAAGGCGCGCGGAGGCGGTGGGGCAGCTACAGAGCAGCTTCGTCGCCGGGCTCGTCGAGGGCGGGGACGAGGGGGCGCTGGCGGAGGCGAGGGAGGGCACGATGCGACTCAAGTACGTCGTGCGCGCCATCGAGGAGCTCACGGGTGTACTGGCCGACGTAGACTGATGAATTTGCACAGCAGCGCGCGCATCTGAAGCTGCGGCCGTCGAAAACCTTGCGTGTTGTAATTTCTCAGTGTATTTATATAGCGATCGAGCTCTCGAGATCCCGACGAGCCCTCAGAGGTTGAAGCTGCTGATCTGGCGCCGTACCTCGCGCGCGTCCGCCTGCCGCTCGTGCTTGACCGTCTCGGCCAGGTCGGCCACCTGCCCGCGCAGGTTCAGCAGCAGCGCTTGCTGCTGCACCGCGCCCGCGCCGTCGCCCGCCTGCATCTCGTCGGCGGAGGTGCGCGCCCGCGCCTCCAGCGTGCGCACCATCCCGCGCAGCCGCAGCTCGTTCTGCGACAGCCGGCTCAGCTGCGCCTCGCTCAGCGCGCCCTCGTCCGCGTCCACGTGCGCGCGCATGCGCTTCAGGCTCTCCTGCCCGTGCCCGCCCGCTCCGGCGCCGCCCACGGGCGAGGCGCCCGGCCAGGGGTGTGGGTACTCGGGCGGCGCGCGCAGCTCCGCCTGCGACTTGGCCGCCGTGCCGTGCCAGCGCGGCGGCCCCATCGCGCCGCCCGCGCCCGCGCCCGCGCCCGCGCCCGCGCCGCCCGCCCCGCCCGCGCCGCCCGCGGCTGTCGCTCCTAATCCTCTGCTGCCGCCGGGCGAGCTGATCACGAAGGCGGCCATAGCCGCCGCGGCGCCGCCCGCCGCGCCGTGGCCGCCGCCGCCGCCGCCGCCCGTCGCGCCCTGCCCCGGCATGCCGAAGCCGTACGTCTTGAAGCCGCCCGCCGGGTGCGCGGGCTCGCCGCCGAAGCGCGTGCGCTTGCCGCCGCACGAGCCGCCGTCCAGCGACCCGCGGCCCTCGTCCGCGAGCTCGGTCACCGCCGCGGTGCCGCGGCGGCCGGGGCTCGCGTTCACGTCCATGAACGCGCGCTTGCCCGCGCGGCCGTCCTCCTGCGAGCCGGACTCCATCGCCGGCCAAGAGTCAAACGCGAGCGGTGCCGCCGGAGAGTCGGTCGCGCTGCTGCTGTGCTTCACCGCTGGACCCGTGTTTCACTTCAGTGACAGCTGACGTAGGTGGCGGCGCGATCAACCGCACGCCACTTGTCCAAGCCTGTTGTCGCTCCTCTGGTGGCGGCGCTTCCACTCCTACGCCACTTCCTCTCGCGGTCATAATCTGAAGCTAGAAAGATGACTCCCGAGCCGCAGCCGGATCTGTCCACAGACGCACCACACGCTTTGCACTCATCGCCGCCATGCTATTGTCCGCCACGTCCTGCACAGCAGGGTTGTGTTCCTACTTGATGATGGCGAGGGGATCCCTGAAATCGGTCAGATGTTGAGAGCGGCGCCGACAATGCGGGCTGCGGTCAGGAGCGCGGCGGTGGCTGCGAAGGGGTCGCTGCGGGCCGCGCCGTTGCGGTGCATCGCCTGCACGCCGGCCCGCAGCTACAACCACGAGTACGCGAAGGATCCGATGCGGGTGCGTGGATGTGCTCCTGCTGCGGCGGCGCACGCTGCCGCCCGTCGCGCTGTGTCCCGACGCACCGTGCTGCTGCTGCTGCTGGGGCGGCGGCGGTACCGGTCGAAGACCCCCGCTGCGCCTCCCGCCCCTACCCCGCCAACCCCAGCCTGACGCCCGACCTCTCTCCGAACAGGCGCCGCACGGCATCGCGCACTCCAAAGCGCCGATCGAGCTGGCGGACGAGCTGCCGATCGTGGTGACGACGGAGGACGTGGCCAAGTGCGACGGCGGGGGCGGGGCGCTGGGCCACCCGACCGAGTTCATCAAGAACAACAAGGGCTACCCAAACGAGTGCAAGTACTGCGGCGCGCGGTTCGTGCAGCCGGAGTTTGCGGCTAAGTACATCCCTGGGTTTGACCAGCTGGCGTGGGTAAAGGAGCACGCGCACGGCCACCACTGAGCGGGGCGCGCGGGGGGTGTTGCTGCCGCCGCTGCTCTAGAGCTATACATATTTGATTGAGAGGTAAAATGACTGCTGAAATGGGGACGGCGCTTGGGGCCCTATAAATATCGTACTGTGAGGCCCACCATCTGGGTCCTTTTTCAAATGAGCCCGTTTCTGGGCCCCTGAAATCTTCCGTTCTGGGATGCTTGCATCGTACTATCGCACCCTCGCTACCGTTCTCTGGAGGGGCGTTGCCGTTCTGAGAACGAAAAACGGAGCCGGTTGCCAGGCCTGCGCACTGTATCATCGTCGACTCGCTGCCGCAGAATGGCGGGCAGCTATGGGCGGCAAGCTGCTAGCTAGCCCAGGTTTGGCTGACACAAGTGACTCAGTGGCGCCACAGACGGCGAGGGCTGCAGGGCTAGGGAACCAGCAGAAATAGCGGATGGACGCGGCGGCGGAGCGGCGGCGCGCGCTAAAGGGCACTGCGCTAGTTTGCGGCGGCGTGCTGTGGCTGACGCCGGACTCGCTGCTGATCAAGCTGGCGACGCGCGGCGCGGCGTCGCAGATCGGCACGATGGAGGTGCTATTCTGGCGGCTGCTGCTGTACGGGCTGGTCGTGGCGGCGGGCTACACTGCCTGGGCGGCGCGCACGGGGCGGCCGCAGCTGCTCGCGTCGATCCGCCGGACGGGGCGGCTGGGCGCGCTGGTGCTGCTCTTCCAGACGCTCGGGAACCTCGGCTTCGTGCAGGCGCAGTCGAGAGCGCCGGCCGCCAAGGTGCTGGTGCTGGTGGCGATGGCGCCGATCTTCTCCGCGGTGCTGGCGCGCGTCTTCCTGAAGGAGCGGCTGCCGCTGCGCACAGCCGCCGCCATCGTGGTGTCCGGCGCTGTTATTGTGAAGCTGTTCTCCGCCGAGCTGTGGCCGGAGGAGCTGCCGCTCGACGTCGACACGCCCGAGCTCGCGAGCAACGCTACCGCGGTGGCCGGCGCCGGCGGCCGCGCGACGGAGCCGGCCGCTCTTCAGGAGGAGTACCCGGACGAGCTGGAGGGTCTTTTGTGGGCGATGCAGGTGGCGCTCACGATGGGCAGCGGGCTGGTGGTCCTGCGCCGCGCTAGCGCCGTGCTCCCGGGCGTGTCGTTCGTGTGCCTGGCGCCCGTCTCGGGCGCGCTGCTGAGCGCGTACGCCCTGCTGATGGGCGCGGCGCCGCTGCTGGTCGACGTCGAGGAGTTCTTCTGGCTGTTCTTGCAGGGTGCGGTGGTGCTGCCCGTGAGCTTGGTGGCGCTGACGATCGGGCCGATGTACATTCCGGCGGCGGAGGTCTCGCTGATCCTGCTGCTCGAGACGGCGCTGGGTCCGCTTTGGGTGTTCTTGGCGCTGGGGGAGGAGCCGGCGGCGGGGACGCTGCTCGCGGGGGCGGCGCTCGTGCTGACGCTGGCCGCGCACTCGGTGCTAGCGTGGCGAGAGGCGGGCGCCGGTGACGAGACGCAGACGACGACAGAAGCGGCGGCGGAGGACGAGGCGGAAACGGAGGCAGGCGCGGAGGCGAAGGCTGCGGCTGCGTCTGGACCTGGCGGCTGGGTGCCTAGCGAGGTGCAGGCGTCGGTCTGTGTGCTGCTCTCGGGCGTGATCTTTTCCTTCGGCCCGCTGTTTTTCCGCTCCACAAGCGGCGGCGCGAGCGCGTGGCTGTACATGTTCTGGCGCTTCGTGGGCCTCGGCGCCGTGGCCTGCGGCGGTCTGGTCGCGCTGACGCTGGCGCTGGCGCTGCGGCGGCCGCGCGCGCAGCTCCGACACGCTGTGGGAGGGCTCATGATGAGCGGTTGCAACGTCTGCTTCATCGTTGCCCTGGATCGGATCGACGCGGCCACCGTGCTGCTGCTGCAGTCGCTGGCGCCGTGGTCGGCGGCGCTGCTCGCGTGGCTGCTTTTGCGCGAGCCGGCGGACCGCAGCACCAAGCTGAGCATGCTGCTGGCGACGGTGGGCGTCGGCGTCATGGGCACCGGCTGGGGCGAGGCCGACGCGCTGGGCCTGGGCGTGGCGATGCTGCTCGCGGTGCTGCTGGGCTCGTACGCTGTGATGATCCGGGCCTCGAACTCGGACGACCGGGCGGGCGGCGACGACGGTGTGCCGGCCGCGGTGGAGGGCGCGCTGCTGCTGGCGCTGTGGACTGCGGCGATCGGGCTGCTCAGCTCGCTTCTGGTCTGCCTGCTGGCGGGCGGCGGGACGGTGCGGGTGCCCTTTCGGGATGGCTTGCTGGGGGCCAGCGCGGGCGGGCTTTGCTTGGGCGTCGGCCTGCCTCTGTACTCCGCCGCGGGCAAGTACATCCCCGCGGCGCGGACCAACTTGCTGCTGCTCTCGGAGATTCTGCTGGCGCCGACGTGGACCGCACTGTTTGCAGGCGAAGAGTACGGGGCGCGGACGCTGGGCGGCGGCGCGCTGCTGCTGGCGGCGCTGGTGTGGCTGGCCACTCACCCGAGCGAGGGCGGCGGGCTGGGTGAGGATGCGGATGCGGACGAGGTAGAGGGAGAGGGAGAGGGAGCGACGGCTGGCGATGAGATAGCGGCGCCATAGGTTTTAGCGAAGCGAACAAGCGCTCTGCTCTAGCGGCACAGGGTGAACTGTGCGTCATCGATCGTAGGGTACATGTGCCCTTCGTTGAGCATGGACTCAATGGCCATCTTGACCTGCAGGATCTCGTACGGCGCATTGCACTTGAGATACGACGTGATGTCGTCGACCGAGAAACCGGTGCCCGCGTACGCCGGTGCCAGAGTACTGCTGCAGCACCATGAAGACGGCGCGTTGCACGTTGTGAACAGCGGCGGGCCATTGTACGCCGGGACCTCAGTGACGTCAGCGCGTGACCACCATGGCGACATGGTGGCCGGCTGTGGCATTTTTGCAGATGTTCGCGCGATCCCCGCCCATGCGCAGGTCAATAGCACGTGCTAGCAGCCTCTGCAGCTCGTCGTTCCCAGCGTGCCACTGGTTTGCGACATCCATCATCTTCTCGGAGGTAAGATAGAGAGCGGCCCAGTCGATCGCTTGGCGGCCGTCGAGTGCGCCATTCAGTCCATCAACAGGGCCGAGCAGAAGTCCGTAACGCTGAAACTTGAAACCGATCGAGCTCCAGGTGCTCTACAGGTGCTCCGGTAGAGCACGTCCATGACACGACTGCTGTCGTGGTCGCGCACTGCTTCCACGATGGAAGTCAGAGTAATGTCACCAGTGTAGTGCCGAGACTGTGTGAGATCGAGCAGCGCTTCACCAATCAGCTCCATCTCATCAGTGCTGATGATGTGAGCAGGCGAGTTCACTCCCATTCGCCGGCTGAATGCGCAAGCGAACGCCAGCCGCCGCCGCACCACGCACGTGATCTTCGGCGCCGCGCCAGCGTCGGCGAGGCGAGGACCGAACTCGCCGAGGCGCACAGAGAGCGGCAGTACACGTACGAAGCCGAACCTGTTGAAGCTGCCAATCCCCTTCTCGTCCCCCTGGGGAGAGAGCACCGCGGCGCGCGGAGGCGGTCTGCACAATATCAGGTGCACTCCCGCTCCAGTTTTCTGAAGAAGGGGGGCTGCGAAAAGGGAGCCAGCTCGGTGGCCGCCGGAACGGGCAAGTCGGATGACGCGCGCGCGACCGCCCGCCTTCTCCCTGGTTCTGCCTGGCCCTGGGTCTGCTGAAGGCTGGAGCTGCTGGAGCTGCTGGAGCTGCTGGGGCTGCTGGGGCTGCTGGGGCTGCTGGAGCCGGCGATGCGCATGGCGGCTGCGCCGTGCCTGCTGGCGGGCGTGCTGCTGGCCTCAACTGCGCCGCGCGGCTTCGCACTGGAGAACGGGCTCGGGAAAACGCCGGCGCTTGGGTGGAGCTCGTGGAACTACTTCGAGAACGGCATCAACGAGACGCTCGTGCTGAGCATCGCTGAGAACGTGGTGAGCTCGGGCCTGCGCGACGCGGGGTACGTCTACGTGAACCTGGACGCGGGCGTGTGGCTGCCGAACCGGTCGGCGACGGGCGAGCTGGTGGCGGACAAGACAAAGTTCCCGAGCGGGATGGCGAGCCTGGCGGCGAAGCTCCACGCGATGAAGCTCAAGTTTGGCATGTACACGGACCTGAGCAACCGCGCGGTGGGCAAGGTCTGCGGCACCGGCCCGGGCAGCTACGGGCACTACGCGCAGGACATGGCGACGATGGCCAAGATCGGCATCGACTTCCTGAAGGTGGACTACTGCGCTTACGACCAGAACGACCCGTCGCACTTCATCCCCTCCATCCAAAGCTCGCTGGAGAGCTGGAAGAACCTCAGTGCTGCGCTGAACGCCACTGGCCGGCCGATCTACTCGTACTTTTGCCCGCGCAGCTTCGGCGGGAGCCTGACGCCGCCGGACCCGAGCACGGGCGGCTGCAAGCCCAAGACGCGCTGCATCGACGACGGCCCGCCGCACGCGTGGGACGCCGCGACGCGCGCGGGGCTTGCCAACACGATCCTCACCGAGTTCAGCAACTCGAAGGACGAGTGGAGCTCGGCGATGTCGAACCTGGACGCGGTGATCCAGCTGCGCCCCTCGCCCGACTGGAGCGGGCCGGGCTTCTTCTCGGATGGCGACATGCTGCAGGTGCGCGCGCGTTGCTGCCGCCGCTGCTTCCGCCGCTGCTGCTGCCACCGCCGCTGCTACTGCTGCTGCTGCAGCTGCTGATCTCAGCTGTCGCTGCAGACCTGCAACTTTGGCAAGGGCAAGACCAACACGCCGCCCGGAATGAAGCAAAACGAGTACACGGCGCAGTTCGCGGTGTACGCGGTGCTGGCGAGCCAGATCGTGATCTCCGCCGACCTGCGCACGCTCAAGAGCACGCACCCGGAGTGCCTGGCGCTGCTGCTCAACAAGGAGCTGCTGGCGGTCAGCCAGGACGCGGCCGCCAACGCGCCGCGCGTCGTGTTTGGAGGCAACGCCACCGCCAAGCCCACCGCGCAGTGCTTCTCGCGCAAGATGGCGAACGGCGACGTGGTGGTGGCGCTGCTCAACCGCGCCGAGTCGAGCCAGAAGCTCTTCGTGGGCTGGGCGCAGCTCGGGCTGCCCCCTACCTCTCGCTGCAATGTGCGCGACATGATCCGCGGCAAGGACATCGTCCACTCGGTGGGCGAGGTCAGCGTGACGCTGGGCGGCCACGAGGCCGCAGCGGTGCGCATCAGTTGCTTTAAGGACGATCCGTAGTCTCAATTTTATGCGTCGTCTCTAGAGAAACTCCGAAGCCGACTTGCTAGCGAAATAGAATGAACAAACAGTGGCGGGTGGCAATAACGCGTCAGCAGGGGTAGCGCAGCAGCGAATTCAGCAGTAGCGCAGCAGAAGCAGTAGCAGAAGCAGAAGCAGTAGCAGAAGCAGTAGCAGAAGCAGTAGCAGAAGCAGTAGCAGAAGCAATAGCAGAAGCAGTAGCAGAAGCAGTAGCAGAAGCAGTAGCAGCAGCAGTAGCAGCAGCCGCACCTCCTCGATGTTCGCCGCGTTCGCCGCAATCGCTGCCGCCGCCATCACCTGCGGACTGAAATTGCGGCGGCTGCAATTCCAACAACTGTCTTGGCACTCTTTCGAACAGAAGCGCGGTTGCTCCGCCTCGGGCACGCCCGCACTGACGCATCCGCCGCAGCCCATCATCGGCTGATCCTTCTTATCCTTTCGCTGCTGGCCGCACACGAAGCAGCCGCGCGGACGTCCCCTAATGATCGAAATCGCAGCGGGAACGTCCTCATGATCTTGAGCACTCATCTTATCAGCACCCGCTTTCAGCACCTCGTTGAGCACCCTGCGAGTCCTCGCGTGTTCATTGTGGCCGCCCAGACGACCCGTCGCGCTTCTGTGCGGAGAACCCGCTTCTGTGCGGACAACATGGTGAGCAGCCCACGACATGGCTCCGCGGCGCTCAAACAAGCCGCTCAGGCCGTCAACAGCCCCTTTTCACCCTAACCAGGTGCTGCGGTACAGCACGTCCATGACGCGACGGGTGTTCTGGTCATTCACAGCCTCGGCAAGCGATGTCAGCGTAATGTGTCTTGTGTAGTGCCGAGACTGCGTGCGGTCGAGCAGCGCTTCGCCGATCAGCTCCATCTCATCAGTGCCGATCATGTGAGCAGGCAAGCCGTGCTGATGCTTTGTGCCGGCACGGCCCACCCCCATGCGCCGGTTGAACGCGCAAGCGAATGCCAGCCGCCGCCGCACCACACACAGGATCTGTGGCTCCGCGCCAGCGTCGGTGAAACACGGACCGAAGTCGCCGTGGCGCTTAGAGTGCGGCAGTTTAAGCCGAACATGGACCGTACGCGCCCACGGTGGCATTTTGACGCGCCCACGGCAATAAAGCCTCGCCCTTTCGCCAGCAGCAGCTCTGCCAATTCAGTATTGAGCTCTGTGCGCACGGGGTCCGTCGGCGGCGGGAAGGCGTGCAGCCCGCGCAGAAGCGCGAAGCGCGCCTGCCATTGCCGCTTGGGCATCTGCTCCAGTAGCACTGCTCGTAGGCCTGCGCGGCGCCCGGCACGGTGCATGTTTGGCGGTAGTGCCATTTGGGTTGTAGGCCAGCGTTACTACCCGACCCGGCACGCGTTTTGTTGGTCTACTTGCAGTATCTGCAGCTGTCGGCGGCGTCCACAGCCGGCGATGACAGCAGCTCGCGCGCCTCCTTCTGCGCCGGCGACAGCAGCACGAACAGCGGCGCCCCCGAGCCCGCACCGCCGCCCGCCGTCGGCGCGGCCTTTGCGCGCGGCCTTGGCGCGCGGCCGCCGCAGCATCGCCTTGCCCCTCTTCCGCCCACCGCTGCCCCCGCAACCGCTGCCGCCGCGGAGCCGGCTGCCTCCTCCCCGCGCATCGCCGCGCCGCCGCGCTGCCCGCCGACGGCGGGGCGCCGCCGCCCCCGAACTTGAAGACGGGACGCGGCGCGCTGGCGCCAGCCGCCGATGTTGGTGCAGCAGCGGCGAGTGCGGGTGGCGAGGGCCGGGCGTTGCCCATCTCACCGTCAGCGAGGAGCCGCGTTTTCCTTCCGGATCG
>Ga0308015_10001421_pt1 | contig 10073 bp, 2 predicted proteins | sample Neamet231_FD_203128 | JGI IMG/M metagenome (GOLD analysis project Ga0308015, IMG submission 203128) | Marine microbial communities from water near the shore, Antarctic Ocean - #231 | ecosystem: Environmental > Aquatic > Marine > Unclassified | place: Southern Ocean | collected 2014-07-28
CGCTGGTCGGTAAAGGCAGCAAGATGACGAAGATGACGACGGCGGAGGCGATGAGCCAGCTGGAGGGCGACAAGCGCGCGATGCACCCGGGGCCCGAGCCGGGCTTTGTGACGGTGCCCGTGGAGTACACCCCCAGCGCGAGCGGCATTCCGACGTCGCTGCCCTTCGGCTACTCCAACGGCGGCGAGTTCCGCAAGACGTACCACGGCCTCGCGCCGCCGTTTGCCCAGCTCGTCGAGAGCCCGCACGAGATCCACATCTCACCGATGCAGATCGACACGTGGAACCGTGAGAAGATGAACCTCACCGGCGGGCAGATCCCCAAGTACGTGGCGGGCCCGGCGCCGAAGCACTCCTTCGCGCCGACCTCCGGCGTCGACAGCATCTACAGCGGGCTGCTAGAGTGCCCGCTCACCACGCGGCTGCGCAAGCAGATCACCGGCGGCGGCTGGAACGACACTTTTGTCACCTCGCTCGCCGCCTGCGGGACGGCCATCGCGAGCGCCGAGAGCTGCTTTGCGGTGGGTAAGGAGATTGGCCTGTGCAACAGCTCAGTCTCCACGACGAGCGTCAGCTCCGCCTCGCTGCCGGCGGGCTGCTCCGTGCAGGTGAACGCCACGGGCCAGCATCTCTTCTGGAACAGCAACTCGAAGAGCGCCGCGTCCTGCGACGCCGGCGTCGACGAGATCGCGGGCCAGCAGGAGTCGCTGGTGACGCTGGGCCTCACGGTGAACAGCGGCAAGGACCTCGTCTCGATCAAAATGAGCGGCCCCAGCGCCAACTGGTTCGGCGTCGGCTTCAACACGCAGTTCATGAGCAACTCGCCGTACGCCATCACGGTTGACGCCACCACAGGCAAGCCGACCGAGCGCGTGCTGGGCGAGCATGTTGGCGGCATCGTGCTGAACGCCTCGCTGACCGTCGTAAGCAACGTGGTCAAGACCGGCACGCGCACGATCGTGATGACGCGGGCTCTGAAGGGCCTCACGCCGCACCACCACAGCTTCAGCGCGGCGCAGCTCAGCATGGGCTTCATCAGCGCGCTCGGCGCCTCGCCGTCGTTCTCGTACCACAAGACCAAGACTGCGGCCACGCTGGCGCTCTGGCCGTCGCACACGCACGCGCCGACGCCCGACCCGACGGCCGGCGGCGGTACGTTCGGGTTCTTCGGCGGGCTGCCCGCGACGGGCAAGTCGTGCCCCTGCGCGGACGAGGATGCGGTCGCGGCCGGCTGCCCGTGCAAGTTCCGCACGACGTTCGCCGGGACGGTCGGCTACGAGATCTACACGGCGCGGCCGCTGACGGTCACCTCGCTCGGCCGCAGCGGCGCCAAGCTCGGCAAGGCGCAGACGGTCACCATCTATGACGCCACGATCAAGAAGGCGATGGCGTCCGTCGAGGTTGGCCCCGCGGGGACGGTCGAGAGCGGCTACACCTACGTCGCCCTCAAGGCGCCCGTTCACCTGCCTGCCGGCAGTTACTTCGTCACGCAGACCTGCACCACGGACACCACGGACGAGTGGCCGGACACCAACGTGAACGCGGACAGCGCGCTCAGCTACATCGCGAAGCTCGGCAACGGCGTTTTCCGCGGAGGTGTTGGCGTGCCCACGGAGCAGAGCACCGCCGGCCGCTGGGCCGGCATCGCGACCTTCAAGGCGACGGTGGCGGCGCACCCTGAGCCGAAGCCCCCCGCGCCCGACTCCTCGCCCGCCACGTGCGTGTGCTCCGTCCCGGCCGCACCCTTCGGGCAGGGCAAGGGCAAGTTCCTGTACCTGGAGACGGGCGAGTCGCTCGGCTTCCCGCCGCGCTGCAACCTCGGCTCCGCCGCGCCGAGCGCCGGCGGGCACGAGGGCGAGGACTACTCGGTGATGAAGAACCACAACCCGACGTGCGACATCAGAACGTACGTGGGTGGCCTGAGCACCTGCCACCACGGCTGGCACCTGCTCGACGCGGAGCAGGAGATCCCGTGGCAGGACCAGCCGATAACGTACTACATGAAGTACCGCCTCTACTTCCAGCCGTACACGCCGGCCGCGTCGGCCGCAACCACCGCGGTCGCCGCCGCCGCCACGGCAACCGCGGCTTCGCACATTAACGCTTTCGACATTACGTGGTCAATCGCTGGTGCGACTGGTGAGTACGACGTGCCGGTCTGCGCGAAGGGCACGCCCGTGGAGGAGTGCAAGCACGAGATCTCGGGCGGCATCGTGCCGCCGGGCAAGGACTACCACTTCGTCGCGGCGCACTACCACTGCCACGCGCCGACCTGCCTCAGCATGGAGATCTGGAACAACCGCACGGGCGAGCTGCTCTGCAAGGAGGTGCCGTACCACGGCGGCCGGATGCTGGACGGCGACCAGAAGCGCTTCGACGAGGAGGGCTACATCGCGCAGCGCGTCTGCCTCTGGGGCCTGCACCCGCCATTCGAGAAGCCGCCCTTCGTGAGCGGGGAGCCGCTGTGGGTCAAAAGCGTCACCAACAACAGCTACGGCCACCACGGTGAGATGGCGCTGCCGCAGATGCTGCTCGCCAGCCTGCCGAACGCGACGTGGTGAGTTTAGTAAACAGGTGTATATTGTATGAGAACGAGCACGTTGAGATGGCGTGCCGCGTCGCCTCGACGAGCAGTTGGACAGGGGAAGATGGCGTAAAAAACGCGGAACGACGTGGCTTGCGACGGCCACGGCAAACAGTTGTGGAAGCGTGGCGCTTCGATAGAGCGTGGGCTTACTAACTGCGTACCGACCGCTGTCGCCACGCGGAGCACGATGGCCGAGCTGCCCTGGGCAGCCAGCACCGGGCGCACCGCGTCGGTCATCGACCGCGAGGACGCGCGGGGCATCGTGCCGGAATACCGCGGTGTGAGCATCCGGCGCGGGGCCGACTCGAAGCGCGAGCTCTCGGCGGACGATATCGACGCGGCGGCGCAGGAGCTGCTGGACCCGCTGCGAGCGAAGGACGAGCGCAAGGAGGCGGAGCTGGACCGGCTGGCGCGGGCGAAGTGGCTGGTGCCGCTGCAGGTGGGCAGCGTCGACGAGTGCCTGCTGGAGGTGTACGAGACGGCGATCGCGGCGTCGGCGCGCGTGGCGCAATTGATCGTGGACGCGGCGCGCGCGAAGCCAGAGCTGGTGCTGTGCCTGGCGACGGGCGGCACGCCGACGCAGGTCTACCGGTTCTTGGCCAAGGCGGCGGTGGCGGACCGCGAGCTGCTGTCGAGGATCCGCGTGGTGAAGCTGGACGAGTGGGTCGGGCTGCCGATGGATCACTCGAGCACCTGCGAGGCCTACTTGCAGGATGCGATCCTGCCGCACCTCGGGCTGCAGGAGGGCGACGGCCGCTACCTCAGCTTCGACTCCATGGCGCCCGACGCCGGCGCCGAGTGCCTGCGGGTGAAGGCGGCGCTGGAGGCGTGGGGCGGCGTGGACGTCGCGCTGCTCGGGCTGGGCTTGAACTGCCACCTCGGGCTGAACGAGCCGTGTGCGGACGTTAGCGCGATCGCGGGCGTGCACGTGGCGGAGCTGGCGGAGAGCACGCAAGGGCACCCGATGCTGAGCAATTACGGCGTCGAGTGCACGCGCGGCGTGACGCTCGGGCTGGACGCGCTGATGAGCGCGAACGAGACGCTGCTGCTCGTGACGGGCGCGCACAAGGCGGCGCCGCTGCAGGCGATGCTCTCGGGCCCGCCGAGCTCGCGGCGCCCCGCCTCGCTGCTGCGCCGCCACGCCGGCGCGCGGATCGTGTGTGACGCGGCCTGCGGCGCCTCTCAGCCCATGGCGGCCGCGTCGTTGCCGAGCGACGAGGTGAAGGCGGAGATCGCAGCGATCGAGGCGGCGCGCCTGGAGCTCGCGGAGCTAGACGCGCAAATCGCCGCGGCGAAGCTGGGAGCTGAAGCTTAAAACTCGTCTCAATATTCAGAAGCCGCTAGAAGCCGTCGCCGCTCAGCAACATGTCCAGCAGGTCCATGCTCTTGGGCGCGCCGCCGCCGCCCGCCGACGTGTCCTTCGGATAGACGAAGACCGGGCCGCCCGAGGCGATGCTGACGCTCGGACGCCGCCCCAGCCCGCCGCCCGCCGCCGAGTTCTGCGAGCCGCCCAGCGTCATCTTCTCGTAGCCGTCGCTGCTCTGCAGCCGGTGGATGATGGCGATCAGCGCGTTGTGGCGGTCGTCCGCCGTCTCGGGCCGCGCGTCGGCGCCGTTCTTGATGCCGGCCAGCGTGCCCGAGTTGCTCACGGGCTCCAGCGCGCAGATCCAGATGCATTTCATGAAGTTGTCCAGGTTGAGCACACCGTGCGTCGCCTCCGCCGCCACACGGAAGCAGCGCCCCGCCGCCGCCTTGCTCGTGCCCAGGTCCCAGTGCTTCGCGAACTCCAGGAACTGCTGCAGCGTCATCACGCGCTCGTTCAGCTCTTTCTCGACCATCATCGCCCGCGGGTTGATGCCGCTGCTGGTGTGCCCGCCGATCGCGTGCTGTACACGCAACGCGCCCTTCACCCGGTCGCCCGCACCCTTCCACGTCATGCTCTTGTGCGGCTCGCTCTTCTCGGCGACCGACACGAGGCTGCCGCGCGCGGGGCTCGAGCTTGCGCCGCTGCCCCTCCGGTTGGGCGAGCGGTGGTCCTTCTCGAAGCCCATGTCCTTGCCGCCGCCCGTGCCCATCGAGCCGTGCGCCTGCATCGGCGGCGCGTAGAAGTTGAAGATCTTGCCAAACGCGACCTTGTTGCTGTCAAGCAACGATTTCGACGCCGTGCTCGGCTTCGGCGCCTTCGTTTTGGGCTGCGAGCCGTGCGCCCTGCTGGCCAGGTGCAGCAGCTTGTCCACCAGCTGCGCCTGCGCCTCGTGGATGTTCTGCTTGGAGGGCGGCTGCCCGTCGCTCAGGTCCAGGAACAGCCGGCACGCCATGACGCGCACCGCCGTCATGAAGCCGCCAAAGCTCAGCGAGTTGGGCTTGGCGATCAGCCCCGTGTCCGAGCGCTTGTTTGCCGCCTCGTGCACGCCCGTGGCAGTCGACTTGCGCAGCGTCTTGGTGAACAGCGTGTCCAGGTCGCCCGAGGTAGGGTAGCCGCGCCCGTGGCCCTTGACGATCTTGGCGTCCTTGAAGAGCTTGTGGAACTTGGAGTTTGTCATCCACTCGTAGTGATGCGTTGCGCTGGAACCGCTGCCGAAGCCGTTGTAGTACGTGAAGATCTCGTGCATCGTGTCGAGGTCGATGCTCTCGCCCCACTCCTTCATCTGCTTCTCGTGGTCCGTTTGCTTCTTCGACGCTTTAGACGGGCTTTTCTTTGGGCTCTTTTTCGGCGCGGGCGGCTCCGGCAGCTCCAGCCCCAGCGCTCCGCCGTAGGCTCGAAGCGAGAGGATTTGCCGCTGCAGGTCGCCGCGCTTCGAGGTGTAGGCGTCGTTTAGCACGCGGATCACCTGCCCAGGATCGTTGCAGCCGATAGCGGCGTCCAGTCGATCGCGGATGTCCTCCTCTTCCTCCTCCTCGGCCACCTCCTCCGCCGCAGCCTGCACCGCAGCCTGCACCACAGGCACCATCTGCGGCTCCGCCTCGACCGCCGCCGGCTCGCTCTCGCCCGCAGCCAGCGCGGCCTGCTGCCGCAGCTGCGCCGCCTGCTCCGCCAGATCGTTCGCCCGCTCCTCTAAACTGCGCGCCATCTCCTTCACCGCCGTCGGCGACTCCGGCGGCGGCGCGAACGTCGGCAGCGAGCCGTCCAGGTCCGAGGCGGAGATCGACAGCGACTTGGACAGCTGCGCGGCGACCTCCTCGCCAAAGTTCGCGCTCACCGAGTCCAGCGCCTCCGTCGTGCGGTCCAGCAGCCCGTCGAGCCGCGCGCACGCAACCTGCATCGACCGCAGCTGCGACTGCTCCTCCGCCTGCTGCTGCTGGTTGAACGCCGCGGGAGTGCGAGCGTCGGACTGCATCGACGAGTTGGTAATCGTCGTGTTGCCGTCCGCCACGCCCACGTGTGCGCCGCTCTCGCTGAGCTTGAGCCGCCGGTGCGCGGCGTCCTCCTTTTTCTTCTTCTTCTTCTTCTTCTTCTTTCCGGACGGCGTCGGCGAGCCCGCGATGCCGCTGAACTTTTGCATTCGCTGCTTCCGCAGCGCCACGTGCTTCTCCGGAGTCTGGATGTGGTCGCCGTACCGGAAGTGGAACTCGTGGTTCGTCGTGAACGGCCCTCCGGGCTCCTTCTTGATCGCGTGCCACGGGGCCGTGCCCAGTCGCCCGCTCTGGTCGAAGCACTGCGCGGGTGTCCCGAAGCGCGGCACGGAGCTCGCGAAGGAGGAGATGTGCGCTGAGCGCGGCAGCGTGTGCTTGCGGTCGGTGAGCGCGTGCGGCGCGCTCACGGGCCGCGGGAAGGCGACGCCTCGCCCATGGCCGTTCTTCGCCTTGGCCGGGGTGACGTTGAAACCCATGCCTACGGCGCGCGGCGTGCGATCCTCCTGCGGCCAGCGGTTGTCCTGCGTCAGCTCGTCCAGGTGCGTGAGGTTCGCGACCGACGAGCGCACGCGGCTCGACTTGCCGGCGTGGTGGTGGCCGCGCTTGACGCCGAGCCACTGCAGCCACTCGTCAATGTCCACGGTGCCCTCGCCGTCGGCGTCCACCACCTTGAATACCTCGAGCAGCTCGCCGTCCGGCACGTCGGTCACCTTCAGCCCCGCGTCGCGGCGCAGCGCCATGCGGAACTCCTCAAAGTCCAGGTCGTCGCTGCCGTCGGCGTCGTAGGCCTTGAAGAGCTTGATCCAGTCGCCGCCGTTGCCGTGCGGCCCGGAGTAGCTCGCCAGCCGCAGCTTCGTCTTCACCTCGTTCACCAGCTTCAGCCGCTGCGCCGGGTCCACCCGCCGCCCCTGCCCCACCGCGGTCTGTGTCAGGTAGTGCGGCAGCGCTTTCGCCTCCTGCTGGATCCAGTCCATGAACTCGTCGATGTCCAGCGTGCCGCCGCCGTCGGCGTCGCAGTCGGCGAAGCACTCCATCACCTCCTGGTCGCTGACGTCCTCCGTGCCCAGCCCGACGTCCGTGCGCAGGCAGCGCGAGAAGTCGTGGAAGTCCAGCTCGCCGTCGCCGCTCTTGTCGTGCCGCCCGAAGCACTCCATCCAGTCTGGCCCGCCGATCGCCTGCGACGCGATCCGCATCTTCTGCCGCACCTTATCCACGCGCTGCTTCATCGCCGCGTGCTGCGACGGCATCGCCGAGGGTGGTGCGCCGCCACGCTTAGAAAACTGCCGCGCTGTTCCGCCGCGCCGCCGCCTGCTGCACTCGCAGCCTGTGTTGGCGGTTCGCTAGTAACAGCGCCACTCTGGACACTGCGGGATAGCTGACAGCACAGAGCTTGGACTGGTCCCAACGCAGATCGAAGGCTCTACTTCCTACCCGATGATCGAGCACCTGGAAGGCGGGACCCACAACGCTTCGCGACGTCTTGGCGCCGATTGTCATATCTCTGCGAGCTTGCAGCCGTGCTGTTGCCAGCCTTTGCGGCAGAGTCACGCGTATAAGTTTTTCTTGCGCAACGTTCATCGCAAAGCAAGGTTCCGGGGACTCCAGCTCTGCAGCGGCGCCGGCGGCGCATCGAGGCGCGCGAGCTCGAGCCGCAGGCGGAGCAGCGGCAGTAGACGGCGCTGTATTGGACCGTGGAGCTGCTGTCTGTGTCTGCCTTGGTCGAAGTAGACCTGGTTGCATCGGTATACGCAACCGTGGCACTTGAACGCAGCCACAGCTCAAGCCTGGCGTCGATCAGCGGCACGATGCGCTTCAGCGTGGCGCTGAGCCCGGAGGACGCGGCGGCGGAGGCCGCGCGCGAGGAGGAGGCGGTGCGCACGGGCGTGACGCAGCGCAGCGGGCGGATCAGCGCGGTGCAGATCGTGGGGACGCAGACGAAGGAGTGGGAGCGGAAGAAGACCTTCACGTCGTACGCGGTGCAGGTGCACAGCGAGACGGAGACATGGATCGTGCTGAAGCGCTACAAGGACTTTGAGAAGCTGCGCAAGGAGCTGGCGGCGACGGGGCACACGTACGCCAAGGAGCTGCCGTTCCCGAAGAAGAAGGCGCTGAAGCGCGACGCGGACGTGGTGGCCGAGCGGCGGCGCTACCTGCAGATGTGGCTGGACGGCGTGCTGCGCATGGACCCTTCCGGCGGCGCGCCGGGTGACAACCAGCTGTGGGCGTTCCTGGCGTGCGACGGGCTGGGGCTCAAGTCGCGGCAGGTGAGCGCCAAGGAGCGCGAGTGGGTGGCGGAGCTCGACACGCACCGCAAGGCCGCCTTCGTGCGGCAGCAGGCGCTGCAGATCGATTTCGCCATCGCGCGGCGGCAGCTGGGCACGCGGCTCAAGGAGCCGCTCTGGGGCATCGGCTCAAGAGACCAGCGCACGAAGTCATTCTACCTGCTGACCAAGCCGCCGAAGGGGTTGCCCGGGGGGCGAGGCGGCGCGCCGAACAGCCCGTCCAAAGCGCCCTCCGCGAACCCGGACGTGATGGTGATGCTGACGCCGTCGCTTGAGGAGGCGCCGGTTGGGCTGGAGGTGCCCGCGTGCCGCCAGGCGCTCAAGTCGCTGCTGCTGCAGCTGCGCCACCCGTTCATCTCGCCGATCAACGACGTGGCGTTCCAGCAGCCGGAGGGCGCGCTGACCAAGGTGATGGTCTTCCGCTCGTTCATGCCGGGCGGTTCGCTGAAGGACGTTCTGCACGACGACGCGAGCCCGAAGAACGTCTGGCTCAAGAAGTACCAGAAGAAGGGCAAGCCGATCGAGTTCGGCGTGAACTGCAAGCTGCTGGGCCACATCGGGCGGCAGATCCTTGAGGGCGTGAGCGAGCTGCAGCGGCTCGGGCTGCGCTGCACCAGCCTGCGCACCTCGAACATCCTCTTCGAGAGCATCTCGCTCGGCTGGGCGCGGCTGGCGGACTTCGAGTCCGAGATCCTCGGCATGGAGCCGGGGCGCAAGTACCACCAGAAGCTCATCGAGAACGAGGAGAACCCGGCGGTGGTGCTCTTCGGCCACGTACTGTACGAGATGGCCACCAACTGCGAGCTGCCCTCCAACGACGCCTTCGACCGCAGCCAGCTGCCGCGCTCCATCTGCAAGCCGCTGCGCGAGATCCTCAGCCAGATCTTCGAGTGCCCGGACCCGCGCAACCGACCGACGATCCAGGAGCTGCTCGCTAACCCGTTCTTCGCGTCGGAGCGGCTGCCGGTGAACAGCGAGCCGCTGAACGAGGGCTACGTCAACGAGCTGCGCGGCCTGATGCAGCAGATCCAGCGGCCGGAGGGCATGCAGCGGCCGATCTACCGCAGCCTGTCGCAGCGGCTCGACGAGCGGCAGGCGCAGGCGCAGGCGCAGGCGCAGGCGCAGGCGCAGGCGCAGGCGCAGGCGCAGGCGCAGGCGGGCGCCATCCATCAGGAGCCGGGGATCCTGCACCGGGCGATCTCGAAGGTGGAGGAGGTGGCCGACGTGATCGAGGACCGGGTGCTCACGGCGGGGAGCATGGTGGCGAGCGGCGCGGAGGCGACGGGAGAGGCGATCGCGAACGCGGACTACGAGGGGATGGCGACCGCGATGGGCACGTCGGTGATTGACAACTCGCGGCACATGAAGGACTTCCTGACGAACCACGAGTACCGCGCCGGCTGCCTCGCTGACATGAAGCAGTCGCTGAGCGAGAACGGCGACAAGGTCTCGGCGGAGATCGACCAGAGCGCGGAGATGATGGCGCTGATCTACCGCTACGCGAACGAGACGCCGCACACGCTCACCGACGCCGAGGAGCAACTTGTAAAGACGCAGCTGCTCGACATTGCCAAGACGCTGCCGGTGCTGGCGGTGTTCGCGCTGCCCGGCGGCGCGATCCTGCTGCCGCTGCTAGCCAAGATCCTGCCGTTCGACATCCTGCCGTCGGCCTTCTGCGAGGATAAGGACGGCGAGGACGGCGGTGGTGACGGCAAAGCGTCGCCGACGGAGGACGAGAAGCTCGCGGAGACGAACGAAATGTTCTCCGCGAATCTCACAGAGTTCCTCGCCACGAACGCCTGCGCGAGCTTCGAGGCCGCCATCCGCGAGATGGGCGTTGCCTCGGTGGC
>Ga0308015_10001422_pt1 | contig 10073 bp, 4 predicted proteins | sample Neamet231_FD_203128 | JGI IMG/M metagenome (GOLD analysis project Ga0308015, IMG submission 203128) | Marine microbial communities from water near the shore, Antarctic Ocean - #231 | ecosystem: Environmental > Aquatic > Marine > Unclassified | place: Southern Ocean | collected 2014-07-28
TGGTTCCACTCGTCGTGGATGCCTGGTCGGTCAGGCCAACGCTGGTGGTCAGGATCGTGGTGGACACTGATGAGAGCTCGTAGTCGGCTGCGTTGTCGGTCGCCAGCCCCGTGAACTGCAGTGCGCACGTGGCACCCGTTTTGAAGCGAGTCAGCCGCGCGTTGGCTACGCCGAACGTGACGGTCTTTGCGCCGTTGGCAATCGTCATGGTGTTGGTGGCGCTGAGCACGATGGTCTCCGTGTCGATGAGCTTGAGCTTGAAGGTGCCGCTGGGCGCGGTGCCTGCGGCGGTGGCGGTGAGCGAGAGGTACTGCAGCTGGACGGCGGCGGTGGCCTGCCCGGGCGGCGATCCAGCTCCCTTGGAGTTGTAGTAGTAGTCGTTGGACGAGATGATGTAGTCGATCGCCGTGGTGCTGGTGGTGCCCTCGTCGACGCTGTCCTTGCGCGCGAGCACGCCGACGGTCTGGTACGTGTTCCAGTTCGTGGTCGTGAACGTGACGAACTGGTTCTTGTACTGGTGGATCGGCTCGATCGAGGCGACGTAAGTGGTGGGCGCCGCGACGGTGTAGGCTCCGGAGGAGACGCTGGTGCCCCAGTTGTAATCGGCCACCATCATGAGGTTGTTGTCGTCGGATCCGTTCCACGAGTACGAGTCAGAGTCGCACGGCTGGCACTTCGCGTTCACCGTGGTGCACGCGCCGCCTTGCGTCGTCTGGGCGACCGTGATCGCCGGGGGGCCGGAAGTGGCAGTGAGCGCGGTGGCGACTTCGATCGTCATCGGCACGAGGTCGCCGGCCGTGCCCGTGAACGTGACAGTCCACTTCCGGCAGTTGGTGCAGCCGCCGGCGCTGACGGTGGCGTAGGCAACGGTGGCGGCAGCAAGCAGCGCCGAGTCGCTGGCGTCGGCCTTCAGCGTGCGGATCGCGGTCTGGACGGCCGCGGCGTTGTCGGACCCCTGGAGGAAGGTGAAGGCCGAGGTGGTCTTGCCGCCCATGGAGATGGTAAACGTGCCGCCCGTGGTGTCGCCGCCGGCAGTCTCGGTGATGGTCTGCACCTCGATCACCTCGGCGTTGCACAGCTTGGAGTTGGTGGCGCGGCCAGACGTGTAGTACGGGCCGGACTGCATGTCGACGCGCACGTCAGACATGGGCTCCGAGGACAGCTTCAGCGTGATCTTGTCGCCGGTGCCGCCCTCCGTGGCGGTGAGGGCGCTGTTGCCCGCGGCCTGCAGCACCACCGCCGGGTCGTTGTCGGAGATGGAGACGGTGACGTCGTTCACCTTGATGGTGTGGTAGTACGGGTGCGTGGAGATCATGTCCTCCGAGACGACGTAGTGGTGCACGTAGGCGTCCTGGCCGCGGTTGTTCACCTCCGGCTCGAAGACGTTGTCGTTGCGCGCGCGCACGGTGACGGTCTTGGGCACGGACCAGTCGGTCGAGTCGAACGACAAGTACGCCGGCGAGGAGGTTGGGTCGCAGCCAGCGTCCGCGCAGGCGGCGGCCGCCTGCGCCGAGGTCGTCGCGCCCTTCTTGGCGTCGCCGTAGCCGCCGGGCGTCATGCCGTACGGGCAGGCCCAGTCCAGGCGGCCTTCGCCAGACGCGCCGGCCAGCGTGCCCGTGGTGCCCCCCAGGTCGTCGCCAATCTTGATGGTGAGCCCGTTGAAGGTGGTGGCGTGGGCGGAGTAGCCGCTCCACTTCTTGTCGGCGCAGCCGAAGCGCTTCAGGGCGCTGTCGGTCTTGCACTCCGTCGCCGCGGTGGCGACGCACGAAGGCGAGTCCACAAAGTTGACGTAGGTGGAGCCGTCGATGGAGATCTCCAGCTGCGAGCGGTGCCCGTCCTTGCGGCTGAACGCGCCGGCGCCGCCCTGCTGGTAGACGTCCTGGCTGGACGTGAGGTAGACGTACACCGCGTCCTTGGCGGTGTCGATGGTCTCGTCCTCCTTCATGCCCGGCGGGTGCGTCAGCACAACGGTGTAAGTGGCCGCCGAGCCGCCCTCGGTGGCGAACAGCACGCTCTTGCTGACGTAGACGTCCGGCAGGCTCGCCGACGGGTCCGAGAACCGCAGCTTGCGGCGGAACGAGTCCGAGTGCGACAGGTCCTCCGCCGCGTACGCCGACGCGCCCAGCGCGAGCACGCACAGCAGGGAGCGCAGCATCGTGACGGTCTGCGGCAGAGAGCAGGGGTCAGCAGAGTGCGCTGTGCGGGGTCTTGAGAGCCGGGTTCGCGGCGCGCTGGCGCGGCGGGAGGGCAGCTGTTGCGGCACGGGTGGTGCAGAGTGCAATGCAGCAGCAGCGGGGTTTGCACGAGCAAGCGAAAGTCAGTGCCGCTTCGGGAACCACGACTGCAGACCCGACCGTCTTCCTCGCCTTCTGCGGCAGAACGCCAGCAGAGCGGCGCGGCGTGGCGGCAAGGCGGCGTGGCCAGCGCTGGGCAGTGTGTTTGCGACGGTGAGCCACGTTGTGTACCTTCGTGACGAGGAGAAGAGCGCCTGCTGCTGCTGATTTACCGACGGATCTGGATCTGGATCGGGACTTTGGAAGCATGAGAGCGTGTGTGCGCGTGAGCGTTCTTAGAACCCGAGCGCCCCCCTGTAGAGCACCAGTAGCACGCTGGTTATTGAAATGAAACACACACACACACACACACACACACCCCCCTTCAATCGCGCGCGCCCCAGTAAGGAACGACGGAAGAGCCCCGACATTATGGAAGAGCGGGGGATAACAAGGGAGAGCGACGGGCGCTCGCGATTGAAGGAATAATATTTGTTTCATTACAATAACCAGTGTGTTGCTGGTGCTCTACAGGGGGGGTGCTCGGGTTCTAACAGTGCGTGCGTGTGTGTGTAATCGGTCGCGCTACTGTTAGAACCCGAGCGCCCCGCTTGTAAGACACTGGTATCCACTAGTTATTGAAAAGAAACAAAAAAAAAGTATCAAACGCGCGCGCCCCCAGTAAGGAACGAAGGAAGAACCCCGGCATTTATTTTTGTGTTGCTCGGGATTGTTGATCGAACCGGAATTCCGGAATTCCGGAATCCACCGAAAACTCGTCGGCGAGCGGATTGTCAGGATCGGAATCGAGTAATCGAGTAATCGACTCGAAGGCAGTGCACCGGGGATTTTACTTTACTTTTTAGACACCTTCTAGGTATTATTATTATTATTATTAATTACAACATCAACTAGAACCCCGAGCGCTCCCTTGTAGAAGCACCGCCAGCAGACTGGTTAGTGTGGAAGTTCACGAGCCTCGTCGCCTCGTTAAAGACCGACGTGGGCGCGGGCAAAGTCTGGGGCGAGATCACTGATGACTGGCGACGCTCCTATGCAGTCGACAGCGGCCAAGATGACCACGTGAGGGGGGCTGCGCCGTCATCGTTGGGCAGACCTGGTATTTTCACGGCCGAGCGGCCGCCCCCTGTCTCGCAGGGCGCACTAGTAAGACTACTGTACAGACGTTGCCGTGGCTGGAGTTTCTCGAGATGTGGGGCTTGGCACGGCTGGCGTCCTGGCCGACGGTGGCTCAACCAATGGCGCGCCCTTGCGTTGCCGCCGCCGCGCGCTCTGTGGGGTGGCCCCCCGCGGCGGTGCGCGGGCTGGCCACGGCGTCGGCCAAAGCGTCGGCGGCGGCGCGGGCGCCTGGGCGCGCGGACCGCGGGCTGTTCGCGGGGCGGCTGGTGCAGCACGGCAACAACGTGAGCCACAGCCAGCGCAAGACGCGGCGCGCGTGGAAGCCGAACGTGCAGCGCAAGCGGCTGTACTCGGAGGCGCTGGGCGAGCTGGTGCGGCTGAACGTGACCACGCACGCGCTGCGGTGCATCGATCGCTACGGGGGGCTGGACCGCTACCTGCTGCGGGTGCGTGCTCGGCGCGGCGCCGCGGCGGCGCTTTGCCCGCTCCCTCTCCCCCCTCCGCCCTTCCCCTCGATCACTCTGTGTGTGCTTCGGTCGCGAACCGCACCTGATCTGCCTCGCCCGTAACAGAGCCCGGGCGCGCAGCTGCGCTCGAAAGCGGCGCTGAAACTGAAGCAGCGGGTGGCTGCAGCAGCAGCAGCGCTGAAGAGGGGCGCCGAGAACCCGGCGCTGCCTGAAGCGGCGACGGCCGCGCAGCGAGCAGGGCAGTCGGCGTTCGCCGCGCGGTGAGGGGGTGCGCGGAGGCGTTAGTTTGATACAGAGCAGGCAAAGGTGCCTTTATTGAAAAGGGGAGTACCCCAACTTTGAGCTTGACGCCTGAAGAGGCGGCCCTTCCAGAGTGGGTGGTGGGGTTACGGCCGTCTACCAGCTTCCAGAATACTCTATTTCCGGCCATCTCGGGCGTCGGCCTGCCCGACCCGTCCATCTCGGGCGCAGGCTACTCAGATTCGGCTGCCCGCGGCAGCAGCGAGCCGGGCGCCATCTTGGAGCAGAGAGCGTAACGAGAGCGCAACGAGAGCGCAACGAGAGCGCAACGAGAGCGCAACGAGAGCGCAACGAGAGCGCAACGAGAGCGCAACGAGAGCGCAACGAGAGCGCAACGAGAGCGCAACGAGAGCGCAACGAGAGCGTAACGAGAGCGCAATGAGAGCGTAACGAGAGCGTAACGAGAGCGTAACGAAAGCATAACGGAGGCTTTTCTCCGGCTGGCAAGCAGCTGATCCCTGTCCCGCTTGCGTGCCGCTGGCCGCCGATGTCAGGCCGGGATCCCCGGAGCCGGTCACCGAACGGCGGGCGCGGAATCGGCCGTCGGCCATACGACGTCGTACGTGCGCCGAGTGCAGATTCCTCTGCCCGGCCGCCCATCCCGCCGCTGGCCGGCAGCTGAGCCCTGCTCCGCCGGTGTGAGCACAGCGGGGTGCGGCTTGATGGGGGCGAGCGGGCCGCCACGCGCCGAGCGCGGCGGCTGGCGCCGGTGCGCGCGCTGGCCGTTCCGGCTGCTGACCGGTGCGCACCACCGTGGCGGGACTGCTGCTGACGCGCGGAGCTGCGGGGCGCGGCGGACTTCGCCGCCTCGGGGGGTCCCCCCGAGGCTCCGGCCGGTGTTCGCGCCGGCAGCCGCTGAGCCCCGGCTGAAATCCACGACTCCGAGGGCGAATCGTGGACATCGATGGATCCACGAACACGCCCGGCCGAGCTTGGCGAGCGGCGTGGCGGCGCGGCTGGGGCAGTCTGGCACCGGGAACGCGCGCCCGATGGACATCCTGATCGGCCCTGAAAACCTCGCGCGGATCGGGGAGCTCCAGAATTTGCACCACGACGACGCGAGCGATGGTTACGCTTACGAGAGCAAGATCCAGACAAGTTTGGCGATCAACTGCTGCTGGCTGCTGAATCTGCTGCACAGACGGTTTACAGCAGCGGGCGGGGACGAGAACATAGCTACTGATACATTCCTCGTTTAATTTCTTCAGCATTGTAGCACTTGCGGTTTGGTGTAGAATCGCGGCACCTGGATCAACAACAAAGAGGAGAGGGGAAATAATCGCTCCGTCGCAGCCCAACACTCCCCGAATCAGAGCCTTGACGCTCGTGCGTCGTATTGATAGACGCGTACAGCCAATCAGCATGGACCAGCGCCGCCTGAACCCGCTGTACGAGGCGCTGGAGGCTGGCAACCACAAGCAGGCGCTGAAGATCGCCACGTCGCTGCTTGTGAAGAGCCCTGAGTGGCCGATGGCGATGGCGATGCGGGCGCTGGTGTTGATGCGGCTGCACCGCGTGGAGGAGGGGCTAGCGCAGTGCGAGCGCACGGCGGCGAGTGCGCCGTCGGACATGGACGTGCTGAACATGCTGCTGCACGCGTACCAGGCGGGCGGGCGCGTGGAGCTGGCGGCGGCGACGTACGAGGCGGCTTGGGCCAAGCACCCGACGAACGAGGAGCTGGGGAAGGTGACGTTCAACGTGCACGTGCGGCTGCGCAACTTCGCGCGGCAGCAGCAGATTGCGATGCAGATGTACAAGCGGCACGGCGGCAGCGAGCGCTACCTGATGTGGGCCGTCACCAGCATCCTGCTGCAAGTGCGAGGCGGCGGCGAAGCACGCCTACTGCAGCTGGCGGAAACGCTGCTGCGTCGCGCTCCCAGCATTGCGGCCGCAACGAAGGCAGCGGCGGCGGCAGCGGCGGCGGCAGCTACGAGCGACGGTGGCGCGGCTGCTCCGCCTCCAGAAATCTGCGAACTGCTGGTGCTGACGCTGCAGCAGCAGGGTGCTGCGGGCTTGCCCAAGCTCGTGGCGGCTGTCAGCGAAGGAGCGGCCGGCATTCTGCACGCGCACCTGCCCGCGCAGAGGCGGGAGCGACTGCTTGCCGATGCGAACTTTGAGTTGCAGCAGTGGGAGAGCGCACAGCAAGCGTACGTCGGGCTGCTGCGAGCGTCGCCGGACGACTGGACATGCGCAGCTCGCATCATGGACTGCGGCGAGAAGCTGAATGAGCTGGAAGCATCCAGGGCGGTGCTTCGCGAGCTGCTAGACGCGGAGATTGCGCGCGCTGCGCAGAGCGGCAGTGCCGGCTGCCGACGCGGTCCGTTCCTAGCGCAGCTCGAGTTTGAGAAGCGCAAGGGTGGGCCGGATATTCGAGGGCTTCTGTGCGACTACTTTGAGCGCTTCGGTGCCAAGCCGTGCTGCTTTGACGACATGAAGCCTTACTTGGCGGTGGCTGTGCCGAGGGAGAGCGAGGCTGCGCTGGCGTTTTGCAAGGGCTTGCCGCTTGGCATTCCGAGCCGCACGGACTGGCTAGATAGCGACCGGCCCAGCGAGCTGGCAGTGTGGCGCCACACGTGCGTGTGTCGCGCTGCAAGCGCGCTGGGTGTGCTGGGCGAGCTGCTTGCGGACCAAGACGAGAGCCTTCCCGCGTGTCTAGCAGCGCACTACACGTCGGCGCTGCGCGTGCACCAGCCGGATTTGGTCGAGACTGAGCTCCGCGTCTACGACCGCTACGTGCCGATCGTGATTGCCGAAATGCTCCGCGCTGATGGTGATGTGCCGTCGACGCAGACGTACATTCAAACGACGCTGTTCCTGCTGGCGGCGTCGTCAAGGAGCCCGAACAACTTCAAACTGAAGCTCATGCTGATTATGGTGTACTTTGCACTGGAGGCGTTCGAGCCGGCGTGGAAGCTGTGGCAGACTCTGCGCATCCGGCACATCCAACTGGATACGTTGATGTACATCACGCTGCCCAGTGCGATGTCGCTGGGCTGCCACGACGAGTGCAACTCGATGTACCAGGACACGCTGCGGCTGCGCCGCGAAAACAACGTGGAGGTGGCCGAGCAGGCAATAACCGCGTACAACCACCACTACTGGAAGGTGCCAGAGATGATGGACTTCCAGGCGAAGGTTCGCTCGTCTTGGACGAATGTCTCCGTGTCTGCCGCAAATGCTGCTATGGCATGGTCCTATCTTAGCTCCGGGACCGCGGCTGACGCGCTCGCAAACTTGGAAAAGCTGCGGGACGAGTCTATCAGGGGCGGCGGTGCGCCACAAGATTGGCTTGAGCCCAGCTCCGAGCTGACGCATAACGAAGACGCTGCGGTTCTTGACTTTCTCTGCGACGATGAAAGCAGCCCGCTGAGCAAGATGGCGAAAGATCAGTTCGACCCGCTGCGTTCGACACTGCTGGCCGAAATAGAGCTTGAGTGCCTGGTGGCACGGCTGCTGCGCGTTACTCTTCGAGACGAGGCTAGCGGTCTCGAAGCTGACGAGGGCGACGGCACTATCGCAAACACGCGGGCGCTTTTGGAACGGTTGCGTGCGTGCGTACAGCAGGGCTGGGCGCCGTCGCTGTGCGAATCGTGGGCTGAGGGCACGGTTGAGGCTGCAGAAGTGCCGGCCTCTTCGCTCGTGCATGCGATCGCGCTTGCGTGGTTGGAGGCCGTTCCTGTCTGCCGCCACCTGGCGCGGGACACGTCTTCCTTGGAGCAGGAGTTTGCAGACGTCGCAACGCACCCGTTGAACTTTGTGGCTGCGCTCAACGATCGAGCAGTTTCCGTCCTGCAAGAGGCAGCCACGATCGAATGCGCTGCGCGCACGGTGCGATGCTGTGCAGTGCTCCCCGCGCTGCTAGTGGAGGTCTGGGCACGAACTCTTCCGTCCAAAAAGGCGAAGCGCTCAAAGCAGCCATCTCTCGCAGCCGTGCGTGTCGCGCTGCGGGCTGCGGCTCAGGCCACGCAGCGCGGCGTCGTCGCGATGGGCCCTGTCGTGGCGAGCCTGGCGGCGCTGCCGTCAGCAGAGCAGGGCGAAGACGACGCGGCCCTGCGGCAGGCGGCGGAGGACGCAGTGGCAGCGGTCGCACAGAGCAGACAGGTTGCCTGCACGCGCTTGGAAGCGCAGCTCGCGAAGGCAGGCCTGCCGGAGCTCAAAAAGATCTGATCTGATTCACTCATTGATCAATTTACTCCAAGATCAATTTACAAACCGCTAGGATCACTTCACTCAAAGCTGTCCAGGGCTTCTGTGCCGGCCATTCGGCGCCGCCCACCACCACCGACGGCCGGGACGTCGCAGTACGCCCCAGTGTAGCCGTTCGCGCACTGCTCGTCGCCGGAGATTCCCGCATCGCCCGCCGGGCTGCCTGTCCTGGACAGCTTGTTGCCAGCAGGATACCCGGGAAGGCCGCCCGCGTCGCCGTTCTTGCAGTTGTAGTCCATGAGCCACTCGCTGCTGGCCACGGAACCGCTGCTGGGATAGTTGAACAGCATCGTCTGGCGGCACGGCGAAAGCTGCCCCTGCAGCTTGATTTGGTCGTTGTCGTAAATCGTCACAGTCACGTCCGTCGGCGCATTCTGCATCCCGGAAGCGTGGTGCGTCTTGCAAGGCGGCGTCGATGTGCACTCTGCGTTCGTCGCGCCAGCCCCGCAGCAGTCAGACGCGCCGGCTCCCATCAGGCCGGACTCAAACTTTCCGGGCGTGATGTACGCCTGCGTCCCACTCTGCGAACCGCATGTGGCGAAGGAGATTTGGCACGACTTTCGTGTGTCCAGCCGATACGTTCGCGCGTTGGAGACAAACCCAGTCGCCGTGGAGTAGCACGGCGCAACCGACCCCGCCGCACACGCCCGCTTCATATTTTGCAGCGAGTCCTCCGTCTCCACGGTGTGCATGATCTTGACAGTCGTCGCATTCACATCTGTCGCCTCTCCCGTTGCGGTAAACCCCGGCCCCGTGGCATCCTTGTCGTTGTGAGCGTACAAGTACACGTACTGCGGCACGCCCCAATCCGAAGCCGTGAAGCGGTAAGTAGCATCCCGCTGCCAGCCGCCGCACGTGTCGTAGTACGCCGTTTGCTGCTCGTACGCAGCCGTGTTAGGGCTGTCCGGCGGGTAGTTGAACCGATTCACGATCGAGCCAGACACGGCGTTCACGGCCGCCGGTGGCCGCTTGCCCCCTCCCCAAACCGCTCCCACCGGGCACGATCCGGGAGAAGCCAGGTCTACTTGGATCACCTCTTGCGCGGTAACATCGACCCAGTACTCTTCGCCGCGCTCAATGTCCGAGTTCGGGTCCGTGCCGTTCTGCCGCTGAACCTTGCGCGGCTGCGTGTCGAGCGCGAGAGTGTAGTACGCAAATGTGTCGCCTTCGATGGCTTTCACGCTGATGGCGGTGTGCGAGTTCATGTTCGGGTTTGTCTCGAACGCGTCGTTTCGCTTGCCTTGGTGCTGGCGCTGCCCGTCGGTCTCTATTGTCACACCAGCGAAATCATTGTCGTGCCGGTGCACAACCTGAATGGTGTGTCTGAAACCTGTGTGGTCTGTGGCCACCGTGCCTCCGCAGGTGTCGACCGACAGCCCGCCTGCGGGCATCCCGCACTCGACGCCGTGCTTGTACTTGCCAGTAGTGGTTGCCGATTTCAACTGGAACGGAATATTGTGCGTCCAGTACTCGTAGCTCGTGGCGGCCGCCATGTCCGTGACGCCATGGCTCTGCGTGACCGAGTGCGCGGTGTACTCCGTGATCTCTTCATACCGTTCGTCAACTGAGTCGTCGACTGGGACGACCGTAAACGTCTGCGGCTGGTCCCACGCGAACGAACCAGGCGCAGACCCGTCGTGCGAGAACGTGATCGAAGCTGGAGAAAACGACGTCTGCGGGGTCGCAT
>Ga0308015_10001423_pt1 | contig 10071 bp, 9 predicted proteins | sample Neamet231_FD_203128 | JGI IMG/M metagenome (GOLD analysis project Ga0308015, IMG submission 203128) | Marine microbial communities from water near the shore, Antarctic Ocean - #231 | ecosystem: Environmental > Aquatic > Marine > Unclassified | place: Southern Ocean | collected 2014-07-28
CCCCCCCCCCCCCCCCCCCCCCCCCCCCCCCCCCCCCCCCCCCCCCCCCCCCCCCCCCCCCCCCCCCCCCCCCCCCCCCCCCCCCCCCCCCCCCCCCCCCCCCCCCCCCCCCCCCACGCGTGCGTCAGCGCGTGTTAACCCTCTCGCTCTATCTATACACATCTATAACTAAAAACGGCTCACGCGCGCAATGAGACGCGCCGTTGGGGCCGGGCCGCGGTGAGGGTTGGGGGCGAGGGTTGGGGAGCGAGGACCGACTTGTTAAGACCAACCCAAAAACACAACCATCGTTGAGCATGTAACATACTAAGATGGCTTTAGTAGTAACGGGACGTGTCGGCACGTGGGACTGCTGTGTGTGTATTCTGCTGGGTCCTTTAGTCGGCGATACAAGGGTCAAGCGTATTGCATGAGTGTGACACAAGTTGCAGAGTCTGTGCGTTACTGTTCTTATCACCTCCCGAGTTTCCCCACTCCCATGCGGATCCTGTCGATCACCGTCGGCGTCAGAGCCTCCTCCAACCCCACCCCGAGCCCCAGTCTACCGTCTACAACCAAGAGCGGTTCTTCCCGTACTTCGCCGTCGGAGTCTACGTAACGTGTCACACCGCCGTAGTGGTCTCCGTTACACCCGCACCCCAGCACACGCCCCTCCGTCGTGCCCACCAGGGAGTGGTGGTCCCCGCCCGCCATGCCCAGCACCGCTCCCTCGATCCCACGCACGACCCTCGGCACGGCCAAGTCCTCCTTATCCCCGTGCCCGAGCATCCCGTCAGAGCCGTGCCCCCATGAATATAGCTCGCTCTTTGCCGTCAATGCCATTGATTGCGAGCCCCCCGCTGCGACCTGCACCACCACCGCCCCTCCGATCCCTCCTCCGGTCACTTTGGTAGGGACTAAGCGCTGTGTGCTGGAATCCCCGCCGTGCCCCACCGCCTGTCCCGTACCCCAGGAATACAATCCTCCCTCCGCGGTCACCGCGATCGTGTGGTTTCGTCCCGCATCGATGTCAATCACACCACTCGGACCAGCCACCACCGTGAACGTGTCGTGCTGCACAGTGTGTCCGAGGCCCAGCTGACCGTGTTCATTCGCTCCACACGCCATGACTCTGCCGTCCCTGCTCAGGACGACGGAATGAACGGTTCCTGCAGCCACGGCGACCACTTCATTCACCCCCGGCACTTCTGTAGGCACGTTGCGATAAGTACCACCACCATGATCACCCAGCCCCAACTGGCCCTCCTCGTTTGTCCCCCACGTGTACACTGCTCCTCCTTCTCCCACCGCCATACTGTGGAGGTTCCCGGCGGCAACGACCGTTAGATTGGTAGGACCCGCCACATGCTTCGGCACAAGCTGCTGGTTTATGTTGCCGTGGCCCAGCTGCCCGTAATCATGGTACCGCAATGCGACGCACCCCCACGTGAACACGTCCCCCCCACGCGTAAGCGCCATCGAATGATACGTCCCCGCCGCCACCTGCTTCACCACCACGTGATTCAGCGCCTCGATCAGACGCGGTACCACTTCGTTCCCCCGGCCACCGTGCCCGAGCTGACCGTCCCCACCGTGTCCGAAGCTCCAGATCTCCCCCTGTTTACCCGTCGTCACCAGCGAGTGCGCCCTACCCGCGCTGATCATCTTCTTCGCCAGACCGACCCGCGCCCGCCCCATCGCCATGTAGATCCATTGCAGCTCCCTCGCCCACGTGGCCCGCCCCTCCCGCCCCTCCCCCAGCACCATGAGCGTCGCGCCCGCCTGTGCCGCCTCGGCATGCCTCCGCTGCGCCACCGACAGCAGCAGCGCCTGTGCTCCGCCCGGCGGGACGAAGACGAGTTCGCAGGTGAACGTGGTCTCGAGGCAAGCGAGTGTGCGCGGGGCGAGGTATTTGAAGACGTTGTCGCCGAAGTTCTTGCCGAGCACGCCGAGTAGAATCGACTCTGCCCGGCACGACCTCGTGCCCCGCCGTCTTGTCGCTTCCTGAAAAGCAGCGCTGCCTCGAAACCCGGCCATCAGGTCCCTCGCCTCGTCCCTCATATCACATACCGGTATGAACCGATAGGTGTCTAGAGACGGGTGGAATTGGGCCAGATGCATAGACACGATAGGCCCGGGCATCCGAGCACGTTCTTCGTTGCCATCGTCGTCGTAGTACCCTGTTTCGAGTATATGCCTGTACAAATTTTGTTGCATACTGTAGCGGTGAAAGGGTGTGTCCTTTACATGCGCCAACACGTCTCCCGCGCGCCCGAACCGACCCCAGTGGTTAGCGTGCGGCGACAGGTCCTTGCTGCTCCTCTTCCAATCCACCATGTGTAGTGCTCCGTCGCGATCGACGTACAAGGCATCGACCTGGCCGGCAACGAGAGTCGCAGCATCGAAGATGCTCCACTCGGTGCGATACGGCGTCCATCCGTGCGCGAGTGGTACGTCCCTGCGAAAGGCCTCGTACTGTCTCAGCTCGGGAGACACCGAGGGCGGCGGCTGCGACGCGTCGCCGTTCGACGGCGATAGCGGCTGCGACGGGTCGACGTTCAACAACTGCTCGATCTGCGCGTGCATGTCGGTGCCGAGCTGGGCCTTTGCGGCGCCGTTCGCTTCCCACAGCCTCGCGATGGCCACCTCACACTCGGCCGGGGTCTTGTGCGCCACGAGCTTGAGGTATTGGAGGAGCTGAAAGTACTTGTTGTTCTCATCCTCAGCCCACCGCCCCATGTAGCGGCGCAGGGTCGTAGCGCTGTCGAAGGTGTCAAAGTGGGCGGCGTATAGGGCGGTCACGGAGGCCGGCAGAGGGTACGGGGACTCGTCCAACGTGTAGGTGTGCGAGGCGTCGTCGAAGGAGATGCGGGTGTCGTTCGGGTGTGCGTGGATCGCGGCGAGATAGGAGGTTCGGTCCATGCGAGATGGGAGAACGGGTCGGCGGCGGAGGAGCGGACCGGTCGACGTGTGGGTCGCGTCTGCTGGGTGGGGGCGCAGGGCGGCGCTTCGTCGGCGACGAGCCGTGCCGCCGTGGTGCCGTGCAGCCGTGGTGCGCGTACAGTAGACGACTGCTGTGTCGGAACAAAGATATGGTTTTTCTTCGATCCCCGGTGCCGGCATTGGGGCCAGTCGAATGAGCGGCGCGCTGGAGCTCGCCCTCGGCGATCTGAGGGAGAGCCTCGGCGAGCTGAGGGAGACGGTTCGACCTCGGGTACCGGACGCGTCGGCTCTCGCGGCTGGGTACGCCAGTCAACCGCAGTACACGCTTCGTCAAGGTGCCATAGACAAACTCACCGGAGAGCGGTCTCCGGTGACGGTCGAACAAGGCCGGGGGCTTGTCCGCGTGATCGATAATATTGATAAGCGGGTCAGGGGCGAGGAGGTTGCGCCGCTCCGCATGATCGTTGCCGGCGGCCCGGGCACGGTTGCGGGCAACTCCCAGTACGGGCCTAAACTTGACAAGCTGAGGAAGTATTGGGGCGACGCGTGGCTGCTCGTTATCGACGAGGCCTTCATGGTGGGCCTGACTGACCTGGGCATTGCGTGGGCGAACATCCTCACGGTCATCGACGATGAAGACATCGACGTCGTTTTCGTTGGACGTTGACACGTCCTCCCCATCCTCACGGCGGAGGCCAAGGGGCGGAGGCGGTGGTGCGGCTGGTGTTTCCAGGTGACGCCGGACCAGGACCTGCGTTTGTGCAGCGGGTGCTGGCAGGTGGGGTACTGCAACCGGGAGTGCTGCCAGAAGAAGGGATGGGCGAAGGCATCGGGAGAGGCGATGGAGGGGGCGACGACGGCGCTATGCGGACTGCGGCACAAGGACGCTTGCGCGGGGATGGCGGCGGAGGCGGCGAAGGCAAAGGCGGACAAGGCGGAGGTCAAGGTGTAGCGCTCGAGACGAGCGGGATGGACCATCACACACACACACACACACACACTATCACCAATACTTAAAACCATCCTAGTGTTTGTCTTAGTTTGTAGTTGTACATGACCGTCGAGCACAATCGCGAGCGGCTTGCTTGTATTAGGATGAGATGTCATCCATTGTCTCGCTCAGTGCAAGTGTGAATTCCGTTAGCACTAGGTCCGCCCGGCGCGAGTCCATTTCCAATTCAACATTTCGCCAGTGCAAGTCCGCCGCGCGGTCGTTGCGGTCGCCCTTCCCCTCCGCCACGCACGCCGTGATTGAACCGTGCTGGTGCCCTCCGGTAAACCCCGGAGATGCGTCGCCTGGCCACACCGATGCGATAGCGTCCGGCGGGCCCGTAGGTGAGGACCGCCGCCGCACCCGTGGTCGTCGGGGCGTGCCCCTCCGTTTCCTCTTACTGTTGTAGCCAAGCCAGTCCGATGTGGAGATCCAGCCTTTGTTGCGGTACGTTTGACGAGGGGCCGCAGGGATGTTATTGGGTCTATTACCCGCCTTGCACCAAGCTCTCCACTCTCGTCTGCTCCTCAGTTTGAGCTTCCACACGAACTCTCGCGCCGCTGCAAACGGAACCATGGTTCGGCTCACGCTCGAGTACCCAAGCCAGTCTTGCACCGAGATCCAGCCGGCGTCCTTGTACATCACGTGTGGGCAGCATGGGACGTTGGAGGGTCGCTGCTCTGATTTGCGCCAAGCTCTCCACTCTTGTCTGCTCCTCAACTTACACCTTCGCACTGTTGTCCGTGCCGCCTCGAAGGAGAGAAAGGTGCGCATGCGTTGCCCGCCGGGCCACTTCGCGAAACTGGCGTCGGTCCCGCCCTCTAAGGCCCCGCGCTCTGCGGTCGGTTGCGTACCGTGGGCGTGCCACCTCACCGCCGCCGCACCGTCGCGAACGCCGGTGCTTGTTCCCCGGGCGTCGAGCCGTGCGTCCGGGGTCAGGTCTTCGTTCTCGACGAGTGTTTCGGAACAGGTAAGGTCGGTGGCGTGGTGCATGGGAAGCTCACACAGAGGGGACCGCGACTGGGAGGTTATGGTGCACGAGGCCAGAGGGGAGCCGAGACCTGTAAGTAACCGGCCTCGTGCGGGAGAAGTTAATGGTTTTGCTTCGATCATCCCGGTGTACTGTGCATTGGGTCGGTCGGTGGCGTGGTCTGCTTGGACGTAGTCTGCATTATCTCCGACAGTCTGTGGTGCAGTGTGATGGGCGGGGTCTGCTTGGGCCGCCGGTCAGCTGATGCCGCCGCTGAAATCCGGGCGGACGTCGTCGCGCCGCACTCCGTTGCACTCGTCGGTGGCCCGTGCGGCGGCAAGACGTCGGTTATCCCCGTCCTGCGGGCCCAGCTGTGAGTACCCGTAGACACCGCGTGTCGTCTCGCACGGCGGACAGCACCCCTCGCTCACCCTTCTCCCCCTTCCCCGCGTGCTCCCTCTCGTCCCGCATCCAGGACCCGGCTTGGCTTCCACGTAATAACTGTATCGGAGGTGGCAACCCAGCTCTTCGCGGACGTCGGGGGATACGACCCGCGGTGGGAAGGAACTGCCAGACACGTGAGCCTCCAGGTGATTTTGCTCCAAATGCAGATCTCAAACGAGATCGCGTGCCGAGGGATCGCCGCGCTGCGTCCGGAGCCGTGCATCCTCCTCCACGACCGCGCGGCGCAGGACGGGGCGACCTTCTGTTCGGTGGAGGAGTGGGGGCGCGTTTTAACGGAGGCGAACACGACGGACGCTCGCCTGTCGGCACGGTACGACCTTATAGTGCATCTGGAGAGCACGGCGTCGGAGACGGCCGGGAAGATCTACCAGTATGGGGACTGCGGTAACAATCCGGTGCGCTTCCACAACCGGCAACAGGCCGAGCTCGCCGACCGACGGTCGCAGAAGGTAGGGAGGGCACGAGCGATGGAAAGGGACCTAGAGAGAGCGAGCAAGTCTCGCGCCGCCCAACTGCACGTGCACACGCACCCCAACGTCGCCTCCATCTCCTCACCCCCCCTCTCGCTCGCAAGAATCTCGCCAACCTCCACCACTCCAGCCGCCGCACGCAGGTGTGACTCTCCACCCACCCACCGCGCTCGACTCTCGCGCCGCCCCCTTGTACGCCGCCATCTCCTCACACCCCGCCCCCGTACCCACACCCTACACCCCGTTGCGTAGAAATACGGCTGCCATCCGCGGTACCGGTTCGTTTCCAACAAGATCGCCTTCGGAGACAAGGTGGCAGAAGTCGTCGACGTTGTCTCCCGCCATATGCAGCGGCACAGCAACTGTAACGCGCTGTCCCACCCTACTGACTCTCCCCTTGGGGGAGAAGCTGCGGCAGGCGATGGCGCTGCGGCGGAGGGGTTTGATGAGGTGGCGGTGGCGGTGGGGTGAAGGGGGGTGCACATGTATATGGGTGGGACCTGTATATAGGGGTATAGATAAGGTCAACCAACACCGACGAGGCACACCAGTTTGTAGAGAGACACCAGTCGTGGAATTACACTCGTGTAGCATTACACACCCCTACCCGTCGTCGCTGTGCGGTAGCACCTAATACACGATAATGCCTATGAGTAAACATTTCATTCAACCCGACGGGCACCTCGCAGCACCCAGGCCTAGGACTCCTCTCCAACAAACCAATGCAGGGGCTCCTCTTATTCAGTGGCCCACCCTGCCAGGTTACTATAACCTATAGCCGCAAGCATTTGTCTCAACTGTGCGACTTGTAAGGAATGAACATGTGTGTTATGTTGTTATGTGCAGCGGCTTACCCCCCCCCTTTCACCCCCCCTTGCTTACTCGGGCTCTGTCATCCACCATCTTTTCACCACTCAACGACGGCGGTTCTTCCCCTTCTTCCCCTTCCTCTTCTTCTTCCCGCCCCCTCCCCCACCGCCCTTAGCCCCAGCTTCTGCCGCCGCCGCGGCCTCCGCTGCGGCCTCCGCCTCTTCCGCCTCCGCCTCTTCCGCTTCCGCCGCTGCCTTCGCCTCCGCCGCGAACCGCGCGCACTCCTGCTTGTGTCCCGCCTTCCAGTGCGCCTTGTGGCACGGCTTTGTTTGCCCCGGCGGCGCCTCCTCGCAGTACCCGACTTGTTTACACCCGCCACATCGGTGGAGGTCCACGTCGGGGGTCAGCAGGTAGCAGTGGGCGCACCAGCGGAACTCGCCCTGGAGGTGGGCCAGGAGCACGGGGAGAACGATGCGGCATGTCTTTTGCTGGGCGTTCAGGGGCTCGCCGCCCGCCTCGGCAGCATCAATCTGGCGTCGGGTCGGCATGAAGCGGCCCATGAAGGTGATGGCATCTTCCACGTTGTGCTTGGGGATGCGCCTCGACTTCAGCATAATGACGAGGGTGCGGGCGGGATCGTTGCCCCCCGCCGCGCCGACTCGGTCCATGGATTCCATGATTTGGATACAGGCCGATACGAGGGGGGTCTGGCCATCCGTACGAGCAAGGCTCACGTCTACCCTCGGATCGTCGAGGAGAAGTTCAACGCACCGGTCATTGCCCTCGTTCGCTGCGATGTTCAGAGGCGTGTCCCCATTTGATCCACCAACTTGGTTCGGATCAACACGGGGGTCGGCCAAGAGCAATTCGACGCACCGGTCATTTCCCTTGCTCGCTGCGCCCCACAGTGGGGAGCGCCCTTCCGAATCGGCAGGGTTCACTTCAACTCTAGGATCAGAGAGGAGCAGTTCGACGCAGCGCACCCTCCCCATGATTGCCGCGACTTTCAGCGGTGTGTCTCCATTCTTCTCGGCAAGATTGGGATCAACGCGGGGATCGGCCAAGAGGAGCTCGACGTTGCGGCTCCTTCCCCGACCGCACTGTGCAAAAAGCAGGGTCTGCCCCCCATCGTTCGCTGCATTCACGTCTGCGCCCTCCATCCCAAGGGCCAGCTTCACGGCGGCGGCGTCGTGCGGATCGCCCTCCCCGCCGAGGGCAAACCAAAGAGCGAATTGCCCCTCGGTGCTGGCGTCGAGGTCCCCCTCCTTCATCATGCCCTCCAGCTCGTCGCACCGGCCCCGCGTCTCCTCCCTCCACTCCCCCGCGTCTCCCCCGTCGCCCTCCCCCGCGTCCTTCCCCTCCGGCGCCGCGCCGCCCGGCCCCGGCCCGTCGCGGTCCTTCCCCTCCGGTGCGGCCGCCCGTCCCACTGCTCCGCCTTCTTGCTGCTGTGAACTCATCGTTCGCGTTCGTTGCGGTTTGCGTCTGCGGGGGGGAGCGAGGGAGGGGGATGAGTCGGGGATGCGCCATGCGCCAAAGATGGGGAATGGAGAGAGTATGTGAACGGACGTGGTGACGGGTGAGTGAGGAGTGGGGTGGGAGGGGGGGAGAGAGCATGATGTACTGCCTCGCGTTACTGAGTGTCGGGAAGCGGGATGGTGCCCCCCACCCCCATCCCCACTCCTGTGCCCCCTCTGATCATCGAAGAGCGCGCACCCCATGTACGCCCCTACCCTGCACGAAACAATATTGTCTCAGAGAACACGCGTGGTGCAGTGAACCAAAAGACTGGCACGGGCAGAAATCGGCTTTCCACGCTGGTCCACGTTCACGGGGACACGACGAACGTGAGTGCGCGCGGCGGCGAGACGGAGAGGGCGCACCTGTGGGGGTCGTAGAGCGGCGACCTTGAATGAGAGAAGCGAGGTGTTCTTTAATCGGTTTACGATGAAAGGGATAGCTTCAACACGGGGTTTTGGGGGTGAGGCGGGAGGTGGAGGAGGAGGGATATGGCTGCACGTGTGTGCGCTACGCCGGATGTGATGATCTTAGATGAACATACACCAACGCTGAAGTTGCTATGTAGTTGGAGCGCACCGAAGCGTGGAGCAGCGCGAGCTGGTGGTGTAACAATTTTGTAGAAACAAGAATTCGGGACAAGAACTCAGTGTCGGTACCGAGGATCGAAGACTGCTGGTAGCCCGCGAAGCGAGGGATGCAGATGGCGTCGTTATTTGCAGTCTGGGCGGGGCCCCCGATCCCGACGGCCGGCATTACAGGTGGCGCGGTCGGCGGGGTCGACGACGTTGGCGACCTGAGCGACAACCTTTCCGTCCTTTCCTTATCTCCCCTACCCATGGAACGATTCGGTCTCTGCACCTCTCCCTTGACCGGGTCCTTGAGCCCCCCCACGGCTAGCCCCACCTTCGATTCCTCCGTCTTCACAGTCCCCCACGCTGGCTCCATCTCGGCACCCGCATATTCGTCCCGGCCCCGGCCCCCTCCCGCCGCGAACGATGCGTTCTTTACGTTCGACTCAAGCTTGAGGTCCTTGGCCTCCGTGTTGGCCTCACTGGAGTCCTCAGGGGAGTGCTGCATTCTCGCAGAGTTTAGCAACCAACCCGTCATCGACAATAGGGTCCGGGGTGGGCAGTTATGCGTCCCGAAGGCGGCCAAGGCAACCAGCGCCAAGGCGAAGGGCGGCAAGGGAGGGAAGGACGCCAGGGGGAAGGGCGTGGATGGGGGGGCGGGCGACGGCGGGTGGACCCCGCCGGACGGTAGCATGATGGGGCCTCTGATGGGGGGCGAGGACCCGCGGCAGCAGCACGCGCGGGGGCAGGCGGGGGGGGCGGTGGGGTCGACGAGCAGCCTGGCGGTGCGGCGGACGCGGCAAATATTTATCGAGCGGTTCCACGCGAAGAGGAAGAAGAGGCGGGCGCGGCAGATGGCGGCCGGTGTGCGGGTCGGCGCGTACCCGCCGGAGGAGCGACGGAAGAAGAGAGGGTGGAAGAAGCCGCACGTCGCGCCCGTCGCTGCGGCGACGTCGTTGGAGGCCGAGGCCGACGAGATGGGCGGGATGGGCGGGATGGGCGGGATGGGGGCGGAGACAGACACCGCTCGGGAGGAGAAGAGGAAGAGACGCGTGTGTCCCCACGGGAATCGCAGGGAGCGGTGCGTCGAGTGCGGTGGGAACCAGGTATGCATCCACGGGAAGGTCAAGGACAAGCGCTATCCGTGTCAACCGTGCCGGGAGGGTACCCCTGCTAGCCTCGTGCGCACCACCAGTACTGCCACCAACGTGGGAGTGGGAGTGTGGAGCCCCAAAGAACGCAGACTGTACCAGGATGCTGTGGCCTTGTTCGGCGCCAACGAGTGGCGGTCGATCGCGAGGCACGTCGGAACACGCACATCCTCGCAAGCCCGCACCCACGGAGTACGTACGCGTC
>Ga0308015_10001425_pt1 | contig 10069 bp, 11 predicted proteins | sample Neamet231_FD_203128 | JGI IMG/M metagenome (GOLD analysis project Ga0308015, IMG submission 203128) | Marine microbial communities from water near the shore, Antarctic Ocean - #231 | ecosystem: Environmental > Aquatic > Marine > Unclassified | place: Southern Ocean | collected 2014-07-28
CACGGGCAGAGCACCTCAATGCGGCCGCCGCACTCGTTGTAGTCGAGGCAGCTGCCCGGTCTAGACCGGTCCTCGTCGTACCCGCGGCCGGGCCCCCAGCTTTTGCTGACGCTGCCGCCCTGCAGCGTGACCACGCCCTCCACCAGGATGTCGTGGCCTCCACTGTTCTCCACGACGACGTCGGTGCTGGGCACATCGGGCGCTGCAACGGTCCATGGAAATCGCACGCCTTGCAGCTGGTGGGAAGAGCCCCGGGAGCCGACGGGCCGGCGGCGTAGGGACAGTGGAAGTGCGGAGACACAGGGCCGGGGGCAGCAGCGGCTTGAGTTCATTGATGATGCCGCCAGCGGTTGTCCAGTCCTGCGTGCTCACCGTCGGGTCACATGCTGCCATGCGCAGGGGGAGCGCGTCCACGAAGTACGGAACATTAATGCTCGAGCCGCTCACAGCGTTTGGGGTCGGCTTCGCCTGACCCTTAGCACCGGCGGTCTTCAGAAAGCAGCATCCGCCCTTGGCGTGGTAGCAAATAGGCTTGGTCCAGCTGCCGGCGTCAGCACTCCAGAAGGAGCAGTTTATGAGACCCTGGCACAGCGCGCAGCACTGCGCCGGGCTGTCTACCTTGGCGATGGCGCAGCCGGAGCCGCTGGCGATGGACCCATTAGCCAGGATTGCGAAAATCGCAGCGCTACTGTAGACGGTGATAGTGCCGTTTGCTATGCCGAGGCTGCTGGCGCTGCCTGGTAGCGGCGGCGGTCCCGGCGGCGTGGGTGGAGTAGGCGGCGGCGGCGGAACCGGCGGCCCTGAGATTACTGCAGGATCAATAGCAGAGATCTTGAAAGGAATTCACTGCAGGGATCCTTAAATCAATACCTGGGGCAGGCGCCGGGCCGGGTGTTTAACACGGGCAGCTTGATAGTCTCCGACGTGAAGCTGCACTTGAGCTTGGGAAGCGTGGGGCAGCCGGCGGGCGACGGCCCCGGCAGTGTAGGGCAACCACCAGTGCACAGGTGCTGGAAGTCGCAGGTGCTGTACCATGAGCAGTCGTTCCAGCCGAGCGGCGGCGGCGGTGAAAACGATGCGTAGTTCGCCATCTTGCAGCCCTTCAGCTTGGCCACGCACGCGGCCATCGTCGCCATGCCCGGAAAGCTGCCCTTCGGCGCGGTGTTGCAGTCGGGCACCACCGATGTGGCGCCGCAGGTGCCGTTGCTGATCGTGCCGACAGGCGGCGCCGGCGCGTGATCAACCTCGCCATCGGCGTCTGCTGCTTCACGGCCGCCTGAGTGTGGTGAGTTCTTCGACGCCGGAGTCAGAAGTACGGTCATCAAGTAGACTAAAGTTAGCCGTAGAATTTAGCCTGCTAATTTAAAGTAAAGTTTGCGTTCCTAAGTTCTACGGCTGGCGCTACGGAGATTTCTGAGCAGAGCACCCACAAAAACATGTCAGGGGAGCATGGCAGGGGAGAAACGTGGCTGCCGTGCCGTGAAGGTGAGGATGTATAAGCAGGCGATGGAGAGGAATTAGAACAACACGCTTGAAAATTGGAAACGTTACGTCTGGCGCTTCACCGCCTCGTAGTCTCTCTGCGCGTCGCGCCGCCCCTGCTCGCTCACCAGCGCCAGCTGCCCCGGCGGCTTGCTCGTCTGGCTGGCGCCGTGCACCAGCGCCCCCAGCAGCGAGTAGCGGTCGAAGGAGTCCTGGCCCAGCTCCCAGGCGAACACGCCGCCGTAGCCCTGCTTGCGCGCGCGCAAGGCCTTGCGCGCGGCCATCTGAATGCCGTTGCACCAGGCCCCGCCGACCGTGTCCTCGTTCACGCGCAGGTGGCCGGAATGCTTGAGGTGCTCCTTCACCTGGTCCTGCCAAGTCAGCGCGTCGAAGTCGCCCTGCTTGCGCCCGAAAAACGGAACCCCGAGGATCAGTTTGTGCGCCGGCCAGCCCCCGTTCTGCACCATCGCGCGGCCGCAGAGCTCGAAGTGCTCCAGCGTGCTGTGCCGCCGCTGCGCGTCCTGCCCGTCGTCGTATGCCATCACGTGCGCGCGGTCCACGGCCGCGATCGCCGCCGCCGAGAGCCCGCGATCGCGCCCCGTCTGCCACGCGTGCAGCGCCACGCTCAGCAGCAGCGGCGACCTCCCCTTGGACACGCGCTGCTTCGACCAGCTCGACTGCTTGAGCGCGGTGGCCAGCCGGACGATGAACAGCGAGTAATTGTTCACCTGCAGGACTTCAGGATCAACAGCGTGGATTACTTACGGAATCCCACTCAGCGGGAGGGATTCTTATGAGTATTATAGTTGTTCACCTCGCGCTCAGAGCTCGGCGCCTCCCAGTCCAGGTCGACGCCGTCCAGGTCGTTTTGCGCCGCGAGCTCCAGCAGCTCCTCCGCCAGCCGCGACCGCGAGCGCTCGCTGGTCGTGGCGCTGTCGAAGTGCGCGCTGCGGCCGGCGCCGCCCACGCACACGCTGATCCTCCCGCCAAACCTCTCCCTCAATTTCCGGTCGTACGGCAGCACGCGCCCCGTCTCCTGCAGCAGGCCGTCGGGGCCGACCTCGATGCTGAACAGCACGATGTCGCTGAGCTTCGCTGTGACAGACGCGCGCTGCAGCACGTCCAGCCGATATTCTGGCACGTAGCCGCCGATCACAAAACCGTCTAGGCCGGAGGACTTGCCCTTCACGGCGCCGGAGGTCTTCGCGGTTGCTGCGGCCTCCGGCGGCACCGGGTCCCCGAAGATGCGGTCGAAGATCCGGTCGATCCCGAAGAGCCACGCCGCGAGCACGGCGAGGGCGATCCCCAGCCGCGTCAGCACGCGCGAGCGCGCCGCCTCGCCCAGCTCGCGCCGCTTCGCGCGCTTCGCCACTAGCTTCTCCGCCGCGGCTTTTTCGCTCGCGCTGCCCTCGCTCAACGCGGCTATGGCGGCCTTTGTCTTCGCGTCCATCTGGACACTGGACCCTGAGCAAGGCTGGGTTGTACTGCGCGGACTCCCGCCGTCCGCGCCGCGCGCGATTCTGCCCAATTCGATCCTTTTTCGCCGGCGCTGCGCAGAGCGGCCGCGTGCCGCTTGCGGAACTTTCGAGCTGTTCCTCAGAAGCGCCCAAGCTCCGCTGCAGTGCGCTGCACCCTGCGAGGGCGTCATTATCGTGAGGATTGAGCAACTTACGCACACGAACTCGGTTGCATTGACACGGCGTGGCGCGGACTGTTCAGCATCGTGGCGGCACCCTGCTTGGTACAACTGGGCGCTGGATCAGGTGCCACGATCTCGCGGGAGGTTTTGACGTGGCGCCGGCTGCAGTACCAGCGGCACTGCTGATCTTTACGCGACGTGACGGCCGCGATGGACTCACCCCCTCCGCACCTCGTCGGCCGCGGCTCACTGGTCTGCCCGTCGGCTCCTCGCAAGCCGCGCTCGACGAATCGGCGGCGGCCGCCGAGCCCGGACAGCGACGAGGACGAGATCATCATCCGCAACGACGTTGCGGCCTTCCCGCCGGCGGAGCGCCAGCGCGCGGGCCAGGCGGCGGCCGGGCTGTCGCCGTACGAGGGGCGCAGGCTGGAGATCAACACGCCGCCGGTGGCGGCGCGCGCGCGCGACGAGAGCCCGGCGGCGGCGGCCGCGGCGGCGATCGAGGCCGCGGCGTCCGGCGAGGCGCCGCTGTCGCCGAGCGGCGCGCCGTCGATTCCGCCGGACGCGGCGGCGCTGATGCCGTCCGCCTTGCTGCCGCGACCAGCGGCGCGACGACCGGGCGGCGGCAGCGGCGGCGGCGCGGAGCGCACGATCTCGGAGCTGGCGGCGGCGAGCGAGCGGCTGGAGGGCGCGGCGGCAGCGGGGCAGGGGGGCGAGGCAGCCGGTCAGGGCGAGCCGGGCGCTGCAGATCCGACGCCTCCGGGCCAGTGACGAGGCCTCGTGCTCAAGTGTTAATTGCATTGCTGTGTATAATATCTACCCTGGACTTTGAGAGTCCTTCTTGTCGGGCGAGATGTTGCCCACGCCTTCGTTCGCTCCCACGCCGCCCTTCATCATGTCGGCGAACAGCGCCAGCTCGTCGTCAGTGACGATGCCGTCGCCGTCTAAGTCGGCGCCGTTGCCGCTGACCCCCACGTGCTCACCCCCCGGCTCTTCGTTCGAGACGTTCAGCGCCGGCACCGCAACGAGCAGCGCGATGAAAACAGCTAGCGCCACAAACGACAGCGCCATCAGCAGCGCCAGGTGCCCGTCGCCCGGCAGCCCCAGCGCCACCAGCGCAAAGTGCAGCCCGAGCGAAACAGCGCACGGCCCGGCGATCCACGGCAGGAACTCCCACTTGGAGCCGCCGCCTGCCACGCCGACGCCGCCGGCCCCCATGTCAGCGGACATCGTCTGCCCCTCGTCCTCGAACGAGCGCGGGCTCGCCGGCGAACCCTCCATCGCCGCTGGCCAGCGCCGCCGCCTGAGCGCGGCCTCTGAGCAACGGCGCGCGGCTACCCAGGTAGCGAGCTGCCAGGTTGCGACCAGCGCCGCGAAAGAGGTGGCGTATAGTGTAAGCACGTGGTGCTCGGCGCGGTGGTCGGAGCGACGGTAGTGCTGCGCTGCTAGCCCCGTGTACGGGTGAAAGGCAGCACGTCCTCCACGTCGCCCCACGACTCGGCATCCTTTGCGCCATCCTTTGCTCAGGAGAGCGGGCTATGCGGGGTGGCGGTTTTGTTGAGACGCGCACGACCGACGCAATCAATTTCTTGTCATCCCGAACAGCCACAAGTCACCGAGAAAAGGAACCTAGAGTGCGAGGAAAAGCTGAGAAATCCAGAAAATTCTTCGAGCAAAATGTTGCACTCCGTGGACAAGTAAATCCCTCTATATGGATGGCGCAGAACGGACAGCACAGGCGCGCGCTGAAGGCGTTTCGGCTCATCCGGTACATAACATAAGTGTTATTATAAGTATATCCCTGCTGTTCTCGAAGTATATTCCTGAAGTAAACCCCTGCTGTTCATCCGTACGTGAACCCCTCAAGGCTCGCGAAGCTGCTGCGGATGATGCCGATGCTCAAGGTCTTCCGCAAGTACAAGAACGCCCTCGGGCCGTTCCTCAAGGTGCAAAACATCATGATCCTTGTGAGTTCCTTGAGTAATCCCTGCTGTTCACCCTTCAGTCAATCGTTCCTCAAGCTCTTCGCGATCCCGGTGGGCATCCTGTGGATCGCGCACGTGCTGGGCTGCCTGTGGTAATTCCTGGGCATGCTCCGCACCAAGCCGGACTACTGCGCAGCCGCGTTCGAGTCGCTGTCCTGCTGCCCCAACCTGGTGAACATACTACAGGGCACAAGGCACAGCAGCGGGGGGGGGGGTGGCAGCGGCATCGTTTCATTACAATAACCAGTGTGCCACCGATGCTCTATAAGGGGGCACTCGGGTTCTAACATCCTGCCAGGATAGACGTTGAGCCGCCATCGTCTAAAAGTTGACTATTCTCCATCTATTCCCTTGGCCGCCCCAGCAAGGAGGTCTTCGCCATGACGAACCCGGCCATCGCCTCCGCCTCCGCCGCCGCGACCGTCGTCGGCAGCGTCTGCAGCACCGCGGCCTGCACGACATGCTGAACGAACTGCTGCGGCTGCTGCTGCACGGGCGGCGGCATCGGGGCGGGCTGCTGCTGCGCCACCGGCGGCGGCAGCGGCGGCCGCTGGTGCTGCGGCGGCTGCGGCTGGTGCTGCATCGCCGCGTGCACGGGCGCCAGCGCCGGGTGCTGCGGCGGCTGCTGTGGCTGCTGCATGCCCCCACCGCCAGCGGGCAGCACCTGCGCGTAGATGGGCAGCGAGGCGGCGGCGATCGCTGGCTCCAACGAGTACTGCATCTGGCCGGCTGCGGCCGCGTTCACCGGGTCCGAGTACTTCTTCTTGCCGGCCTCCTTGAGCTTCATGCGGCGCCAGCGGCCGCGGCAGGCGTGCGGCTCGCGCTTCATCACAGGCCCTATCTGCGACCAGATGGTGCCTGCAGGGATGGCTTCAGGGTGAGCAGCAGGGATGGCTTGAGGAATCAACAGCAGCAGCACGGATCCGTAAATGTACCGTGCTGCGTCACGAGCTGCCGCAGCTGCCGATCCTGCTCCGGCGTCCACAGTCCCGTGGCGGCGTTGGGGTCCGGCTGCAGCCCCTGCGCGGCCTTCTTGCGGTTGGCCAGCACGCGCGCGTGGCGGCTGCGGCACGACTTGGGCGCGCGCAGCTTGCCGGTCTGCGCCGACACCTCCGCCGAAATCTTCTCCCAGCGGCTGCCCGAGCCCTGGCTCGGGTGCTTCGCCGCCGACGCCATCACCTCCTGGTCGTCCGTCTCGCTCCACAAGTCGTCGCGCTTGCCCGCGGCGTTGTACGACGGCACGGGCACCACCGCGCCGCCGTCGCCCTGCCGCTGCCGCTTCGCCGGCGGCATGTGCCCGTGCGCCGTCGGCGGCGGCGGCGGCGCGGCGGCCGCAGCCGCGCCCGAAGCGAACGAGCCCGCGCTCGCGGTGTAGCGCGCCGCCAGCGCGCCCAGCACCGGGGGCGGCGGCTGTGACATCAGGATAAACAGCACAGCTCCGCGTTCGCCGGCAGGACCGCTTGCACCGTCGCGCGCGCCGGCGCGGCCGCCCGCCGAACGCCGCCCCCCTCGCCATCTTCCCCCTTCGCGCTTGACCGCCACATCGGGCGCGCAATAGGTTAATCTAATGTACCCATCTTGCTGCCCGCGCATGCGTGTCGCTAGGCAGAGAGGAGGATGGCAGTGGAGATGAAGAGGAGCTGGAAAGCCCTACGGCGGCAGCTTTGCTCCAACTTGCAGCTCCACAGCTTTGACATCGGCCCTGCCTGGGATGGCAGACGACCTGTCGCTGCTGGAATCGGCGTCGCTGGAGGCGGAGTACGACTGCGCGCTGTGCCTACGGCTGCTGCACGAGCCGGCGACGCTGCCGTGCGGCCACAGCTTCTGCACGGGCTGCATCTCGCGCGTGCTGCGCAGCCTCTCGCCGGCGGCGCGGCGCTGCCCAATCTGCCGCGACTCGGCGTGCCAGCGCGTGCCCGCGGCGAGCATGCGGCCGTCGGTCTCGCTGGGGGCGGCAATCGTGCGGCTGATGCCGGAAAAGGCGGCGGCGGAGGCCGCGGCGCGCGCGGAGCTGCTCGCGGCGGCGGCCGCGCCGAGCGCCGGGGGCGGCGCGGGTGGCGGCGGCGACGACGGGGCGGAGGAGACGATGCTGTTCGTCTCCGACCTGGTGCTCTTCCCCGGGCAGCGGCTGTACCTGCATCTGTTCGAGGCGCGCTACCGGATCCTGGCGAACCGAGCGGCCACCTCCAGCACGCGGCGCTTCGGCGTCGTGTGCGACTCGGCGAGCGGCAGCGGCGGCGGGGGCGGCGGTGGCGGCGGGGCGGCTGGCGCCGGTGGTTTTGGGCTGGGTCAGCATGGCCACGGCCACGGCGGCGGCGGCCGCGGCGGGGGCGGCGGCGAGGGCGAGGGCGAGGGCAACGGCGGCGACGGCGACGTCGTCAGTGGGTACAGCTCCATCATCGGAAACATCACAAGCTCGGGGGGCACTAGCTCCGCGGGCGCCCGGGTGGGCTGCTACGCCGATATCGTGAGCGCCGAGTTCCTTCCTGATGGGCGTGCGGTGCTGACCGCCGTGGGGCGGGAGCGCTTCCGCATCCGGAGCGAGTGGGTGGAGCCAGACAGGTACATCTGAGTACTTAAGAATCCCTCCGTGCAGCTGTGTGTAAATCCCTGCTGTTGATCCCTTCAGTAATCTCTTATAGCTTCGGGCTGCGCATGGCCTCCGTCACCCGCGCGCCGGTCGCGGCCTTGTGCGCTCTAGGAGACACAACCCTGGGACACGAGCGCGTCACAGAGAGCCAGCGCGAGGTGGAGGCCGCGCTCGAGAGGTTTATGGCCGGTGGAGGTGCAGCGTGGCGTGTGCACGTGACGGAGAAATTCGGCGCGCAGCCGACGGACGGGCTGCTATTAACCGCCTGGATCGGGGCGATGCTGCCCGCGCCGCTGCTGCGGCGGCAGGCATGCCTCGAGTGCGACGACGTGGCCTCGTGCTTGGAGGCGCAGCTGCCGCTGGTGCTGGACGCCTGCGCCTACCAGGTACATATGGACCCCCCCTCCCTTCTAGCAGCCACGTGTGTGTGGATTCCTTAAGTAATCCCTGCTGTTCACCCTGCCGCCTACTACTACTACCGTCTACAGGCTCGCTCGGCGCGGCTGCGCTGGCTGGTGGCGGCGGCGCTCCTCGCGTTCGTGGCATTTCTCTTCGGCCCCGCGCTGCTCGCCGTCGCAGACGCCCCGGCAACGGAAGCACAACTGCAAGAGGCCATGCAAGAGAGCAGCGACACGCTCACCGGATCACAGACTGTGCCCGTCCACACAAAGTCTTTCGCAGACGGAAGCCTCGCCAGCGGCTTGTAGCAATGTAGCTGCGAGCACGACCGTGAGCTGACGCCACGGGCCGGAATTCACATGCAATTTAGTCTTTCTCTCAGTCTCTGTCTCACTCGTCACCAAGAGCGTCAATCTGCTCCTGTCGCGCCATCGCGTTCAGCGCCGCTTCCACCTCGTCGTACGTCTCCTTGCCGCTGAGCATCGCCTCGAGGTTGTTGCTGGTGACACCCACGCGGTGGTCCGTGACACGTGTCTGTGGGAAGTTGTAGGTGCGGATGCGGTCCGAGCGGTCGCCGCCGCTGATGAGCGAGCGGCGCTCGTCGGTGCGCTCCTGGTGTGACGAGGAGGTGTAGGAGGTGTGATGAGGAGGTCAGTCTGAGGGGCGCGGTGGGCGTGACACGTGGCACGGCGGGGGTTGGGGAGGTCAGGGTTGTGCTCCCCTCACCTGCTCCTGCTTGCGGCGCTCCTCGTCTGCTATGCGCGACGAGAGGATCATCATGGCCTTGGCCTTATTCTGGTGCTGGGAACGCTCATCCTGCACGGCCACCACGGTCCCGCTCGGCAGGTGCGTGATCCGCACCGCCGAGTCGGTGGTGTTCACGTGCTGACCGCCCTTGCCGGACGCGCGGTAGATGTCAATGCGCAGATCTTCTGAGCGGATTACAACGTCCCGCTCCTGCGCCTCCGGCATCACCACCACCGTTACCGTCGACGTGTGCACGCGCCCCCGCGCCTCCGTCGCCGGCACGCGCTGTACGCGGTGGCAGCCGGTCTCGAAGCGCATCCCAGCGTACGCACCAGGGCCCGTTATTGTCGCGATGGCCTCCTTCCAGCCGTCCACTCCCTCGGCGTTGGTGCTGGCCGTGGTGAGCGACAGCAGCTCCATGCGCCAGCCGCGCCGCGCCGCCACGCCCTCGTACATGGCGTAGACCTCCGCGCTGAAGAGCGCCGCCTCGGCGCCGCCCGCGCCCGCCCGGATCTCCAGCACGGCGTTGCGCACGTCGGAATCGTCCGCCGGCAGCAGCGACTCAAGCAGCGCCAGCTCCGCCGCCGCCGCCACCGCGTCCAGCTCGCCGAGCTCCTCCTCCGCTAGCGCGCGCATCTCCTCGTCCTCCTCGCCCTCGTCGTCCATCAGCTCGCGCAGCCCGACGCGCTCCACTGCCAACCGCTCCAGCTCGGCCGCGGCCAGCGCCACCGGCTCCGCCACGCGCAGCTGCTCGAACGTCGCCTCGTTCGCGGACGGCGACGCCGCCTCCGCCTCCAGCGCGCGGTAGCGCTCCAGCGTGGCCGAGATTTTCTTTGCGATCGCGGACGTGAGCCGGGACGAGGGGGCGGCGGCGGCGGAGCAGAGCGCGCCGCGCAGCGGCGCCCAGGCATGCGCCCGGCGTGGCAGCGAGCGGCAGAGCATCGCGTCGAGAGTCGTCGAACGAGTCGAACAGCTCCCCAATTTGAGGAATCAGCGGCTGGCCACTCGCGCGTGCGTTGCTTTGAAACCTCTATCACCGCTGGCAGCTGCGCCCGCCGTGCTGTGCGAAGAAGGGGAGCGTCAACCCAGCGAAGGATGGCGAGCTCGAGGGGCCCGGGCCGAGGAGGCTCGCGTGGCGGACTTGCTCGTGCGCATGGACTCGAAGCAGGACCTGGACTTGTACCTGAGCGACGGCGACGACGAGCAGGAGATAGCGCAGCTCGCAGA
>Ga0308015_10001433_pt1 | contig 10016 bp, 8 predicted proteins | sample Neamet231_FD_203128 | JGI IMG/M metagenome (GOLD analysis project Ga0308015, IMG submission 203128) | Marine microbial communities from water near the shore, Antarctic Ocean - #231 | ecosystem: Environmental > Aquatic > Marine > Unclassified | place: Southern Ocean | collected 2014-07-28
TGGTTTCTACGCTGAACTAGGAATAGTGGGATGGCGAAACATAGGCCGTTGTGTGCATATGAAGCTGCGTTAGATGTCCTGACTTTCCACACTCCTACGTCACCGTCTATACCTTCAACTAAAGCAGCAACAGCACTAGAACTCATGTAGTCGCCCGCAACTGCGCTAGAATAGCTTGCTAAATCATCAGCGATAGAAGTTAAGCTGCCTTTAGGTTTAACTCGAACTTCTGAGGAGGCTTCACTATAGCTTAATACTTTAGAATCAGGAGCTAAGTAAGGAGAGGTGTACTCCCAAGAATCACCCAAACCTTCAACAACCCGTACACGATAGCGAACCTGAATGAGGTCATCACCATCACTGTAGATGTTGTTCTCAGGGTCTTCTAGGAACTTAGCCTTGTTAGCAGCACTTAATGTACTCCATCTACGACCACGCCCTAATGTAGCTGTATCCCACTCACCGAATGCTGAGTAGCCTTGAGCTATATTTGGAGCTTCTGACCAACTTTCTGTGATGTTGTGAGTACTCATACCTTCCCAAGAGCTAGCACCGTACTGGACGTTGCCTAGTGGAAATACCGCATCCTTTTCGCTAATCTTCTCGTGCCATGATTCAATGAAACCGAAGTCTTGGCGTGAGGTGATTACTGATTCTGTGGCTGGCATTACTGATACGGATAATATCTTAGTTGCCGTATTTGGAGTCCTAGGGTTAACTGATAGACCGCCACCAGAGTGAGTAATTTCAAGAGTAGTTACACCCTTTTTCAAACCTACTTGATTGTATACACCACCCAAAGACACCCAAACACTAGGTTGGTTAGAAGTGCTGTTGATTTCAATCCTGTGCGTCCCTGCGGGATATGTTGTACTGTTGCTTAAATAACAACTAGCCGATGTGTTATTCCCATTAAAGGAAGCTCCTGTGGCATCCACTGTAATAGTGCCTGAACCGCTCCCAGACAGGTTCCAGCTACCATCGTCACCATTCCTAAAGTCACCATTAGTCACCAAGCCTTCAAAAGCCTCGGCAGCACTAGCGTGTGTAACCACTGCGCCTGTTGCTGAGTCGTAGGTTTTAGTGCCATCTGGGGCTGGGGGGAAGGTGATGTAATTCCTAGTTACGTTCGTGGTATTGATGCGTCGTAATGCGTGGGTAACACCATTAACATTACTTATGGGATATTCTGTACGTGAAGCACCTCCGCCGCTTTCCATACCCATACGCAGCATGTTAGGGGATGAAGGAATATCCCATAACCCATTGTTTACGTTGTCTGTACCGAGATAATGCTTACCCCACTCACTAAAGCCACTACCTGCGCTATCTCGCTTACGCTTCTCAGCTAATGCAAAGAACTCAGTCTTAGACATAGCCTTAGACTCAGGAGATAACCAACCGTCAGCGATATTACCTTCACTGTCTGCAATAGGTAACTTACCTGCTGTAGGTGTGATACTACCTGTACCACCTGTAGCTACTGCGGAGGTGTTAGCTTCTGATATTGCTGCTGCTGAGGCTGAGGCCGCTGCTGCGTTCTTAGAGGCTAGCGCGTTAGTTTCCGCTGTCTCTGCGTGAGTTTCTGCTAGCTCTGCTGCTGTCTTAGCTGTTACTGCATTAGCTACCTTAGTGTCTAGTGTAGCTTTAGATACATTCACAGCCGAGGTAAGGTTATCTACCGCAGTTGTTAGTGTTGCTACTTCTGTTTCAACAGTCATAGTTCTTTATACCTTTTATTGAAATGCAATTGCGCTTATGTAGCGAGTCTGCGAATTAGTAAATGCAGTCGCCATGACTACTAAGGAGGTTGTTACATCGGATAGGGTTGCTGCTGCTTCTGCTGCTGAGTCTGCTGAGGCAGTAGCTTGTGTTGTAGCTATATTAGCATTGTACTTAGCTGAGTAGCTTGTACCACTTACTGGTGTGTTAAGTTGAGTTGCCCAGTTATTGGCTAAAGACGCTGCTGCTGCAGATGCTGTGGCCGAGTTTCCTGCGTTAGTCTCAGCTACTTCAGCTGCTGTGGCAGAGTCATTAGCACTGGTTGCTTGTGTAGTTGCTGTGCCTGCTTGTGTAGACGCATTAGTCTCAGAAGTGGCTGCAGCTAACCGAGAAGCTTCACTTAAGCTAGCAGAGGATGCTGAGGCTGCTGCAGAGGCTACTGAGGCGTCTTTAGAAGCTAAGGATGCTGCTGCACTCACTGAAGCTTCTGAGGCCTTAGTGGTGGCTGTAGAGGCCTGTGTAGTTGCTGTAGTGGCTGAAGTAGCTGAGGCAGTAGCTGATGTGTCTGCCGCTGTTAGTGCTGTTGCTAAGTCACCAATAGATGTTGCTGTAGCTGCCGATGCCGCTGCTTCGTTAGCCTTAGTTGTTGCTGTAGTGGCTGCGATTTCAGCGGTGTCTTTAGCAACTACAGAAGCGTCTTTAGCAGCTTCCGATAAGCCTTGTGCAACTACTGCTGCGTCCTTAGCAACTACAGAAGCGTCTTTAGCTGCTTCTGATAAGCCTTGTGCTGACACTGAGGCGTCTTTAGCAAGCACTGCAGCGTCTTTAGCAGCTACTGATGCACTTGAGGCTGTAGAGGCTGTACTTGCACTAGTGCTTGCTAGACCTGAGTAAGAGGATGCTGATGAAGCAGATGCTGCTGCTGCACTAGCGGAATTAGAGGCATTAGCTGCCTGTTGTGTTACTGAACTTAAAGTAGCATCATTGATTGAATCACTTGAGCCACCTGTACCACGGTATATAGCCATTGTTACCACCGTTAAGTTAAATTTAAAGAAAAAAATAGGGACGCTCAAGCATTCTTATGTAATACTTGAGCGTCCCTTAGTGGTTAGTTAGGTTTAACCGTTAACTGCCATGATGAAGCCAGTCTCTGGACGCAACACCTGAGTACCGTACAAACGGTCTGCAGTGTACAAGGTTCCTAAGAACTCTTGCTTGTACTGTGTCTGAGAGCGTACACCCTGTTGTTCTGCAAGTACCATAGTGTCTTTATGACACAACAAGGCACCACGTACAATACCACCAGCAGAGTTCTGAGCAGCAGTCTCTAGAGTAGGACAGTTAGTAGACACATAGATGTCCACACCATACAACTCACCGATCTTACCATTAGCAACACCTTGACCATTAACAAAGTCAGAGCTAACATAACGATCAACACCCATGATTGCGTTACGCATTGAAGGTGGAATCACTAAAGAACGACCATCCATTGGGGTGTCTGCATCGTCCATCTTCTGGATCATGTCACGTAAGAAGCTATCAACGAATACGTCAGCAGCTGCAACAGTGTCTACGGCATAAGCAGTAGTACCGCCAGTACCATCGTTATAGAAGGCTGCAGAAGTAGCCCAGCTAGAACCAGTACCATCACCAAAGGACTTGCCTAGGCTCATCAAATCGTCATCTACTTGCTTGCCTAGGGCATAGCCAGCATCACCAGTATAGAACTGACGTAGAGAAGCAAGTGCTTGTACGTTAGTAATATCTTCGATCATACGTGAGTATTCAAAGTGCTTGTTGATTGTAACTAGAACTTCAGACTCAGTAGCGTTCTGGATAGTTACTGCTGTGTTCTCAGCCTTAGCAGAAGCAACGCCACGGGTAGGAGCAGGGATATGAATTGTATCACCCTTCTTACCTTGCATTGCAATCTTCTTAACTAGTGGTGCAAGTACTAGTGATTTCTCATATGCTGCAATTACTTCGTCAGACCAAATTTCGGGGATGAAAGTTGCTGCTGAAGTGTTGTCTACTGTGCCGCCTTGGGCGGGAAAAGTTGAAGTAGCCATGTTTAATTTCTCTCTATATGTGTAAGGTTATTTGACCCGTTTCTCAGCGTATGCCTGTTGGATGTCGTCTGAGAGCGCTAGGTAGCGTTCGGGATCTGTTTTCATAAGTTTAATAATATCAGCTCGTCTATAGATCTTCTTGGAAGAACTTGAGTCTGGGTTACCGCGAGTGTAGCCATTAGACCCTTCTTTGACAGCCTTCTGTCTTCCTTCTTTCTCAGCCTGAAGCGTTTGATTGATAGCGCCTGAACGATCTTTCCAAAGGGAGAAGAGCTCATGTGCCGATTCAGTATCAAAGTGTTGGTCTGCCTGTACAAACATTCGAGTACGTATCTTAGAGGCTTGAATCCACTCAGCAAACTTAGGATCATTAACGATCTGAGGAATGTCTGGATGGTCTTTCTGTAACAAGGACATTGAGGTTTGCTGTTTATAAGCTCTCGTTGACTCTTCTGCTGCCTTTACTGATGGGTGATTCTCAATTGCTCGACTGATAGCCTTTTCGGGATCAGAATAGAAATCTATATCTTCATCTGTGTCGTGGGCTGCCTGTGAGGGCTCCTGTGACTTGAGTTGTGTGTTGATATAACTATCGACTACGTTACGTAAGTCACCTACTTCAGAAGATTGACGACCTAATAGCTTCTCAGCTTCTTGGTGCATCCTAACTACATCTTCAAGTGATTTACCGTTGTACTTGTCTGGGACTGCTGCTGGTTCAGTTGTTACTTCAGGGTTAGCCTGAGCTTCCTGTGCTACTACTGAATCTGTAGCCATGTCATCTAAGTTATCAAAACGCTCATTAAATTCCTCATTATCGAGGATAACTGCTGCCATATTAAACTCCGTACCTTAGTATTATGGAGAGGGATTAAAAATGAAAGCTTCCTAGAGTTAGGAGTTGGCTTTCTCTGCCTTCGCTCTACTACGTTCATGATCCTTAGCCCACTTAATAGTGGCACCAGCAAAGTCGCCAGAGAAGGGATCTAATAAAGAACGTGGAGAGGAAAGTTGTCTGGTTGCTAAGGCATCACACTCTTTGCATTTCTGCGAGTCTGGTGAGCCTTTAACCATGTGCTCATTAACGTGCCCTAAGGCACACTTGTAATCATAGAATTTAAACATCAGCGTAATTAGCCTCTATAGGATCTTCAGTACGCTGAGACTCCTCTTGACCTATACGTGTTGTTTCTTCTAAGTTCAGTAGAGTACCAATGATGTTCAATTGACCCTTACGGAAGTAAAGGTCTTTCTCATCTTTAGCGGCTTCTACCGAGTTAATGTTGGTAAGGCTAAAGCTCAGGTCTTTAATCAATGATTTCCAACCGTCTGTGCGGAAGAGTGCAGCCATATCTCTAAAGTAGAGCTCAAGTTCAGTGTCTGTCATTAAGATATTGTCCTTTTCTAAAGTATCTTTGATTTAGTACACTATTATAACATAATTTAGCTAATATGTCAAGGTTTATCTTTACTTTTACTAGAAACTGTGCTAGGAGACTCTAATGCTGCCACCTGCGCCTCTAGAGCTGTTATCTGCTTCAAAAGCCTGCTGTAGCTGCTGTTGATCTGCTCCACTACTTGACTGAGTTCGCGCTGGGATACCATTCTGTTGTGCTCCTTGTTGTTTTTTAAAGTTCATGTCCATCTGCTTCTCTTTAAGCATACGATCAGCCACTTTTAGTCTGCGTTCAAATTCCCTATCATCGCTTTCACCTTCTTTAAGGTTAGTAGTGATGGCCTTAATACGTTCAATCTCCATCTCAGCAGGGATAGCCTGTGCTTCAACGGAAAGTTTCTGTGCTCGTGCGTTAGATTCAGCGGCTTGTGAGGACAATGCGGCAGTCTGGGAAGCTTGGAACGCTAACTCAGCTTGTCTAGTCTCTTCTTGTGCCTTCTGAGCTTCTGGAGTAGGTTGTGCTGCCTTATCAATAAGACCAATCAACTCTTCACGGTTGGATACATTCATGTTATCTACAATAGACTTAAGCATGATAGGATAGTAAGGTGTATCCTTGCCCATTGTCTGTAGAAGTTGCACTAACTGGCTGACCTCATACTCTCGTGCCACAATACCTAAGGTAGAGGTAGCATTAAAGTTGTAATCAGACACAGGATAGAGCTCAGGCTCGTACTGCATATAACGCCAAGCAGCCTTAGATACGAAAGGTATCAAGAAAGACTCTTGGAAGTTAATCAAGGTGCGCTTATGTCGCTTAATGATTGCACCTAGAGACATCGAAATGCCAGCAGCAGTAGCTTCTCCATTGATTTGACCACCAACACCAGAAGAGTCAACAGCACCTGTACTCTGCTGTACCATCGACTGTAGTGCTGAAGCCTGAGCAAACGTAATTTGGCTTACATTACCAAAGTTAAACGGATTGATGATCTCCCGTGGGTCACCATTCGTTAATAAGAGTTTACCAGCACGAATCTCTGGCTTTGTGCCGCGTGGGATGCGTGTAGCGTCCATAGCAAGCATAGGGTGTACTGTAAGGGCCAGTGCGTCTATACGAGCACGTAGCTCAGCGTCTAGGGCCTTTTGTGAGTTGTAGCCTTTCTCGCACACACCACGGCCATAGAAGCGGCTAGGTACTACATCCCAAGGGAATGCTACGATAGGGCGATCCTTCATCATGTAAGGACTAGGTTCAGCCTTAAGGAGGTGACCTTCGTTGGCAATGATTACTACAGCTTCAATGTAGTAGCTCTCTTTGTCTTCTTCATCAAGCTCATAGTCAAGCTCTTGTTCAAGTAAGTGACGAGGCACTAAACCGTAGTACTTAGTTAAGCGTGTCTTATCATCCTGATGTACCGTTAAGTCACTGTCAGGCTCTAAGTTAAAGTCTTCACTTGCTGTACCAATATAGACATCCCTATAGATACCTTGCTCTTGTAGTTGCTCTACGATATGGGTACCTACAAATTCATCTACAGCACAGCCTAAGGCTTCTTCTACGTTAGTTGCTGTAGGGTCAATACGGAAGTTCTGAGGTAAGATAGGACGTAGACGCACAATAGTACGCTTACTGATATTGACACCAACAGCTTCCATAGCACCACCCATGACTTTCTCAGTCGCAGGCTTCATCTCATTGATCTCTTCAAGTACTACTTCACCAATACCGTTGCCGTAGACTGCGGAGTTGATTAAGCATTCACTTACGTCTCTACGGATCTTAGCGCGGTTAAAGTCTTCATGTAGCTTCTTACGCAAGAACATAATGTCCTCAGTCTCAGAGTCTCCCATGTTATCTTTAATGTCGAAGTAAGTGCCACGACCGAAGGTAGCCTCTTCAATCTCAGCTACGTTAGACTCTACGGCCTGCTGTAGTGCTGGGGCAATGATCTGACTACGTTCAGAGCCACGGGTCTTGTCACTAGCTGCCCAGATACCACGCCACAGGCGATAATACTCTTCATGCTTACGTGCATAGTTGGTTTCGTAATAGTCGCCCCAATCATCCACTTTAGTCATGACCCAATCACTTAAGGATTGCTCAATGATCATAGGTTCTGTTGATTCGTTGTTGTCATCTAAATACATTTTCATAAGTTAATATCCACTAATTGAGTCTAAGATTTCAAAGTTGTCTAACTCTTCAAAGTTACCTGCGTAGGTCACCTTGGCTAGCTGGTCTATATAGGCCAAAGAGTCAATCAGGTCATCGTGTGTTAAAGGGTCAGGGAATTGGAAGAGCTGGTCAAGGAAGACCTCACGCCATTCTTTCTTATCTTTATTTAAGGTTATACGACCATGCTCCATACGGCCCTGTAGGGCCCACATGATCCTGTCAGTCTTCTTCTGGTTACCATGTGTCAATTCCTCTACCCTGAAGTAGAAGTTCTGACGCTTCATCATATCCATCAAAGGTGACATAACAGCTTGCTTTGAGATTCCCTTCTCTATCCCTATGGAGAGAGGCTTGAAGTCACGTACAGCTTGAAAGATCTTCTTGGCTGTATCATCAAGTGTCCATCGTCCATAGATAATGTCCTCAACGAACCACCCTGATTCATCAACGAAGACTATGGAGATAGCTGATTGGTCTAAGCGAGAGGTGTTACCTTTCTTCTTGGATACATCTTGGAAGCCTGCAAGGTCAATGGCAATATAGTAGTCACCATCACCTTTAGGTTTACTTCCAAACTGAAGCCATTCCTCTTTGAACATCTCAGAGCCTTGGTTCTTAAAGCTAGCCATGAACTCCTGTTGGAAAGCATGGGTAGACATAGACTTCTTAGCTGAATCAATCTCTGCTGGATCTAAGGTCTCATTGTCGTAGGAAGTGAAGTGGTAGGCTGAGTACTGAGGATCATTAGATAACTCAGCATACTTGTATAAGTCGTAGAAGTGGTTACGTCCCTTGGGAGTACCGATGAATAAGCAGCCACCCTTTTGGTCAGCTAAGGCTGGTCGTAAGACCTCCTCAAATACCTCAGGCTTCATGTCACCATACTCATCCATTACTAGATAGTAGAGGCTAACACCTCGCATGGTATCCGGCCTGTCTGCCCCCTTAAGTGAGATAGTAGTACCGTTGATCAAGGTAACTTGCATATTGTTTATATGTGCTGACCTAATCACTGGAGCACCTAGCTCACACAAGAGCTTCCACATGATGTCTCGTGCCTGACCCTGTGTAGGGGCAACATAGAAGATATGTGAGTTTGGTAATGATGTCTCAAGTCCTTTAACTATTAACTTCCAAGCTGCCTTACGTGTCTTACCACAACGGCGTCCTGCAGCAACCACAATGAAGCGGTTAGGATCTTTCCAGACTTTCTTTTGCCATTCCAACAATTCAATCTGTAGATCACTCATACTATAGTGTACTCCGCATCATCTATGTCTTGGTCTTGAGGCTCTTGTGCAACATCCACTGACCCACCAATTCCAGTAATATTGATCTGTATGGCATTCTTACCACCACCTTTGATGATCTCTTTCTCAAAGGCTGCTACAGGAGCTACACGATCCATGACTAACTTCCATGCACTAGCTTGGTTCTTATGTTCATTATCCAAAGCTGCATCAAAGATAGCATCTAATACTTTAGCTGACTTAGGGGACGCAAGCATCCTAGCTTTATATTCGTTAATGATTGTAGCATCACCTTTAGGACGACCTATAATGCCTTTAGGTTTCTTAAGTGATGCTTTAGGTGGTCGACCTACCCTTTTGGGAGTCTTATCTGTAGTGTCTATAGTGGACTTGGTGCCCTTAGGAGCTGACAAATCAATTACCTCTATGTTGAGATTGAGTGTTTTACTTTAGTGTCTATGGTGTACTTAAGACACTTTAGAATGATACTTTAATTATTCATTATGTGATAACTAAAAGATCTCTTAAAGTGTCTAAAGCATACTATAGGTATATTATAACATATTTAGAGTCTTAAGTCAAGCTTTATCTTATCTATTGGTCATATTAACTATATTCCTAATGCATATACTCAGGTCTACCATAGATAGCCCTTAAAGCTAAATAGGAATCATTCGCATCACTAGGTGTACCAAGGGTTTCAAGTGAATTACAAGTGTATTCCTTTGTTGACTTTAGCGTTGTAAACTTGGGTCTTCCTTAGAAACTAGATTCACTCTTTAGTAAACTTGGGCGCCTACCACAGTTAATCCAGAGAAACTCCACGCCCCCGTCCCCCATCGAATCCTTAGCACACCAAGACCACCAGTGTCAACCCCTAGTTACTGCCCAGTCATACCGTGACTACACTGGCTGCTATAGTCACGCCCTTGACATACACTGGTGGCTGTGGTAGACCCAAGGCACACAGTGGTAACAAGTGTGTCAAGTGTGTGACTATTGACAATGGTATAGTCACAAGGTTGACAAGAGTAGACAAGTGTGTGCCAAGGTGGGTGCCTATAGCGCATAGTAGTAGACCATAGCGCAAGTGTTGACAAGTGCAAGCAAGTAGTGTATGAGAGGTACCTATTGTTTATGCGTGTGTGCGCGAGTACCATGCTAGTGTGGCTAATGTCAAGCTTTAGGCATAGTGTGACTGGTGGGTCAGTATTATATTGTTGTTGACTTTATCTGTGCTTGTGCTATTATAACCTCACTGAAGCAAACAACGCACACCGAGGCACTACCATGAAAACATCAGATATACGTAAAGCACTTGAGCAAGCCATTACAGCAATGGAGCAAGCCGTAACCGCTGGCGACTTTGAAGCATGGCGTAAGCATAAGAATAT
>Ga0308015_10001435_pt1 | contig 10010 bp, 2 predicted proteins | sample Neamet231_FD_203128 | JGI IMG/M metagenome (GOLD analysis project Ga0308015, IMG submission 203128) | Marine microbial communities from water near the shore, Antarctic Ocean - #231 | ecosystem: Environmental > Aquatic > Marine > Unclassified | place: Southern Ocean | collected 2014-07-28
CGGGCACGCGATGGGGCCCGACTTAAAGCCGTTGGCGGCTGTGCCGTTGTTGCCGAGGAACTTGTGGTCGTCCGCGGAGCCGCAGTCGCCGCGATCGCCGGGGTTACCGTAACCGTCACTGCTGCGGTAGCCCGGCATGGGGATCACGTAGCACGCGCAGTCTCCCGTGAGCTGGTCGCACAGGCCGCGGCGGGAGCAAGGCAGGTTCTCCTTGGTGCCGGTCACAGAGGAGAGCGCAGACAGCGGGATCCCGCCCACGGCGATCTTGACCTCGCTTTTGCCGTCGTCCGGCAGCTCCGACACATCGGCCTGCATCGGCTCCATCTTGCCGAAGTCCTGCAGGAAGGTGACCGAGATGATGTTCTCCTCCACGGCGTTGCACACGGTGGTGCCAGCGCTGAACGTGACATTCACCTCCCGCACGCCGAGGCCCATGACGGCGACCTTCAGCGCTACCAGCCCCATGTTGTGCTGGATGGCAGCCCCACGCTCGGAGAAAGGGAAGCGCAGCCCGAATTGCCCCGACGGCGCGTTGCACTTGATGAGCTGCACGTCGTTCACCTGCCCGGTGGTCATGGGATCGTCCCCGCGCGGGCACTCGAATAGCATGCAGTCCAGGCCGCCGTAGCCTGCTCCGTTGCGCGGCTGCTCGCAGTTGCAGCCCTGCAGCATGTTCTTGTCCCATGCCGTGTACGGCGGGAAGCCCATGTCGCGGTAGAATGTCTCCACGTCAATGCAGCGGCCGCGCTTCATGCAGTTCTCCTGGCACGCCATGCGCTCGCACGCCTTGCCCGAGAAGCTCGTGTGGCACGCGCACTGCCCCAGCAGGCAGTGCCCACGCTTCGAGCACTCGTAGTGCGCCAGTTTCTCGTACTCCCACACCGGCCCATTCGGGCAGACCTGGCGCCCGCAGTCGTAGCCGTCCCAGCCGCCAACGCACTGGCAATCCCCCTGGTTGCCGCACGCGCCGTGCCCGCTGCAGATGCCGCCGAGATCGGCGAACGGGCAACCCGCCATCACCACCTCCATGGCCACGGCCACCAGCCATGGAAGCGCGGCGCGACCCGCGCCACCGACGCCTCCTTGCCGCCGGGCCATCTGGTCAGGCTTCGCTGCTGGTCATGCCGTTGTCTTTGCTATTGTGGTTTCGTTTGACTGGCACCTGGGGTTTGGGGGGGGGGGTCCGCTATCGCTGACCCGGGTGGCAGGCTTCGTGCAGCCGGTACACAGAGCGAGGATCTTCTGACACGCGCAACCCCGACTTCCTGTTCTCCGCCGCCAAGACCACGACCCAGAGCCAGCCCAAGCCGTTGAGCAGCGTCTATTTTTGAGCTGCTTGATGGGGTGCATGCCAATGCTGGAAGCCTAAGCCAGCGCAGTGACAAATGGGCATCGGGTTCTCGAGCTCGCACCTGCTCGAGCCCGAGCTGTACCGCGACATCCCGGAGGTGGTGGAGCGGGGGCGGCTCTTCGAATCGTACTCCGAATGGACGACGGACGACGTGCAGAAGGCTGTGCAGCGCTTTGCCGACAGCCATGAGGCCAAGCGGGCCGAGAAGGTGGGCGTTATGCAGGCTGAGCTCGATGCCAAGCGCGCGGAGATGGAGAAGCTGCGGCCGACGCGCAAGGAGAAGCGCAAGAAGAAGAAGGGCCTCTTCGGCAAGCGCCAGGAGGAGGAGATCGGGGCGGACCTGCCACCCTTCGACCCAGTGTACGACCGCATCGAGAAGGAGTTTGCGGGGCTGCAGGCGCAGCACGACGAGATGGTGGCGCTGACCGTGGATAATTCTGCGGTGATGGCCAAGGTCGGCTGGCAGGAGCTCTACTCCGTGCTTGCGGACACGGAGGAGCGGCGGCTGCGAACGCTACGCGAGCGCGAGCGCAAGGCGTTTTCGCCTATCGCCACGGGTTACACCATGGAGCAGGACCCAGAGGCCCAGGCGCTCCTGGACGCGTACAATCGCGGGCAGGTCGAGCGGCCTGGGCTGGAGGACTACGAGATCGACGGGCACACGGACGACTCCGCCAGCGAGACCGAGGATGACAGCGATGTGGAGAGCGGCAGCGGCACGGAGGAGGAGGAGGACGAGGAGGACGCGGAGCAGTCCGACGAGACGGACGAGTTCGCGAGCAAGAACAGTGCCAGCGGTTCGTCGTCCGGGTCCGGCTCGGAGGAGGAGGGGTCCGAGGAGGATTCCGAGGAGGAGGCAGCGCGGCTGGCGGCCGCCATGGAGTCCTACGAGAGCGGCGATGAGGAGGAGAATGAGCTGCGCCGGGCTAAGATGGTCGATCGCCCGCTGCCGGACATCTTCAACCCTGCGCTGTGCTCGCCCATCTTCTTCGGCTACACGACGCGCACGGTTGCGGCGGAGGTGGCGGAGTACGAAGAGCACAAGGCGAAGGAGGCGGTGAAGGAGGCCGCCTTCGCTGTGCGCCAGAAGCGCGCCGTGGCCGAGGCAAAAGCCAAGGGCAAGAAGGAGGACGAGGACCGGCGCGCTGCCTACGCCAAGCGCGGCGATTCCATCAAGAAGACGCGGGAGAAGGCGCGGCTCAAGCGCGAGGCCGATCGGCGGCACGCGGAGAAGATGCTGTCGCCGGACGACGAGTTCTTCGACAAGTGGGAGGAGACGGAGAAGGAGGAGAAGAAGAAGGCGAAGGAGGAGGACCGCGCGTACGCAGCGCAGGAGGCCACCATGGAAGCCCTCATCACGGAGAAACAGGAGGCGCGCGAGAAGGCCACGTCCGTGGCGGGCGAGGCGGAGAACCTGGACCGGCCACGCGGCCCGATGCTGATGCAGCAGGCGCAGCAAGAGCTGGCGCGCGTGGTGCAGCTGCTCAACACGGCGCGCGGCAAGCTCGAAGAGTCGGAGCGCATGCTGCGCCTGGCGAGCCAGGAGGTGGAGGCGGACGACAAGGGCGGGCGCGCGGTGCTGCTGCAGGCCGAGGACGAGGTGAACCGCGCAGAGCGGGACGTGACGGCGCAGCTGGACGAGCTCGAGACTTGCGAGGCGCTGCTGGAGCGCGCGATCGAGGTGCAGGAAAAGGAGGGGCGCTTCCTTCCGCTGTGGGACTACCTGGTGTCCCCAGTCAGCTACACGGTGCGGCTGGGCGAACTGCTGTTCGCGCTGTCGGTGGGCTGCGGCAAGGCGCTGCTGGTTGAACGTATGCGCTTTAACTTCAAATGGTTCGACGTGGACAATTCGCGCGAGCTGGGCAAGTCGAAGCTGAGCGCCTTTGTGCTGACGACAGTAGGCGTGCTGGAGAAGTTAGGCGACATACGGCGCATGTTTTTGCTCTCGCAAGATGAGATCGACGCTATCGTGCACCGCGCGTTCCGCGTCTCGGACCTGGCCGAGGGCGGTGAGCTGGTTGTGGGCGGCCCACCGCTGGAAGCGGAGGGACTTGCGTTTTTCGAGTTTCAGCAGTGGTTACTGCACGTTGTTGGCAAGAATCGGCGGCTGGCGCGGATGTTTGACGTCCCTTGGCGCTACTGCGAGATGAGCCGCATCCAGCGCCAGGACATGGGCTTCGTGCACCAGTTCGAGATCGGCATGATCAACATCGTGGACCTCAAGTATCGCACGTCGCGTGAGCTGACGCGCTACCGACCATGCCTCAATCCGGACCGCAAGGAGGAGGTGCACGAGCTTGCGATGGCCATGGGGCAAGACGATCCGATCAAGCCCGATTACACCAAATTCCTGCCCAAGAAGAAGGGGCGCGGCTGGTCCAACGTGGTCCCGCTCGAGCACGGGCACTTGCACAACCTCACGGTGTGGCGGCGCCAGTACGTGTACGACTGCGCGGCCAAGATTGCATCCGTGTACCGGGGGCACCTGGGTCGCATCAAGGCGGATAGTGTGGCCAAGAAGAATGCGTTCTACCACGCCAAGCTGCTGATGCTGCTGGAGGTGCGCGAGAAGGTGTGCGAAGCTTGGCGGCGCAAGGACGCGCAGAAGGGCGTCGCGAAGATGAAGTGGGATGCGAAGATCCGCATGAAGCAGGTTTCGCTGCGTGCCAACGGTTTCAACCTGGACCGCGATGAGACGTTCCAGCACATGATGAAGGAGGCGGTGCGCGACGCGCAGGACAACGAGGTGGAGAATAAGTTCGCGGAGATGGAGAAGGAGCGCGGCTACCCGGGCTTCCACGCGCCGGGGGGGCTGGACAACGTGAGTGGCCTCATCCTCAAGCAGATCTGCGAGGCCCGCTTCGAGGAGTGGAAACCCTCGATGCGGCGCGAAGCTGTGCACAAGCAGCAAGGGCTGACGGAGGAGGGCGATGCAGCGCCTGGTGCGGGGCCGGAGGTGGATGACGAGGATGGCAGTAGCCAGCACCTGTCGGGAGCCTCCGGGTCGCACCAATCCAGGAACCAGTCCTCAGGCAGCAGCAGCGGCGGGACGCTGGTGACGAAGTCTTCTGACAGCTATAGCGCATCGTACTCTACATCCGGCCCGAGCGACAGGTCGGACGCCACCACAGTGGTCGTGTCAGAGGAACAGCCGCCGGCACCGCCACTCGGTCACACGGAGGAGCTGAGCAAGATGCGCAAGGACAACATGATCGTCGGCAAATTCCCGCCCGAGCTGTACCGCACGGGCGAGACGGAGGCGGAATCGACGCTGCGCGAGCAGCTAGCTGTGCCGCATCCGGACCACGAGGTGCTTGTCGCGCGTCTGACGCGTCTCAGCAATACGTTCACGCCACTCAAGACGTTTGAGATGTTGCTGGAGCTGCCGTCGAAGCGCCTGCTCTGCGAGTTCGTGCAGAAGTTCCCGACCAAGGACGAGTTGCTGGAGGAGATCTACGCGCACTTCCGCGTCACGCGCGACACGGAGGCGGTGGCCGAGGTCCTGATGGACTGGACCAAGTCAGACCTCGAGGCTGGCTTCATGCGTGACATGGCACTAAGGCTGGTGGAGGTGCAGGAAGCATCACTGCACCAGATTGCACAGCGGCGCCACGACAAGGATGCGGGCGAGGCAGAGGAGGAAGCGCTCAAGAGGGCGCGCGCGGCAGCGATGCGTATGGCGGACTTGACTGAAGAGGCCATGGCAGACGAGCTGGAGAACAAGCGGCAGGAGGAGATGCGCAGGCGAAAGAAGGCCGTGGCCGACGCGCGCGCGCAGATTGTCAAGCACACAGCCAACCTCGTCCGCGCCGAGCAGACGCTTACGGAGTGCGAGCGCAAGCAGGTGCGACGCGAGGACAAGGTGGTCACGCACCCGACGGAACGGCGCATGTGGATGGCGCGCTTTATCCAGGCGAATCAGCTGAGTGAGGATGACGAAGCGCAGATGGCGTTGAAGATCCTTGAGCTGCGCAACGTGATGGGTGATTTCCTGGCCACTGCACAGCGCAACGCGGTGCAGATCATCAGCGAGCTTGGGCTGGATGTGAAGGACAAGACCATCAAACCGGTGAAGATCGACGAGTCGGACCGCCGCCTCCCGCGCTTCAAGTACATTCAGGACAACATCTACTTCAAGGTGTGCACCGACGACCACGGCATCTTCAACGGCTCCGACGAGATGTCGGCAAAGTCCTTCGGCTGCGAAATCACCGGCTCTCTGGAATACCTCAAATGCGGCATCCCAGGACTGCACGTTCCCCTGCAGACGGTGGTGGACGTCTTCGGCTTCCGCGTCTTCTGCTGTGCAGTTATGCCGATCCAGCGCTTCGTCTTCAACCAGAAGGGGGAGATCAAGAAGACAGTGGAGGAGCACGTCTACGGCACCACAGATCGTGGCATCAAGATCAAGTCCACTAGTCGTTTGCTGGAGCAGAAGCTCACCGCGGCCGCGCGCAAGATGAACCTCGCGCGCCACGGTGTGAAGGGGGAGAAGGATCTGACCGTGCGATACATCCCCGCCGCGGGCGACATGAAGGGCTACAAGGCGGAGGACGGTCACAGCTTCTACATGCTCAACTTTCGGCGCGCGCTGCCCATGGAGGACCCGGAGGCAACCTCGCACCTGCCGCGCAGCGAGCGCGGCCAGTCCATCTTCTGTCGCCAGCTGCGCCCGGAGCTCGTGCGCGAGTACAAGGTTCCGCTCAGCGCTGACGCCAATTGCAAGATTTCGAAAGACGGCCCGGATTGGGAAGAGCACGTTACCAACGCGCGCGAGGCAGCGCATCACATGGTACACACAGTGCTGCCGCAGCTGGCCGAGGACATCTGCAAGCGCCCGGTCAAGGCAGAGGGCGAGCTGCCATCGGTTGAGAACCTGGACCTGACCGAGGAGCTGCACCGCCGCGGCATCGGCATGCGCCACCTGGGCCTGCTGCGAACCAAGTTCTGGGTGAAGCTGACTGGCCCCGCGGAGCTGCAGTACAGCAACTCGTGTTTCATGTCGAAGGAAGGCGGTGTCGACTTTCGCGAGGAAGTGGGGCGCGGCTGGCAGGTGCGTCTGGGGCCGTCGAAGCAGCTGGCGCGCGTGAGCAAGAAGGAGTCAGACCGCTTCGACCGGACCTACATCACGCTAGACAAGGGCTACAAGGGGCCCTCGACGAAGTTCGGCGTGGTGTGGACGGGCGCCGTGTCGGATATGGAGAACTCGGCGGCCGTGCGCCTCAAGATCACAGGCGAGATGGTGGCGCGTGCCACCAAGCAGCTGCTGCGCTTCTACATGCGGCACATCGTGAAGGAGACGGGCGTGGCTTTCATCAACACGCAGAAGTTCCTGATCGTGGAGTTCCTGAATATGCTGACTGGCGCGCACCAGGAAGCGGAGCAATTTTGGGGCAACCAGTTGTTCCTCGCGATTCGGTACCGCTTCGGCATGCGAGCGATCGCCACGACTGAGCGCCCCAACCTGCGGCTGACCATGGAGCCCGTGATGCCGTACGTGGTGACACGGCTGTCGGCCATGCTGGGATTCCAGCTCAATCGCGACTGCCTGCAGCGCTTCGAGCGGCACCACGAGGACTGGAAAGGCTCGCGGCTGTTCCGCTTCACCATGTCGGACTTCGTGCCGGACTCGAGTTTCGTGCGCTCGAAGCACAACATGTGCCACCTCGAGTACTATAAGGCGTCGCAGCTGCTGATGCAGGCGAAGATGAGCCAGGCCACCACCTACTCGCGCGCCGTGCTGATGGACCAGCCAGTGGGCTACTGGCGCCTTACGGAGCGCATCGGCTCCAAGATTGCAAAGAACCTGGGCATTGGCGGTGTGGGCATTGCGGGCTTTTACCGTTCCGTGGTGTTCGAGGCCCCGGGCCCCGTGAAGAACGACGACCTTGACCGCTCAACTCGCTTCTCCGCGCAGGCCAGCCACCCCTCCGTGGACGTGCGCTACCACCCAGACCTCGCGCCGGCAAACCCAGAGCAGGCGTTCTCCGTGGAGTGCTGGGCGCGCGCCACGGGGCAGTCAGGCTCACTGCGTGTGTGCGTCATGACCGGGCGCTTCGCGCTCGCCGCGACGAAGAAGAACGAGTGGGCCTTCGTGGTGTATGGCGAGGGGACGGAGGTGATCGTCATGGGCCCGCCTGTGGTGGAGATGAAGTGGACGTCCCTACTTGGCACGTACGATGGCACGGTGATGCGCTTTTACGTGGACGGCGTGCTGGTGGGCGGATTCGAGGTCGGGCCGGCGTTGGCAAAGAAGCTTGCGGAGGACCGCGCGGCAAGCCAGGCGCGCTGGAGCGCGCTGGAAGTGGCAGAGCTCAACGCGCGCGACAAGGGGCGCGCGAACGCGAGCGACGAGGCGAACCGCTACTTCCGCACGGACGACGGCGCCGCGGACCTCAAAGAGCGCGCGCGTAAGCTGCAGGAGCAGGTGGACTTCCGCCTCAAGACGAACAAACGGGCGAAGGAGCAGGGGCTGAAGCGGCTGGGACGCAAGGAGGCGACGACACAGGCGACGGCTATGTTCACGCAGAAGATGTTGGATGATGCCCTGAAGGTGATCTCGGAGGATTTCCAGCAGAAGCGCGGCGCGCTGAAGGATGCGGAGGACAAGGCATCAGACGAGCGGGCGCTGCTTGCCACGCGCGACCTCAAGATCGGCGGCGCGTGCGCGTCCAAGCGGGCAAAGTACGGGCGCAGCCACTGGGTCGGCGACCTCGCGCACATTGCCACCTACCTCAGTAGCATCTCACACGACGGTGCCAACAGGCACTACCGTGCCGGCACGGAGGAGCGTGCGCTTCAGTCCGACCGCGAGTACGGGCTGGCATATAGTCACTTCCGCCGCGCGATGTGGTGGGCGCCCGAGGATCCGCAGGTGCTGCACAAGTTTGCCGACACAATCTGCGGCGCGCTGCGCTACGACAGCGACCACATCCAGCACTTCGATGCGTACAAGCGGAAGGTGGCGATGGGCGTCGCCATGTTCAAGCGCCTCGGGAATTCGCGCGGCATCTGCGAGGTGTGCATCGCGCTGCTGCTGGATCTCTCTCGCCTCTGCGCTTTGCCCCCTGCCGCCGGCTGCAAAACTCACCGCGCTTGCCGCCACCCCTTGCATTTCCTCTTGCTCAGATCATGCGCTGCATGCCCGCGGAAGAGCAGTACGGCGACCTGTGCTGCCAGGCGTTCCAAACGGTGCTTGATTTGGAGCCGAACTTCTTCGGCCACCGGTCGTACATGCCGCTCGCAGAACTCGGGCGCATGTACCAGAAGTTCCAGCTGGTGGGGCCGGGAGCCGAGCCGATCAAGGTGGCAACGGCAGCGAAGATGGGCCAGATGACGCTGGAAGGCATCCCGGAGTTCTACGGGGACGGCCTAACGATGCTGCGCTGGCTGTGCAGGCTCACCACTCCGGGGCTCGTCGTGTTCTTCATGGTGGCGGCAGAGACGGACGCCGACATCCGCCACCTCGACTTCGGCAACCCGTGGACGACGGCCATGAGCGATGCCGAGCTGCATACCGTAGCCGACAACTGCCGCGACGCGCTGTCGCTGATCGTGTCAGGGTGCGAACGGCTTTCAGACTTCGGCTTTTGCGGCGAGAACGGACTCGCGCACCGCTGCAGCTACCTGGAGAAGATCAATGTGGACAGCTGCAAGCTCCTTTCCGACGCCTCGCTCGATGCGATCGCCAAGCACTGCGTCGACCTGCGCTCGCTCAACGTGGCGAACTGCTCGCGCTTTAGCGACCTGAGCCTCGCGCCGCTCATCGAGACGTGCAAGTTCCTGCGCGAGATCGTGCTGAGCCACTGCCAGCTGGTGACGGACAACACGCTCATTGCCATCGCTCAGTTCTCGCAGTACCTCGAGCTGCTGCACGTCGACTACTGCATGCATGTCACCAACACGGGCCTGATCGTCATGTCGAAGGCGACGTGCGCACCCATCCTCACGTCGCTGGACCTCTCTGCCTGCCGCCGCATCTCCGACCACGGCGTCACCGCGCTGCTGTCCAAGGCCACACGGCTGAACAACCTCAGCCTGTTCTATTGTGGCAAGGTCACCGACCGCAGTATCAAGGCGCTGACGCACCAGTGCAACGAGCTGGTGACGCTCAACCTTGGCGATCTATTCCAGGTGGGTAGCAAGCGAAGCACCCCCCAGTCGCCCTCCACAACCTTGCCTGCGCAGTAACTGACCTCGCTCCCTGTCTCGCCTTCTCCGCCCCCAGATGACCGACCTGCCGTTCTTCTTCGACCACGAGGGCGATGGCCGGCCGCACGTGGACAAGTACCTCATGCACAAGATCAAGAACCTGGCGCTGTCCGACTGCAAGGAGCTGACCGACCACGGCATCTCCGAGATCTCGCGCCGCTGCTCTTCGCTCGAGAGCATCAACCTGACGGGCTGCACGAAGCTGACTGACGCGGGCGTGACAGCCCTCACTGTCGACGTGCAGACGGGAGCGACGCGCGGGCAGTTCTTGAAGGAGCTTGATCTGACCTTCTGCATCAAGGTGACCGACGCGGGCATCGCCAACCTGATGAAGCGCTGCCAGCGCAACCTGCAGACGCTGCACCTGTCGGGGTGCATTGAGATCAGCGACGAGTGCATCCAGATGCTCTCGAAGGAGTGCGGCGGGTTGCAGAACGTTTCGTTCGGC
>Ga0308015_10001436_pt1 | contig 10007 bp, 8 predicted proteins | sample Neamet231_FD_203128 | JGI IMG/M metagenome (GOLD analysis project Ga0308015, IMG submission 203128) | Marine microbial communities from water near the shore, Antarctic Ocean - #231 | ecosystem: Environmental > Aquatic > Marine > Unclassified | place: Southern Ocean | collected 2014-07-28
TTACTAGAGAATGCAGGAGCTATTCTCCTGAATAACCATTCTTTCATCACAGTGCCTTGAATTGAAACCGCTCAAGCACTCTGAAACATGCATCTTGAATGGTAACGGGTATACGTTCCAAAAGTACCCCTGAGTTTCCTTTTACATACCATAGAAAACGGTTTTCCTTTATTAAATCAAAGCGACTTATAACCTCTAGATCTTTAATAGAAGCCTTATCAAGAGTTTTTCATACCGCCTGTTTAGTATATCTATCCCACCACCAAAAATGCTGATTAATTGTGACTTAAATGTTAATTCATTGTGATACTCTCGTGATATGTTAGCTCCTTATCTTATGTATTATTTAATTGCTCAATTCATTAAAACATAAAATATATATAAAGGAATTATTATGAACAAGTTAATATCAATATCAGCCATTGCCTTATCATTATTAGCTGCAACATCAGCTACTGCGAGTGAGACAAAGTATGAGGTCACTGTAACTAATTTGACTAAGTCTATTTTTTTCACGCCAGTTATGGTTGCTGCTCACAGACAATCTGTAGAGTTATTTGACTTAGGTGAACCTGCGCCAGAAGCTATTTCTCGTGTTGCAGAAGGTGGTGACACAAGTCAACTAGCTGCTATGTTTACAGGCCGAAGAGATCAAGTATTGTCTGCAGGACCGTTGCCTAAAGGGACTTCGTCTACTGTAGTGTTTGAAGATATATCAAGAAGAGGAAAAATTACCGTTGCGTCCATGTTATTACCAACAAATGACGCTTTTGTTGCTAAAAGTATTAACTTACCTAGAGGCTATCAAACTAAAACTGTATTTTTAAAGGCTTACGATGCAGGCACAGAAACTAATGATGAGTTATGTAGTAACATTCCTGGTCCACAATGTGGCGGTGCTCCGTTTTCACCTGAAGACACTGGCGAAGGCTTTACATATGTACACTCTGGCATTCACGGTATTGGCGAATTAAATGCAAGTGAGTACACCTGGAATAATCCAGTATTAAAAGTAACGATTAAAAGAGTTAATAGCTATTACTAATAGTAAACATAAAAATATTTGAGTAACCTCGGTATTTTTATAACCCTGTAAACAATACAAGAATAAATAGGGTATTGAATAAATACTGACTTAATACTTTAGTCATTTACAAACGTTAAAATGAAATAAGCAGATTAATACTCGGCTTATTTCATTTTTATACTTTGAGCTGATTTAGCTTTAATTAATATAATAGGTACTTAGATAGAGATTACTTTGCGTTCATAAATAGAAAAGTCTAATTGATGAGCATTTTTTTCATCCGCTTCACGTAACTCACTATTAGTTTTTATCCAACTACCATCATCGTACTGAGGGAATTGAGTATCACCATCAATATCAGCTTTAATATGAGTCACATATAAACGGTCTGCTTTTGCTAAACAATGGGCATATATAGCACCACCACCAATCACCATAATCTCATCGACAGCTTCAGAGCCATCACTTCCGTCAACTAGCGCTAATGCTTGCTCTACAGATGTTACTGTATCAACACCTTCAGCGCCTTTTCCTTGTGGTGTGTAACTTTCATCGCGTGAGATAACAATATTACGTCGACCGGGTAAAGGTCTCCCAATCGACTCATAGGTTTTACGCCCCATAATAATAGGTTTACCTAAAGTTGCTTTTTTAAAATAAGCTAAGTCTGCGGGTAAGTGCCATGGCATATCATTATCTTTGCCAATGATATTATTATCAGCTGTCGCAACTATCATCGATAAAATAGTCATAAATGCTCTCAAAATAAGGTTGTTGTGATTAAATCATCACATTAAAGGTAAAAAAAAGCACCAGTTCAATGTATTAAACTGGTGCTTATATTTAAATTTTATTCTTTAAATAATTCAACTTATGGACGATATTCTACTTCAACATCGTAGTCATCTTCGTTCCAGTCTTCATCATCTAGATCATCATCTAAACTATGAGCAGCAATAGTTTCTTCGTGGTAAGTATCCCACTTAAACTCAGCAGTTTTACCATCGATTGGCGCTTCTTCTTCCTCGACAGGTAGTTCTTCAATAAAAGTCATCACTTTTTGTGTTAACTCTTTGGTACCTGTACGATTAGCTGCAGAGATGCTATGCACCTCACCTTTCCAATCAAGGCCAGCTAAGATAGCGTCAGTAATTTCTGTTGCTTCTTCTTCCAATACTAAGTCAGTTTTATTGAAAACAACCCAGCGTGGTTTGCCAGCCAGTTTTTCATTATGCTGTTCTAGCTCACTAATAATAGTTTTAGCATTTTCTAACGGGTCAGAGCCATCAATAGGGAGAATATCAATCACGTGTAGCAATATACGACAACGTTCAAGATGCTTTAAGAATTGAGTTCCTAAACCTGCGCCGTCTGCCGCGCCTTCGATAATACCTGGGATATCAGCAATAACAAAACTACGTTGTGTATCTAGACGAACTACACCTAAATTAGGTACTAAGGTCGTAAATGGATAATCGGCAACCTTTGGTGTTGCTGCTGAAACACTACGAATAAGTGTAGACTTACCTGCATTAGGTAAACCTAAAAGACCAACATCAGCAAGTAATAATAACTCTAACTTAAGACTACGAATTTCACCTGGCGTACCATCAGTTCTTTGACGTGGTGAACGGTTAGTACTACTTTTAAACCGTAAATTACCTAAACCATGCCAGCCGCCTTTAGCAACCAACATTTTTTGACCTTTATGCGTTAAATCACCCAGTTGCTCACCGGTATCTTGATCGACAGCACGAGTACCAACAGGGACTTTTAAAAATAAGTCATCTGAGCCTTTACCGGTACAGTTTTGTGGCTGACCATTTTGACCACGCTTAGCACGATGAAAACGTTCAAAACGATAATCAATTAAGGTATTCATACCTTCATCTGCGACTAAATAAACATCGCCGCCATCGCCGCCGTCACCACCATTAGGGCCGCCATACTCAATAAATTTTTCTTTACGGAAACTGACACAGCCGTTGCCGCCATCACCCGCTTCAACTCTGATCTCAACTTCATCAACAAATTTCATGGTATCTCAATAACCCTAATGTGAGAGTGCTTGTACTAGTAGTGCTAGTATAAACTATTTTTGACCGACTAAAAAACTATCTCTGCTCAGTCAAAAAAAAACTAAAAAAAAACCTCGCTATGAAGCGAGGTTTTTATAAGTCTAAGTATTAATTAGTCAGCAATGATGCTAACAAACTTACGACTCTTTGGACCTTTAACTTCAAATTGTACTTTACCGTCAGATAAAGCAAATAAAGTATGATCTTTACCGATACCCATGTTGCTACCAGCGTGGAAACGAGTTCCGCGTTGACGAACAATGATGTTACCAGCTAAAACAGATTCGCCACCGAAGCGCTTAACACCTAGGCGTTTTGCTTCTGAATCGCGACCATTTCGTGTACTACCTGCAGCTTTCTTATGTGCCATGTTAAATGCTCCTAATTAGCCGTTAATACCAGTAATCTTCACTTCAGTGAACCATTGACGATGGCCCGCTTGTTTGCGTGAATGCTTACGACGTTTGAATTTAACGATAGTAACTTTAGGAGCTCGGGCTTGAGTAACAACCTCTGCAACTACTTTACCACCAGCAACGTAAGGCGCGCCTACATTGATGTTGTCGCCATTAGCGATCATTAAAACGTTATCAAATTCTACTGTTGCGCCTACTTCAAGCTCAAGCTTTTCTAGACGAACTGTTTGTCCTTCGGTTACACGATGCTGTTTACCACCGCTTTGGAATACCGCGTACATAGCTACTCCGTACTGCGTCATTTTTTACTTAATTAAGTAAAGTTAGATGACGCTAAATTTAAAAATATAGGGCGCAAATACTACGCTAAGAAAATAGAGAGAGCAAGTTTAAATATGATCATTTGCTAACTTTTTTCTAATTTTATGCTTTTTAACGCGTTTTCACTTAAGAATCAAAACAAAGGCACTAGAAAACACCTTTTGAATAAAATTTAGTGTAAACTTTGCCGTCTTAACTAATTGAATACTTTTGATTAATAACTAATCAAAATAGCGAAAGAAAAGTAAAATGGGCAATAAAGTCGATATTAAAGCAATACAAGCACTAGCGCAGAGTGACATGACAGCCGTAAATGATCTTATTTATGATCAATTACACTCTGATGTCGCTTTAATTAACCAACTCGGTATCTATATCGTTAATGCCGGTGGCAAAAGAATGCGCCCAATGTTAACCGTATTAGCGGCAAGAGCATTGAATTATCAAGGCGAGAATCATAAACATATCGCTGCGATCATCGAGTTTATTCATACCGCGACATTATTACATGATGATGTTGTTGATGAATCTAATATGCGCAGAGGTAGAAAAACCGCTAACGCATTATTTGGTAACAGTGCCAGTGTACTTGTAGGTGACTTTTTATATACCCGTGCCTTTCAAATGATGACTAAGCTTGGCAATATGAAAGTCATGGAAGTACTTTCTGACGCAACAAATATCGTCGCCGAAGGAGAAGTGCTGCAATTAATGAATTGTAATGATGCAAGCACGACTGAAGAAAGCTACATGGAAGTCATTTATTGTAAAACAGCTAAATTATTTGAAGCCGCAACCCGCTTAGCCGCCATTGTATCAAACCAATCTGAAGACATTGAAAAAGCGATGCAAAATTACGGTATGCACTTAGGCACGGCCTTTCAACTTATTGATGATGTAATGGATTATACTGCCGACGCAAAAGCGATGGGTAAAAACGTAGGTGATGACCTTGCTGAAGGTAAACCCACTCTCCCTTTACTCTATGCAATGAATAATGGCACTCCTGCACAAAAAGCTTTAATTACAGACGCCATTGAAAACTGTACGGGGATGGATAATCTTGAACCTATCTTAACCGCAATGGAAGAAACAGGTGCAATCACTTATACTAATCAAAAAGCGGCTGAAGAAGCTGATAAAGCAATAAATTCGCTTGATTTGATACCCGACTCAGATTATAAGTTAGCACTCATTGCACTCGCTCATATTGCCGCAAACAGAAAAACTTAATTATCTTACGCTTTAGTTTGAAATTAAAACTTAGGTTTTAGCTTTTAGACAGAATAAGGTTAAACAATAAGTTTGACGACTGTATAGCTTGGTATATAGATATAAAAAAACCGCTCATTGATAAGATCAATGAGCGGTTTTTTATTAACTTATCAACGTGTAAATATTATAAATAATATTTACACTAGCGATTAAATTAACCGTTGATGAAATCAACGCCTTCTTTAATATCTGCTTGAAGTGTTGCTAACATATCATTTTTAGCTTTTTCTTCAAATGCTGATAATTCACCGTATGGTAAAATTTCAGCTACACCATTAACGCCTAAACGTACTGGATGAGCGAAGAAAGCTGCATCACGGCCGTCAACATCTACATAAGCGTAATCAACAACGTCTTCGCCTTGTAAACCTTTAACTAAGGATAAACAAAAACGAGCCGCAGCAGCGCCCATTGATAAAGTAGCAGAACCACCACCAGCTTTAGCATTTACAACTTCAGTACCAGCATTTTGGATACGTGGTGTTAATGTAGCAACTTCTTCTTCAGTGAAAGTTACGCCTTCAACTTGTGAAAGAAGTGGTAAAATAGTTGTTCCTGAGTGACCACCGATAACCGGTACTTTCACTTGTGAAACGTCTAAGCCTTTAAGTTCAGCAATAAAAGCTTCACTACGAATAACATCTAACGTCGTTACACCAAAAACACGGTTTTTGTCATAAGTACCCGCTTTTTTGAATACTTCAGCAACAATTGGAACAGTACCGTTTACAGGGTTAGTAATAACACCAACCAATGCGTTAGGACAGCTTGCAACAATACCTTCTGCTAGTGTTTTGATGATACCCGCATTAACTGCGAACAAATCTGCACGGTCCATACCAGGCTTACGCGGCATGCCCGCTGGAATAATTACAATGTCTGCACCTGTTAATGCTTTATCAAGAGCATCAGCACCAAAACCTTCAACTTTAACCGCTGTAGGGATGTGTGATAAATCAACAGCTACACCAGGAACAACTGGCGCAACATCATACAAAGATAACTCAGAACCTGCTGGTAATTGAGTTTTTAATAATAATGATAATGCTTGACCAATGCCGCCTGCGGCGCCTAAAACTGCTACTTTCATGTGACTTCTCCGAAACTAAGTGGGGTTCATTTATTGTGCAATTAATAATTAAAGTATTATTTGAGTAAATACGTTAATTTTTTTCTGGGCAAAAGATATAGTATATGTGAGTAAAAAACAATTATTATAGCTATATATCGACTATCTATTTGATGAATTGCAACGCTTGATCTTAGGCAAATAGCCTATAAAAACACTCGATATTAGCCCTATTGAAAAGGTTATGTATTAATTATCATTATCATAGTTATATTTTTTATAAATATTTATTCTATAAAATTGAAATTTTATGCGATGATTACCTTATCTGTTAGACAAATAATATTATCATTTTCAATTACAGGGTTAATTACGCTATATGAGCGGTTTACAAAAACAAGAAGAGCTTGTCCAAGCCTTTAAAGATTTATTAAAACAAGAGCAATTTGGTTCACAGGGTGAGATTGTTGAGTCGTTAAAAGCCAATGGTTTTGACAATATAAGTCAGTCAAAAATATCTCGTATGCTCAGCAAATTTGGTGCAGTAAGAACCCGCAATGCTCGCCAAGAAATGGTTTATTGCTTACCTGCTGAACTAGGTATGCCAACGGCACAAAGCCCACTTAAGCAATTGGTTTTGGATATAGAGCATAATGACGTTATGATCATTATTCAAACAAGTCCAGGTGCCGCACAATTAATTGCAAGGCTACTTGATAGCTTGAGTAAGAGTGATGGCGTACTGGGTACTATTGCTGGCGATGATACTATTTTTATTGCGCCTACCGATGTTAATAAAATAAATGAAACCATTAAAAAATTAGAACAGTTATTCTCCATAAACCTGAGCTAAGTTAGATTAAACTAACCTAAATGTACTTTAGTTAAACCACGTTGGATATTTCTGTAAATTATTGCTAATACTTCTTTAATTAGTTTGCGTATAAAGTACATGTTTTATACTGCTAAACAAACCTTTTGCAGTAACAGGTTTAGACATATGCAAGTTCATCCCTGCTGCTAAACTTTGATTTTTATCTTCTATTCTAGCGTGTGCTGTCATAGCAATAATGGGTAAATGTAAATATTCGGCTTGTCTTCTTATCTTTTTAGTTGCAGTAAGTCCGTCCATTATTGGCATTTGAATATCCATTAATACGACATCAAAACGTTCATTGGTTAATTTTTTATTCGCCAGCATATCTAAAGCCTTTTGACCATTATCGGCTATAGTCACCTTAGCATGCATGCTTAATAATAATTCTTTCGCGACTAATTGATTAATAAGGTTATCTTCTACCAATAAGACAGAGATGCCCGCTAAGTTATCTTTTTCAGGTGTTACTAATAGCGTAGGTTCATCAACACTTTCTTCTATTGTATTACGCTTATTTTCTTGAGAAATAGACAACGTGCTATTTATTGCGTTACCACTATTTTGTGGCTGAATTGAATGTTTCTCTTTTCCTTTAACCGCTAAGTGACCATCAACACTTTTTTTAACCATTAATGCTTGTGATATTTGATCTAGCGCAAAGCGAAATAATGGCATATCAATTAACAAATAAGGTATCGGTAATAGATCTAAGTTAATGCTCGTTTTATTACTCAATTGTGTTGATGATTGGCATAAACAGAGTAGCTTAAATTTACCTAATGTTTTCATTAGCGCTTGATCGCAGCCTTCATGAACAAAGTCTGCTTCATCGATAAGTAATAGACTCTCTTTTTCTATCTCAACATCACATATGTCTTCAATAGTATTCATCTCTTTTATTAACCATTGCATTGATTCAATATTCTGGATAAAACTCGTTGAAAGTTGTTTGTGAATAGCATAAACCGTTATACCCGGAATCATAGCGCGACTTAACTCAGCATCTAAATCTGTAGCTAAGTGATCAGACACGTCTTCTGTTATTAATTGTGAGGGGCTAATTACAGTTTTTATACTTTGCTTTTGTCGCGTATTAAGCTCAACCTTTTTTAATGGCAATACAAAACTTAACTCGCTTCCCTGACCTAATTCGCTCGTGAGACTTATCTCTCCACCAAGTAGTTTAATAATTTGTTGGCAAATAGATAAACCTAAGCCTGAACCGCCATATTTTCGCGTCATTGACTCGTCAGCTTGGCTAAAAACATTAAATAAATGGCTTTGATTATCACTAGCAATACCAATTCCCGTATCAGATAGGCGAAAACGCACCTTTGCTTCAGTAGGAGTTACTAAAAGTGTATCTACAATTAATTTAATTTGTCCTTGCTCTGTGAATTTAATTGCATTGTTAAATAAATTAGCCAGTACTTGCACTAAACGCATTTCATCACAAATAACATTACTGGGTACTTCGGCGCTCATTTCAACAAGCACTTCTACACGCTGATGATCAACATTAATCATATTAAGTTTTAATGCTTTATCGATAATTATAGGTAGATTGACAGCCTCTTGATTAACAACCATTTTACCGGCTTCAATTTTAGATAAATCCAACAGCTCATCAACAAGATGAAGTAAAATTGAAGAAGCACTCCGCGCATTAACTAAATAATGCTGCTGACGTGTATCTAATGAGGTATTCGCTAAAAGATCCATCATACCTTGCATCGCATTTATAGGTGTTCTTACTTCATGACTCATATTAGCAAGAAATTGAATCTTGACCCTATTAGCATATTCAGCTTGATTTTTTGCTTTTTCTAACGCTGACTGTGTTGCTTGCTGTAATGTAACATCATGAAAAAGGCTTATCGATCCAAGGATATTTCCTTGGTCATCTGTAAACTGATTACAAAAGCCCTGGTAGATAAAATCACCCGCTTTAATCAGTGCTTTTTGTGGATAAGCACCATTGTAAACAGTATTTAATCGATTAATTTCTTGCGCTAAAGGTAAAGGCATAAATGTTACTGATTTAGCCCCTAGCATTTGCTCGACCGAATGATTGGTTAAACGTTCAAACGCTTCATTACACCCTATCAACAAACCCTCAGGGTCATTAAAAACAATCAATTCTGGAATCGCATTCATCACAGAGCGTAATAGTGCATAATCTCGTTGATGCTTAGCACTACTTTCTTGTAAGGCTCTTGTTTTTTCTATTACGCGACTATCTAACACATCATTTTGCTCAGTCAGCTGTAAAAGCAATGTTCTATTTTGAACAAAAATATCTTCAACAACTTGAAACCAATGCAGCCAGTCTGCAGCGGGAGTCACTTTGCCTGGGTCGCCTTCTGCACAGTATTGAATATGTCGAATAAATTGAGTCGTTGGTTTAATAAAAGTACGTTTAGTCATGGTATTAACTAACATAAGGAAGACTAATAGACCAATAAATAACATGGCAAATACAAAAATAAAATCACTGTATTGAGGGGCTGAGAAACTCTTATATCGTTGATATTTAAGTAAAGTCCAACCATTCACCTTAAGGGATTGTTTTTCAATAAACCACTCACCCACACGTTCAGCATCCGCTATATTAGTTAATTTATTTGCCGACAAATATTGTAGTGATGGCGGTAAGAGGTCTTGCCATGATGCTCTATAGCTTAATGACTCTTTTCCGAGCCTTTTCGCTAGGAGTATTTCATTTTGTTGATTGTATAGAATCAGCCCTTGATCACTCGATTTTAGCTCCGATAAGCTCGCATGCAAACGTGATAAATTTACATCGATGACCACTGCGCCGACTAATTTATTATGGTGAAAAACGCCGTTACCCAGTGAAGCGTTCATACCACTCCCTGCAGTATCAATATAAGGAGAAGACCAAAGTACCTTATTCTTTTTTGATGTTAAGGCGTGAATGCTT
>Ga0308015_10001437_pt1 | contig 10006 bp, 6 predicted proteins | sample Neamet231_FD_203128 | JGI IMG/M metagenome (GOLD analysis project Ga0308015, IMG submission 203128) | Marine microbial communities from water near the shore, Antarctic Ocean - #231 | ecosystem: Environmental > Aquatic > Marine > Unclassified | place: Southern Ocean | collected 2014-07-28
AGGCGGAGGGGGAGAGGGAGGCGGAGGGGGAGGGAACGCGGAGAGCGATGCGGCTTCGGCCGGTGCGCGCGTGCGCTGCGACTGCCGCGACGGCTGGCGAGGCGAGCGCTGCGAGCTGCGGGGCGCGAACAGCAGCTCAGGATGCAACCGCACCGAGGCGCGCGGCCTGCAGGTGCGGATGCGGACGCTGCTGGTGCTGCTGATGCTGCTGGTGCTGCTGGTGCTGCTGGTGCTGCTGGTGCTGCTGGTGCTGCTGGTGTTGCTACAGCTGCTGGTGCTGCTGCTGGTGTTGCTAGTGCTGCTGGTGTTGCCAGTGCTGCCGGTGCTGCTCCTGCTCCTGCTGGTGCTGCTGCTCCTGGCACTGACGTCTCTCTCTCTTTCTCTCTCTCTCTCTCTCTCTCGCTCTCTCTCTCTCTCTCGCTCTCTCTCTCTCTCTTGTAGAGGCTATGGAGGTCAACCTTGGCCCAGCGCTCGCTACAAAACTCGCGCACGTCGACTCCCGCGGCGCTACAGACAGAGGCGGCGCCGTGGTGGCGGCTGCTGGCGGGGAAGCACTGCGAGGCCTCCAAGGTACATAACGATCCCTCCCTGCTGTGCATCCCTTAAGTATTCTCTGCTGTTCATCCTGCAGTTCTCGTAAATCGCTCCCCAGTTCAAGGAGCGCTGGTTCGGCTCCTGGTCCGCCGCCGCCCGCGCCTGCCTGCTCGACGGCAGCGCCTTGTGCGGCGGCGTGTACGACGATTTGTGCGACCGGCGCGCGGGCGGGGGTTTCTTTCTGTGCCGGCCGGGGATGGCACTGCAGGCGAGCGCGGCGGGCTCTTGCGTGTACGTGGCGCGGGCCAACGCCAGCGTCGGCTTCGAGCCTGTGCCATGCCACACCAACGCCTCCTGCCACTCACTCGGGGGCAGCAACGCCAGCGGCGGGATGGTGGCGGGCGGAACGTTCGGCGACCGCCGCGCGCTGAGCTGCCGCTGCCTCGCCGGCTTCACAGACGCTGCAGACGCGGCGGCCGGGACCGGCGCGGCTGCCGGCAGGCAGTGCGTGCAATCGCCGCCGCCGCCCGCTCTGCTGCTGCCGGCGCTGCAGGTCGGCGTGCTGCTGCACGACTCAACCGCCCGAGGCGGAGGCGGCGGCGGCGGCGGCACGGGCGCAGATCTGGATCTGAACGCCTCAGCGCTCCGCTCGGGGGCGCGGCGCGAGGAGCAGCTGCTGCGCATCTCGCACGAGCAGGTGAGATTCTTGCTTGTTTGCTTGTTGGCTTGCTTGCTCGCTGGATCACTCGCTTACTTGCTCTTGAGTTTTGAGCAGCAACTGATCCTGCGCATTTCGCACGAGCAGCTCTCGGAGCTGCAGGCGCTGCGCCTCCCGCGCGCGCTCGTGGCGGCCGACGCCACGCTCCACCTCGGCTGGCGGCGCGGCGCCGACGTGCGCACGTTTACAATCAGCGCGAACCAGAGCGCGGCGGGCATCGAAAAAGCGGCGCGGGCGCTGGGCGGGGCGGCGGACGCCTGGCTGCAGGGCCGGGCGACGCAGCTGCCGACGGCGCTCGCCGTCACCGTCACCGAGGCCCCGCCGCCTTCCACCGCCAACGGCAGCGCTAACGGCTCAGCCACCACCGTACCGCCACCGTACCGCGAGCTGCGCTTTGAGGTCGGCGTTGCGGCCTGCGGCTGCGACGGCTGCCTGCCACTGCTCGAGGTGTATACGGAGAAGCCGGCCCCGGGCTACGCGCTCGCGGCGCGGGCGGATGTGCCGGGGGTGCGGCGGCGGCGCGCGCGCAGTCTGCGCGGAGCGTGGCGGCTGCAGCTGGGCGGCAATGGCACGCGCAGCGCCACACTGTCAGCGCCGCTGCCTTACGATGCCAGCGCTGCTGCGGTGCACGCGGCCGCCGCCGCGCTCGACGCGTCACTCGCGGGCGGTGGCCTGGCCGTAGCGCGCGGCGGCGGCTGCGACGTTGGCTGGGCCTGGCGTCTGCGCTATGGCGTCGCGGGCGACCGGCCGCAGCTCTCGATCGTCAATAGCAGCCTGAGCGCCGCGGACCTGCGCACCTCCTCGAGCACGGGGCGCACCGGCGGGCTGCTGCTCTGGCCGATCCCAGCCGAGATGCTCGCCGCGGTGGCCGATAAACCGCAGGTGCAACTGCTTTCGCGCGGGATAAGAGGCGGCTGCGGCGGCAACTGCAGCTTCGGCTTCTCTGCGGCGGCGCGGCCGTCGCTCAGCAACGCTTGGCCGCCGGGCGGCGCCGCGGGCACGTTGCTCACGCTCACGGGCAGCGGGTTCTCCACTGCTAAGAACGAGACCACGGTGGACGTGGGTGGCGTCGCGTGCGCCGTGCGCTCGGTCAGCGCCTCGCGCGTCACCTGCGCTATCGGCGTGGCGGAGGCGGGCTTCGGCGTCATCTCCATGACGGTGCGGCGCACCGGGTTGCTCACGTCCGCGCTGCTCTTCGAGCAGTCGCTCGTCACCGCGTCGCTGTCTCCCGCCGTCGGCTCGCTCGCGGGCGGCACGGCCGTAACCATTGTCGGCGAGGGCTTCCGGCCGGGCAACACCGCGGTGAGCGTCGGCGGCGCGTCCACGGCCGTGCTCAGCGTCGCGCCCAACAAGCTCACGATTGTCACACCACCCTCCGCCGCCGGGACTGCGGGCGGGATCGCGGGCGCGGTGGACGTGGTGGTCACGGTGCAGGTGGAGCCTTCCAGCTCCGGCCGCACCAGCATCGCGAGCGCGTTCTCGCGCGGCTTCGCCTACTCCGCCGCGGCCACGCCCACCGTCGCGGGCGTCGCGCCGATCGCCGGCTCCGTGGCGGGCGGCACGCTCGTGCTCATCCGTGGCGCCTTCGGCCCGTCCGCCGTCAGCGCGAGCGTCGGCGGCGCGCCGTGCGCGCTCCTCAACCACACTTCGGGCGCGATCCGCTGCCGTACGACGCGCCACGCCGGTAAGAGAACTGCCTATCGCCTGCCTTTGCTGCCAATATGGACAGCTGTACACTGCCACGTGTCATACGCTCCCATAGCAGCGCTCCTCGGACTGATCTCCTCATCTGCTGCCCACAGCCGCCACCGCGGCCGTGGCGGTGCGCTCCGCGCAGTGGGGCGACGCCCGCAGCGCCGTCAAGTTTGAGTACCTGCTGCGCGCCAGCAGCGTGTCGCCGGCGGCCGCGTCGCTCGGTGGCGGCGCCACGCTCCGCATCGGCGGCGCAGGCCTGAGCGCGGAGGTGCGCGTGACGCTGCGCCCGAGCGGCCTCGGTTGCGCGCTGCTGCCGGGGGCGACGGAGTCGCAGCTGCGCTGCGTGCTGCAGCCGTTCTTGAGCGTGCCTGCCGCGAGCGGCGCGCTGAGCGCGCTGCAGCGCGTGGAGCTCCGCCACGACGCCACAAAGACGCTGGGCGCCGTGCTGGTCGACGCGGGCACGCTGAACCGCAGCCGCGCGCTGAAAGCCTCGGTGGGCGGTGCTGTTTGGGCGGCGATGGCGCGGACGCTGCGCTCGCTCAACCCGATCAACGAGTGCGCCTCCTCGCCCTGCTCGCACGGCCACTGCCACGACGGCGGCGGCGGCAACGGCTTTGTGTGCGCCTGCTTCGACGGCTGGGGTGGCGGCACCTGCAGCGCGAGCAGCGGCAGCGGGCGGTGCGACCGGCCGGTGCTGCGCGCGCGGCGGCAGGCGTGGCTGAAGTACAACGCCAGCAAGTCCAAGGCGGCGTCCAACGCGTCGGCGGTGCCGTTTGCGCCGCCCGCGTGCGCGGATGTCGGCGCGAGCTGCCGCAATCTGGGCGGCGGCGGCGGCTTCGCCTGCGCCGCCGCCTTCGGCTTCAGCGGCAGCGGCCTCGCCGAGCCCGTGGCCGCGACCGTGGACGTCGACGAGTGCGCCTCGGCGCCGTGCTTGAACGGTGGCGCGTGCTACGACTCGCGGAACTGGACCGCGGAGGTAAGAGAGAGCGCCGATCGCCCGCTTGCCCGCTTGCCCGCTTGCCCGCTTGCCCGCTTGCCCGCTTGCCCGCTTGCCCGCTTGCCCGCTTGCCCGTTTGCCGGCGTTGTCCACTGCTACGTGCCACTTGTCACACCCGTGGCGCTCCTCAATCTCTGACCTCTTCTCACCTCTCTTGTCCAGAACGACGCGCTGCGCGCCACCTGCACCGACGCGCGCGGCTTCCGCGACTCCGAGGACTTCGGCTGCGTCGGCACCGGCAGCTATACCGACGACCCGAGCACGTGCAAGACTGCGCGCAAGTACGCCAACGCGAAAGGCGTGGACGCTACCCAGGCGTGCTGCGCGTGCGGCGGCGGGCGGAAGCCGGACCGCGACGACCCGCCCTACCTCGCCGGGACCAACACCTCCCGAAAATTGCGGTTCCTCGGGCGCTACGCCTGCCGCTGCCGGCCGGGCTTCGCGGGCGCCAACTGCGAGCTGGGGCGCGCGCCGCGCCTGGCGCCGCCGCCGGGCCGCTACCGCTGCGACTGCGAACCTGGCTACGGCGGCTCGGGCTGCGCCGACGTGCTGGCCGCGCCGCCGCCGCCGCCGCCGCCACCGCCGGCCGACTGGTGCGGGCTGGCGCGGGCGGCCGCGGCGCGGGGCGAGCGCAGCGCGCCATGCCGCAACGGCGGCGCCTGCCACAACCACGCGAGCAAGTACCTGTGCGACTGCGCCGCGGGATGGTCCACGCTCGAGCAGGTACAAGCTGTTTATTCTCTTTTGATCCGCCTTTGACCCGCCACCACCGTCGCTGTCCAAACAGCTTTTCCTGTCCGGCCCTGCCTTGCTCGCTCGGCCGGCGCTGACTCCTCTCCCCCTCTCTCTCTCGTAGGCGGACTGCGGCACGCGCCAGAACAAGTGCGACGCCGCCTCCTGCGTCGGCGCCAAGTGCTCGGGCAACAGCTGCGGCTCGAAGAGCTGGTGCCGCAAGCTCGTCACGCTGCAGACCGGCGCGGTCAGCCACAACTGCACGTGCCAGCCGGGCTACGCGCCCGCGGTCGGCGCCAACCACAGCGCGTGCGTCGACGCCGACGAGTGCGCCTCGTCGCCCTGCCGCAACGGCGCTGCCTGCGCCGCCGACGCCGCCGCCGCGCCGCTCGGCCTGTTCGTCTGCGCCTGCAAAGCTGGCTTTACAGGCGGCCGGTGCGAGACCGACGTGAACGAATGTGCTGCCCAGCCCTGCCGCAACGGCGGCGCCTGCACCGAGTCGAGCACCAACGCCTCGGTGGCGGCCGGCGCCTTCCACTGCGCCTGCCGCCCCGGCGGCGGCTACGGCGGCCGAAACTGCGCCGCGGAGTTCGACGCCTGCGCCAACGCGGCGCTGTACCGCAACGAGACAAGCTCTGCCTCGCCGTGCTTCCACGCCGCCAACGGTTCGGCCTGCCACGACCTGCTCGGCTCGCCTATGAACAATGCGAGCGGCTACGCCTGCGCCTGCGCCGAGGGCTTCGGCGGCCGCCGCTGCAACCGCACGGCGCCCAAGTGCGACTGGTGGAGGCTGCGCAACGGCAGCGACCCCTGCCCGGCGGCGCGCGCGCGCTGCGTGCCGCAAGTCGCCGGGGCGGGCTTCCGCTGCGAGTGCGAGCGGGGGTTCAGGGCGGCGGGCAGCGGCAGCGCCACGCGCTGCGAGCCGGATGCCGTGTGCTCCGCGCTAAGCAACAGCACCGCGGCGTGCTCCGCGGCCGGCAACGCCAGGACGGGCGCGTGCGTCGACGGCACCACGGACCTGAGCGACCCGGCACTTCAGGAGCCGTGCGGCTGGCACGCCTTCAAGGTGAGGGCGATACTGTTATTGTTATTGTTGCTGTTGATGTGGTTGCTCCTACGGTTACTCCTACACCTGCTGCTGCTCCTACTGCTCGTCAGTACTGACGACTCTCGTGCATCGGCTCAAGGCCGACGCCTGCGCGCACCGCGTGCTGGTCTCGGGTTGGTCGTGCGACCGCGCCTTCCGCGCCGCGCTCGACTGCCGCCGGCTGCAACGCTGCGGCTACTGCTCGTGTGCCGATCCGGCAAGCGGCGGCGGCGCGGAGTCGCAAGCGCGGCTGCCGCTCACGCTCTCCACCTGCGCCACGCCCGTCGTTACGGGGCTCGGCTACAACGACACGTGGCTCGCGGGCTCCACAGACGCCAACCGCACGCTGCTGCGCGTAAACGCCACGCTCTCGCTGCGCGGCTGCGGGCTGGGCGCCGCCACCGTCGTCTCCGTCGGCGGCCTCGGCTGCGCGCTGCTGGCGGCCGCGTCCGATAATATGCTGCGCTGCCGCGTGCCGGCGCTGCGCAGCACCGCGCCGGCGGCCGTGGCCGTGGCCGTGAACGGCACGGGCTTCGCGCTGTCGCTCTGGGCGGGCGGACCGCTGTTCGTGCGCGTGGCGGCCGCGGCGGTCGCCAACGGCAGCGGTGGCAGCGGTGGCAGCGGTGGCGCGGGCGGCGGAAGCGGCGGAAGCGGCGGCGGCGGCGGAAGCGTGGCGCGCAGGCCCTTCACCATCGCCAAGCTGCTGCCGTCCAAAGGCTCGCTGGGCGGCGGCACGCTGCTCACCATCACCCTCGGCGCGGACAGCGAGCGCGGCGCGCTCGGCAACGGGACCGTCGTGATGCTCGGTAGCGTGGCGTGCCTGGTTACCAGCGTCGCGGTGGATAGCGCCGCGCTCAACCCCAAACCTGACTCGCTGCGCTGCGTGACGCAGGACGCGACGCCGTTCAACCGCCTCGGTGCGATGCTGCTACGCTTGCTGCGCTTACTGCTGCGTTCACTGCTCCTATTACTTCTATCATTGCTCGTGCTGACGTCTCTCTTTTGCAGACTACTTCGCCTGGGACCCGCGGCGTGGCAAGAATGCGGTGCAGGTCGTCAACCGGTACGGTGAGCGCTCCACGTTCGCCACCGACGACTGCTGCAACTACCGCTTCACCAAGGCGCTGTCCTCCGCCATCAAGAGCGTCTCGCCGCGCCGCGGCTTCGCAGGCGACGTGGTGATGGTGTCCGGCGGGTACTTCTGCCAGTGCGCGCTGCTCTGCACGAAGGTGGACGTCGGCTACCGCCGCGTCACCGCGGGGCCGTCGGTGATTGCTGTTGGGAGCATCGTGCGCACGCAATTCGAGAGCGACTTCCGCACGGCCTTCGCCAAGGAAATGAAGGTGCTGCGCGGCGTGGTCAAGGTGGTGGACGTCAAGGCGCTCTCCGCGCAGCCGCCGCACAACCCGCCCGCGCCGGCGATGCCCGACCCTGCGCGCACGGCGCGCAGCGTGCGGCCGTGCGTGGCGGGCATTTGCGTCGAGGTCTCGGTGCTGTACACCATTGACCGCGGCTTCGCGCCCTGCGCCATCTCGGTGGGCCTCGGCCAGTGCAAGGACACGAGCTGCAAGATGAGCGTCGGCGGCGCGCCGTGCGCCTTCTTTGAGGGCGAGCGCGACCGCAATGGCTACGCCAAGTGCGTCCTGGGCGAGGGCACCGCGCGCGTCGCGCCGTACCCGGTGGTGCTCGACTACCAGCCCTCGGGGCGCAGCATTGACGGCACGCTGCTCACCTCGAACCTGCGCTTCACGTACCTCGCCGAGGTCAGCGGCTTCTCGCCCGCGCTCGGCTCGATCGGCGGTGGCCGCGAGCTCATGGTCGTGGGGCGCGGCTTCGACGCGGCGAACCCGGCCAGCATGCAGATCGAGGTCTGCAGTGCGAGCTGCGTGCCGACGCGCGGCAACTACACGCACGTCTTCGTAAGTCAGCACACTCTGTGTCGAGAGATGTTCGCCTGTTGTTCTTCTTCTTATCTTCGTTTGCTAACCTCCCTCTCCGCGCAGTGCGTGCTCGGCGACGCCTCGGTCTCGGTGAGCCGCCGCAAGCTGGAGGTGCCCGGCGGCGCGGGCGGCTCGGTGGACTGCGAGCTGCGCCTCACGGTGGGCGGCGGCACCGTGGTCGCCGCCAACCGCAACGCCTCCGCGGTAAGAGAGATGCCGACAGAGAGATGCTCATGCTCATGAGCTGATGTCCCGCCTCCTGTCGCGCTACTAGAGCTTCACTGTGCTCCCCCGCGCTCACCGAGTGCCCACCGCAGGACGCGCGGCTCGGCTGCTCCAACAAAGCCAGCGCGTGCGCGGCGGACATGCAAAAAGGGTTCTGGAGCGGCGGCCTCGGGCCCGTGAGGCGGCTGCTCAAGTACCGGCTGGCCGTGGAGCGCACGCCGGTGATGCTGACGCTGCTGCCCAAGTGGGGCACCGCGAACGGCGGCACGACGCTCACCATCAGGGGCTACCACTTCTCCGCAAACAAAACCCAGAACTCCGTCGACATTGGCGGCGCGGCCTGCGCCATCCAGACCGCCAGCACCACACGGCTCACCTGCTTGACCTCGAAGGCCAAGCGCACCGGCACCTTCCGTGCGACGCTGCGGGTAGCCGAGCTCGGCGACGCCTACCGCGTCAACGTCACCTTCCGCTACGTTGGCTTCTGGAGCGACCCGACCACGTGGATCGGCAAGTTCCGCAACGCCAGCACCGGCGCGCCGCGGCTGCCGGGCAAGGGCGACGCCGTGGCCATCCAGTGGAACGAAACTATCGTGCTGGACGTCTCGCCGCCGCCGCTCGGGCTGCTGCTCGTGGGCGGCGCGCTGATCTTCGACTCTGCGAAGGACATCACGCTGCGCGCGGCGAGCGTCATCGTGGACGGCGCCGACGCGCGCTTCGAGGTTGGTACGTTGCAGAGCCCGCACGCCAACCGCGGCCGCATCGTGCTGGGCGAGGCTCGCGGCGGCGGCGGCGCCACCACGGCGTACGGCCCGGGCGCGTTCGTGCTGCGGCGCGGCATCCTCGACCTTCACGCGCCGCCTAGCCTCACCGCGTGGAGCGCGCTCGAGGCGCCGGCCGCCGCGGGGGAGCGCTCGCTGCGCGTGTCGGCCGCCGAGGGTTGGGCGCCGGGCGCGCGGCTCGTGCTGGCGCCGAGCGGCCGCAACCACTCCGAGGCGGAGGAGTGCGAGCTTGCGGGCGTGGCGGGCGCGGCGGGGCGGCGGCTCGCGCTCGCGGCGCCGCTGCGCTTCGCGCACGCGGCGGGCGCCGAGGTGGCGCTGCTGACGCGCCGCATCGTCTTGGGCTGCGCCCCCGGCTCGCGCTGCTTCCTGATGGCCGCGCCCGCCGCTACCGCGCCGCCGGGCGCGCCGCCGCTCGCGCAGGTGCGGCTCTCGTACGTGGAGCTCGCGGCGCTGGGCGTGCCTGTTGCGGATGTTTCACCAGCGGGCGGCGCGGCGTCGGCGCGGCCGGCGCTGCTGCTGCAGGCGGCGGGCGAACAGCGCAGCTCGTTCGTCAAGGGCTGCGCACTGCACCACTGCAAGGGACGCTGCGTCTCGCTGCGGCACACGAGCGCCATGACGCTCGCCGACAACGTGGCCGCGTTTTCGGTCGGCCACGCCTTTGCTGTCGACGGCTATGGTAGCGGCACGCGGCTGCTGCGCAACCTGGCGCTCGGCGCCACCAATGTCTCGGCGCCGGAGCAGAGCGATTTTTCCTGCGGCGGCTTCCACCTGGGCACCGCGGCGCTCGGCTTCGACGGCAACGCCGCGGCGGGCTCGGCGCACGCGGCCGTGCACCTGGACCTCGGCAGCACGCTGCTGCCGCACGAGCGCGCGGCGCAGGAGCGGCGCGAGCTGTGCGCGCGCGCCGAGGCCTTCACGGGCGACGGGCACTGGCGCTCGAACGCGGTGCACTCGGCGCACGTGCTCGGCGTGAAGGTGACGGAGCGCGGCCGCTGCGCCGGCTCGCGCGTCGTCGGCGCGCTGAGCAACTGGTCCGCGACGCAGTGCGGCACGGGCGTCAGCGTCGACAAGACCGGCAGCCTGCACCTGCGCTACCCGCGGCTGCGGTACAGCGGCGGCTACGGCGAAGGTATGACGAACGCCATGACAAACGCCTCGGCGGCGGACGACTGGCGCGCGCTCGGCGCGGACGACCTGCGCGCGGGCGGGCGGCGGCTCTCGCGGCCGGACGCCGACCACTGCATGCCCATGGGCTGGAGCGCGACAGCGCAGGAGCGGCGCGGCCTGCGGTGCCCC
>Ga0308015_10001438_pt1 | contig 10003 bp, 15 predicted proteins | sample Neamet231_FD_203128 | JGI IMG/M metagenome (GOLD analysis project Ga0308015, IMG submission 203128) | Marine microbial communities from water near the shore, Antarctic Ocean - #231 | ecosystem: Environmental > Aquatic > Marine > Unclassified | place: Southern Ocean | collected 2014-07-28
TGTGCGGCTACTTTGCAGGCGCCGCTCCTCGTGCACTGTTCCTGCTGCACGTCTTCGACTGGCGGCCATGGCGGGCCTGGTTAAGCAGGACTTCGCCTTCCTGCGCACCATGTTCGGCATCACCGGCACCTCAAGCTCAGCGCGCTACGGCAGCGACACCGCGACGTCCAAGCCGCTTGACGTCATGATGCTGTTGTCGTCGATGTGCTTCCTCCCCGCCGCTGCTGCGTTCTGGCTCGTGGGCTCGGGGCGGCTCGCGGCCACCGAGTTCATCCCGGGGAAGCCGCCGCCGGCCGACGTCATCGGCGCCGTGTCGTGGGGACCGGCTGGCTGGGCGCTGACTGGACAGGACTGGCTGGGCGCTGCGCTGTTCGCGGCTGTGACGGTGACGTCGGCGCTGGCCGACTCAGTGCTGCACAACAACAAGATCGTGGACAACCTGGACCTGCTGCTGGCCTCCGTGTGCTACACGTACGCGGTGGTCACGGGGCTATGGAGCTTCTGGAGAGCGACGCTGCTGTGCGACGGTGTGCTCGCCGCCTTCGGCTCGGGCGCCAGCGACACGTGCTTGCTGGTGCCGACGGCTGAGCCGATCTACATTGCGCAGACCGTCTTCGGCTTCGCCACGTGGCTGGCGCCGCTGCTGCTGATCGCGCGGTCGCGAATGGAGCAGATCGGCACGATCGAATGGCGCATCCGGCATTCGCTGTGGCACCTGGCTGCTGGCCTCTGCACGGTGTCCTGCGCTGCTGTTCCGATGTGGCTTTCACCTCATGAGAGTTGGACAAAAGGCGTTCCTGGGCGATGGTCCGACGGCGCGCATTTCGCGGTCGTTGCGGCGTGCGTGGCGGGGACGTTGGCCGCCCATCTTGCCGCCGATCCGCTGATCGCGAGGGCGAAGCGGCAGCGGGCGGAGGGGACTGCTGCTGCGGAGGGGGTTGCGACGGCGGGGCAAGGGCGCGGGCGGAGAGGGCGCAGGCCAGCACCTTCACATGATGAGGCTGAAACAATGCCACATGAGAGGAAGAAAGCACCATCACACGAGTGGAAGAAACAGTAAAGCTGATTCATATTCACCAGCCGACTAGCTTGGCCCTCTCCGCTTCGAGCTTCTTCTCGTTCACGATGTACTTCTGCCTCTCCCACTCCTGCGCCTGCGCAAACTCTTGCTTCATCTGCACACACATTGATTACTTAAGGATGAACAGCAGGAATTACGTAAGAAACTCAACAGCAGGGACTCTTATGTATATAAATATATATATTGCAGTGTGATCTTCACCTTCAAATCCTTGAGCGGTTTGTACAGCACCGCGCACGTAAAGACAAACGCGGTGACGTAGCATCCGTGCAGGAAGTCATCAGTGTAGGCGCACGCGGTTCGCTGAAGCAAAGCTCGCCAGTACGAGCAAGAGTCGCTGAAACAGAAGCAGCAGCACCATCGTGCTCACCGCTCGTTGCTCGCCATACTGGATGCAGGCAGCACCCAGCTCAAACCGTACGGACTCGTCTCGACTGATGAGATGACTTCAGGATGAACAGCGGAGACGACTTAAGGGAATGTACAGCCTGCTGGCCAGATAGACGACTTAAGGAATGTTCAGCCTGCTGGCCAGATAGACGACTTAAGGGAATGTACAGCCTGCTGGCCAGATCTGGAGAATTATATGTACCGCATGCGGTGCACGCGTCGCCGTGCAAGGTGCTGAAGTGCGTCGCAGCGCAAGGCCTGCACGTGGCTTCGCTGACGGATCCGGCTGGTGAGTAGCGACCCTTGTAGCAGCGGTAGCAGCCGCGGCTGTCGCGACCGTGCATTTACTGCAGGGTGAACAGCAGAGATTACTCAAGGAACTCACAGCAGGCGAAATTTTATGTTATGTGTTCTTCACCTGTTGCGCCCGTCCTGCCAGCGGCCGCCGCCGCACGCCACGCAGACGGTGTCGGCGCTCGCGCTGCCGTTTTCCCGCATGTATTTCCCGGCGTAGCAGGTGCTGTGCCGGCTGCAGTTGGTCGAGACGAGGTCTGATCGCACAGCGAACGGCGTTGGCGCGGCGGCGGCGGGCTGACTGCCGTTGCTCGCACTGCTGCTGGCCGTGTTGTTGCTTGTGCTGTTGCTTGTGCCGTTCAGTAGCATCCTGCGTGTGCCGTTCGTCGAGCTGCTGTTTGTCGCATTACCGGCCGCTGCATTGCCGGCAGCTGCCACCGCCGCTGCAGCAACGCAGGACGCGCAGGTGGCGCCTCGGCAGGTCCAGCCCGCCGGGCAGGCGAGCACTGTCGCGCCGTCGGGGGGAGCCGGCGGCGGCGCGAGGTGGAAGCGCCCTTCCGAGCAACGCACGCAGCCGACGTCCGCGGTCCGCCGCAGCTGCAGCTGCAGCTCCGCGCTAGCGCTTTTCGCTCCGATTTGTGGTAGCGACGGCGCGAGAGTGCGGTAGCCCGCAGCGCAGCGCGTCTGCTGCGCGCACCGCTCAATCGCATCGCGGCCTGCCGACGCGTCCGGCTTGAACCTTCCTCCTTCGCAGCGCTCGCATTTGGTGTCTATCAGCGCGCTGCCCACCCTCGTGGTGAAGAAGCCCGCGCCGCAGAACGTGCTGACCGGAAGAGGTGAGGAGGTCAGGCTGGGGAGCGCAGTGGGCGTGTTACGTGGCACGTGGCCGTGGACAGCTGTCCCTGGGGCAGGCGATCGGCACTCTATCCTACCGGTTAGCGCACGCCGAGGCGTCTGAGGAGTTGGCGGTTGGGATAAAGCTGCCGACGGAGCAGTTGCGGCAGATCGGCTGCATTTTTTCTGAGCCGGCGACAGAGGTGTGGTACCCGGCGGCGCAGCGCCTGTGCGGCTCGCACGCGTCGAGCTGCGTGAGTGAGCTGGAGACAGCTTCCTTTAGCTTGCCGTACGGGCAGAGCCGGCAGTCGGTTTGCAGAGATGCGTTGCCGATCGCTTGTGTGTAGTTACCGGCCGCGCAGAGCATGTGCGCGGCGCAGCCGAAGCTGTTGATCTGAGTTGAGAAACGGCCCACCGCGCAGCCACGGCAGCTGCTGGGCACACCATACTCGAGCCGGATCGGGCCTCGGCCCGGCTTTGGCACGCGCCGCGTGATGCGCACCTTGCCGTCCCACGAGCCGTGGAGGATGTTGCCCCGCGCGTCCGTAGTGATAGAGAGCGGCTTTCGCAGCCCTGGCACGTAGCTGCTCTTGGCGCTGCCTGTGAACGCGCCGGCGCGGAAGATGCCGCCGGAGGAGGACTCGTGCGTCGCGTACACCGCGTTATCGCAGCCGATGTACAGGCCGCCGACGAACACCTCGGACATGACCACCGTGCGTTAGAGGCCCGTATTATATGGCACAGGGGGGAAGGGCAGTGTGGGAGGCAGGTATGCGTGTTCCCTCACCTTGGACATGACCACCGTGCCTGCGGTGGAGCCCTTGAGCGCCTTCAGGACGTGTGAGTTCCAGCCGGTTAGCAATCCAACAGTCGTGAGGAGCGAGCAAGCCATCTTGAGGAGCAAGCAAGCAATCTTGAGGAGCAAGCAAGCCATCTTGAGGAGCAAGTGCGCACCTTCAAGACGCGCGAGTTCCAGCTGTCGGCGAGGAAGAGCGTACCGCTGCGAGGGAGGAGGTCAGTCTAAGGAAGCCACTGTGCGGAGGAGGGCGTGACATGTGGCAGTGGACAACTGTTCACAGTAGCAGAGCCGATCGCCTTATATGTCTTATATATACCTGTCGCCGAAAGCCAGCGAGTTGACGCTGTAGAGCGTAGAGGGCGTGGCGCCTTTCCGGCCGCAGGTGCCGAAGACCAGCGCTCCGCTCCTGGCGCCCTTCGTCCACACAGTGACGCAGTGCGCTTGCGTGTTCGCCACCCAGATGTTGGCGTGCTAGGAGCGATTTACTTGAGGGATGAACAGCAGAGATCACTTCAGTACTCAGTCTCCTAGGATCACGTAAGTACTGTATCCTGTACAGTAGGATATTGTACAAGGCATCAACAGATAAGAGGATCCTCTTATGATGTTGTGCGTACCTGGTCAACGACCACGTCGCGGGGGCCGAAGGTTTGGTTTAGCGCTTTGCCCGCGCCGGCCCGGCCGTTGCCGCCAGCAACCACCAGCGCGCTGCAGCCGAGGCAGTCGTGCTGCCACTGGCTGACGCGGTGGTTGTAGGCCTCCGCCACCGTCACAACAAACGTCGTCGGGTGCACGGAGATACCTATAATACATAGAGGTTATGCTTAAGGATCAACAACAGAGCTGGAGATTACTTAAGGAAGGCACACGGTGGGCGGGATCCGTATAATATACCGTTCGGCCCGTCCAGATGCTTCAGCTGAGCCGATCGCCGCAGCTGCAGCCCTGCCACGATGACGTAGCCGCTGTAGGCGTCGGCCTCGCTGTAGCGACGCACCACGTGCGCGCCGGCGGAGGAGACGTAGAGCCGCGGCGTGAGCACGCCCGCGGTGGTAAGGGTGTCCATGGCCAGGCCGTTGATGAAGCTGCTGCGCGTGTTCACAAGCACGCTGACTTGTGAGGTGGTGGTGGACGGAGCGTTGGTAACCACGGGAGCGCAGTGGCCGCAGGAGCCCCAGCGGCCGCACGGCCGGTCATACAGCGCGCGCTGACCTGGCGACGACGCATGATAGACGTCAGTAGGGAGCAGTAGGAGCAGTAGGAGCAGCAACAAGAGCAGCAACAAGAGCAGCAACAGGAGCAGCAACAAGATCGTAAAGCGCGTGCTGACCTGGCTGGCACTTGACCTCGCAGAACGCGTCGGCGCTCACCGTACCTGCCACCTTGGTGTACTTGCCGGCGGGGCAGGCCGTGTGCGCGGTGCAGTTCTCAAGCACGTGCGAGAACGCGGAGACCTCGTCTTTGTAGCTGCCCGCGGGGCACGGCCGGCACACGATGTCGTCCTGCGTTGCCGTGCCGAGCCTGTGGATCCGCAGCCCCTTGGCGCACCTGAGGAGGTCAAGCAGATGACAAGCGTCAGTCTGCATCAAGGTCGCGCTGCGCTGGGGGGCGTGTGACACGTGGCAGACGTGGTGCGCTGTGGAGGTCAGGATACGAGTATTGTTGTGGCGCACCTGGTGTGCTGCGTGCACTGCTCGACAGCGGCCGCCGAAGCCGAGGCCGCGCGCTTGAATCGCCCTAGCTCGCATGCGCTGCAGTTGGCATCGTCCTTGACCCTCGCCCCCAGGCTGAAAGTGTACGTGCCTTTCGCGCAGAACGTTTTGTCTGCGCAAGCGTCCGCAGCAGACGCGTTCGTGGAGTTGTGCGGCTTGTACTTGCCGAGCGGGCAGCCGGGGCAGGCCGTGTCCGTCGCTGCGGTGCCGAGCGTTTTCGTGTAGTTTCCAACGCCGCAGACGGAGTGTTTCGGGCAGACCACGGTGCCCAGAGCGTCCGCAAACAGCCCGCTTGCGCACGTGGAGCACGCGTTAGAGGACCGTATCATAGCAGGAAGGGCAATATGGGAGGTAAATCTGACCATTATAGAGGCACGACCCCTCACCTCGCGCAGGTGGAGCACGCGTCGAAGACGGAATCGCCGAGGAAGGCCGCCGGAAACGCTTCTCGCGAGAAGTTGAAGCTGTCCCAAGATCCGCTGTACTTAAGCTCGAAAGCAGTCGGCACCCACGAAACGTTGGCGCAGCTCGTGTTGATGGCGCTGCGGTTACCGTGCACGGTGACGAGGGTAGTGTTGGTTGTGCTGTTGGGGGTGGTGCTGCGGTTGACGAAGTGCTGCAAAATGAGCAACAAGGGCGAAATTACTAAGGAATCCACACGCCGCGGGAGGGATTCTCATATGTTCTCAACCTGCGGTTGAAGATCAAGTACGTCGTGTTGCTGCAGTTCAGCGCCGGGGCGGGCGGCGGCGGCGGCGCGGCTCTAGCAGCCCACGCAGTGCTGTTAACGCACACTGAACATAATTTGGGCCCCCCACCATTAGGTGATTGCGACTCAGAGCAGTTGAACAGCGCGGTCTTGGCGGCCAGAGACAGGTTCCCGACGTGGTGCAAGGCCCGCTGCAAGGAGAGGTGAGGAGGTCAGTCGTCTGAGAGCCAGCGCTGTACTACATGTAGGTACGACACGTGGTAGTGGACAGCTGTCCGCACAAGCAGTCTGGCAGTGGACAGCTGTCCACATAAGCAGTCGATCGCCAGTTCTTACTTGCTGCACTACGTAACCCGCTGCGCACGACAGCACCAGACCCGCCTGTTGGTTGTTGGTGGGTGACTGCAGTGTGAGCAGCAGAGACGGCTTACGGAATAACTGCATAGTCCCTACATACGTACCGAGGCAGTCTTCGCCTTGCCCAACGGGCACAGCTCGCAGCGCACGTCGTCTCCAAACAGCGTGCCCTCATGCACGAAATACCTCCCTGCGGCACATGCGGAGTGATTTCCGCAGCTGTCCAGCGCAGAGGACGAGCTGCTGGTGTTCGCTTTGTACCTGCGTGAAGAAGGACGTGATGGTTAATAACAGCAGCAGCGGCAGCTGCAGCAGCAGCAGCAGTACGACCACCACCACCACGAGCAGCAGCACCAGCAACACCAGCAGCACCAGCAGCAACAAGTGGGTCGACGTACGTTCCAAGCGCGCACTCAGCGCAAGCAGCATCGTCCGCGGTCGCGGAGCCCACAGTTCGCAAGTACTTCCCAGCCGCGCAGAGCGTATGGCGGCTGCAGTTATCCGTTACGTAAGACAGCGCCGAGCGATGCGCTTTCCAGAAGCCCGGAGCGCAGGCTTGGCACAAGGGCTGGTGGGTGCGGTTTCCCGCGCGCTGGGTCAGCACGAGCAGCAGCAGCAGCACGAGCAGCAGCACGAGCAGCAACGCGAGTAGCAGCTGCAGCAGCACGAGCATCACCTGGTGGGTGCGGTTTCCCGCGCTCTGCGTGTAGCTGCCGACGGGGCAATGCGTGTGGTTGACGCTGAGGGGCGGGCGTCAGCTCAGACTGCTCAGGAGCAGCAACCGGAGCAACAACACGAGCATCAACAGGAGTAGCAACAGGAGATCCAGCAGGAGCAACAACACTAGCAGCATCATCATCGCACCATGAGTCCGCGATCCAAGACACAGGCGACGGGCGCTGCTTCCACTGCCCGTCGCGACAGGCCACGCAGTGCGTTAGAGGCCCGTATCATGACAGAGTAAGGGCAATGTGGGAGGCTAGCAGACGCATAGAGTGGTCCCTCACCTGCCCGTCGCGGCAGGCCACGCAGTGAGTGTCGACGGAAGCGTTACCGGCGCCGACTGTTGTAAAAAGGCGGAGCAGTAGCGGGTAAAGGTCAGTCCGAGGATCCGCTACTGAGGGAGTGATACGTGGCATGGGAGTGACCTCCACAGCGGCCATGCTTCGCTAGAACAAATGAGTTTAAAAGTCGAATCGCACCTGTTGCGAAGCCCGCAGAGCAGTTGGAGTGAAAGGAGCAGCCGGCCAAGTCGCGCGCGGCGGTGAACTTTCCTGAATTGCTTACGGATCAGCAGCAGAGATAACTTAAGGAATCCACATTCTGGGCCTGTGCAGGCGGTGAACATGCCTGACGGGAAATCATATGTACTGAAGGTCAGCAGCTGTCTCCGCAGAGGACATCCGTACACTAGCGCTAGGGGAACATGGCAATGTGGTGAACTTGCCGCTCTTGCAGCGCAGGCACGTTGGGTCCGGCATCGTCAGCGTCGCGCCGGCGGCGGGGGGCGTCACCCGCACCGACCCATCGAGGTGCGAGCTGATCCGGGCACCGCAGGGTCAGCAGCAGCAGCAGCAGTAGCAACAGCAGCCGCAGCAGCAAGGCCAGTAGCAGGCCGGGCCAGCAGCAGCAAGGCCGGCAGAGGCAGCGGCATTGGCAGCGCACCTGATCAGAGCCCCATCCATCCTCACGGTCACAGAGTAGAGCTTTCCGACGTCAACCGCCATCGCTCCAACCGTGACCGCCATCAGCAGCAGCTTCGCACCGCCGCTCTCCAGCTGCTTGAACAGTTTTCCTGAGTAATCTCCGATAAACACGCCGCCGTCGCAGCTTTTGTAGACGCTCACCGGCTGCGAATCCTCGTTGCCAACCCTCGCAGCGACCGCCGCCCCCTTGGGCAACAGCAGCACTCTTCTGTTGTAGTAATCCGCCACGTAGAGGGCGCCGCTTGGCTGCAGGCTCAACGAAGCGGGGTACTGTAGCAGCGACAGCGTCGTACCTCGGCTACCCGCTGTGCCCAGCAGGACCACGCCCGCTCTCGCGCCCTTGGCCCAACGCACCACTGTGTGCGCGTATCTGGGGAGGGTGGGGGGGGGGTTGGGATGTCAGCAGGCGCGGCAGCAGCGGCAGTAGCAGTAGCAGCAGCAGCAGCAGCAGCAACAGCAGCAACAGCAGCAGCAGCAGCAGCAGCAGCAGCAGCAGCGCGCGTACGAGTTCGCGATATACAGAGCGCCGTCCTCCGCCACCACCACATCACGCGGATTATTGAGCTGCTGGAGTCCATCCCCCTCGCCGTTGCCACCGGCCGTAACCTACGAGTAGAGACGACAGACGTCAGCACGAGCAGGAGAAGCAACAGGAACCGCAACCGGAGCAGCAACAGGAGCAGCAACAGGAGCAGCAGGAGCAGCAGGAGCATCCTCCGCACCAGCGCGCTGCCGCAGACGCCGCCGCAGTCGCCGCCCCACGCAGAGACGCGGTCGTTCCCCTGCTCCGCCACGTACAGCCGCGAGCCCCACGGCCACGTGTACGGCGCGGCGTCGACCGAGAGGCCGCTGACATCGTCCACGCGGTTCAGCGCCGCGCCGCGCACGCTCTCCAGCCCCGCTACCACCACGAACGCGCCGTACTCCCCAGCAGCCGCGCCAGGCTCGTAGCGCCGCACCGAGTGGTTGGCGCACGCGACGTAGAGCCGCGGGGCGTGCGCGCCGCCGCCCTTGCGCAGCGACACGGCCCCGTCGAACGCCAGGCCACGCGCGCCGCCACCGACGTCCAGCGCCACGTGCCGCGCGCTGGTGATGACGAAAGCCGAGGCGGCGGGCGCGCAGGCGCCGCAGGCGCCCCAGCGGCCGCACGAGCGGTTGTAGACGCCGAACGTGCCCGGCTCGCAAGAGACGCGGGCGCCGGGCAAGCGCGAGAGCGTTGGGTCGAGCAGCAGCGACAGCGCCGCCGCCACCGTCCGCAGCGCCAGCTGTGGCGAGGCGCCGATCATCGCGATCCAGCTTGATTCGGAAAATCGAGACTTGATGCGATTCCGTCCCTTCTCAGCTTTGACGTGTGCGCGGGAAAACTCTTGCGAATGGTTCCTTGGCAAGGTGTCCTTGTTTTGGCGCTTAGGAGCGTCAGGAAAAGGGAGAGAGGCGGAGATCCCATCGGCCCTAGCTCGGCGTCACGGCCACAAGCGAGACGCACGACGCAGCGGCCACCGGCCTCGTCCGCGCAGACCTACGCTCTCAGCGCTAGTACAAGGTTCCTGACACGAGAAACCACTGCCATGCTTTCGGCACGGCGGCGGTGCCGGTGAGCGGCCGTGTTGCATCGGTCGAAAACCTCGTTCCGAAGTCGGTGGCATTCATGCGGCGTTGGTATTCCTTGCTACCTCCATATTCCCAAGACATTGTAGGCTCACGTTTTTACTCTAGCCCACGAAAATTCGAGTCGCTCAGCTTCAGCGGTCGCCCTTCGACGGCATGGCTCGCTTTTCCTTTATGAACGTTGGCGGTTTGCGGACAAAGTTGCCGCCGGTTTTCTTCGGTTTCTTCGCACCGCCACTCACGGTCCTGCGTCCCATCTTCCTCGCATGCTGCACGTAGTTGTCAGTCGGCGGCTTCGACCTCGTGTTCCTCGCTTTGAAGGAAATCGAAGTTCCGTCCGTTTTCTTGAAAGCCACAGTCTTATCAGCTTTTCCCTCCTTAACCATCGCGCGTCCTCACTATTGACAAACAATTTCCACTCTGCCGAACTATCCCCACCAGCAGAAACAACAACCCGGCGAAACGCAAACTCGCCTCGCCCGACCAAACCACCACCGGGCTCTCAGCGCTTAC
>Ga0308015_10001440_pt1 | contig 9999 bp, 3 predicted proteins | sample Neamet231_FD_203128 | JGI IMG/M metagenome (GOLD analysis project Ga0308015, IMG submission 203128) | Marine microbial communities from water near the shore, Antarctic Ocean - #231 | ecosystem: Environmental > Aquatic > Marine > Unclassified | place: Southern Ocean | collected 2014-07-28
TGACAGAAGCCTCATGGGGGGGGGGAATCAGCGAATGAGGGTAAATTTAACCAGTTGTGTCCACCCTTTAGAGGGCGACTTGGCTGTGGGAAGCTGCTGTCTCACCCGAGAGATGCGGCCAGTGCCTTCGGCATCTGGGCGGCGGCTGAGGTGCCGATCGCAGCTGCAGCCGGGAGTCGCGCGAAGGTAGAGAACCTCAGCCTTTGGGGAAGCCCAGGGTAAGAAGCGCGAGCAAGCTTCGCCTCCATCGGGCCGGTGATTGCCGTCCGCAGACGTGCGATGAACGCCGAAGACATCGCCACCTTTCGGTTCCAGGGGGGGAATACCTCGCCGGTCTTCGGGAGCTTGGTCCAGTGGAAGCAGTGGGCCCCAGCACAGCAGTTGGTCAGTGACTGCTCGTCGGAGGACTCTTCGTCTTCCTCGATCACCTGTGTAATAATGTTGGCTGCGCAGACGACCCTAGACTTTTTGCCTAGAATGGTCCGGGCGCCCTTGACCTCGGCATAGGAAGCCTCGGCGTTGACGATGTTGGAGCCCAGGATGACCCGCATCAGGTCAGCGTGGCATATGGTGAGGGATTTGGTAGCGGCCTGCGACCATCCTTCGTGAGGGCACCATTTGTTGGGGAGGGTACCCCCGCCGTCCGCGATAGAGGGAATGTTGATGGCGACTTTGATCTCAGTCGTGTCGGTCAGCCAGGAATGCTTGCCCGATGCGATCTTGGCGGCCATATCGACGGTGACGTAGGTTGAGAGACCGAGCGGGTGTAGCTCGCGATCGATTGCTGCGCACGCGGACCGCGTGAGGCCGTTCTTAATCTCTTCCTTCACACCTGCAGAGGTGTCTTTGTGAGAGGAAGTCGGATTGAAACCTGTGAGGTTGACCGCCGACGCGTTAGACTTGCCCGCTGCTGGGCAGTTATGCTGCTTGTGGCCGGTCTGGCCGCACGTGCGGCAAGAGTTGTTGCTGTGCGGGGGTGTGGCTCCGCCTGTAGGGGTGCCGCGCTTCGCCTTCTTAGGAGGGGACTCGTCGTATCCCAATGCGAGCTTAGTGAAGGCTCCCGATGGGGAGACTTGGGAACCGTCGGTCGCGTAGACCTGCTGCAACGATGCCGGAAGAGGGATGGAGTTCCTCGGGTTAGCTGAGCCGGGGAGCATCGCGATCATCGAATCGATGCGGTTGGCTTCATACTCGGCGGCGTAGATGCCGTGGGACGGTACCGGGACGTGGTAGAGAGTGTTCGCGAACATCTTGATGCTTGCGAGATGCGTGAACGTCAAGAACCGCGTGCCGTGTGACTCGACCTGCTCCTCGGAGGAGGTCTGGTCGGAGTGCGCCACTAGGAAGGAGTGTCGGGGCACTTTCACTCGGCCTTGCCCGTGTTCTGTGTCGAGAGAGACCGGGTTGACCATGCCCATGGACTCGGTATGAAGCACGCGATACCAGTAGAGATCCGGAGCCTCTCCCGAAGATCCGAAGTTGGTGAGGTGCTTGTAGACGGTGGCGTTAGACCTGCGAATGGTCTCCCATGATCCGATGATGGGTGCTGCTGTTACTCTGGCCACGACGATGGGGTCGAGCCGTGACAGGGCGAGCGGAGGGATCATATTCAGAATGTCTGGGAAGGATTCCGATGCCGTCGGGGATGCCGCTGAGGTGTACGTAGGTGCCGAGGAGGTGGTAGCCTTGTACCTGGCGCGCTGCCGCGCGAGTGCGGATGTGAGGAGGTCCATTGCTGGGCCGACGAAGTATCCGAGGATCATGCACGTAGCAGTTCGAGGTTTGTGCCCTGAGGCTTCGAAGAGGTCCCAGAGATGGGTCACGAATTCCAAGTAAATGGCGATGCGCTCGGCGCTTGCCACGCCCGCGTGGCTGAGCGCCAAGCCGTCCATGTAGCGCTCGATAATCCGCCGCAGCTGTAGGGGGCTCGTTCCAGTAAAGGGAATGCTCTGGAACGATATGTCCGAGAATCCGAGAAGCTCCGTCGCGTGCAAGGTAAATGCAGAGTAGATGACGCCTTGGTCGTCAACCGCTAGGGGGTCGTCGCTGGCAGATAGGCCTGCGTTGAAATCCAGGACCGCCTTCGTAGGACCGGGAAGGATGAACGCGTCGGTCCAAAACTGCTGCCTGGCGAGGTTCGAATAGTTGATGTCACCAACCATCGTAAGGAGTTGCTCATCGCGCATTGCCAACAGTTGGACCAGCTTGGCCGTGTTGGGACCCTCGATCTTGTCGATTGTGCGGGTGGTGCGAGACAGCAGGGCCTGGTTTAAGGCGCGCCAATCCTTCTCTCGGAACGATTCCGTCCACCTCCGGAAGTCAGGAAGAGCAGGGCGTGGATCCGCACCCTTAGTGGCCGTGCCCGCGTCGGTACTGCCCTCGACGTAAAAGGCGAAAGCGCGGTGGATGTCGGCTAATAGGCTCGTCTGAGCTGGGAGGAGTAGGAATTTCTCTGACCAGAGGTCATCGAGGATCTTACCGTCGTGGACAGATTCGACTTCGTGTCCCACGTAGCCTTTCCGCTTGGTGGCCTGCCCAGGAACGGAGGTGGAAGTCATGTCGGCGCTGAGGCCGGGAAGGTCGATAGAGCATGCTGCCACAATGGCGGCGCGCGCCTCGAATTTCTGGAGCTGCTGGAAGAGCACTGCGTTAGCGCGGCTGAAGCGGCGCGAAGCGTCCTTGATCGCATCCGCTCTCGAGGCGGGGCGCGGAGGAGCGCCAAGCACGCCAGCGGGGGTGAAGGTGAACATAACGGGAACGGCCTGTCCAGCGGGGTCTTTCACGTGCTCGCCCCCGGCCAGGGTCATGATGGTGTTGATCCTGGCCCGCGTGAAGAGGAAGGGATCGTCTTCGTCGATGTCTTTGCGCAGAGACGGGAACATGTTTGGACCTGAGAAGAAAGCCTCGAAGGCCAGGCGCGTGCCTTCCAGTTCGATGGGGTCGCCGCACAGCTGCGGCGGGAGGGAAAAGCGGCACCATTCGGGGGTGTCCTCGAGCGGGGCTGCGTGTGCAGCGAGGCCGGCGGCCACGTCCATCGCGCGACGCCGGGGGCGGGATATGCGAGGGAAGTTCGCCGCTGTCCTTGGGAGAGGACCGCCGCGCGAGACCTAGTCAAGGGCGGTTCTCGTGGTTGATGTTGTGGAATCGGTGGGCAGCCTGCTCGAGAGCGGGCTTCGACCGGCGGTTTTTTTGTGGTTTCGGTGGGCAGCCCGCTTCAGAGCGGGCTTCGACCAGCAAGATGGACACGCGCGCCGCGGGATAGGAAGAACCTCTCCTGACCGCGTATCCTTCTGCTTCGTGATCTAAAGATCTATATGGATTACACGTAGGCCACATCCGCTTACAGCGTATGGGCTATGTCATAATACAATAGTATATCTTGATATCCCGATATGGGACGGAACTTAGACGGGAAAGTCTTTATTCTTACACTTGCCGTAGCTAGTGAATTACTAGAAGATATAAATCGTGTTAGACGAATAGAGATCTAATAGGGGTCCTGGATCTAATCCGTGACACCTTATAGAAAACTATTAGGCCTCGATAACCTCTCATCAAGAGGGTCTCGAGACTGTCGTCCTCCCCAATCCCGCGATACCGCGTCCGAAAGACCGGTCCGCCTAAAAATAAAACAAAAATAATAAATAAAAAATAAATAAAATAAGTCCGCAGACTTAAGAGAGGTACTTGAAATAGTACATATTGGTGTGCCGTGGAGGGCTAACCCATGTGCCCGAGGGGTGGGATGGTGGGTTTTTTTTGTGGTTTCGGTGGGCAGCCCGCTTCAGAGCGGGCTTCGACCAGCAAGATGGACACGCGCGCCGCGGGATAGGAAGAACCTCTCCTGACCGCGTATCCTTCTGCTTCGTGATCTAAAGATCTATATGGATTACACGTAGGCCACATCCGCTTACAGCGTATGGGCTATGTCATAATACAATAGTATATCTTGATATCCCGATATGGGACGGAACTTAGACGGGAAAGTCTTTATTCTTACACTTGCCGTAGCTAGTGAATTACTAGAAGATATAAATCGTGTTAGACGAATAGAGATCTAATAGGGGTCCTGGATCTAATCCGTGACACCTTATAGAAAACTATTAGGCCTCGATAACCTCTCATCAAGAGGGTCTCGAGACTGTCGTCCTCCCTGTGTACCGAGAGGTACGCACGATTATCTCTAGTAATCTGTTTTGGAATGTGGTTGTTTGAGGGGGTTGAAGAGATGTTATGAATGGTTGTTCATTAGGTCGTGACGGTGAGGGCTTCCACCCTGGAGGGGGAAAACCCTGTGTCTCGTAGACAGAAGCCCTGCCGTCGACAATCTACTCATTGAGAATGCCAGTAACTCACTAGCTTAGGCGGATTGTTCCGAGCGATCGAGCAGGCCGGCGAAGAATGTTTCCCATCCCGTCCCTTTGACTACGAACTCGCGGTCAATGTAAGTCCAGGGCATAGAGGTGTCCCGCCAGAAAACGAAGCGAGTGATGTTGGCTATGTTCACGCCGTTTGCCATTGCCATAGAGACTGCTGCTCTGCGGATACTGTGGCTTGTGATGGTCTGACGCTTGTCACCGCGAGTGGCATCGGCGGGTTCCAGTAGGCTGGTGGCCTTAATTGATGCGAGAAACTTGTTGATCTTTTGGTTTCCTTGAACTTCTGGGTTGCCGGAATCGATCCAAGTTAAGAGCTTGAGCTCGTGGGCTGATTTGATGATGTCCAGAGCGCGGTTGCGCGGAGACAGAGAGTGAGGGAGGCGGTTCCCTGCGCCGTCTCCCTCCCACTTGAAGGTGTTTGGCCCTTGGTAGTGCAGGGGAAGCCGAAGGCCCTGATGTGTGGTAGAGTGGTCCCAGCCTTTAAGGAATCTGATGACGTAAGTCATGCCGGCCGAGTTGAAGACGATATCGTCCTGGATGCCGGGGCCTGAGAGGACTTCGCCTCCGGCCATGGTGCTCGCGCGGGCCATGAAGCAGAACTGGGCGAAGATGACGCCGATTCCGCCGAGGGTTTGCTCTGCTGCAGATATATCCTTGGAGATGGAGGTCATCTGTTTGTATGTGAGCGCCACTCGGGCCAGAGCCGCGAGTGACTTGAGTTTCTTGCTCGCCTGCCGTTTGGCGATGGCTCTAGTAGAAGGACTCACGCTGTTGTGGCTTGTTAGGTCGGCTTTGGCTGCTTCCCAGAGTGCTGTCGCGCTGACGAGCCGGTCGTGGAGGTGTCCGGAGAGATCCCGGCCAGCGTTTTCTGCCATATGTAGGAATTGCTCTAGCAGGTACACCGGAACTGCCAGTGCCTTGGACTCGTTCTGGAATTTGGTAGGATCGAGGGGCTTGCCCTGGGCTGTCGCGGAGGCTTTGAACTCGTTTCCACGCTGGATTTTAATGGCTGCGACTTCTGCCGCGTATTGTTTCTGAATGGCAGAGAATCCGCTGGCGTGCCAGGGCTTGCCGTTGTTGTGAGTGAGCTCGGGGTAGAGAGCGTGTCCGGAGCCGACCGCTGTCGCCAGCTGGCTGGTGTAACCGTTGAGGAGCTTGGAGTAGCTGGCCACGGACATGAGAGGTCTGTCGTGCTGCAAGAACTTCTCTGTAAGGTCTTGCCAGAAGGCCAGGTTGGGGCGGAAAATGTCGAGGGTGAACGCCCTGTTTGTGTTAGCTGCGACTGTGAGGATTGCGTTCAAAAGACGGCACTCGGCAGCGATGACCGTTTTGGTTTGGCTCGTCTTTTTCGCGGTGAGTTTCCGAATCGGTTGAATTAGTTTGACGTTGTCGAAAACCGAGTCGGTATGGGCTTGTGCGCCTTCCATGCAGAGGCGTAGGCCGGTGATGGCGTGTTCGACGTCGCTTAGGGACGGCTGTGGCAGGGGCGAGTCGTCGTGATGACCCAGGAGGTCGAACAGCCCCAGGGACGTCAGATTTACGTTCGATGGCCCGAGAGTCATGCTCGGGTAGGGTGAAGCGAGGAAACCTTCGCGCTGTGCTGCGTTGTAGTGAGCGTGGCAACAGGCGGCTGCGAAACCGCCGAGGCCGAGGTGGCACTGCTGTTTGCAGGATGACCACACGCATGTAGGTGCGGCCTGCGCGGAGCTGCTGAGGGGTCGCCCTCGAGAACCGCCTGCATTTTCCAGCTGGGGAAGGTCTGAGTAATCCGCTGCGTGAAATAGCCGTTTTGTCTGGGGCGGCTGAGAATTGAAGCTTACGAGGTCCGGCACGGTGGGAGAGGTGTCCGTTGCCATCTGTTCCGATGGAAAACGACCAAGGGAATTTGAGGCTGCTGACGTGGTAGCGTCCTGTTGGCGACGGTCGTCTGTGATGGCCTCCTGTGCGACGGTCCGTGTGATGATGTCTGAGAGGGCGAAATGGACGTCTTGGGCGATCTCCCAGCTCTGGGAAAACAACCCTGTGCTGATGGCTGGGTAAGCTGCGATGACCCGCTGCCGTGTCTGGGGAGGAATGAAGTCGTGACCGGCGGGTTTACCTGTGACCGGAAGAGAACAGCGATGGGGACGGCGCGTTTGTGAGAAGTGCGCTTGGGAAGAAGAGTCTGTGTGAATGTGGATTCATTCAAACGCGGTCTCTAATGGCTAGCGGGATGCGAGTCTGCTCCGTGAGGAGATCAGTAGGTGCGAAGCCCAGGCGGATCATTGCCTCTCGAGCCCATTCTTCACCGGAAAGGGTCGAAGCTGCGAGCCTGGAAGGGCTGTTCCGCTCAGTATCGTCGGCCCCCGGTGACATCGGGAAAGCTTCCGGATACGGGAGGCGGAACTTTGACAGAGCGTCTGCTAACCAGCCGCGTTCGCGGGCTTGCCAGATAGAGAAAACCCGAATGGACGGCTCGGAGGCGAGAAAGTCCGCTCGCTCTTGGAGGAGAGTCTGGAGAGACGGGTTGGATGATGCTCCGGAGCGTGCGAGGAAGACCCAAGCGGAATTGTCGAGGATTTCGACGATGTCTTGATACCCCAGGGCGGCTGCTCGCATGAGGTTGCGGTTTGCGTTGAGCCCTTCCTGGAAGGTGGAGTGTTGAGATTGTTCTTCTGGGGTGAAGACGTCAAAGCTCCAGGCCGGGGCGGGTAGAAGTCCGGGGGCATTCTCCTCGGCCCGAGGTGGTGGGCCGAATAGCCGAGCTGGCGAAGGCGGAGGGTTGGGTGGGCAGGACTCGGTCGGGTCGAGGTAGAGAGCGCCTCCGCCTCCTCCCACCGAACCGGAGGCGTCTTGCAGGATGTAGAGCAGAGGTCGTTCAGCATCTGCGCCGAGCCTGCCGCGGGCGGGGTTGAAGGGAATTCCTTTACGCAACAGGGCACCGAGTGCCATGTCTCGTAGGGCTTCCTGTGCGATGACGTCGAAGTACGCCCATACGAAAGTCGGCAGAATCGGGAGACCGTGACGGTCGCGGCGCGCTCGCCGGAAGTGCTTTTCGAAGCTGGGGGCGACTGCTTCGATGAGCTTGAGGGTCCTGAGGGGAAGGTTCAGGGAGCTTCGGAGGTGGGGCTCCGTGAGTATGATAAACATTGCGCGGCCGATAGCTGCGCGCATGAGGTCCGTGTAAACTGTGGGTCGCCCTTGCCGCATTGTGGCGTTGGCTAGGGCGCATAGCTCGTCCACTTCTTGGAGGAAGTCTGTGACTCGCTTCTCGGTGTCTCGGAGGGATTGTGACTGTAAGTCGACTTCCTTCCCCAAGGCCTTCATTGCCCCGAGGTGTAGATCCCACCATACTTCTTTTCGCTCCAGCCAGCGTTTGAGGTCCATGCGGCCCGTAAAGCCGCCCGGGGTGCCGCAGTCGAGTTTATGCGCTGCGACTGGGAGGCCTATGTCGGCAGCCACTGTGAGGAGGGCGGCGATGAGTTCCTCGAACGGACCCCTGGCTCGTGTGAGGTTTCCGTCTGTCTCGACGGAGAGGACAAATGAGCTCAGCAATGAGTCGTCGAAGAATCCGTGCACGACTGCCAGACGTTGTTGACGTCTCCACCATATGCGGTTTGCCGGTTCTGACTGTCCGGTTACGGAGCATCTGTCTGGATAGGACTGACGAATCGCAGCGAGGCGGTGTGCCATCGCCGCTTCGATGTCTAGGAATGGCTGGAGCCCCGGACCTACCGTCCTTGCCCGAAGTAGAGCTATTCGACGCTCGAACTCGTGGACGATGATCGTGAGGAAAATGTCTTGGCATCTGTTCGACTGAGCCGGAGCTGCTGCGTCGCCGAAGCAGGTGAAGAGGTCCAGCTGAGGGCCTTCTGGGTCTAGCCAGAGGAGCTGGCACCAATATTCCGACGGGGGAGCTGCCAGCTGACGGTAGTATGCGGTCCAGTCGGCTGTGGCCGCCCAGATCTGAGCGGAGGTCGGGCACAGGGCTTGGAAGATGCCCACGTCTCTGGCGAAGGACGCCGCGGAAGTGAGCCGCATGTCTGCGATGATCTGTTTGTCTGACCATGGGATGCCAGCGTTGATGCTGTCCTTTCCGCCGCCGTCTTTGTCCCCTTGTGGAGAGGAAAGGTCACAGCACAATCGTGGGGGTTTTCCTTCCCGTTCTATGGCGTTGAACGGGTTCAGCCTGACCGGGAATAAGGGAATTCCGGTCGTGAATGTGTCCGATAGGATGCCTTCCTTAGCTTCGCGTCGAACCAGGTCGGCGGCGAACTGAGCGTGGCGGGCGACTGCTGGGTAATTCACTTGCAGAACTGTGTGCCTCGGGGCTTCCGACTGGCTCATGAGACCTATGTCTAAGAGTTGTTGGATGCCGTATTCATCCGCCACGCCTGCCGCTTCCAGCCTTCTTCGGAGAGTGACTGGGTTAAGTCGCGGCCGGATGGGCTGGGCTACGTCGATACACGGGATGGGAACGTCTGTAGTGGGACGACCGTTGGCTTCCTCCAGCCGAAACTGTCTCAAGTCCCAGATGAAGGCGCCGCCGCCGCGGTGGCAGTGATCTGGTATGATGAAGGTCCGCGTGCGGGCCCGAATGGCATCTGCCTCTTCTGGGCTGCGGGCTGCCATGTAGTTGCGTTTGTCCGACGCCGCGGATATGAACCACTCTTGGGTTTGGTTGTACAGTTCGACAGATGTCCATCTGACGCAGCGGTTTTCGTCGGATCGGGTGAGCTTGAGGGGATTCCCGTCTGCATCGAGTCTGGTGTAACTGTGTTTCCGGCGCTCGGGGGAGCTCGAGGCGTTAGTTATGAAAGACCTGACCCAGTCCCCGCCTTCCTCGAACCCGATTTCGCATGTGTCGTTGAAGACAGTGTGAGGTTGGCCCGGACTAGGGCGGTCGGCGGGTTCTGAGGTTCGAGAGGGCGCCCTGGCCGAGCTGGGGAGTGCGACGTTGTAGTCGGACACCGGGATGGCGAGAAGGGATGCCGCGCTGGCTTGCCATCCTGCTTGGGTGGTGCAAGACGCAGCGGCGGGCGTGACCACGGGGGGAACGGCCGGGATGTCGCCCAGCATTTCCATGGGGAGGCAATGAAATAAGGGCCATCTCTCGGGACTTGGACCTCCTCTGGTAGCTGAGATGAAGTCGCCGTTGAAGCGGTCGCTTCCTAGGAGGAATTCCGAGGTGGTGACCTCCGCGTCTAGAGAGCAGTGTGCGTCCGTGGGTGGAGTCAATCCACAGAGGTGATCACAGCCGTGAGTACAATGAACATCGTGGTATTGACGAAGGTACTTGCACGGATGGAGTGGGGGTCCCGCTCGCGCGGGGATGTGAGGTGCCTCTCTCTCTGGCGATTTCTCGCTGGCTGACACTCGGGTGATCTGCTGAGGAGGGGCTGTGTCGAAGTGGACTCGCCGTTTCTTCGTGACCTGCTCGGGCTTGCTTTGTGCGGGATGTGCCGGCTTTGTTGAGATGTACGAAGGGTCCGCCGATCGAGACTCGCTCGCTCGTTTCCTGGGCCGGATCGTGGTGCGGGTGTGCAGAGATCCTGTTCGGGAGTCGAGGGCGGAGGTGGTTCCGAGCCTGCGTTCGCGGTAATGTGGGTGGTGGTGAGGCGGGGGGGGGGGGGGGGGGGGG
>Ga0308015_10001442_pt1 | contig 9991 bp, 3 predicted proteins | sample Neamet231_FD_203128 | JGI IMG/M metagenome (GOLD analysis project Ga0308015, IMG submission 203128) | Marine microbial communities from water near the shore, Antarctic Ocean - #231 | ecosystem: Environmental > Aquatic > Marine > Unclassified | place: Southern Ocean | collected 2014-07-28
AGCAGCACCCGGAATAGCCTGTACAGGATTGAATTAGGATCAAAGGGGTGCAGAATCGATGCAGCGTCACGTCTTGACGTAGAGCCACTCCTTCGTGTCGCCCTTCTCCAGATCGCGCTGCCACGGCCAGCACGAGCGGGCGGAGTCGGAGAAGTAGCGCTCGTACTCCGGCAGCCAGTAGCGCGGCGGCGCGCAGCCCGGCTGCTCGGAGCTCAGCAGCAGCCCAGCCTGCTTGCTGTGGCTCTCGTCGTCGTACCTGATTGAACTGAAGGGTAAACAGACAGCAGGGAATTACTTGAGGAATTCACAGCAGCCTTAAGTACGTGGCGCGGAAGCCTGCAGGGCTCTTGGCGATGATTGCGCTGCCGGCGCTGAAGGGGTCAAACCCGGCCTGCTCGAAGAGCTCGCAGCAGAATAACCCCCCGGAGACGCTGACCAGGATGATCACGACGTTCTGCTCCGTGCGCAGCGTCGCGGCGCGGCCGAGGTTGAAGGCCATGCCGGCGCAGTGCCCGCGCGCCACTTTGTACGAGCAGTCCCACAGCTTGCCCACCGTCCCCGTCAGCTGCAGCGGCGCGGAGAAACGCGTGTCCAGCACGCCCCCGAGGCTCAGCGTGATCTCCTCGCCCGCGCCGCCGCACGCCTCGCACGCCGCCACGCCCTGTGGGGAGATCATCGGGATCAGCGCCGGGCCGCTCGCCCAGCTCCGCGAAATCAGCTCCCGCAGCAGCCCCGTGGCGTCCCCCGGAGCGCCGGACGTTGTAGCGTCCGAGCCGTCGCCGATAACGCAGCTGCCCGAAGGAGCAGGGGTGCCGTGACAGTAGGCGTGGGCCTGCTCCACCGCGGCGGCCGCGGGCAGTAGTCCGCCGCCGCAGCTGGCGTCGGTCGGCATGTACTCCTCGCGCGCCTCCCAGAACTCCTCAGCGAGCGCCGCCGCCGCCGCCGCCGCCTCGGCCGCGTGGTCCGCGGCGGCGGTGATGATAACGGACGAGCCCATCTCTGAAACGGCGAGCCAGGGCTGCGTGGTGCTCACGCCGGCGCTCAGCACCCACGGCAGCTGCTCCAGCTTCAGCAGCTTGTGGTACGCCGCCACGCGCTGCGCCGACGCCGCGCCATCCAGCTGCTGCTGAGCAGTGGCCTGCGTGTTTGCGCGCTCCGCTGGCATGATGCTCGGGAACTTGCAGAACGCGGTCGCCACCTTCTCGCCGCCTAGCAGCCGCTTCAGCGCCCGCGCGCCGCGCTGCCCGGTCTCGTACATGTCGATGTGCGGCGCCGTGAGGTAGAGCACCAGCGCCGTCGCCGCGTCCACCATAGTCCGCGTCACGTGGCAGTGCAGGTCCAGCGTGCACACGATCGGCACGTCGGCCCCCACGATCTCGCGCATGTCGGCCAGCAGCGCACCCTCCGGGTCGTCCTGCCCGTGCGCCACCATCGCACCGTGCAGCGTCACCAGCACGCCGTCCAGCGGCGCCACGGCCTGCGCCGCGCGCAGCGGCGCCAGAATCTCCTCGCGCATCGCCGCGTACGCCGCCGCCTCCATCCGGCCGGACGAGAACGCCGTCATCCCACAGAGCGGGATGATCTCGGCCTCCGTGTCGCCCCACGCGGACAACTCGTCCACCCCGCCGCGCGAGCACGGGTGCCAATTCAGCTCGTCCACGAACCCGCCCAGCTCGCCCGCGCGCGCGCCCTGCAGCGCCTCGAAGTCCTCCGACGTCTTCAGGATTGGCGCGTACGTCTCAAAGTTCCGGCGCGTGGTCGCCACCGGGTTCAGGTCATTCGTCTCCTGCCACCAGCGGCCGCAGGCGATGCGCAGCGCCATCGTGTCGGACGCGGACCGCCTAAGTCGAACTCACCTCTTCAGTGGTCCTTCTTTCTGTCGGCTCTGCCTCGCGCGGTCAGATTGTAGCTATGACCCTCGCGTACAACCAGAAGCGTCTTCGTGTGATCCGGTCAAATAAGGGAGAGCCAGTCGATCATCGACGCGAAATCGAACAAGGAGCCGTCGAGACAAACGACTCGGCGAACACACAAGCGGCGGAGCGCGTCGCTGCTAGCTGCGGTCACGAGGCTGCTGCTGGCTCCGGGCACGCAGTTGGCTCCGGGCACGTGGCTCCGGGCACGTGGCTGCAGCTGGCACTCGGGGCACGCAGTTGACGAGTTCTAAACAGCACCTGTCCACCTCTTCCGCCGCCGCCATGCTGGCGCGGGCGCGCGCGGCGGCAGAAGCGGCGGGCAACCCGGAGAACATGCGCGCGCTGCGCGAGCGCGCCACGTCGGCGGCGTCGGCGGCGTCGGATGCGGCGGCGAGCGCGGCGGCGGCGGCGCGCCAGCAGCTGGACGAGTCGATGACGGCGCTGGACGAGGAGCACGACCGCACGCGCGCGGCCGCGGCGGACTCGTCCATGACGTCGACGGTGGCGCCGGAGCTGACGTACGAGCGGCTGCACGAGATCGCGACCAAGCAGAAAGAGAAGCTTCGCGAGCGCAAGGCGCAGGTGGCGGAGCAGAAGCGGCTGCTGGGTGCGGCGCAGGCGCAGATCGCGGAGCTGCGGGCCGAGAACCAGCGGATGAGCGCGTCGGTCGACGCGGCGGCGATGCGCGGGCAGGGCACGCCGGTGCAGGCCACGCCACCGCACGTGCGCGAGGCCATGTTGGACGTGCCGCTGGACAGCCCGCCGTTCTTCCAGGCCGACCTGCAGGCGGAGAACGAGAAGCTGCGCGCGACGGTCGACAAGGTCAAGGCCGCCGCGATGAAGGCCGTGCAGGACAAGACGGCCAAGCTGAAGCAGGGCGCGGCCGAGCTGCGGGCGGAGAATGCGGAGCTGAGGGCGGCGGGCGGCGCGGCGAGCAGCGGCAGCGCCGCGCTCGAGGCTAAGCTCGCCAAGCAGGAGGCCTCGCTCGAGAAGGTCAAGCTCAAGGCGCGCGAGAAGCTCACCGAGCTCAGCGCAGCGAAAAAGTCGCTGGAGGCGGAGCTGGCGGCGGCGCGGGCGGACGGCGCGGCGCTGCAGGCGACGATGAAGCAGGAGACCGGCGACGCGGCGGGCGTCGCCAAGCACCTGGACGCCGCGGCGCGCGAGCGGAACGAGGCGGTGCGGGCACTGGAGCAGGCGACGGTGAGCCACAAAGCGGAGCGCGAGGGCGGGCTGGAGAAAGTGGCGAGCCTGGAGGCGCAGCTGCAGGAGCTCAGAGGGCTCAAGTCGGCGGCGCTGTCGGCGTGCGCGGACGCCGCGGCGTCGCGGGGCGAGGCGGACGAGCGCTCGGAGCAGGCGGCGGCGCAGTCGCAGGAGCTGCGGGTGCAGCTGCGCTCCATGCAGTCGGAGCTGGATGAGAAGGCGGCAGAGGTCAAGTCGCTGCGCGCGCAGGTGGCCGAGGGCTCGTCGGCGGCGGACGACGGCGTGCAGCGGGTCTCGGAGCTCGAGGGGCGCGTCAGCGGCTTGACTTCGGAGCTGGGCGCGGCGCAGGCCGCGGCGTCCGAGGCGCAAGCGTCCGCCGACGACGCGCGCCAGGCGCAGGAGGCGGAGCTGGCGAGCTCGGTGGCGGACCTGGAGCAGCTGTCGGCCGAGAACGAGTCGCTGCAGGCGCGGCTGGACGCCCAGGCGGCGGACAGCAGCGACGCGGAGCGGCGGCAGGCGCAGGCGCGGATAGCGGAGCTCGAGGCGCAGCTGCTGAGCTCCGCCGAGGCCGCGTCCGTGGAGCTGGCGCGCAAGGAAAGCACGCTTGACAAGGTCAAGGCGAAGGCCAAGGAGAAGCTGGTCGAGGCGAAGGACCAGCGGAAAGAGCTGGAGCAGCAGCTGGCTGCGGCGGTTGCTGAGCTGTCCTCGGTGCGGTCCGCGGCGGGGAAGCAGAGCGACGCGTCGGCGGCTGCGCAGGCGGAGCGGGCGGAGCAGGCCGGGCAGATCGAGCGACTGACGCAGCGGCAGTCGCAGATGGAGGCAGAGAAGCAGCAGCTGGTGAAGACCATCTCTGCGCAGGCCGGCGCAGGCGCCGCGGCGACGGAGCAGGAGGCGGCGGCGGCCAGCGGGCAGCTGGAGGAGCTGCTGCGCGCTGTGCCGGCAGACCTGGCGGACAAGCTCGCGGAGCTGGAGGCGGTGTCGGCCGGCGGCTCTGCGGAGGCCGAGCGCTGGAAGGCGCAAGCAGCGGAGGCGGACGAGGCGCTGAAGCTGGCCCGGGGCGACGCGGCGACGAGCGAGGCGGCGCTGCAGGCGGAGACGAGCCAAGCGCTGGAGCAGATGGCCAAGATGGCGCGGGAGATGGACGAAGCGGGGGTGCAGCACGCATCCGCGATGCAGGACATCGAGGCGCTGCAGGCTGAGAACGGGGCTCAGAAGACGGCGATGAAGGCGCTTGAGCAGCAGCAGTCACAGGCCACGTCGCAGCTCTCCGACGCCCAGGCGCTGAGTTCGGACCTGTCCGAGCGGGGAGCGCGCGTCGAGGAGCTGGAGTCGGAGGTGGCGCGGCTGCTGAAGCGAGAGGAGCGGATCAAGGAGAAGGCGCAGGAGGCTGTGAAGCGGATTCAGGCGCAGAAGGTGGCCGTTCAGGGGGAGCTGGACGCCAGCAAAGCGTCCGACGACGAGGCGCGGCAAGAGGTTGCAACCCAGTGCAAGTACATTGCGGTGGCGGCGCAGCGGCAGCAGGAGCTGGAGGCGCGTGTTGCGTCGCTTTCTGAAGAGTCTGCGGGCCTGCACGATCGCTCGGCGTCGCAGGCGAAGCAGCTCGATGCTGCTCTGGCGGCGGCGACGGCGAAGGGCGACGCCGGCGCACAGCAAGTTGCGTCGCTGCAGGAGCAGGTGCTCGAGCTCGAGGCGTCCGCCGGAAACCGCGAGTCTGCGACTGAGGCGGAGAGCAGCCAAGTCGCAGAGCTGCAGGACGAGCTCGCCAAAAAGGACGGGACCCTTGAGAAGGTCAAGACCACGGCCAAGGCGGCGCTGATCAAGGCCAAGGAGCAGAAGCAGGAGCTGGTCACACAGCTCGCGGCGGTGCAGGCGGAGCTGTCGTCGCAGCAATCGCAGCACGCTGCGGCGGAGGCCGAGAAGCTGCAGCTGGTCCACACGATCGCCGCCGCCACAGCGGCGCAGGAGGGCGCGCGCCAGGACTCCGAGGCCGTGGCGGCGCTCGAGGAGCGCCTCCTCGTCTCAAGGAGCGAGGTGAATGATGCCGACGAGCGCGCGGAGCAGACCGCGGCGCAGTCGAAGGAGCTGCGGGTGCAGCTGCGCTCCATGCAGTCCGAGCTGGACGAGAAGGCGGCCGAGATCAAGTCGCTGCGCGCGCAGGTGGCCGAGGGCTCGTCGGCGGCGGACGACGGCGTGCAGCGGGTGTCGGAGCTGCAGGAGCTGGCCAACCGTCTGCGCAGCGACCTTGCTGCGGCCGAGTCTGCGCTCGAGAACACGAACAAGGTGGCGGAGACGGCGCAGGAGAAGCTTGCGGCGGAGGAGGCGGAGTTCGCGGCGCTGCGCGCGCAGCTGGCCACGGAGCAGGAGACGCTGGCGAAGGTCAAGACGAAGGCGAAGGCCGGGTTCGCCAAGCTCCAGGACCAGAAGCAGCAGGCCGAGGCCTCGCTGCAGGAGGCCGCTGCCAAGCTGGAGGCGCAGGCGGCCGCGTCCTTCGCGCGCAGCGCTGAGGGCGAGGGCGAGACGAAGGCCGCGCGCGACGAGCTGGAGCGCTACAAGGTCCGCGCGGCGGAAGCGCTGAAGCGCTCGCAGGAGACGTCGCTTCAGGAGGTGCAGGCCGCGCGCAAGGAGCTGGCGTCGCTCGTCGGCGCGCAGGACCGACTGAGCATGGTCGAGAGGCAGCTGGCCAACGCGCGCGACGCGCTGGCGGGCAAGGAGACCGAGGCCAGCAACCTCAGCAAGCAGGTGGGCGAACAGACGGCGCGGCTCGAGTCGCTGCAGGCTGATTCTGTCGCGACCGAGGCAAGCGGGTTGGCGGTGGCGGCCGATCTGGCCGCGTCGCAAGCGGCGCTGGAGGCGGCGACCGCGAAGGCCGAGGCCGTGGCGACGGAGCTGGAGGGGCAGACGCTCGCGGCGGAGGAGACCGCGAACGCCCTGGAGTCGAAGGAGTCCGAGCTGAAGGCGATCCACCGCAAGTTCAAGTCGCTGCAGTCCGAGATCAAGAAGCGCGAGAAGGCCAACGTCGAGCGGCTCATCGCCGCGGACAAGGTCCTGGCCGCGGATAAAGCCGCCGCTGCCCCTGCCGCGGCGTCGCTGCCGTCGCCGCCAAAGGCGGCGGCTGCTCCTCAAGCGGCAGCTTTGCCAGCGGCGGGCGGCGCGGGCGACGCGCAGCTGGTGCGCGAGCTGGCCGAGGCGCAGCAGAACCTCCTCGAGTCGAAGGAGCAGGCGGCAGTGCTGCGCTCCACGATCGAGCAGCTGATGGACAAGATGGACGAGCTGGAGCGGCAGAAGCAGCGCATCACGCTGGGCTCGCAGTCGTGCGAGCCGAGCATCAACATCGACTACCTGCGCACGGTGCTGATCAAGTACCTGCGGAAGGAGGTGTCCACCAACGACCTGCTGCCGATCCTCTCGCAGATGCTGCAGATCACCGAGGAGGAGGCCAAGTCGATACGCAGCGTGCGCACCGCCAACAGCGGCCTGACCGGCATCATCGGCGCCGCCGGCGCCGCCACCGGCAACGCCACCGTGAGCTCCTGGACCGCGTGGGCGACGGGCGGGGGCGGGGCGGCCGAGCGATAGTCTACCCTGTCTATATATAAGATGCATGTGATTACACTCAGCTCCGCCGTTCTAACACGCGGAGCTTGGCGCTGCGGCTGCGCGGATTCGCCTCCCGCTCCGCCTCGTCCGCCACGACCGGCCTTTTTGTGGCAACCAGCAGCTCGCCGCCGGAGCCCGCCGCCAGCTCGGCGAACGTGTGCTTGACGATGCGGTCCTCGCCGCTGTGGAACGAGATCACCGCCAGCGCGCCGCCGCGCTCCAGTAGCGCCGCCAGCGGCGGCAGCGCGCCGCGCAGAACCTCGAGCTCGGCGTTCACCGCGATGCGCAGCGACTGGAAGACCTTGGCCAGCTCGCGCCGCCGCCCCTTCGGCTCGCGCGGCAGGTGGCGCTCCAGCGCCGCCACCAGCTGCGTCGTCGTGCGGAGCGGCGCCGCGCCGCGCGCCGCGACCAGGCTGCGCGCCAAGCGCCGCGGCTTCCGCACGTCGCCGTACAGGCCCAGCACGCGCACCAGCGCTGCCTCGCTGTACGTCTGCACCACGTCCGCCGCCGTCATCCCGAGCGAGTCGTCCATCCGCATGTCCAGCGCGCCGTACCGCGAGTGCGAGAACCCGCGCGCGCCGTCGTCCAGCTGCAGCGACGAGACGCCCAGGTCCAGCAGCGCGCCGCTCAGCCGCGCGGGGCTGCCCAGCAAGGCGTCGCGCTGCAGCGTTGGTGTTACGTCGCCGTAGCAGCCGCGCCGCGTGTTGAGCGTGGTGGTGTCGTTGACGGTCGTGGCGGCGATCGCAATCGCGAGGGCGCGCTCGTCCTTGTCGACGCCGATGTATGTTTGTAGTTCTGGGTGCTGCCCGAGCAACGCAGCGGCGTGGCCGCCCAGGCCCAGCGTGCCGTCGAAGAATGTGGTTACGGTGCGTTTTCTGAACGTTTTCAGCACCGGCACCATGAGCACCGGGATGTGCGACATCGGGGGTGCCGACTCCAGGATTCAGTCGATGCGCCACGTGCTCGAAACAGGCAGAACTCAGCGCTTGGCGTGCGACATCCGGCGAGCTGTGGGACGCGTTCCGCGCGAAACTTGGCGAGCGAGCTTCGTCCCTTTTATGACAAGAGGAACAAACGCGTTTGCACTCCGTACCGACGGCACAGCGTTCGCGCGTCACAAAGAAGGGGAACTCCAGTCTGGCCAACGAGCATTTTTTCCACAGCGCCAGTCGGCATGCGGGGCGCTCTTCTCCTCACGGCGCTGGTTGCCTGCAGCCAGTTTCGCGACGCGTCGGCCTCGGACCTGATCGCAAAGTTCCTCGGCGCGCCGGCCGACGGCAGCACGGGCACCGTTACGTTCGCCGATGCGAGCACGAACGTCTCCGCGCGCACGAACGTCTCGATCGTCATGGAGGAGGTGCCCTCGGGCGAGTACAAGTACCACGTGCACGCGACGGGCGTGACGCTGAACGACTGCACGGCGGCGAGCACGGGTGGGCACTTCAACCCGCTGGGTGCCACGGGCGCCTGCGACCCGGCCAAGCCGGCGGGCTGCGAGCTGGGCGACCTGAGCGGCAAGCACGGCACCATGCAGACGGCGAACATGATGTACGGCCGCGGCGACCTGGCCGCGGCGTACTCGGACGTGCACCTGCCGCTGAGTGGCGCCAACACGATCGAGGGGCGGTCGGTCGTCTTCCACCGAAAAACGACCGACGCCAAGGGCGTGGTGAGCTGGCCGCGCGTCTCCTGTGCGACGATCCTGCGCGCGCCGACGGCGCTGGCGCCGACGAACGTGGCGGCGGCGACGTTCAAGGGCGCCACGGGCGTCTGGGGCACGCTGCAGCTGCGGCAGACCGCCGACGTGCGCACCAACGTCAAGTTCGCGCTCGCGGGGCTGCCGGACGGCGCCTACTCGTACCATGTGCACGTCGGCGCGGTGCCCGCCGACGGCGCGTGCGCCGGCACCGGCGGGCACTTCAACCCGCTGAAGGCCACGACGGGCTGCTCGCGCACCACGCCGCTGCTCTGCGAGACCGGCGACCTGGGCGGCAAGCACGGCAAGCTGGTCTCCAAGGCCGGCATCGCCGAGACGTTCTACACGGACGACAAGCTGCCGCTCGACAAGGGAAACCCGCTGTCCGTGCTCGGCCGCTCCATCGTGGTGCACAAGCCGACTGGGGAGCGGCTGCTCTGCGCGACGATCGAGCGCACGCCGGTGGCGCTCGCTGCGCCGCGCGTCGCCACGGCCACGTTCAAGGGCGCGGCGATGGCGGGCACGATCAAGCTCGAGCAGACCGCGGACATCACGACCAAGATGACCGTGAGCCTGACGGGCCTGACCGCGGGCGTCTACAAGTACCACGTGCACCAGAACCCGCTCAACGCGGCGGGTTCGTGCGCGGCCGACTCGGCGGGCGGCCACTGGAACCCGACGTCGATGCCGCCGGCGGGCAAGGCGTGCGCCACGGCGTCGCCCGAGTTCTGCGAGGTCGGCGACCTGAGCGGCAAGTTTGGCACCGTCACGATCGCCGACGCGAAAAACGTGGTGTCCGTTACGGTCGTCGACGCGACGCTGCCGCTCGCGGGCCGAGACTCGGTGGCCGGGCGCTCCATCGTGTTCCACAAGCAGTCGGCCGACGGCAAGAGCTGGCCTCGCGTGGCGTGCGCCAACATCGTTAAGGCGCCGACGGCGCTGGCGCAGAAGAGCTACGCCGTCGCCAACTTCGACAAGGGCGGCGTCAGCGGCAGCGTGACCTTCACGCAGACGCACGACACGCAGACCGCGGTGGCGGTGAAGCTGAGCGGCGTCCCGGACCTGGGGCCGGGCTGCACGAAAGCGCCGTGCCCGCGCGGCTACCACATCCACACGCTGGCGGTCTCGCGCTCTTACCGCAACGGCGCGGGCGAGATGGTAAACGTGCCGGACAGGAAGTGCAGCGAGGTCGGCGGGCACTTCGACCCGCGGAAGGCCGACATCGCCAAGTGCACCACGGTCGCCACGATCTTCTGCGCGGTCGGCGACCTGGCCGGCGCACACGGCAACCTCAAAGTGGCGAGCAAGATGTTGTCGACGTCGTACACCGACAACAAGCTGATGCTCAGCGGTAGCGAGCCTATCATCGGGCGCTCGGTTGTGGTGCACGAGCCCGACGGCACGCCCAAGTGGTGCGCGGACGTGATCGTGGGCGTCGCGCCGGCGGCGCCCAAGGTCAAGGAAACGGTCGCCAGCGTCGACTTCGACCAGAGCGGCGTCACGGGCAAAATCTCGTTCGTGCAGCGGGCAGGCTCGGATGGAGAGTACGCCGGCTCGGCGCCAAGTGCGCGCGCATCAGGAT
>Ga0308015_10001444_pt1 | contig 9984 bp, 18 predicted proteins | sample Neamet231_FD_203128 | JGI IMG/M metagenome (GOLD analysis project Ga0308015, IMG submission 203128) | Marine microbial communities from water near the shore, Antarctic Ocean - #231 | ecosystem: Environmental > Aquatic > Marine > Unclassified | place: Southern Ocean | collected 2014-07-28
TGCTGCTGCTGCTGCTGCTGCTGCTGCTGCTGCTGCTGCTGCTGCTGCTGCTGCTGCTGCTGCTGCTGCTGCTAGTGCTGACGTATCTCATGCATATCGGCTTCAGGATCCGCTCGGCGAGCCTCTGAATGTGATCTTCAAGAGCGGCGACGACCTGCGGCAGGTGAGGGAACACTCATCCTATGGAGCGCTGTGGACCCCACGTTGCCATGTCCCCAGCCATGTTACGGTCCTCTAACTTCAAGAGCGGCGACGATCTACGGCAGGATATCCTGACGCTGCAGATGCTCGGGGCGATGGACACTCTGTGGCGGCAGGCGGGGCTCTCGCTCAACATGAAGGTGAGTGCCCGATCGCCGCCCCTTCCTGTTGTGTGTGCCTATGGAAGGCTGTCTAGTGCCACGTGTCACGCCCTCAGTACTCCTCATGCTGACCTCCTCACTCCTCTCGCTCAATATGAAGATCTACGGTACATAAGGATCCGTGGCAGATTCCCTGCCTGTGCATTCCCGATGGAAATCTCTGCTGTTGATCCTGCAGTAAATCCACTTTTTAGGCTGCATCTCGACTGGGGACATGGTCGGGATGCTCGAAGTCGTGATGAACGCCGAGACTATGGCCAAGATCACCAAGGTGCGCTGGTGCTGGTGCTGGTGCTTGTGTTTGTGCTTGTGGCTGTGCTGGAGCTGGTGGTGCTGGTGGTGCTTGTAGTACTGGTGCTGCTGCTCGTGCTGCTGCTCCTGCTTGTGCTCCTGCTCGTGATGACGCTCTCTCTCTCACCAAGGATGTTGGAGGCGGCGGCAAGGCAGCGCTCAAGGCGGGCGATCATTTCCTCCGGTGGCTGCAGCAGCAGAACCCAGAGCCGCGGGCGCTGGCGGCGGCAGTGGGCAACTTCGCTCGCAGCTGCGCCGCCTACTGCGTAGCCACGTGCGTGCATCGGCTAAATTATACGCTGCTCTCTGCTTGCCACGTGTCACGCCCACAGCGCGCCCTCAGTACAGGCTGACACGTGTCACCGTCTTGACCTCCTCAGGTACGTGCTGGGGATTGGCGATCGGCACAACGACAACATCATGATCACAAAGAGAGGCGAGGTTTTCCACATAGACTTTGGGCACTTCCTCGGCAATTTCAAGACCAAGGTGAGGGAACACTCATCTGCTGTGGAGCGCTGTGAACCCCACGTTGCCATCTCCCCTGACATGTTACAGTCCTCTAACTCCGTTGGTCTTGAAGTTCGGGTTTCGGCGCGAGACCACGCCGTTTGTATTCACGCCGGCCTACGCTGCCGTGCTGGGCGGCGAGGGCAGCGCCAAGTTCGAGGAGTTTGTTGAGCTGTGCTGCAAGTGCTACAACGTGATTCGCCGCTCCGGCGACCTGCTTCTTGACCTGTTTCAGATGATGCTGAGTACCGGCATCCCGGTACATATATACACACATATATATAGGATCCTAATTCATAGATATGGATTCCTGAAGTCATCCCTGCCGTTCACGAAGCTATTCTCCATTCCTTACCGTTAGGAGCTGCGCTCTGTCGACGACATTCACTTCCTGGTAGACACGCTCTCGCTTAACCTCACCGAGGAGGAAGCAGCGGAGAAATTTCGAGGGCTCATCCAAGCGTCGCTGCGGGACAAGCGGGCGCGGTTCATGGAGGCGGCGCACATATGGAAGCACGCCTGAGCGCTACAACGAGAAACAGACTGTATCAAGAGTCGATTCCTCCCCAGCAGTAGTCCTGTTGCACGCTTAAAAGCTTTGATCAATCTGGATTCCCGACTTGATCGTTCGCAGTCTTCCTCTCTTGATCCGCCCATACGCTCTGTCTACGAGTACATCAGCAAACGTACCGAAAAATGCTGAGCGGCGTTTGCGGAAGGAAAAAGGGAGCCCGCGGGCAAAGAAAAACGGAGCTGCGGCGGCGGGGCAAGGTTCCGTTCTTCATATTTCTTCTAGGGCCTGAGACGACATCCGCGCTCTCTCTACAAGCGCCATGCGAGTCTTCGCCATCGCCACCACGCTGCTGTGCGCCGTCGGCATCTCCTCCGCCGCCGCCGTGATCGCCACCGACCTGAGCTGCAGGCCCAGTGCAGACCTCGCACCGATGGCGATGCAGCTGCCGCCGGTCGGCTCGATCGCGCCCTCTGGCTGGCTGCTCGAGCAGCTGCTGCTGCAGTCCAACTCGCTCTCCGGCTACATGAGCGACTCCACCTTCCCCGGCGCCATCGACGTGAGCGTGGCGCGGCTGCTGCTGCTGCAGCGACGCCGCGACGCGGCCCCTGAAACTTTGCGCTGACCTGACTGATGCTGCTACAGGTGAACACCAGCCTCTGGGCTAACGCAAGCGCGGGGCAGGAGGGCGGCGGCACGGACCAGTGGCTGCCGTACTGGACCAACGGGCAGGTGCCGCTGCTGGGGCAGCTCATCGCCGCAAAGGTGCGCCACTGTTGTTCTGCGCGTGTCAGCTGCGCACGCTGCAGCTCTGCAGAGTCGCTGCTGCTGCTGACGTGGTGGTATTTCTGTGCTGCAGGCGGAGGGGCGGATCGAGAGCGGGCTGAAGGGCATCGTGGAGAACCTCATGGCCTACGTGCTCGCCCACACCAACAAGACTAGCGGTGCGAGACTGCTCTTTCCTTCTCAAGCTTCATGTTTTGCGGGGTTTTCTGCGCATTCAGATGTGCCTCCCTTCACTGCGCTGCTTTGCTGAGCGTTCTCCCCCTACCTCCTTGCCCGCGCAGGCTGGATCGGTCCTATGCTGAACGAGCCGGGGGACAACAACGGGCACGGGCTGTGGGATCCGCTCAATATGCTGCGCTCCCTGATGAACTACGCGCAGGTATGGGTTGTTGTTGTTGTTGTTGTTGGTGGTGGTGGTGGTGGTGGTTGTGGTTGTGTTTGCGGTTGTGGTGGTGCTGGTGGTGGTGCTGCTGGTGGTGCTGCTGGTGCTAGAGCTGCTGCTGCTGACCCCCACCCCGTGCACCGCGCACAGTTCCATCCGGAGCTCGAGAAGCAGATCGCCGCCGCGTCGGTGGCGCACCTCACCGCGGAGGTACATATACACATAAGGATCCATCCCTGTGTGTGGATTCCTTAAGGATTTCTCTGCTGTTGATCATAAAGTGTGTGTCACCGCGGAGAGCGTGCTGCTGCACACGGACCCGGTCATCAAGTGGGCCCAGGTACAAGAAATGCTGCATCGCTTATAAGGATCCCTGCTGTGGATTCCAAAGTAAAGCCCTGCTGTTGATCGTCAAGTGGGCGCAGACGCGCTGGCCGACCTTCGTTGAGATTTGCCAGTACCCAATCCACAACTACGAATTCCTGATGTGGATTCCTTACGTAACTCCCTGCTGTTGATCCCGTAAGTGATTCAGGTACGCGATCGATAACTACGTCACGAAGTATGCAACGGACAAGACAGTGCTCCCGCTCGGCGCGCCGGCCACGAAGTGTAAGAACATATACATATGAGGATCCATGCTGTGGATCCATGCTATGGATTCCTTCTGTGGATTCCTTATGTGGATTCCTTGCTGTGGAGTTCCCACGTAATCCCTGCTGGAGTCATTTCGTAATCCCTGCTGTTGACTCCTAGTGTAAAACAGGCCTGCTGATGAACGCCTCCGCACTATTTGCTGCGAAGGGCAAGGTGATTCATTCTTGCTGTGATTTCCCGCTGTGACCACATCTCCGCTGCTGTGTGGCTGCCCTGTGTGTGGTGTTGCTGGCTGCCCCGCCCTGTCCCCGCTGCTAACCCTTATCAATCAATCGCTGCAGGATTGGCTCTCTTACTACAACCAGAACGGCAGCAACAAGTTCCCGGTCGGCCCCGTTGCTGGCTGGAACACCAACGATCACGGCGTGAACAACGCAGAAGGTACATATGGAACCCTCTCCGCCCCCCCAGCCGCGTCTGTGTGAATGCCTTAAGTAATCCCTGCTGCTCATCCCGTATACAACGCCGAAGGGGCTATGCGCTGGCCTGCCGTCACCTACCGTATGACTGGCCGCCAGGCGGACGCGGCTCAGCAGGACAAGATGCTCTCGATGCTCGATACTTACCAGGGCCAGGTGCAGTCGCTGTTCTGCGCGGACGAAGTCTTTTGCGGTACGTACACAAGGATCCCCCACTGCGTGTGAATTCCTTATGTAGAACCCTGCTGTTCATCCCTTAAGTAATCCCCTTAGGCCGCGCCCCGCACCGTGGCACAGAAACCTGCACTGTGGTCGAAGCCATGGCGTCCCTCGAGTACGCATTTGAAGTTTTCGGAACCCCCGCGCTGATGGATCGCGTCGAGCGCCTAGCGTTCAACGCAATGCCCGCAGGTGAAGAAACGATTTATAGCTTGTACGGATCCCCCCATCCGCGTGCGTGTGAATACTTTATAGCTTAAGTAAGCCCTGCTGTTGACACTAGGGTTCAATGCGATGCCCGCAGCGCTGACCGCCGATATGTGGACCCACGTCTACGTGCAGCAGGCGAATTCCGTGTTCGCTGGCCACACTTCCGGCGAGGATGAGGGCCGCGACGAGCACCCCCCACTGCGCCACCACGGGCTGCACTACGCACACGAGCAGCAGGCGGCGCGCCTCGGCAGCGGCTGCTCCGGCTGCGGCGGCGGCGGCGGTGGGCACAAGCACAAGCACAAGCACAAGCACTCGCTTGGTGACACGCCCAGCGGCGAAGATCAGGGCGCGAAGTGAGTTCGCCCTTCTACTTCAGTACTGTAGTACACACGGACACGCCTGCTCTCTAGCACGCACTGCCACGCGTCTCTCCCTCAGTACAGCCGCTCCTCAAACTGACATCTTGTGCTCGTTCCCTCTTTCTCTCTTGATTTAGCTTCTACGGAGTGAGCCACTTCCCGTGCTGCATCACCAACTTCCCGCAAGGCTGGCCCAAATTCACGCAACACACCTTCGTCACGACTGACGGCGGCAGCACGGTGGTCGTGGCGTCGCTCGTGCCGTCAGTGCTCAAGCTCGCAAGCGCCCAGGTGGTTGTGGTCGGCAGCTACCCCTTCGCCGACGGCGCCTCTGTGGAGTGCAAGTCGAGCAATGCTCTCAAGCTGCAGATCCGCATCCCCGCCTGGGCGAGGCACGCCACACTCAACGGCAAGCCCGCTTCGAACGGAACACTCCCTGCTGTTGATTCCTGAAGCAAATCCCTGCTGTTGATCCTGCAGTCATCTCTCATAGGCAAGCCCGCTGCGAACGGAACGCTCGCCACGGTTGCCAACGGCTGCTCCGCTGCCGGTGCTACTACTAAGGTGGCATTCGAGCCGCTCATCAAGGCTGAGATCGGCTGGGGAGAACCAGCTCAGCAGGCCGCGCCACCGGTTGCGTACGCCGCCGCCGGTACATATATGTATCCCTGCCGTTGCTTAAGTAATCTCTGCTGTTGATCCGCCAGTAAACCAGGCGCTGCGATCCCGACTTCCGACTTCCCGCAGTCGAACTGGCTCATGGCAGGTGAAGAACACTCAACGACCCCTCCCCTTGCTACACTATGGATTCCTTATGTAATCCCTGCTGTTCACTCTGCAGTCCAACTGGCTTCTGTCAGGCGGTGCCGCGCTGATGCCTTCCAAGACCAAGGGCGACACGGACATTCGGTCCGGCTCCCCTGGAGCTAACTCCTCCGCTTTTGTCACCTCCAGCATCGAGGGCGCCGGTCACTTCATCAGCGGCCTCGACTTCAGCTTCCGCTACTTGGCGGGTTACAGTCCTCCGCCGCCCCCCGCCAAGCCGAAGCTAGGCACGGTGCTCGTGGCCTCTCTCGTCGACGCCGCAACCGGTACAGAAACGCTCCATCGCTTAGCAGAAGGGATCACTTATGTTCGTTCCTTAAGTACTCGCTGTTGACTCCTTAAGTAATCCAGGTGCCACGCTCCAGACGGTGTACACATCCCCTCCGCTGGACAAGTACAGGTACGTACTTATTGACTGCATGACCATCCCACTGCGGTGAATTCCTTAGTAAATTTCTGCTGTTCAACTTCGCACGTATCTGTATAGCTTCGATCACAGTGATGCCTACGGCCCTCCCGGCGGCATTCAGGTCAGCGTCAAGAATCTAACGCTTTATGATATAACTGCAGTTGCTGCCCTATGTAACGGCTGCCCTGTAGGTGTGTAACGGCTGTTAATCCTCAAGTACTATCAATGAATCAATTATGCAGGTCCGCGTCAAGAACCTGAAGGTGCCGAACTCCAAACCGGTTGCTCTCAAGCTCACCTTCGTCAACAACCAACGCAATGTTCAGCTGCAGGTAAAGAAACGCTCCATCGCTTACGAAGTCTAATGATACCGGCGATTGATTCCTGAGGAAATTGTGGTGTTGATCCTGCAAGTGCATCCATCATTGCTCCTTTGCAGCTCGCTGCAAAGACAGGACTCAACGCGACCGTTCACTGGACCACTGAGAAGGGCCCGGGCCCCGTACCGCCCCCTCCTCCGCCGCCGCGCCCCACCAACGGAGTGGCCTTCACTCGCGGCAGGTGCGAATACCAGAGGAGCCCTGCTGCGAATTCTTTAAGTAGGTCTAACTGCTAGATCTACAGTATCCCTTCCAGTGCTGTTGATCCTTCAGAAATCAAAATCAGCCTGGTGTTCGCACTGCACCCTGCGGAGAACAAGACCATCGTCAAATCTTTCTCCGACAAGCTGCCCGTCCGCGCCAAGGTAGATCTACATATAAGGATCCCTGCTGTGCGTGCCTTATGTACTCTCTGCTGTTCATTCTTATGTACACTCTCGTCCGTGCTAAGGCGGTGGATTACGCGATCGGCACTTCAGACGCCTGGAATTACGCGATTGATCTTTCCACGCCGCCCAAGTTCGTCAACACTCCTTCCGCAAAATGGAGCTCTAAGTTCCCTTTCGATACTGCGAATTATCCATATTTCATTGAAGTTCAGGCCAAGCGGATCCCGACTTGGAGCTACTGGCAGAAGTCGAAGATCACCGGCAACCTCCCCACCTCCCCCGTTGACTGCGCTTCGGCCAAGTGTGGTGAGACCACGACGCTCAAGCTCGTGCCCTTTGGTGGCACCAACATCCGAATCTCGGTGTTCCCGTGGTTCAAGAGCAAGCGCTAAGCAAGAGAGAAGCTTGGGAGAAGCTTGAGAGAGATCTACTGAAAGCGGTACGTACAATAGTCTACGTCTCCGCACTCGCTGGCGGCGCCTCACTCGCCGCCGACGCTGCTCCCGCTGCCGCTGCCGCTTCCGGTGTAAAGCCGCCCGAGCGCGACGATCCTCCAGCAGGAGCAGAGTCAAACGGCGCGGGTGGGGGCGCGCCCGCCGCTGCCGCCTCCACCGCCGCGGCTGCTTCCGCAGCGGCCATCGCAGCCACCGCCGCGGTCCGAGGCGACACGACGCCCTCCTTCTTCTCCTCATTTCCCTGCCCCGCCCCCACCGCCGCCTCTCCCTCCACCGCAGCGGCCGCTGCCGCTTCCGCTTTCGCCGCGGCCGCCGCCCCCTCAGCGGCCAGCTCAGCCAACGCCCCTTCCCCCTCACACAGCCGCAGCACCTCCGCCACGTCTGAAGAGCGATGTATACTTACGGATCAACATACATACATAGAGCGGGATTTACTTAAGGAATCCAGCAGGGATCCTTATATATAGATATATGTGTGTTATGTACCGTCGGCGATCGTAGCGGTACGGATCGCATTCGCGGCGGCGGCCCATAGCACTCTCTTTGCCTTGAGCGCACGTAGCTCTCGGTTCAGATCCAAGTTCGCCTCCCGCTCCTTGTCGAGGTTGTCCATCGTTTTCTTCAGCACCCTCTCGTTGTTGCTCTTGGCGGTAGTCTGCCCGTTAGCAAGCATCTCCGCCGCCTGCAAGCGCAGCTTGTCAATGCGTGCGGACCACGACGTATCCGCTTTGTTCAGCCTCTGTTGCACCGAACCCTACGAGAGAATATTTAAGGATGAACAGCAGGGATTACTTAAGGAATGCATAGCAGGGATTCATATGTATTCTTACAACCGCCGCCATAAACAGCGTCGAGTCATGCATCGCCTCGGGCCCGCTTTTGAGCACGATGCTGATATCACCAAAATCCTGCCGTTAGAGGACCGTAACATGGCAGGGGAGATGGCAACGTGGGGTTCACAGAGCTCCAGAGATGCGAGTGTGCCCTCACCTGATATCACCAAAGTCCTGAGCTTCCATCAGCTGTGCCTGCAGAGGGATTCACTTACGGATCAACAGCAGGGATATACTTCAGGAATCCACACACACGGCGGGGGGGATCCTTATGTACCTGAAGCAGCTCGCACACTGCGATGCAGGCAGCTAGAATCGCCTGCGAACCTTCGAGAAACAAGAGGTCCCAGAGACGGAAGAGAGAGCACGCAGGCACAGACGTGGAGAACAAGCACAGCAGCCACTGCGTTGCGAGTAAATCCATGGGTCAGCAGTAGGATGATTTAAGGAATTAACATGCAGCGGGAGGGAGGGATCCGTATAAGCTGAGGAGCGTTTCTTCACCTGCGTTGCGAGTAGATCCATCGGCACCTCCAGCTCCTGAAGATGCAAGAACACGTCAGCGCTGAACACATCAGAAGGTGCGACACGTGGCAGCAGAGCTACAGTACAGTCGCAATGCGTACCTGAAGATGCAAGAACACGTCCGGCAGTAGCTCCTGGATCAACGTGTTGAGCACGATCATGTCCACCTGTGGAGGTCAACGAGGAGGAGACACGTGTCAGTCTGTACTGTATTAAGGGGCAGCTGTGGGCGTGACACGTGGCAGGTGCAAGTACGCGTGTCCCACCTTGATGCCCTCCATCCCCGCAGTGAAGTAGGAGAGCGGAAGGAGGTTCTCGCAGATGGCTGCAAGCATCCAGAAAGCATCCTCCTCATCGACGTAGAGCAAGAGGCAGGCGGCGATGAAATTCATGCTCTGGCAGTACCCAATAGCGCGGTTGCGCAGGGAGTACGCCCGCAGAACCCTGTAAAAAAGAGTATTGACTGCTGGATGAACAGCAGGGGATGACTTAGGAGTTCACAGCAGGGATCCGCATGTACCGGCGGAGCTCGACGATGCCCTGCGACGTGTTTATCTTTGTAGAGTTTCCGTTGAAAGTGCGGAGCAGATCCTTCTCAATCTGCTTCTGCAGCTTGGCCACCTATATATAGAGGGAGTTACTTAAGGATCAACAGCCGGGATATACTTAAGGAATTTACTGCAGGGATCCTATAGTAAATCTGCTTCTGCAGCTTGGCCACCTCTTTGTTCGCATCGTCCTCCACCGCCAGCGCAAAATGGCTGCACAGATCTGCATAATAAGTCTGGCTGCCGACCTCCATACGCATGTGCACCGAGCCACTGAACGCAGTCCAGAACTGAGGTTACTGTAGGATGAACAGCAGAGATTCCCGAAGGAACTCACAGCCGAGATCCTTATGTACCTCCGGGCGCAGCCGCTCCGGCACGCCCTCTTTCACCAGCCGTCGGATCTCCCCCCCGTGCGTTTTGAGCTTAAGGGCAGCGGTGCCCATATCTGAGCCGTGCTCTCGCTGCCAGGCACGGGCACGGACAGGAGGATGTCAGCGGCGCGGCGGGCAGGCGCTCGGTAGGCCTACTGTACAGCAGGCCTGGCCCTGTCTGTGTGCCGGTGCCCCCGGCCTGCGGCCGGCTGCCCTCCCGCAGGCGCAGGCAGCACAAGCAGCACACACAGCAGGGCAGTCAGCAGCAGCAGGCGTCAATGGGTGCTGTGCTTGCCTGGTAAGCGTTCCATGCCGCCTCCCTCTGCTCCTCGTCGATCTGCAAAAAGGACTGAATGTGGCGGAAATCGGACAGCCCTTCACGGATGAAGAACCCAAATTCGTCAATATCCTTGCGATCACCGTGGCGTCGGAACCTGAGTTACTTAAGGGATGAACTGCAGAGATGACTTAAGGAATCCACACACAGCGGGAGGGATCCTAATGTACCAGCTGGCCGCGTCGGCGACCCCCTCTTCC
>Ga0308015_10001447_pt1 | contig 9972 bp, 6 predicted proteins | sample Neamet231_FD_203128 | JGI IMG/M metagenome (GOLD analysis project Ga0308015, IMG submission 203128) | Marine microbial communities from water near the shore, Antarctic Ocean - #231 | ecosystem: Environmental > Aquatic > Marine > Unclassified | place: Southern Ocean | collected 2014-07-28
AGCCGCGTCGGCGTACTTGCCCGCCGCGCACTTTGTGCAGCCATCGCGCGCCGTTCCCTTCGAGTCGTCGATCCGCCCGACGGGGCAGCTGATGCAGGCCTTCGCGCCGGGTTTCGCCGCGATCTTACCCGCCGCGCAGGTGATGCAGAACCTCTGCCCAGACGCCGTGCCGTACTTGCCGGCCACGCAGGCGATGCACGCCTGCTTCATCGGCGACGGCTTCCGCGGCTGGTACATGCCGGCGGCGCAGCTCTTGCAGCAAAACACGCCGCAGCTGAGGTACTTCCCATAGGTGCAAATCAGGCTGTCCGCCGGCTGCAGCAGCAGCAGCAGCAGCAGCAGCAGCAGCAGCAGCAGCGGTACCAACCGCATCCTGAGGTGCGGCTCCCGCCCCTCGCCATGCTCAGCTGCACAGGGCAGTTGAATTTTTGGGCTTCTGCACGTGTCGAAGGTTCCTAACATTCAACTTCCTAAAATTGATTTACTTCGGCTTCTGCAGCAGCATCTCGACGGAGGCCTGGCCCTGGATCTCCGCTATCTGCCGCAGCTGGTCCGCGCTGCCCGCCAGCTTGGCCATGTCGGCGGCCGAGATGGTCTGGCTCTGGTACTCGGCGGGCAGCATGGTGATGCTCACCGGCTCGTCGATCATGTCGTCGTCGTCGCCCACGTCGTCGTGGCCCAGGTCCGCGTCCATGTCGGCGCCGGGCGTGATGGTGCCGTCCTGCGCCACCATGGTGTCCGCGCCCGCCGCGTTGTAGGCGTCCTGCGCCTGCGCAAACAGCCCGGCAGTCTTGGCCGCCGGCATGCTCATGCTCGAGGCCTTGCCCAGCGTGTCGCCGCGGTTGAGCGCATCGAAGCCCTCCTTGACCTGCTGCCCTGCCATGCTCTCGAAGCCGCCGCTGTCGCCCTCCGGGTGGTAGAGCGCCATCTCCTCGAAGAGGATCTCGCGCAGCCGCTCGCGCGACAGCGACTTGTCGCTCTCCCACGCGAACTCCTGCGCGGCGAGCTCCGGCACGTGCTCCGCCATGCGCTCGCGCTCGGCGGTGAGCTCTGCGAACTTGGCAAAGTACGGGTGGTGCATCGCCTCCTGTGCCGTCATGCGGTGCTCCGGGTCGAAAGTGAGCATGCGCTCCAGCAGGCTGATGGCCTCCGGGTCGCAGCCAGGGAACATCGGGCCGAACGCCTTGCGCGGCTTGGTGGGCAGCGAGCGCAGGTAGTCGCGCGCCTTCTGACTCCGGACCTTGGCTATCTCCTCCGCGCTCGGTGTGCCGATCACGTCCGTGATCAGGTCGAGCTGGTGGTAAACGTTGTGCCCCGGGAACAGCGGCCGGCGCCGCATCACCTCGGCAAAGATGCAGCCGACGGACCAGATGTCGATGCTGGTGGTGTACTTGGTGAAGTACGAGCAGATCAGCTCGGGCGCGCGGTACCAGCGCGTCGCCACGTAGTCGGTCCAGAAGACGCAGTCCTTCTTGTCGGTGAAGCTGGCCCGCGCGAGCCCAAAGTCGCAGATCTTCAAGTCGCAGTCCGCGTTCAGCAGCACGTTGCCCGGCTTCAGGTCGCGGTGAAACACGTTCGCCGCGTGCACGTGGCGCAGCCCCGCGAGCAACTGGTACAGCATCCACTGCCGGTGCGTCTCGTCGTACTTGGTGCGGCTGCGGATCATCTTGGACAGGTCCGTGTCCAGCAGCTCGAAGACGATGTAGATGTCATCGTACGTCTTGCGCTGGGACGGCAGCACCACGTCCGTGACGGACACGATGTTCGGGTGCTTCAGCACGCGTAGGAAGCGCAGCTCGCGGATGATGCGCACCGTGTCCGCCTTGTCCGCGAACACGCGGTCGATGTGCTTGATCGCCACCTTCTGCCCGGTCTGTCGGTTGATCGCCGCGCACACCGTGCCGTACGAGCCCTTACCGATGATGTGGCTCAGCTCGTACTTCGACTCGCCGACGCCCTCCTTCTGCCAAAACTGCTTGCTGTCGACGCGCTCCATCCTGAAGATGATGCGCGGCGGGGCGGCGTCAGGCGCGAGCAGGAGCGGGTGGGGTTGCGGTGCGGCGACGTCAGCAGCGTCAGCAGCGTCTGACGCCGAAGCGGGGCATGGCGAGCACCAACGCCAGCACCCGCAAGTCCAGCGTAGCAGACAGGGCTGTAGACCAGACAGACCGCTAGCAGCAGGGTCATAACCACCCATGTACGCACCTGCGGCGGCGGCAGTACGGCGGACGTGCGCTTTGCAAGCTTGGCTCCCCGCGCCTCGAATGATGAACAGCGACCGTCGCGCGAGTTGCGGAGCAGGCGGCCGGCACACAGACGATGAGGGTAGAACGTTTATAGCCGTCTGCTTCTACACGGTCGCCTTGGTTTTCTTGCATGTGGAATGAATGCAGCTCCTGTTTCGCTTGCGCTACGCACAGTAGCGACGCGGCAGCCGCCCTGAGATCGAGGGAGCAGGGAAGCTCCGTCGATTGTAGAGGCATCTACCACTCGCGGCCGGCCGGCTTGAGCGCCGCCTTGATCTCCCACAGCCCCATGTCGCCGTAGCGCGGGTGCGTGTTGTTCTGGATCTTGACCGACATGATCTTGTCCGTCGGCCGCACGATCGGCGGCAGCTCGTAGCCGTCCTTCGCAGGTGGAATTACTTACGGATGAACTGCAGGGATTACTTACGGAATGCGCAGCAGCGGGCGCGGGCGCGGGCGCGTCAGGGATCCTGATAAATATATATGTGTACCTTCGGGTTGCCGAAGATGCACGGGCGGTTGCCGAGCAGGTAGCCCATCTCGTTGTGGATCTCGTCGCCGGTGCCGTAGTCGTTCCACGTCTGGCAGAAGATGTAGGGGTTCTTGGCGTCGGTCATGTTCCAGAGCTGCATGCCGTAGCAGCCGATATGGCAGTGGCCCTCCACGTGTATGAGCTCAACCTCGGAGCCCGGCGTGGTGCCGGAGTGCGGCCAGTTCATGCCCGTGAAGTTGGACGAGATGTTGTAGACGCAGTCGCCCAGGCCCTCGACGCGGTCGCGGCTCGGGTCGCACGGCGGCACGTCGTGCTCGCCGTTGCCGTTCTCGGTGTACCAGCCGATGTTGATCTTGGTGTCCACGGTCGGGAGCCCGTCGTAGACCTTGGTGGCGTCCTCGTAGTACCAGCGGAACTTCATCTGGAAGTAGTCCATGGCGCCTGGCGTGTTGTTCTTCTGCTCGGCCAGGATCTTGGTGAGCATGTCCGTGTCCACAATGTAGTCGTGGCCGTGGCAGCACTTGAGGCCGCCGCGGTAGGCCTTGAGGTTGCACGTCGGGTTCTCGCCGTGCCAGTTTGTGTTGACCGAGTTGTTGTTCCACGACGGCCAGTCCGTCGAGTTGCCGACGCCGCCGCGGCCAGTGGCGGAGTTCCACCCGGGGTCGTCGAGCATCTGGCCCAGCGGCCGCGGGTTGCAGTGCTGGCCGCCCCACGCGAAGCCGCCGAGCGTGCCCTCGTCGGCGCCGACGGTGCAGAGGCAGGTGGGCGCCGAGACATCGGCGAAGTAGACGGTGCCGGAGGACTTGTAGCGGTGGTAGCCCTGTGCGTCGCCGGTCCAGGCGGCGGGGCCCACCGCGGTGATGTAGTCGGACTTGCCCATGTTGTCCACGAAGGAGTTGACCGAGTTGGCGCCCTTCATCGGGCGCGTGATGGTGACGGTGCGCATGCCCGCGGCGACCTTGTTGGAGATCACCTTGTGGATCGGGGCAGCGATCTTGGTGCCGACGGCGTGCATGCCGAGCTTCTGCTCGAAGGTGGTGCCCGTGGAGTCGAAGATGATGGCGTTGACGCCGACCACCGGCGGGCAGGCGCCGACGCAGACGCCGTCCATGGTCTGGAGCCCGAAGCCGATGCCGAACCACTTGGTGGCCGGCCCGACGATGGTGAGGGTGACGAGGTCAGCGGCCGAGTCGATCGAGAGGTCGAAGGCGACGCCGTCGCCGCCCGGGGGCGCCACGGCGTCGACGGAGCCGACGACGCGGGTCTTGGTGCCGTTCTTGGCGCCGCACGCGGCCTTGGACTCAGCGGTGTTGAAGGAGATCTCGAAGCCGCCGGCGACGGCGGTGGCGAAGCAGCCCTTGGGCGCCGTCATGGTGTTGACGGTCAGGTTCTGCTTGGCCGGCGTCATGCCGAGCGAGACCGCCGCCTCGAAGCAGCTCGAGGCGTTGGCCTGCAGTGCCGGCTTCTTCGTCTTGGGGTCCACGCACAGGCCGGCCTGCAGCGTCGAGGCCTCGGAGAAGAGGCGGCGCGACGTGTAGCGGTCGGAGCACGGGCACTCCATCATGCCGGAGTACATCTCAGTGGACGGCACGTTGGCGTTCTTGGGCATCGGGCCGTGGCCGGTTGGGCGCATCGGGTTGTAGGCCGGGTTCGAGCCGCCCGTGCCGCCCCAGGTGTCGGCGGTCCAGCGGTTCTTAGTGTCGATGAACATCGGCCCAAGGTTGCAGTTCGTCGGCGACTTGACCTGCGCGCCGAAGCCCGGCGGGAAGAAGTGGAACGTCTTGCGCGCCTCCGCGCCGTTCCCCATCGGCATGCCGCCGGTGGAGCTGAGCGCGCCCTTGTGCGAGCCGGCGCCGAAGTTCGTCACCTCCTCGCCGCTCGCCTCGTCCACGAACATGTAGCCGTCGAAGCCGTACATGTGCTTGACAGGGTCAAACTCGTGCGCGAACTTCTTGCGCGGGTCCTTCACCATCGTGGTGCCCTTGCCGGACACGGAGTTGCCGAAGTGGTGGTTGTACTACGCGGCGGGGAGCGGGCGGTGTCAGCCGGGGCCGGAGGAGGCAAGGAGCGCGGTTGAGCAGCAGCAGCCGCAGCCGCAGCAGCAGCAGCGCGCACCTGCTCCCAGGCCGGCACGCGCGTCTCCTTGCAGGTGGAGATCGCGGTGACGTTGTTGACGCAGGGCTCGGTGATGGACGGGCCGCGGATCGCGTCGAACTCGAAGCCGACGATGTTGATCGTCTTCTCGTCCCAGGCCTTGACGAACTCGGACGGCAGCGGCGTGTTCACGCCCACCCAGTTCACCTGCCCGTAGACAGAGGTGTAGAGCTGCGAGTACGTGTCGACGAAGCCGTCACCGCGGTGCACCGCCTGCGCGCCGCCCTCCACCATGTTCGCGAACATGTACGCGCCGTTCTGCGAGCGCGAGAGTCAGCGGCCGGAGCGAGAGAGAGGTGAGCAAAAGGCATCCGATCTGCAGACGTGTGTTCGCGGGCGAGCGATGTGCGGCGCGGCGGGGTGTACGCCGTGCGCGGCGGCTCCATTGATGCATCATCGCGCTCCTCCGCCCCGCCGCCGGCCGTGCAGCGCCGCGGGTGGGTGTGTTTGGGCCGCCGGAGTGAAGGAGTGGCGCGGTTTATCCGCCGCCGACAAAACAGCAGACTGCGGCTGTGGTGAGGAGCGGAGAGGTCTGACGAGTTCTGGCGGCGCGCGTACCATCTGCGTCGTCGGGTCGTAGTTGGCCGCCAGCGCCATCGAGCTCGCGATAAGCCCCAGCATCGTGTTGACGCTGTGTTTCGTGTCTTCACTTCAAAGGATGGCAGTTCGGGAGTTGAGGGGGGCCTTGGCAGAACGAGCTTTTAGGTAGGCGTGGCTGGCACAGCATGTCGTACAGTGCATGTTCGCTTTTGGCTGCGTTCTGACCCTTTTCAGAACTCAATTTTCGCCCGCCGTCGCAGAAGTCGTCGCCGCACTTTTCAGTCGTCTTCACTCACAAGATGGTGCGTATAGGCCACCCTCAACAGAACTGGCCTCGCCTTGCTGCGCACCCGCGAGCACACACATCACTGCGACTACTCCTGCTCAGCCGCAAGTCGGATCTGCCGACAGCGCGAGCAGTGGCACCGGCTTTCCGCTGGCTGCTGCAGCACCCGCCTGCGTGCCCGCCGCCGCAGCGCCGCCGTGGGGCCGCTCTCGCACCCGTGGCCACGCCAGAACGGCGTGGTGCACGGCTACTCCCGCCCTGTCCCCTGCCCGCTGCGCCCCGGCGCGCTCAGCGGCTCGCCGCGCCGCCTGCGGGCAGCAGAACCCAGCGAACCCAGCAGAAGGCCCGCCGCCTGCTGCTGCGGTGGTGCAGCCTGCGCTGCTGCTGCTGCTGCCGCTGCTGCTGCGCCCGCTAATGCCACCTGCCTGCCCCCGCTGACCCTACCCACCCCTACCAGGCCGCCGCTAAGCAGGAAGCGATCGAGGCGGGCCGCGCGCTGCGCGAGGCGGAGCTGGCGGAGGAGCGCAAGAAGTGCATGCCGAACGGCTACGGCGGCGACGACCTGATCTTTGGCGTCTGCCACATCTTCGCGTCGTTCAACGACACGTTCATCCACGTGACCGACGTCTCCGGCCGCGAGACCATGGTGCGCATCACCGGCGGCATGCAGGTGAAGGCGGACCGCGACGAGTCCTCGCCGTACGCCGCCATGATCGCGGGCAAGCAGGTGGCGGACCGCTGCAAGGAGCTCGGCATCTCGGCGCTGCACATCAAGCTGCGGGCCACCGGCGGCAACCGCACCAAGACGCCCGGCCCGGGCGCGCAGGCCGCGCTCCGCGCGCTCGCGCGCAACGGCATCAAGATCGGCCGCATCGAGGATGTGACGCCGGTCCCCACCGATTGCTGCCGCGCCAAGGGCGGCCGCCGTGGTCGCCGCTTGTAAGTGCCCAACGCTCCCGCTCTGTGGATGGTAGCTACCCATGACGTCTTTGTCGGCGGATGTGGATGCTTGTGAGCGCAAAACCGTAGGCCCTATCCGACCTAGTTGCCGAGTAAAATCGGTCACAAATTTACCAACGCTACGTGGCCCCCGCCGCTGCCCCCCTGCCCTGCCCGCAGTCGTACACTAGAGCCCGTAATGCCACTGTCAATAGTGCATCGGGTGTACACCGGCTGTCAGATCAACCGCGCTCTTTGAACATTCATCGAGTCGCAGGAGCGCTTCCTTACCGCAAAAGACGCGAAGGCCCTAACCCGGTCTTATCGATGCGTCTGATGCCATCAATAGCTCTCGACAAAACACACTCTACGCGCCGCGCTTGTCTACGCTCCATCTGCTGGGGTCTCGTTTAGAAAGGGACTGCTCCAGCGAAGGCCGGCCGGCATTTCCGCGGATAACGCCGTTTCGGCGCCTGCAGCACAGGGGCACGGCCAGCACACAGCAGGGCAATGCCGCGGGGCCGCAACCGGACCGCGGCGTATGCGTACCAGGACGATGCTGCCCAGCCCGCAAGCGCGCCGGCGGCCGCGGCGAGCTCGGCCGCGTCCAGCTCCAGCTCGCGCGGCGGCGGGCGCGGCAGAGGGACGGAGGTGCCGGAGCACGTGAAGCTCATGTACCTGGACGCGATCTCCGAGGCGGACGAGGCGAAGAAGGAGCTGGTCGCGGCCACGATGCGGAAGGTGCAGCGGCGCGTCAAGCCGGGGATGGACACGACGGAGACGGCGGCTGCGGTGAAGAAGGAGCTAGACGCGGAGAACGAGGCGGACAACCTGATCTTCCTGCAGCTGCGCAAGAAGCTGGACGAGTTCAGCACGTCGATGCACGAGCACCACCACAGTACCACGAAGCACCTGCTGCAGAAGCACGAGGACGCGCTGGGCAACGCGCGGACGGCGGGCAGCATGGGCGCGGAGGCGGAGCAGGCGAAGGCCAAGGCGGAGTTCGAGCCGCAGATCCGCGAGCTGCGGGCGCAGATCGCGGCGCTGGGCGAGGCGCACGCGGCGGAGCTGGCGGCGACGGTGAGCGAGAGGGACGAGAAGATCGGCGAGCTGGAGCTCGGGGTCCCAGCGCTCGAGGCGGACCGCAAGGCGGCGCGGCTGGAGCTGGAGCAGCTGCGGCAGCAGATGGCAGAGGCGGCGGCGAAGCGCGCCAGCGTCGCCTTCGACCCGTTCTCGAACCTGGGCGGGCTGAATGAGGCGGTGGGGGGGGACGCGCAGCAGGCGGCGAACGGCGCGCTGCTGGCATCGACCGCGCTGGGCGGGATGAACTCGCTGCAAGCGTTTATGCGGAGGATCTGCGCGACGCGCCCCAACATGTTCGAGAACAAGAACCCGCAGCAGGTGGAGAGAATGGGCGGCGACGCGATGGCCGCGCTGCTGGAGGGGGGCATCGACGGGCTGCTCGCGCGCTTCGCGGCCGAAAAGGCCAAGCGGGAGCGGCTGCAGCGAGAGTTCGCGACGGTGCAGAAAGAGCTGCGAACCGCGCAGAGAGCGTCCTTCGAAGCCAGGCGAAGCGGCAAGCGGGGCGGCGTCGCTGGACAGCAAGCATTGGTGCAGGCGCAAAACGAGTCGCTGCTGTGGCGCGAGCGCGCGGAGCTGGCAGAGCGCCGGTGCCTGAACCTGGAGGCGGACAACAGGCACTTGCTGGACAGCATGAAGGGCAAGACGAAGGACCTGCGGAAGGAGCACCGGCGGCTACAGAGTGTGATTCTGGAGCAGCACGAGTGCCTGCAGACCTACTCCGCGCGCTGCCGCGAGCTTTCTGAAATCATCAACGAGCACAGCCGCAAGGAGATTGCGGATTCGATCGAGGCCAAGCCGCGCATCCCGGAGCTGCGACAGATGGCCGCGCTGACCGAGTCGGCGCTCAACAGCCACGCCAAAGGTGTGTTGGAGCTGGCAGAAGCCGTGGACGAGACGCGAAATGCCGCCTCGATGTTCTTTCAGTCCATCGGAGCAGAGCAGCAGGCAGCGACCAGCCGCTTTCAGTCCATCGCGCAGGGCGGCAGCGGCGGGCTGCACGATACGACACAAAGCTCCGGCTTCAGCTCTGTGTCCGGCGGCGACGGCGGCGAGCGCGCTTTGAGCGCGCTGCGCGATCACCATATGGCGTCGAGTACGGACTCGATCGAGTACGGCATCTCGCAGCAGCAGCAGCAGCGTGCCACCGCCGGCGGAGAGTCGGCGGCGGCGGAGACCAGGAGCAAGAAGCTGAACGCGCTGCGAGGCTCGCCGCCGCTGCGCGGTGGGGCGGCGCCGCGCCGCAGCCCGTCAAGCTTTGGCGGCGGCGACGTGCCGAGCCCGATCCCCAGCGAGATCCGGATGGGCTACGCGGCGACGCTCGCGCTCGGCGCCGGGGCCTCGGCGCTGCCCCAGTCACAGCTGCGGCAGTCGCACATGTCCGCCTTCAACCCGAACGTTCAGCCGTTTGCCGTGAATCGGCCGATGTCGACGGACAGTGTGCGCGGTGGTGGCGGTGGCGGTGGCGGTCACCACCTGCTGCGGCCGATCCCGAAGAGCCCGGCCAAGTACACGGGGCGCTCGCCGCTGCCGTCACCCGTCTTCGACCGCAGCCCGCAGAGCACGCCGGACAAGGACCAGTGGCAGGAGCTGCCAGGGCAATCCAATGCGAGCTCGCAGGAGGGATTCGCTGCGGGGAGCACCGCGGCCGCCGCGCTGCGGGACCGCGCGCAGCAGCAGCAGCAGCAGCAGCAGGCGGCGCTCGCATCGCCGCGCTCGCCTGAGGCGGCGGAGGCGGCGGACTGGACGCTGCCGCCGGTCGGCTGGGGCGCTGATGCGTAGAGATGCGCAATTCAAATATGCTAGACTGGACGCTACACGACGTACAGTCCTTGTGACGTCTGAAGCACCAGTGGTTTCCTCAGACTTGAGCTGTTCTCAAGAATAACGGTTGCGAGCCACCACAGCAAAACAAATTCAACAATCTGCCAGGAAATCCCATTATATGATTTTGTTTGCACCGCCTGTCCGCGGTTGCGAAGCATTGGCGGTCAACTTGCCTCACTGGGGCAGCTCGCGGAGCAGTACGCCGCGGAGCCGGCCTTGTGAGGGCAGCCGAAGCGCGGTTCGCGCCCGGCCTCGCGCAGCACTTGGTGGCGGCGTTGGAGGCCTTGTTGAACCAGGTCGGGAAGGCGCCGTAGGTGCACTTGAGTTTGGTGCGGCCGTCGGCCGCCTTTGTTAGAACCCCAGCGCCCCCTTATAGAGCACCGGTATCACACTGTTAGTGTAAAGGA
>Ga0308015_10001448_pt1 | contig 9965 bp, 11 predicted proteins | sample Neamet231_FD_203128 | JGI IMG/M metagenome (GOLD analysis project Ga0308015, IMG submission 203128) | Marine microbial communities from water near the shore, Antarctic Ocean - #231 | ecosystem: Environmental > Aquatic > Marine > Unclassified | place: Southern Ocean | collected 2014-07-28
TGAAGATATAGCACATGATTAGGAATTGTGAATTTTTCTAGCTAAATATTAGTTTTTGACTAGAGACTCAATCAAAGCCCGATAGGATGAAAATGATGGGCAAGCCCTTTCCAAATCTTTAGCATCTTCATCCCAATAACGAAGATTGATGCACTCTTCTAGATAATCATTTTTTTCAAACTCTTTAACCTCTTCTTTATTCATTGGGCCTCCTTGTAGATTAAGAGTATGAATAGATGCCTGAGAAAGACGCTCAAAATAGTCTGACTTAACTGCACATAAATAACGCTTTGCAGCAACATGCTGACGTATTGGCTCCACAACAGATAACGGAAAGTAGTCTTCTAAAAAATTAGCACCTGCCTCTTCATGGAAATTATTTTTACCTTTAGCCAATGCTGTTTCTGGAATTTCATTCTGATAATGTCCAATATCATGAAGGAGTGCTGCAACAATTAGACTGTCATCAGCGCCAGATTGTTCAGCACACTGTGCAGCCTGAAGCATATGCTGCGCCATTGTGACGTCTTCCCCTAAATAGGATTCTGCACCTCGCCTATTAAAAATATCTTCGATATGATTTACAATATTATGGCTATTGATCTTAATCATTATTTCGATTTTCTAAAATATTAAGAAGACTATAAAGACCATCTAAATCAGTATAGGCCCCCTGTAAATGGCGCTTACCTTTATCAGAAAAAGCAGTCCTTGCATGCATCACCCTGGTGTTATCAAATATAATTATTTCTCCAGGTTGTAGCTGAAATGTAACCTTTAACTCTTCTCTCTCAATTACCTCACCCCAATGCTGATAAGCTAAATAAAATGGACGAATCTTTTCTGCAGGTAAGTTAATTGTATCAATAGATCGATTGTTATATCTCACCTTGATAACTTCATTATTGTCATTTACTTCAATCATTGGCACTCTAGATCTGAGGTCTGTTTTTTCATCTGAAAATCGAAAATTAATCCAGTTATTTGTTAAATTTTCAAAGTTTTCAAAGTTTTCTTCTCTCAGTATTTTTGCCGCGTTAAAGCCATCTAATAGAACTGAATCTCCACCCTTTGTTGAACTCTCTAAGCAATGTAAAAGCTGAACTGTTGGAACAGGATCACGATATGGATTATCAGTATGAGAGCCAAGCCCCATATTTGTATAGGCAAGATTATTTGGATTTACTTCAGTACGAACCTCAAATAATTTTCCATAATTTGTCTCTCTAGTAAATCCTAACTCAGCGATTACAGATTGCACAAGGCCTTCTTTGGTTGAAGCATCTTTAATAATACAAAAACCTACATCCCGAACTGAGCGTAAAGTCTCTAACTTAGCATTATCACTCTTTTGAAAATTTATAAATTTAACTCTGGGTAGGCCATCACTAAAACTAGTTTTTTGCCATAATTTTTTATTTTTTTCACTTCTATCATCGTAATGACTATTAAGGTTATAACAGTTTCTCAATAGCCATTCCTGTGAAAAAATAGACCAGTAATTTTCGGGCATGAATTGAATATGAACATCACCCCTTTCATCTTGCTTAACCTTCTCAATAGAGGTATTTTTGGGGATGCTAATAACACTAAATAAACGCTGCCCATTATTAGCATTCCTTGATTTAGGCATTTGACAATGGTCTCGTAACCAATGACTATATAGGCGACTTTGCTTTTCATCATCCCATTCAATTACTAAGTCATCTTTGACCACTGAAAGTTTTTTAATAAAGTTATTTTGGTCTAGCATTCGACTTTAAATAAAAAGTAACTATCTGAGAGCTGCATCAGAAAACCCCCAAATACCACCTTTATTTTCAATCCGAAACCAATTTTCTAACACAAAATTTACCTCAACACTATTTTCTCTATTCCACATATCTGGCCAGTCACAATTATGAAAAACAGCTGCAGAAAGGACATCTTTTTCTAAGTTAGGAATCTTACCACGCTCCATTAATAACCTAAGTGCAACAGCAGAATTCCCCGCCATATTAGAAAAAAGATCTGTACCTTCGCGTTGAATTTTGGAATGGGCGTCTTTTAACATTGCACTAATTGGCTCCTTGACTCCATTCATTTCAGCCTTAACCATAAAAGCAAAATACTCTGCCGTCCCTTCACCAAACCATCTTTGGGAATCGTGTTTGTTAAATATATCATCTCGATCCCTCTCAGAATCATTGGAATTAACACAGTAGTTCGTAAGATAGTTTGAGTGCGCATGATAAAGCTCATGAAGCCATATTTGTTGAACAGTTTTTTCATCCTGTTGAGGCGTTCTTCCCATTAATACCATTCGTCTATCGTAACAAGGGTCTGGTGCAGTCGCAACATCAGCACCCCCCTTGACCCAATTCTCAATGTCTTTAAATCCCCACTTATTTTCTTCGGCTCGATAGGGGTCTTCATTGCACTCACTCTTCATAATCCATGTTTTAATACCACTTATTAAGGCTTTCATTTCTTCTGGAGAAAGAGTTAAATGGTGTTTATTAAATGGAAAAACATCAGTCCTGCCCTCACTTTTCAGTTGTCCCAACTCCCAGATTACGCCTAAAGTGTCGGCCTGCCAATCAGAAAACTTCGAGCCCCCAACTTCTGTCCACTTCACAAGAGTGGCTGTAGGAATTTTGCTGTAATTAATAATCTCAATATTTGGATTATTATTTGCAGCCAAAACTAATGAAGGCAAAGCAGATATTAATACAACGACCTTAAATAATAATTTAAAAATCCCCTTCATCTAATTTCTCCTTGCATAATAATCTACATAAAAGTATTTTTAACTTTGTCCTGCTGCCCAAAAAAAGAGACCTCTTTTGGATACTCCGGTAACTCGACACTATAACTCGAGCATCTCACTGTATCCGTTTTTATACCTCTAACTATCAGTCCATCTAAATCACTTGGTAGTGGATTGTCAGTAAGTGGTATAGCGTCTTCTGCAGTGTAGCTAACAATATATAACGACCGAGGAAGTTTAGTTCGATTCGAACCAGAACCATGCAAAAGCTTAGAGTGCATCAAGCAAGCTGAGCCCGCCCTTCCAGTACAACTTATAGCCTCACCCTTATTAGCTGCCTCAATTTCAGAAGCTACCGCTCCTGTAAAAACTCCATCATGCCACAAAGAATAAAGAGGTCCATTATGTGAACCTGGAACCACTTCAAGTGGTCCATTTTCAAGCGTAACGTCGTCTAGAAAAAAAAGAACTGTCATAATGTCTTCATTTGAATGTGGCTCGAAAGGAAAATCTTGATGAAACTTAACTTCAGTTCCTGAGCTGGGTAATTTAAGATTTAGTTTGTTCGTCCAATGCTTAATATTAGGGCTAAATATCTCAGCAACAAGATCTAGTGCACTGTTGTCCTTAACAATATCAAGGCAAGAGTCTGATATTTCTGCTGGCGAGGTAATCCTTCTTAAGGCTGGCTTATCTTCGCTATGACTTTTTATATCAACATCAAAACGTGGCCTACCATCCTTGATCTTACCAAAAGACTCTGAATGAAGTTTGCTTTCATCAACCCAAGTTGCAAGCTGGTCTTTGACTGATAGTAGTTGAGCCTTAGTAAGTGCATTTTCAAGAAATATATAGCCATCTTTTTTAAACTGATCTACTAAAGCTTGATTTTTTAAAGAATTTTTAATTTGCATATAGTGCCTCCAAATCAAATTATGTACTAAATTTAAGAAAAAATAAAGAAAAATTTATTACAACGTAAGAAAGAATATAAAATCTTACGTCATGGAATTAATATTTGATAATTTAAACTTTATACACTGGCTTATTCTTGGCATTGGCTTAATAATAATTGAGTTATTTCTATGGACGGTATTTCTTCTTTGGATTGGCTCATCAGCAATCACTTCTGGTGTGATTTACTTCCTTTTTCCTAATATTTCTGGTTTAATGCAGCTACTAATTTTTGCAGTGATTGCAATTGCAGCAACCTCCTTAGCAAAAAAATACTATCCTGTAAAAACTGTTGATGAACAGCTTCATAATAAAGCTAAGTCTCATATTGGTAAAGAGTGCACCATTGAGTCAATTGAAAATGGAGTTACTAAAGTTAAAATAGGGAAATCTCTTTGGTTTGCCAAAGGCTCAAATCTTAGTGCTGGTCAAACAGTTAAAATTATTGATGTTGAGTCTTCAACTTTTATTGTTGAGCCTTCAAAATAACGAGTTCTTCAGAAATTAGTATTGTAGTAATGCTCAACTTCTAAGGAATTATTTGACGCCATATTGAGTTCTATAGTCCTCTATGCTTTGAAGGGTCTCTGCATTTTTTGAGTCTTTTAAATAGTCAACAATATGCGATAGATTAATAATACTTAGAACCGTAATTCCAAAAATTTCCTCAACCTCCTGAATTGCTGAAAGCTCACCATTTCCTTTTTCTTGACGATCTAACGCAACTATCACTCCTTTTGTTTTAGCACCATTGGCATTGATAATATCTTGTGCTTCTCGAATTGCAGTTCCTGCTGTTATTACATCGTCAATGATAAGAATGTCACCCTCTAAAGGGTGTCCAACAATACTGCCGCCCTCTCCATGATCTTTTGCTTCTTTGCGATTAAAGCTGTAAGGTACGTTTCTTCCAAGACTATCATTAAGCGCAATAGCTGTTGCAGTGGCTAAAGGAATTCCTTTGTAAGCAGGGCCAAAAAGGACATCAAACTCCAGCCCACTTGCTTCGATTGCTTTTGCATAGAAAATACCCAGTTGTGATAAATGACTTCCAGTATTAAATAGGCCTGCATTAAAAAAGTAAGGACTAATTCGACCAGACTTAAGGGTAAATTCACCAAACTTAAGGACGCCAGTTGCTAACGTAAAATCTACAAAATCCTTTTGATACTGTTCCATTGGTTATTCCTAAACTATTAAAATAAGTGCAATGAGAATTATAACAATTAATGTTAATGGTATTAGAGCCGCTGAGCGAAAAGGTTTGTTTGACTGGCTCAAGACAAAAAATGCTGACGTCGTTTGCCTGCAAGAAATTAAAGCACAAGAGGATCAACTAGATGAAAGGTTCTATCCAGAAGGGATAAATACCTATTACCATAGCGCAGAGCGCAAAGGCTATAGCGGAACTGGCCTCTACTGTAAATCTAAGCCAGATAAGATTTCTTATAGCCCCTGGGAAGATATGAATTCAGAAGGCAGAATTATTCAAGCTGATTTTGGAGACTTAAGTGTTATCTCAATTTACCTACCCTCAGGATCCTCTAAAGAAGAGAGGCAAGCATTCAAAATGGAATTTATTACTAAACGCTTTATGCCTCATTTAAAAAAACTGCAAAAGGATGGTAGAAAGTACATCATCTGTGGCGATTGGAATATCGCACATAAAAAAATTGACCTAAAAAACTGGCGGCCTAACCAAAAAAACTCTGGCTTTCTTCCAGAGGAGAGAGAATGGCTTGATACGCTTTATGATGATGTTGGTTTTATAGACTCTTTTAGAGAAATTAACCAAGATGAATTTCAATATACTTGGTGGTCAAATAGAGGTCAGGCATGGGCTAATAATACGGGCTGGAGACTCGACTACCAGGTAGTCAGTAGCAATTTAGCTGGACTTGCCAAATCATGTGAAATATACAAAGAGCAGCGTTTTTCTGATCATGCTCCGCTAATAATTGATTACCAGCTATGACAGAAACAAAATATTTACGAAAAATACAGAGCTTTGTTAGGCGCTCAGGAAGACTCTCTAAGGCTCAATCTATTGGACTCAATGAGCTATGGAGTTCTTATGGCGTTGATCTGAGTGAAAAAAAACTTGATTTTGATAAACTCTTTGTATCGAAAAATAATGTCACACTTGAAGTTGGATTTGGAAATGGTGATAGCCTTCTTGAGATGGCAATCGAACAATCTAATCAAAACTTTTTAGGGATAGAGGTTTATGAGGCTGGCGTTGGAAGGCTTATTAATGAGGCTAATAAAAATAAACTTACCAACCTCAAAATTGTCAAGGATGATGCGGTAGAGGTTCTAACAAATAATATTTTAGATAACAGTATTTCGCATTTTCAGTTATTCTTTCCTGATCCTTGGCACAAAAAGAAACACCATAAGCGTAGAATTGTTCAAATAAGCTTTTTGGACCTCCTATCAAAAAAACTTAAAAATGATGGTGTTGTTCATATAGCTACTGACTGGGAGAACTATGCTGAGCATATTATGGAGTCACTAGAATCACATCCACACTTTAAAAACTGTGCTGGCGACCATATGTATTCCTCAAGACCCAAAAATAGGCCTTTGACTAAATTCGAAAATCGGGGTCAAAAATTAGGCCATGGGGTTTGGGATATAATTTTTACAAACATAAAAGGAGGTTAAATGTTATTTCCTATATTTGTTGTTGTCACTCTTGCAGAAATCTACGTTCTGGTAACTGTAGGTCAGACTATTGGTGGACTTTCAACAGTACTACTTGTGATTATTACTGCATTTATTGGCTCTCGTCTTCTTAAACAACAAGGCTGGTCAACAATGGCAAAGGCTCAACAGAGCATTGCTGAAGGAAGAACTCCTGCACTAGAGATGTTTGAAGGAGTTGTAATTTTAGTTTCTGGTATTTTGCTATTAACACCAGGCTTTATTACTGATATTCTGGGCTTGCTTGGCTTAATGCCTTGGAGTAGAAGCTATTTTATCAACCACTTTTTAGAAAAAAATGCAGAGCGCGTCTTTAGTAAAAAAAATTCAGTCTTTATCAATAAGGGTGAAAATAGTGAGACAAAAAAAACTAATAAAGATGAGACCATTGAAGGTGAGTTTTGGGAAGATAAATAATTTAAGCCTTTTTTTGATTTAGTAAACTACTCTTCAATATGCAAAATAAAAGAACTCTCGATGATTGGCTGAATTGGCAAGATACATTAATGGAAAAAACCATTGTTTTAGGCCTTGATAGAGTTCAAATTGTCTATGATCAACTATTTCCAAATGGAGTGCCATTCGCAGTTATTACAGTAGCAGGAACAAATGGTAAAGGCTCTACCGTTGCTTTTATTGATAGTATTTATAATGAAACAAAATATAAGGTTGGCCGCTCTACCTCTCCTCATCTATTAAAGTATAACGAACGCTTTGCAATTGATGGCCAGGAAGTTACTGATGAATTAATCATAAAAGCGTTTGAATTAATTGAGACAAAAAGGCAAGACGTAACGCTTACGTATTTTGAATTTTCAACTCTTGCTGCACTAATCATGTTTGCAGAAGCTAGTGTGGATCTTGCGATTCTAGAAGTTGGCCTTGGTGGAAGACTTGACTCTGTCAATGTGGTTGATAGTGATGTAAGTGTTATCACAAATATTGCCATTGATCATACAGACTACCTAGGTGACACAAGAGAGGCTATTGGCCGGGAAAAAGCAGGAGTAATGAGAACCTCAAAGCCTTGTATTTGTGGTGATCAAGACCCGCCAAAAAGCTTACTATCGTACGCAAAAGAAATCAACACTCCCCTAACTCTTGTCTCTGAAAGTTATAAAAATGCAATAGGATTAGAGGGGGCCCATCAAAAGCTTAATGCTGCAGTTGCAGTAAAAGCTATAGAGAGCCTTACAAATCAATTTCCAGTTTCAAATAATATGATTATTGAGGGAGTTAAAAAAACTAGAATCGCAGCACGATTTGAAAAAATTATCATTGGTGATAAAACAGTTATTCTTGATGTTGCTCATAATCCAGCTGCTGTAAAAACTCTTGTAGAAACGTTGTCAGAAAATCCAGTGAAAACAGTTGCCATTTTTTCAGCACTTGTTGATAAAAATATCGCTGATATGATTGAGCTTGCCTCAGGGTCAATTAAGCACTGGTTTTTAGTTCCAATTAAAGCCGAGCGATCAATTGAGCTAAAAGCCTTAAAAGATAAATTTGGTAACTCAGAATCGACAACAATTTGCCTTAATATGAGTGATGCGATTGAACAATCACTTGAGCTTGAGGGGATTGATCGGGTTGTTATTTTTGGCTCTTTCTATACAATTGCTGACGCCTCTGAAATTATAAAAAAGTTTTAACATTATTAGTTATTTGAGATAACCACAAACGCTAAGAAACTGTTGTAAAATTAGAGCTATCTTTCAGGGAACTCATGGGCAATTTTTTTAACAACGTTTGGAGTGCTATAAGCTTACTGGCTTGGTCAGACTGGCTTACCCTTATTATTCTAGTTATTTTTATAATTAGAGGCTTTATCCAAGGCCTTGCTAAAGAAATTATTAGCTTTATTTTTGTTATATTTGCAATAATTTTAGCTTGGCTTTACTACGACTCACTTGCTAAGACCTTCCTAAGTAATTGGATTAGTGCAGATAATCAATCAATCTATGCGCTATCTTTTGGTGGAATATTTTTTGGCATTTGGTTTATCAAAAAAGGCTTTTATAGACTTGCTGGAGCGTCTTCTAATAATGATAATCCTAATGACCTTAATCGACCTTTTGCAATTAGCATAATATTAGCCATTACTGCAATCGTGAGTTTTAACTATTTAGCTGTTATTACTGAACTCCAAACAATTGAATCACTAATAACTAATGAGTCACTGCGAAGTTTTGTTGCATTTTCTATAGTTTTTATAATTTTAGTAGTCACGCTAGTTGCATTATCAAAACTTCTCAATATTAAAATCGATACAGAAAACCCATCTGTTATGGCGCCAATTTATGAAGGTATTTTAAGAATGTTGAGCTCACTTGATATCATTCTAAATGCTAGAAATGTGGGTGGACTAAAAAATAATTTTTTTGGCGCAATATTAGGATTATTTAAAGGTGGTATTTTTGTCCTAATAATTGTACTTGTTCTTCAAAGTATGACATGGGTCACTCAAAATCATGCCTGGGTAGAAACTAGTGGCGCTCTTAGAACATTTCAAGATTGGTCAGTTGATATAAAGCCTGTGTTATCTAAGCATTTATTGTTTGTTGAACTTGAGCCCGGCGATGCAGTTGTCGAATTTATAGAAAGTGAAATCTTAAAGGAATAAAAAATATGTGCGGCATTGTTGGCATCCTCTCCACTACAAAAAAAGATGTAGGTCTTTATATTTATGACGCTCTTACGATTATCCAGCACCGTGGACAAGATGCTGCAGGAATAACAACTGCCAATAAAGGTCGTTTTTATATGCGCAAAGGTAATGGCCTAGTTCGTAATGTTTTTAGAACAAAGCATATGGAAAAATTGATTGGTGATATGGGTATTGGGCACGTCCGCTACCCTACAGCAGGAAGTTCATCTGAGGCTGAAGCGCAGCCTTTGTATGTCAACTCACCTTATGGCATTGCTTTTGCACACAATGGAAACTTAACAAATGCTGAGGTATTAGCGCAAGAAATCTTTGAGCAAGATCTAAGGCATATTAATACTGATTCAGACTCAGAAATACTACTCAATATTCTTGCAAGTGAGATAGCTGAAGAGCAAAAACATCGAATTAACGAAAGGGATATTTTTAAAGCAGTCACTAAATTACATCAGAGAGTTAAAGGTGCTTATGCTGCAATTGGAATGATCCCAGGCTACGGGATTTTTGGATTTAGAGATCCCAATGGTATCCGACCACTGATTCTAGGAAAAAGAGTCACTAAAGCAGGGACGAAATACATGCTTGCATCTGAAAGTGTTGCTCTGACTGCTCTTGGTTTTAAAATTACTAGGGATGTAAAGCCTGGTGAAGCAGTTGTGATAGATCGCAATGGTGAAGTTCACTCTCAACAATGCTCCGATAACTCAGTTTTGTCTCCATGTATATTTGAATTTGTTTATTTTGCTAGACCTGATTCAATTATCGATAATATTTCTGTCTATAAATCACGTCTCAGGATGGGTGAAAAGCTAGCTGCAAAAATTAAATCTGATTGGTCGGAAGAAAAAATTGATGTAGTTATGCCTGTCCCCGATACCTCAAGAACTGCAG
>Ga0308015_10001451_pt1 | contig 9957 bp, 11 predicted proteins | sample Neamet231_FD_203128 | JGI IMG/M metagenome (GOLD analysis project Ga0308015, IMG submission 203128) | Marine microbial communities from water near the shore, Antarctic Ocean - #231 | ecosystem: Environmental > Aquatic > Marine > Unclassified | place: Southern Ocean | collected 2014-07-28
GAGATCTCAAGAGAAAACGAATCCTTCTTAGTCAGACTACCGCTCCCTTGCCCTTGACGAAGGCAGCCCAGTCGGCCGCAACCCTGCCCGGCACCTCTTGTGCCACCCAGTGTGACACGTTCGCGTATCGAATGATCTTCAGGTCCGGCACGAACGGCGGCAGCAGCCGCAGGTTCTGCTCGTTGTCGAAGGCCGCGTCGGCCATGCCCCACAGCACAAGTGTCGGCACCGCGATCTTGACGCCGGCGGGCAGCGTTGAGGGCATGTTTGCGCTGAAGGCCTTGACGTTCATGCGGCCGGCCCAAACATTCGCGCGATACCAGTTCAGGCCGTACTGCCGGGCGGCGGGCGGGTAGGCGGCCTTGTAGGCCGCTGCAGTCGCCGCGTCGAACCACGAATCGGAGGCGAAGAGCGTCGACGGGTCCAGCGAGTTGGCGGCCGCGGTATCGAAACCGATCATGTAGGAGCTGCGGTTCTGCTGCAGCTTGTCGTGCCGGAGCAGGTCGATGAAGATCGAAGGGTGTGGCCCGTTGAGGATTGTCAGAGTCTTGGTCAGCTCTGGGTGTCGTGAGGCGAACAGCCATGCAATCGGGCCGCCCCAGTCGTGCCCGAGCACGTGCACCTTGCCGCCGCCCTGCTGCTTGACCAAGCCGACCAGGTCGTCGACGATGTGGCTCACGTTGTAAGCACCAATCGCCTCGGGCTTGGCGCTGTTGTTGAATCCGCGCATGTCCGGCATGATCAGCTGCAGCTTCTCAGGGCCGCCCAGCGCCGTCACCAGCGGGTCGACAACGCCTCGCCAGAACCAGCTGCATTCCGGCCAGCCGTGCACGAGGAGGAGTTTGTTGGCAGCGGGCGGCGTCATCGCAACGTCGTAGGTTATCCCGGGCGACACGCTCACCTTGCTGTAGGTGAGCGGCATTTCGGGCGTCGGCAGTGCAACCGCCGCTGTCATCGCGGCGAGCGTGACTGCGGTCTTCAGTACCCTGGCGGCGTCGTCGGAGGTCTTGAAGGGCGTGACCCAGCCGCCGTTCTTGAGCGCCTCCTCGCACATCTGTTTCGCCTCGTCGGGTGCCGGCTCAGAGCTGGGGTGAAACTTGTTATCGTACTTGCGGAGCGCTGCCAGCAGCCGCTTCACGATCGCTGGGTTGAAGGCGGCCACGTTGTGGTGCTCGGCCTCGTCGTTTCCCGTCCCCACATTGAAGAGGCATGGAGAGCTGGCACTGCACAGCTGGCACAGCTCCCCGGCACAGCTCCCCGGCCACGAAGCGTTCGGCGAAAAGTGCCCGTAGTGACCCGAATCCCCCATAGTCGCGTGAACAAGCTTCCAGTCGCCGACGCGGATCACGCCGGCGCCGAAGCACGGTTCCACCTGCAGGTGCCCATTGTACGTGCAGGCCGTGATATTCTGGCCGTATGTTGTTTCGTTGTAACGCAGATGCTCATAAACGTACTCGTTGCGCGCCGAAGCAGCCGCGCTGCCGCTGAAGTACGCCCACTGGTCTAGACCATCGACCAGCGTTACGGTCTTCGGGTTCGAATCTTGCGCTTTAAGACCCGCTAGCGAGAGGATCGTAACATAGAAGTCTGCGATCGCGACGATGCCGCCGAGCTTCTTTCCCGCCATTGGCGCCAGCGCGGGCAGGCCGCCGGAGAGGAACGCCGGTACCCGCGTCCCGCCCTCGAACGAAGTGCCTTTGGAGCCGCGCAGCGGGGCGTTCGAACCTGCGCCCCCCGCGTTGATCGGGCTGAGCAACAGTCACAGTCAGTAGCAAACTAAGAGACGCGGAGAGAGCACTGCTGGCCGCTGGCCCTGCCTCACCTTCCGTTGTCGCAAGCCCAGACGAAGAGCGTTGTCTTCCACATGTTTGCTTTCTTAAGCGCAGCGGTCACGTTCTTGACCGTCGACTCCACCGTGGAGACCATGCCGTCGAAGACGTTGCGGCGGTTGCCGTGGCTCTGATCCGAGAAATTGTACTGCGAGGTGAACTCGGGCGGTGCCTCGCACGGCATGTGTGTGTTGTGAAGGCTTAAGTACATGAAGAGAGGAGCGCCTGCGTGCTTGGCCTTGTGCGACGTGATTGACTCCACAGCGGAGGCGGTGAAGTCGAAGCCCGTGTAGCGCTTCTTCTTGCACTGGTAGCAGCCGTGCGCAGGGCCGCTGCCAGCCGTGCCGCGCTCGACGCAGTTGGCGTACTTGCCCGCCTTGCACCTGGCGGCGACGTCGCTGGCGTTCCCGTCTATTTTCACATCGAGCTCCGCCATCGGGCAGGGCCAGGTTGTGCTCATTTCGGCGTCGCTGCAGTCGGCGATGGCGCCGCCGTTGAACGCGCCGCCAGCCGTCTCCTGCCAGTAGTCCGTCTTTGAGAAGCCGACGCTGCTGCCGTTCTTCGTGACGTGGCAGTTCCCGGACGTCTGCGAGTAGTGGTCCTCCCCGCCGCCGAGGAAGCCGAACGACTCGTCGAAACCGCGGCCGACGGGCGTCCACGCGCGCGCGTTCTCGCCCTGGTGCCACTTGCCGACCTGGAGCCGAAGAGGGAGCAGTCGGGTCAGCGGCAGCGGCAGCACCAGCACCAGTAGCACACGACCCTCAGCGCCAGCACCAGCACTCACCTGGTACGTATAATATCCAGCCTCCTTCAACCGCTTCGGCAGCATCGTGAAGCTGGGGTCTGTGGAGAGCGAGGCGTCGGGGCCGTTCATGTTGCCTCGGTTGTTGATGAGGAACATCGGCGTGCGCCCCGTCAGGAAGGACGCCCGCGTCGGCGAGCAGTAGCGGTAGGCGTACTGCGACAGCAGCGTCAGCAACAGCGGGAGCAGCGGCAACAGCGGCAGCGTCAGCGGCTGCCGGGCAGCACTTACGAAGCTCGTCAGCTTCACGCCCTCCGCCGCCAGCTTGTTGATCACCGGCGACTTGATGTCCTTGTTGTTGTACACCGTGTTCCAACCCAGGTCGTCGACCAGGCAGAAGACCACGTTCGGCAAAGCGTTATCGCGCCGCGCCGTCCTCGTTTTCGTTGTCGTCGTCGTCGTCGCGTTGGGTGCCGCCGCGGCGGCTGTCAGCGCGGCGAGCGTGGCCGCGGTTCGCAGCATCCTGCGTCCAGCGATCGACAAGGATCGGGCGCTGCAGTCAGGGTTGTTCTCGCAAGCGTGGTGCACCGGTGGCGGCGGCAGCGGATGAGCGCCGCGCGTTCGTCGCCAGGCCTTCTCACCTCGGCGGGTCGGGTCCCACGGGACCCGGCGCTGCTCTCGAAAGAACCCGTACGTAGACGCCAAAGAACCCGCCCGAGGTGACTGAACCCGCCGAGTGTGTGTAGGTAAAAGGAACGTTCCGGGCACTGATAAAGAGCAAAATCGAGACAAATCTTCGCCGGCGTACTTATTTGGCCCCTTGCGGGCATTGAAGCGGCATAAAAGGGCGCTCGCCGGCAAAGATGCACTTGACGTACGTGTATGTGTGCTCAACACCCCACAGTGTGTCCAGAACTGCCCTCAGATCGTCATTTGGAGCACCATCGCATACAACATTTTGCCAGAAATCCCAGAGTTTGCTGCAGGCGACGATGTTTTCGGGAAGGACCCGCCCCTAAATCGCTGAAGGACCCGACCACCGAAGGGGGGACCACTCTCTCATCGCAGGTGCGCCACATCACAAGCGCGGAACCCAAGGAGCTCGAGATCGAGAAACGGGTGCGGGAGGCGGCCAAGCTCCCAACAGCAGGCAAGCCGCTCACGCCGCGGCAGAAGCGGGCGCAGGATGAGAAGGTGGACGAGGAGATCTTCAGGTGCTGCTGCTGGTGCTATTGACGCTGCTGCTGTTCTACTGACGCTGCTGTTGCTGCTGGTGCTGGTACTTCTGGCGATGCTGGTGCTGATGCTGATGCTGGTGCTGGTTGCCGCAGGCGGTACAACGAGCGCATCATGACGCAGCAGGGCATGGGCGTGGAAGCAGCCAAGGTACATAAGGATCCCTGTTGTCGATTCCATTTGTAGTCCCTCCTGTTGACTCCTTGAGGCGGCCAAGACTGCGATCGAGATCGCCTCGAACGGCGGAGGGCCAGCTGATCTGGAATGGAAGGTATACATAAGGATCCCCCAGCCGCGTGTGTGTGAATTCCTTAAGTACTCCCTCCAGCTGGTGCTGATCCTGCAGTAATCCGTAGGTCGCTCCTCCGAGCAACCCGGCGTCTAGGCGGCTGGAAGAGCTGGGAAGCAGCTATTGGGTCGGATGGAGGACACTCTGTCGCCTCGAACAAATTAGAGTATTGAAGCGCATTTTATGTTCTCTAGTCTAGTTCTTCTGATTGTCTATTTCATCTTGATGCTGGAGCTCCAGTTGCCGCAGTAGAGCGTCACCGTTGCCTTGCTCCACTCGCGCACAAACTCCTCAGAGCCCGCCGCCGTTTCCGCGCAGTGACCGCTACAGCAACGCATGGTCATCATCAGAAATAGCAACATCAACATATTTTGCACGGAGGAGAGGAGTGCCAGGAGTCGCACCTTGGCACACCGAAATCCTTGTCGGCCAGGCCGCCAAGGTGCGTATCGTATACCACCTGGTGGCCCGGAGGTTTGGGGCACTTGTCGATCGTAGTAAAACAGTCACCCGAGCAGGACACCCAGCTCCAACCGAGCCACGCGTGCGGCCCGCGGATGAGCAGGAAGGCGGCGATTGTGTTTTCCATGTCCACGATCCCGTTGAATGGCGGGTAGCCCGGTGCTCGCTGGAAGCCGTAGAAGAGCGCCTGACAGTAGCAGAAAGCGTCCGTACAAGCAACTCGTTAGCCAGAGCAACAGCACGAGCAGGTGCAGCAACAGCAGCACGAGCAGCATCAGCAGCACCACTACCACCACCACCACCGCCACCAGCAGCAGCAGCAGCAGCAGTAGCATCACCTGCCGCCGCAGCGGCGAATCCGGGACACAGGCGACCGTGCGCATGTACTCGCTGCACTGCTTGCGGTCGGAGTGGTCGAAGGGCGGGCCTTGGGATGTGCCGCAGCTGTTGTTGTTGAAGCTGCAAGGGAAGAGGTCACCCAGCAGCAAACACACAAGAAGCAACAACACAAGAAACAACAGCAAATGAAATGGCACAGATCCAGCAATAGTTAGCTCACGAGTGCCACTCAAAGCCGCCCATCTTGACGATTCCCTCCTGCATGCCGCGCATGTTTTTCCAGTACGCCGCGTTCAGCACCTGCACGTCGGTTTTGCTCAGGCCCATCAGCGCCACAGCGTTCGGCCCAACTTCCGAAGGCCCGGCTGTGGGACTCCACTGATCATCGAGGAACACGAAGTCCACGGCGTCGCTGCCAAGCCCGTTCGGTCCGCCGATGTACTCGTCCAGCAGCCATGCGAGCAACGAGCTGTTGCGCTGGTCAAACATGAACTGGCCGCACGGCACGCCCTCGCCGCAGTCGCAGCGTGGCCCCACCGTGCACGCCGCCCCGCCGTACTGGGCACTCTCGTCGATGCACTGGCACTTCCCTGGGGAGCAGCATCAGCATGAGCAGGAGGAGTGCAACATTGAGAACAGGAGCACCAGGAGCAGCAGTACCGTTCCACGGCGACACGGCCAGGTGCGGCGTCTGCGTCGTATCATAGTACAGGTTCTCGCCGGCGCCGCCGGTCGAGTAGTTGCGCGCGGTGGTGTTCGCCCAGGGCAGGAAGAAACCCCAGTAGCGGCGGTCCTGCAGCGCCTTGCGAACCGTGGCGTAGTTGCTCCACATATGAGCGGAGTTGCGGTAGACGCCGCACTTGAAGTCCGGGTTCTTCGCCTTGGCCATGCGGCACTGCTTCAGCAGCGTCTCCTCGGGGTTGCTGTTGGAGGGGATTTAGTCAGCGGCGCCAGCACTGCAGCAACACCAGCGGCGCCAGCACCTCGGCTGCGACGCCTCCCACACATCCTGCGCGTTGTTCATGTCGAACGTCACGAGGCCCATCTGGCTACCGAACTGTTTAAGGCCCGCGCGGTCGACGGTGGAGAAGCCCGTTTGATTGCACGGCATAGCGGCTAGCGAGCGGCGCAGTGAGTACGTCGGCTTCCAGCGCGGGACCAGCGCCGGCGCCGGCGGCGCGCCCGGCTGCGCGACGGCGGACGCGGACAGCGCGAGCAGCGCGAGCAGCGCGAGCAGCGCGAGCGCCATGCCGCGATGTTACGCGTGTACTGTGTAGGCCAGCGTTTAGCGCCAATCAAACAAAGCAGGTAACAGCCACTTGCAAGTGGCTGTTTACCGAGGCCACACGCCGCAAAGCCATCATGGTCGTCCAGCTCTCTGAAGAGCTGTGGAAAAGAGGAGAGCAAGCTCGGGCCTCGAGCGATGCTAAATGCCTATAAGACCGCCAAAAAGGAAAACTCCCCCTGTGTATCCCTGTGTATCCCTGTGTATCCCTGTGTATCCCTGTGTATCCCTGTGTATCCCTGTGTATCCCTGTGTATCCCTGTGTATCCCTGTGTATCCCTATGTATCCACACGCATTCCCACGCCCACGCCATTTTTCCCTTTTCAGCGAAAAGGGAAAAATAAAAGGGAAAAAGGGAAAGTTTCTGCGGATTTCGCAGGGATTTCACAGGGATTTCACAGGGATTTCACAGGGATTTCACAGGGATTTCGTGCACATTGCGCAGGGATTTCGTGGGATAATCAGGCAGGAAATCCTTTCCCTTTTCAGCAAGAAAGGGAAAAATGAAAGGGAAAAAGGGAAAGTTTCTGGGGATTTCTGGGGATTTCGCAGGGATTTCGTGCGAGGAAATCCCTTCCCTTTTCAGCGAGAAGGGAAAACTAAAAGGGAAAAGGGAAAACGCGGAGGGGTGGTTGATATGTCTTATAGGCGTTTAGCAGCGACGGAACCGCGGGCCGACGGAACCGTCACTTCTGCCGCCGATTCCGCCGCGCACGGCGCTGGAATGGGAGGCTGCTGCTTTAAAGGAAGCTACGAGCCGTTGTCTGACGCTGAACGCCGAGCGGACGAAGCCATAACCGAAAGCAGGTAAGAGCTGTATCTAAAATCGCTGCCGCTTTTCGCCGGGCTCCTCACGCTCACTCTCATGTGCCGTTGCGCTGCAGACAAGCGCTGCAGCAGGAGAGCGCGCGGATCGAGCTGGGCGCCGAGATCGGTCACGTCTACCTGGACAGCCTGGCCGTGCTCTCGCACCTGCTGTACGACCTGGGCGAGAGCGCGCACGCGCTGCTCGCCTCCGCCAGCGCGCAGCTCGAGAAGACGCGCGCGGCGCTGGTGGCGCTGGGCCGCAAGCGCGCGCTGCTGAGCTCGGCGGCCTGGAAGGGCCAGGTTGATGGGGCGCTGGACGCACACATTGCGGACGAGGTGTGGCTGGAGGACAAGCTCAAGGCGGCCGCGCGCGACTGGCACAGCAAGGTCGCGCTGGGCGGCGGCGCGGCACGAGACGTGGCGGAGGTGCTGGACGGCTTCGAGCGCGGCGCGCTGCTGGCGTACGCGCAGTTCGAGAAGCTGGTGCAGACGGACCTGGAGGCGGCCAAGGCGCTGGGCATCATGCGCTTGGACCAGCGGCGCGGGGCGCTCGCAAGCTCGGCGTCGACGGTGCGCCTGAGAGCACTGCTCTTGCTGCTGCTCACCTGCTGATCCCGAGTTTCGGCTTGACAGGGCTACGAGTTCCTGAGCGAGGCTCAGCAGCGCGGGCCGCTGACGGCCAGCCCTGCGCCGCGGCCGCCGTCGAGCGGCGGTGAGGACGCGAGCGCGCTGACTGCCACGAGCAGCCGCAGCAGCGTGGCGACGGACCGCAGCTCGTTCGCCTAGCTCCTTTGAAGCTGCTCGAGCAGCAGCTCTGTAAATCTTTCGAATTATAAAGCTCTCGTAGCTAGACTACGCGTTGTTGAAGCCGACGGGCTCCACTCGCCGAGGCCTACGAGCCGCTCGGGGAGGGGCGGGTGCCGCACGTCGGGGCGCCCCAGCTCGCGGAACTGCACATGGGTCAGGTCGAGGACGTCTGGCTGTTCACCGACGACGCGTTCGGTGCGCCCTCGCAGCTAGTGAAGAACATACTGGAGCGCCAGGCCGACATCCGCAGTGTGGGGCTGCACGCCGCGAAGAAGTGGCAGCAGAAGCACGACGACCTGCGACGGCGGCTTCGTGTTGCCGATGCCGACGCTCACACGACGCAGATCGAGAAGCTGAAGCGCACGATCGAGAAGCAGCGCCTCCGCTGCTCTTGCCACTGCTCTTGCTCCTCCTGCTGCTGCTGCTGCTGTTGCTGCTACTGCTCCTCCTCTGACACTCTCTGGTACCAGACGGCTGCCGGCAGCCTGACGTTCGCACGGACGGGTGAGCGCATCCGCTGTTGACCATCATCGGGCTCGCTCTTGATCTCGTCCTTTTCTCACTGGATGTCTCTCCTGCGCTATCGGAATCGTGTATGTTGCTACACGGCAGCGACGCCAGTCGACGCGCTCAAAGGACTGAGCAAACAAGAGGATCTCGACAGGGGATCGCGGCGCGCGGGGGAAAGTTCGACAAACGCCAAAATGAAGCTCTTCATCCTCCTCGTAGTGCTCGTCAGCGCCGCCTCCGCGCGCTCCGGCCCGTGGGACGCCAACAACTTCAGCCCGACGAACCGCACGCTGCACCCGGCGAGCGTGCGCTGCCCGCTGAACTACGGATGCACTGTCGCCGCGCCGCCGCACCGCAGCGCTGCGGTTACGCTGACGGGCGCGGGCGCGTACGCCGTGTTCGACTTCGGCAAGGAGGTCGGCGGCTTCACCACGCTAAGATTCGGCGCGGTGAGCGACGCAAAGCAGTCGGTGGGGCTGGCCTACTCCGAGAGCAGCAACTACGCCGCCTGCCCGTCCTCCGCCGTCGCCGCGTGCGCGATGCCAAAAGGCGCAGGGCCGAACAAGCAGGCGGCGGCGGGGGACCACTCCAACGGCGGCAAGATGCCCGACGGCACCCTGCGCTCAGGGCCAATCGCGGCGGGCGGCAGCTTCTCGCCGCCGGTCAAGCACATGCGCGGCGGTGCGTGCGCTGCTGCTCCGGGGGGTGGCGCTGGTGCTGGTGCTGGTGCTGCTGCTGGTGCTGGTGCTGCTGCTGCTGCTGCTGCTGCTGCTGCTGACGCCCCCCGCCGCTATGTCAGGCTTCCGCTACCTGAACGTCTTCCTGGAGGGCGAGGGCAGCGTTACCGTCCGGTACATAAGGATTACATAAGGATCCCTGCTGTGGATTCCTTAAGTAATCCCTGCTGTTCACCCTTCAGCGTCACCGTCAGGTACAAATGGATCCCTGCTGTGAATTCCTTGCGTAAATGCCTGCTGTTGATCAGGGCAGCGTCACCGTCAGTGCCGTCTCGCTGCACTTCACAGCGGCGCCAACGATGGTACACATGCATCCCCCTGTTCTCTGCTGCCCCCTGCTGTGCCCCTGCCTGCTGTGGTCCGCCTGCATGCCTGTGCTGCTGCCTGCTGCCCGCTGCCCCTGTGTGCTCTGCTGCCCTGCTGACCCTGCCAGTACACACGTGAAATGCAGGGCTCTCCCGCCGCCTACAAGAACCATTTCCACAGCTCCGACCCTGAGGTTAACCGGCTGTGGTATGCGTCTGCGTACACAACGCAGGTGAAGAACATATGCACACATATAAGGATCCCTGCAAGTGCATTGCTTTGAGTGATTCTTTGCTGTTCATCCTGCAGTGCATCGTGACTCGACTCATAGATGTGCTCTGTGGACCCGGCTCACGGGCGGCAGTGGGGTACATATAAGGATCCCTATATATACATATAAGGATCCCTATATACGTTTAAGGATCCCTGCTGTTTATTCCTGATCGTACTTACAGTAAGTAACGCCCTGCTGTTGATCCTCAATTGATCCAGGGCCCACCGCTGACCCCAAAGTACATATGGATCCCTCCCGTTGCCTTTGATTCCGTCAGTAATCCCTGCTGTTCATCCCCACGTAAATCCCTATACGAAGGGCGATTGGAACAAC
>Ga0308015_10001456_pt1 | contig 9931 bp, 8 predicted proteins | sample Neamet231_FD_203128 | JGI IMG/M metagenome (GOLD analysis project Ga0308015, IMG submission 203128) | Marine microbial communities from water near the shore, Antarctic Ocean - #231 | ecosystem: Environmental > Aquatic > Marine > Unclassified | place: Southern Ocean | collected 2014-07-28
ACCATCCAGCTCTACATGGCCTCGCTGCCCTCGACGCTGCACAAGTACCGCTTTGTCGACCTGAAGAACCGGCTCGACGCGGTGTTCACCGACACGCCGGCGCTGGAGCCGCACGCGGCGGCCGCGCTGCAGTGAGCTGAGAGAGGAAGGAGAGCTGCAGATATAGTAAAGCGAAGCTCAACGTTTCCGCAGCGGTGTTCGGCCCTTGTAGAACTGATCCACCGCGCCGCGCGCTGCCTCACCCGCCCCATCGCCTACGTCCGGTGGAAATACGAGCAGCAGCCCCGTTGAGACGAACCGGCTGCCCTGGGCGTCGACGTGCTGCGTCAGCCGCAGCTGCACGGTCGCGAGGCGCCGCATGTCCTCCTCCAGCAGCCCGAGGTTGACGGTGAAGGTGCGCTCGACGACAATGTCAAGGAAGTCCGTGGCGAAGCCCGTGCGCTGGCTGCGCGGCAGCGGCTCGTCGCGCGGTTTGACTGTGATGCGCCGCTCGCGGCCCTGCTTGTCGATCTGCGCCACCACTTCGGCAGTGTCAGGGTACAGCTCCTTGAATTTGCCGAAGACCAGGTTGTCGCCGTACTGGCTGATGCACTTGAGCACGTACACGTCCACGTCGCGCAGCAGCCGCGGGTGCTCCTCTGTCGGCTCGCTCGAGAGGATTAGGTCCGTCTTGGTCTGCACCAGCGCGCTGCTAAGCTCGCGGAAGCCGAGCAGCGACGAGCGCGGCAGGTCCAAGGACGCGTCGCTAGAAACTGCGTCGACCGCGTCGAGCAGCGCGCCGTGGATCATGCTCAGCGCCGACCGCAGCCACATGGTCTGACGGTCAAACTCCTCCTCGATCTCGCCAAACAGCGGCATACGGCGGCCGTTGACGTACGTGTTCGTCAGTCGAGGGCCGTCCACTGCGACGCTCTGCACCGGCTGGTGCGCGATAATCTGCGCCTCGCCCAGGTCCTCGTCGCTCCAATCGTAGAGCATGGGCGAGACTCGCTGAAATTCGCTCAGCGCGGACTCCAAGTCCACGTCGCCGTCCAGGTGCTCCAGCTGCCAGGCCAAGCCGCGCGCCAGGTTCAGCACCAGCGCGCGGTCGGAGTGGTCCTCTCGGCGCAGCGCGGAGATCACCTCGCCGTACTGCTCCCACACGCCACCCTCCTCTCGTGGCTCGCCACCGATGGCCGCGTCCAGCACCTGCCGGAACTGCGACATCGACTGAGCGCGGTCCAGCGACAGGTACTTGCCTACAATCGGCTGCACCAGCCGCCAAGCGCCGCCTGCACTGGCCTCCGCAAACGTGCCCTGCCGAATGTCGCCGCTCTCGAGGCCTGACGGGTGGAAAGGCTCTGTCACGAACGCCTTCACGGCATCAAACTGCGCCGAGCTCGAGCGCTGCCGGGCCGTCATTGCGCCCTCGCGCTCCGCGGCCAGCCCCTGCGGCGCCGAAAGCAGCTGCACCAGATGCTGCCGCCGCCGGGCGTAGGCCTTGCAGCTATCGCACCAGCTGCAGACGGGCAGCTCGTCGACCTCAGAGCCGACCGTGATGCGGTAGTGCTGGATCACGTCGTCGACGCTGTCGCCTCCGGACTCAGTGCAGGCCCACGAGGTCAGCTGGCCGCAGTCATCGAACAGTATGATCGCCATGTCATGCCCGTGCCGCGTCGCAAGCTCCCGCGCCTTCTCAAACAAATCGCGCTGCGTCCGCTGCACGCGCGCCGCCCCCGTGCCTGGCGCTGCGCTCGGCCCGCTGCTCTCCAGCTGCCGCGCGGCTTCCTGCGCATCGTCCGAGCCAATCACGCCGACCCTTCGGCGCGTGCGCACCCAGATGCGGCGTCGCACCATGGAGAACCCGGAGCTGCGCCCGCGCCAAGTCGAGCCCCACTCGGATGCGAACTCCCAGCCATCCGAGTCTGTGCGGTGGTTGTCGCGGCTGTCGATGCGCCAATTCGCATCGTCCCACTCCCAACCAGCTGGCAGAACGGCGCCACGCGGCCCGTCGCCGCGCAGCGGGCGCCCCTCGCTGTCAGACCAGGCGCCACGCTCGTCGCCAGGCAGCAGCAGCTCGGGCGCGAACGCCCCCTGCGCCGACCAGCGCCGCTGGTTTTCGTACACCGCGTCGACGGCCACGCACCGGATCTGGTTCAGCAGCAGCGCCACCCACTCTCCCGCCTCGGCGACGGACGCCGCCCCGAACGCCATGCGCTGGCGCCCGACCGCGTCGATCAGCTCGAACCAGGCCGAGCGCCGCACTGCGCTGCCCACGCTGCCACCTGCCGCCGAGCCTTCATCTTCGTCGTCGTCGTCGTCGCTGTCAACGCCGCCGTCGTCGTCGTCCACGCTGTCCACGTCGCTCAAATCTCCGCTGCCGCCGTAGTCGTCGTCCACGTCGACGTCCACGTCGACGTCCTCGACCGCCACCACCGCCGCCGCTGGAGGCGCCGCCAGCGGCTGCAGCGTGCAGTACGTCACGCAGACGATCGACTTGGGCGCACCGCCGCGGTCATCGAAGACCATCAGCGCGCCCTTCTCGTGCAGCTCGACCCACCGCCGCTGCGGGACAAGGGCGCTCGTCGACGAGCTCGCGCAGAGCAAGTAGCCCTGCATCGACGTGCCGTTCCGGGCCGACATCCTCCTGCGTGGCTAGCTGCGCGGCGCTTACAACGCGGCAGATGCCCCTACCATTTCGCCCTCGAAAGAACTCATGTTCCAACACCAGCCGCGGACCTCCCCCCATCAACCACCGCCAAATTATCTGATAAGCGTGTTGATGTCGCCCACGATGTGCACCTGCCGCCCGTTCATGCGCGCGGCGAGCGCGGCCTCAATCTCGTTCTTGAGGAAGCGTGCGCGCTGCACGGCCTCCGCCAGCTTGGGCGTCTCGGTCTGCGCGCTGCGCTCGGCCTCCGCGCTCTCGTGCAGCAGCGCCGCGGCGCGCTTCGTCATCTGATCCGACGCGAAGCGCTTGCTCTGGATCGCCAGCACCATGCGCGCCTTGTAGGCGTCGGAGCTGCCGAGCATCACCAGCCGCAGCGTCTCCGGCCCGTTCAGCTGGTCCGCCACGGCCTCCACCGCGGCGAGCATCTTGCCGGCCGGCGCAGCGTCCACCTGCGCCACCGCCGCCGGCGCGGCGGACGCGGACGCCCCGCTGTTGAGGTCGCGCTGCCGCTGCACCAGGAACGCGCGCAGCTCGAGCACGTCGTCCACCAGCGCCGCCCGCGCCGTGCTGTCGTACAGCGGCACGGGCACGTCGCGCGCCGGCTCGTCGGCGTCTCCGCCCGCCCCCGCGCTGTCGCCGCCGTCTTCCACCGTCTCAAACCCCCAGTCAATGTCGCCGCCGTCGCCCCAGTCGATCTCCGCCTCAGCCTCCGGCGCCGCGGCCGCGCTCGGGTCGTCGGCCTCCACGCCGTGCGCCGCCGCCTGCTGCAGCGTCGACAGCTCGCCGCCGCCGCCGTGCGCGAACGCGGTAACGCCCGCGTAGTACGCCGCAGCGTCGGCCACCAGAGGCGCGCCCAGCGCGAGGCCGCTCTCGAGAAACAGCGCAGGCAGCCCCAGCGCCAGCGCCGTGAGCTCCGCCTCCACGTCGCCGCCGTCCAGCCCGTACTCGCGGCACGTCTTGGTGAAGTTCGCAAGCAGCTGTTTCGCCGAGTTGGTGCACTCCTTCGAGCGCCGCCGCAGCTCCGGCACGGAGGCTTGCAGCGCGGCGATGCGCTTGCGCAGCTGCGGTATGTCGTAGCTCGCCAGGTCCTGCAGCTGCTTGCCGCACTCGCCCAGGTACACGCGCTCCGACTGCACATTGGTCGGCAGGGTTAGCAGCACGATCAACTGCGGGATTCACTCAGCAGGACTCACACTCAGCAGGATTCACTCTGCAGGATGACAGCAGCAGCCCGCAGTAAGCTGGCAGCCCAGAACCGCGCGCACCTCGTACGCCGCCACGATCGCCGTCCACGCTGTCACGTACTGCGAGGTGTACTGCCCGAAAAAGTTGCGCTTCGCGCCCTCCGTACTGCTCGACTTCAGCTGCTTCAGCACCTCCAGCGCCACGTAGTAGTCGATGTACTTGCCCGTCAGCAGCGCCACCACCTCGGGAACGTCCGGCAGGTCGGTGAGGGCCGCGTCGATTAGCGCGCGCGTCGCTGCCAGCTGCGCCGGCCACGTGGCCGGCACCTGCTTGCGGTCGACCAGCCAGTTCACCAGCTTCGGGCAAGCGATGTCCACAGGTTCTAGGTCCGCCATCTAGGGCAGGAGCCTGGCGGCCAGAAGCGGCGCGAAGTCCCAAGCTGCAGGCACGCGATCCCCCCCGCGACGGCGTCATCCTTTGAGTCATCGTCCTCATTTTCAGCAAACCTATATAATATGACGCGAATTGAGCGCAGAGCCTTGACCAAAAAAAAACTAGCTCGGCCCGTTGAAAAACGGGACGACTCGGAACTCTGATCGACCACAACAATTCGAACTCGTACTGGGATCGATCCTGCGTCAATTGCTGACGTCGATGGAGCAGCTGCTGGCCATCACGCGCGACGTGGCGTCGGCCACGCACCTGGGCGGCGGCGCCACGTCGACTTTCGGCGGGTCTTATGGCGCCGGTACCGTCGGAGGCTCGTCGGCGCTCTCTCGCTTCGGCGGCTCTGCCAGCGGCGCTGGCGGCGGCGTGGCTTCGTCGGCGCGCTCGCGCTTCGCCGACCACGGGCCACCGTCAACGTCGTACTCGCATCCCGCACCGCTTCACGCGCTTGGAGGCGGCGTGTCGTCGACGGCGCGCCCTCGCTTCGCCGACGACGAGCCACCGCCCTCGACACAGTCATACTCGCTGCCCGCGCCGCTCCACGACGACCGCTCGGCGGGCGCGGCGGCGGCTGCGGCGGCGGCGTTCACGCGCTCGGCGGGGTCGGACGCGCACGTCCGCACGCTGGAGCACGAGCGCCACGCGCTGCTGGAGCAGGTGCAGCGGTCGCAGAACGAGGCGGACCGCTCCGCGGCGCTGTGGCGCGAGGAGCGGCACGCGGCGGCGCAGCTCGGCGAGCGCGCGGCGCGCGAGCAGCAGCACCAGCTGTCGCAGACCGCCGCGGAGCGCGGCGAGATCCAGGCCGTGACGGGGGCGCTGGTGCGGGTGCAGGACGTGCTGCGCGGGCAGGAGGCGCGGGCGCAGCACGACGCGGAGGAGCTGGCGCGGCTGCGGGCCAGCATGGGCGGCGCCGACCAAGCCGTCGCCGACGCACACTCGCGCGCGGGCGCGTACGCGGCGCAGGTCTCCGAGAGCGCCGCCCACTACGCCGAGGCGCGGCAGCAGCTGGAGGCCTGGAAGGCGCGGGCGCTCGCGGCGGAGGCGCGGCTGGCGGGCAGCGAGGCGCGCGCCGCCAGCGCGGAACGCCGCGCCGGCGAGGCCGCCGTGGCGATCGCGAACCTGGAGCTGTCGCGCGAGCAGATGGACAAGACGTTCCGGTCGCTGCTCGCGCTGAACGAGCAGCTGGTGGCGAAGGCGCGGGTGCAGGAGGACGCCGCGCGCCGCCAACGCGCGCGGCGGCCCACGCCCGAGACGGGCAAGAAGCCGCCGTGGGTGCCGAACAGCGAGCGGCCCGACTGGCAGAAGAGCTTGCGCGACGAGCGGCGCGGCGGCGGCCGGCGCAAGCAGCCGCGCAAGCAGCCGGTCCCGCGCAGGCCGTCCAGCGCCCCGAGCACGCGCGGAGCCGACGTGAGCCTGGCGGAGGAGCTGGCGGCGCTGAATGCGCAAGCCGACGCGCTGCGGGCCGCCGCGGACCTTGGCAGCATGGACGCGGACGACGAGGCGGCGACGCAGCGAGCGCTGCGCGCCGTGCTGCTGTCGATGCAGGATAAGATCGGCGGCGCGAGCGGGCTGCGGGAACCGCCGCAGCGCCCCGCTGTATTGACATAGATTACATAGGCTATCGACAGTCGGCGGCCACGCGCTCGAACTCCCGCAAGCTCACCCGCCTGTCGTCGTCGCCGTCCGCCTCGCGGAACGCCACCGCGGCCGTGGCCGCGGGCAGGCCGGGCGCCACGAGCGCCACCGCCGCGTGCAGGTCCGAAAGCGTCAGGAAGCCCTTGTGCCCGCCGTCGAGCAGCCCGAACGCCGCGCGCGAACGGCTGCCCTCGCCGTGCGGCTCCATGCGCGCCTTGGCCTCCAGCAGCTCCACGAACTGCGGCAGCGCCACGCCGCCCGCGCCGCCGCGCGCCGCCGCGCGATCCACCTCAAAATCCGTCGGCGCGAAGCCCTGGCACGCCATCAGCGCCAGCTTGAGCTGCCGCGGCGGCAGCGCCGCGGGGCCGGCGCCGGCGCCGGAGCCGCCGGTGCCGGACGCAGCCGTCGTCGTCGCGTACTTGTCGAAGACCTGCGCGGCGTGGCGCGCCGAGCTGGCGTCCAGCGGGCACGCCCAGCGGCGCGACGACATGGTGCGCTGGATCGAGGGTTTGCGGAGGCGCGGTGTCGGCTACAGTACAGCTGTATTTGTTCGAACGCCTTCAGGTTTTAAGCCGGCGCAGCTGCTCAAGGTCCGCGCGATTTCGCGCCCTGACAAGGTGGCCAGACTCGCAATGGCGAGGTGGCGCAATGCGTTGCCATTCGAAACTAGCTTGCGACGTGAGCAAAAGAGTGTTAGAACCCGAGCGCCTCCCTATAGAGCACCACCAACAGACTGGTTAGTGTAAGTAAAGAAAAAACCCAGTGTAGCCTAGGATCCTAAGTAAAGCAAACCCGATCGAAAATGACGACGACAGAAAGATACGACACCATCTGTCCCTGCAGGAGCCGTACTCTTAGCAGTCGCATAGCAACCACAAAGCGCGATGGACCCGTTCTGCGGGCACGCCCCGGCCATCCACTCGGAGCTCGCCCAGCTGCGCAAGACGCGGCAGTCGATGCAGACGGTGTCGATCGCTGTGGCGGTGGTGGGCGCGGGCTGGGTGGCGACGCGGCTGTCGTTCATCCTGATCCCGCTGCTGCTGGCGTACCTGGTGACGTTCATGCTGTCGCCGCTGCTGGACCTGCTGGAGTCGAAGCCGCTGGTCTGGGGCGCGCGCGTGCGCATGGTGCCGCGGCCGGCGGCGCTGCTGGCGACGATCTTGGCGGCGTTCGCCGCGCTGGCGGCGACGTTCGTGGTGGCGCGCTCGTCGTGGGACCAGTTCGAGTGCTCGCGCGGGCTGGAGCGGCTCGCGGAGGTGGACCGCAACGCGTCGAGCTGGCTCGCGGCGCGCGGCTTCCGCGCGGTGGGGAACAGCTCGCTGCTGATGGGCAACGCGGAGCAGGCGGGCTCGCTGGACATGGCGGAGCTGCAGTCGGCGCTGGGCTGGCTGTCCGAGGCCGCGAACAGCGCGGTGACGATCCTGCTGCTGGCGGTCTACCTGATCCTCGAGCGCGAGCAGGGGCAGTGGCAGCAGCAGGCGCCCGACGCGCGGCACGACCGCGCTTACATGCAGCGCGGCAAGGGCAAGGCGTTCAAGGGCAGCGGCGAGAGCGCGCAGCAGATGGAGGCGCTGCTGCGTTTCTACGTCGAGCTCAAGACCTCAATCTCGTTCGTCACGGGGCTGCTGGTGGGCATCACGCTGTACTGCTTCGGCGTGCCGCTCTCGCCCGTCTTTGCGCTGTCAGCGTTCGCCTGCAACTTCGTGCCAAATATCGGCAGCTTCGTCTCGATCCTGCTGCCCGTGCCCGTTGTGCTGATCCAGCCCGCCTGCACGCCGGCCACGTGCGTCGGCTGCGCGTGCCTCTCGGCCAGCGGCAAGGCGTTGGCCATTGCGCTGCCCTCGGCGCTGCAGCTGTACGTGGTGAACTTCCTGGAGCCGCTGCTCTTCGGGCAGTCCCTGAACCTGACGCCGTTCTCGGTGCTGGCATCGCTCGTGTTCTGGGCGCTCCTGTGGGGACTGCCGGGCGCCGTGCTATCCACGCCGCTGTTGGGCGCCATGAAGATTGCGCTGAGCACTTCGCGGCACGCCGTCGCGCGCTACGTCCTGTCGCTGATCCGAAAGTACGACATTGACGACCAGAGCCAGCTGGCGCTCGAGCGCTCGCGCGTGCTGCAGCGGCTCTCGCTGAAGAACCAGGTAACAGCCGCACTCCATGCCTGGGATGCTACCCGCTTGCGCTGCCTATGCCGTGCCCGTGGCCTATCCTGCTGCTGGTGCCGCGACATGCTGCTGTGGCTTGAGGCGTGCTGCTTGCTAACGACGCTGAGGTGTGACAGTTCCGTCGTATCTGGTTCGGCAAGACGCAGTCCCGCAAGGGCGCGCACAGCTCCGTGGCACTGCCGAAGACCGTCCGCAGCGCCATCACGCCGGACAGCGTGGTGGCTCAGTTTGACAAGCTGCCGGACGCGAACGCCGGCTCGAAAACGGCGCTGTCCACGGGCAGCGCGCTTGCGATCGGCGACGAGCAGAGGATGATGCGGCAGTGCCAGCAAAACCTGAAGGACCACAGGTGGCCGGCTATCACGCGACGACCGCTCCGCGCCCTGACAGACGCCACCGCAACCGAGGACGAGTCGCCGGGCCGCTTGATCGAGCGGTTCTCGTTCTCCGTGCTCCAGTACGACGTGCTGGCGGAGGGGCTTTGCCTGCCGCCGTCGTGTGCTGGGCTCACGGAGGTGCCGCCGGACTGCCTCGGCTGGCAGCTGCGCAAGTGGCGGCTGCTGGAGACCGTGCTCGTCGAGTCGCCGGACGTGATCTGGTGAGCGGCAGGCTATTGCTGCTGCGGTGCACTGCCGCCTGCCAGCGCTGACCACCCTCCCCCCGAGCAGCCTGCAGAGACTTGACCACTTTCACGACTGGATGGAGCCCCAGCTGCGGAAAGCAGGCTACGCAGGGAGGTTCTACGAAACGCCCAACAGCCCGTGCAAGCAGTTTCGGGACGACCTCGCTGATGGGGTCGCCATCTTCTGGAGAACCTCCAAGTTCCGGCTGATCGAGCTCTGCGAAGCCGGCTACCACGCAGCTGGCCGCTCAGACAGCTCCAGCGTCGCGCTGATTGCTGTGAGCTGCGATTGCGCTTTGCTGTCTCCTCTGTTGCTATGCGCCTCTGACCTCGCATCGCTCCCGAGCAGCGTCTGCGGCTGAGGCTGGACGACTTGATTCCGTCACCGCCGGCGCAGGACGTGGTCTTTGCGACCACGGAGTTTAGCGCACTGGGCGGAGAGTTGGGCGACAGCAATCGTCTCTCGCAAATGAAGCAGCTGCTGGGCTGGTGCACTAACGAAGCCTCACGCGACGCTCGGCGCGGCGGCCGCGACGCCAAGCCGCTGCCGGTGGTGATCTGCGGATCGCTGCACGCTGAGCCGGCCAGCGAGCCGCTGCAGTGCGCGCTGCGCCACAGCCTGCGCCTGGCCGACGGAGCGGAGGACCTGCCGTTCACTCGCTGGTCGCGAGTCAAGGGCGTGGAGGTGCGCGAGTGCGCTGACCACTGCCTGTTCTCGCGCGAGCTGCTCGGTCTCACGGCCGTGCTGGACGCGCCGGAGGGGGTCGGGGCCACCAGGCTGCCTTCCCACGCGCACCCGAGCGACCACATCCCCGTGCTCTCGCGCTTTCAAGTCAGGTAGCAGGGTTTGGACTGAACGAATTTATTGGTACACTCATGTCGGCATAGCGCCGGCGTCACCTTCCCGCCAAGTGGTCGCCAGAGAACGGTCTAAACCTGGAACTCCGCTGCAGATCATGCCACTCCTCAGACTCTCGTTTCGGCGTGTTGTGCCGTTCCTCTCAGTGGTAGTTGATGAGGAGCAATGATAGGATCCTACACAAAACCTTACATCAATTCGAAATCTGTCTCTCTATTGTTTTATTCGGCGGCTGTTTGGCGTACAGCCCGTGTGGCGAGCCGTTGTGCCCTGCCGTTGTGCCCTGCGTGGCATCGACTCTGCACGTACGCTCTTTGGGTTCCGTCTGTACTGCCTGCGTCGATCCATCTGCTGTCCAGCGTTATGTTGCT
>Ga0308015_10001460_pt1 | contig 9916 bp, 4 predicted proteins | sample Neamet231_FD_203128 | JGI IMG/M metagenome (GOLD analysis project Ga0308015, IMG submission 203128) | Marine microbial communities from water near the shore, Antarctic Ocean - #231 | ecosystem: Environmental > Aquatic > Marine > Unclassified | place: Southern Ocean | collected 2014-07-28
AACGGAATGCCGGGGCAGAAGACGTGCGCAAACACGGCTGGCATATTCTGCGGCTTCTTTCCGCAGACTCAGCAGATCATTGGCCTGAGTGGCGAGCAACTCAGCTGCAGCACCGACTATGCGGCCAGCCAGTCGTTGGTGGGACGCGTCTGCGACAACGGGAAGTGCATAGCCAAGTGCTCTGCCCAGGACGACTACGAAGGCATTGACGCTGCCGTCGTGCTCAACACATGCAACCAGTCTTGCGTCTCGACGTGCGCAATGACGCCGCTGATTGCGCCCTTGCTGTTCATGCTCAAGCCATGCAAGAAGATCCAGGAGCTCTGCGAAGACACCTGCGGCAAGTGTCCCGCAGGGTCGCCGTACAAGATGGCCAAGGTCGACGTTGACCCTATCGCGCCGGTGCCGTCGCTGACGATTGCGAACACGGTGCTTGAGCTCGGCCGCAAGACTGACCTCTCGAACGTGATCCCCGCCGCGGTGAGCTTCCCGAACATGGCGAACGGCGCCACGAGCGCCGTCATTATGTACAACAGCACCGCCATCTACGCGATCCCGACGTACCTCAACCTGGTGAACGACGCGATCAAGCGGTCGCAGGCGGGCAACGCCGACTCGAGCATCACGGTGCGCTCGCACCCGTTCCCGATCAGCTACCACACGAAGTCCGCCGTGAGCAGCATCGTTGCCATCTTCGCGTGTATCTTTGTGATCATCGCGTTCGCGTTCGTGCCCGCTGCGGTTATTGCCTACATCGTGCGCGAGCGCGAGTCGCACCACAACTCCAAGCACCAGCAGTACATCTCTGGTGTCTCGATCCCTGCGTACTGGCTCAGCAACTACATTTACGACCTGACCACCTACGCCTTCTCGGTCGTCTGCACGCTCGCGATCATCGAGTACTTGGAGGTGGCAATGTTCGAGAAGGACGGCGCGCTCTCCGCCACTGTCACCATCTTCATCGCGTTCGGGCTCTCCTCCATCTCGCTGAGCTACCTGATCTCCTTCGTCTTCGAGCGGCACCAGCAGGCGCAGCTTTGGAACCTGATGCTCAACTTGCTGTGCGGCCTGATCCTGATGCTTGCGAGCTTCATCATGGCCCTGATTCCGGCCTCGAGGGAGACCAACGACGCTCTCATTCCGTACTACCGGATGGTGCCGAGCTTCTGCCTCGGCAACTCGCTGCTGCGCGTCTCCATCAACCAGGCGATCGACGTGGACGACGCGCGCCACAAGGACTACTTCGACGACGACGTGGCCGGCACTGATCTGCGCTACATGTTCGTGTGCGCGCCGGTCTTCTTCGTCGCCACGATCCTGCTCGACATGGTGCTCAACACGCCGTCGCTGGCCAACAGGATCAAGCGCGACCCTGCCCGGGGCAATGCGGAAGGAGTGATCAAGGCGCTGGACTTGGACGTCATGGCTGAGAAAGAGCGCGTCAAGGCCGGCGGCGCGAACGATGAGGCCATCATGATCTCCGACATGGTCAAGACCTACAAGAACAAGAGCGGCGGCCCTGCCAAGACGGCCGTGGACGGGCTGAACTTCGGCATCGCCAAGGGCGAGTGCTTCGGTTTCCTCGGCATCAACGGCGCCGGCAAGTCGTCGACGCTCAACATTCTGACCGGCGCGATCCTGCCGTCGGAGGGCGACGCGCTGCTCGCTGGCAAGAGCATCCTGACCGAGCAGAAGGCGATCCGGCGCGAGCTGGGCTTCTGCCCGCAGCACGACGCGCTGCTGGACCTGCTGACGGTGCGCGAGCACCTGGAGCTCTTCGGCCGGATCAAGGGCATCCGCGCCGCAGACCTGGCGGCGTACGTGCAGAAGATGATGGTGGAGCTCGACCTGAAGGAGCACGAGTTCAAGAACACCAACACGCTGAGCGGCGGCAACAAGCGCAAGCTCTCTGTCGCGATCGCGCTGATGGGCTCGCCGAAGCTGGTGTTCATGGACGAGCCCTCGACGGGCGTCGACCCGGCGGCGCGGCGATTCATGTGGAGCGTAATCTCGAGGCTGTGCACCGAGAAGAAGGACTCGACGGTGGTGCTCACGACGCACAACATGGAGGAGGCGGAGGCGCTCTGCACGCGCGTGGGCGTTATGGTCGACGGCCAGCTCTCGTGCCTCGGCAGCAACCAGCACCTCAAGGCGCGCTTCGGCCAGGGCTACCAGCTCGAGCTGAAGCTGTGCGAGGCCGCCGACGGCGCGACGGCCGCGACGGTGGCGCAGTTCCGGTTGGGCGACACCGTTGACCGCGACGAGCTGGCGCAGGTGTGCGCCAACCTCGGCGACCCCAACCGCGTGACGCTGGTCGCGCAGGGCAACCACGAGGGGCTCGTGATCTACCGCGCGATCGACGCGGCCGGCGCGGTGGACGCCGAGACGCTCGTCGAGTGGTTCACGCTCGGCACGCAAGCGGCGGCGCTGCAGGCCTTCCTGGCGACGAACTTCCCCGGCACGCAGCTGCTCGAGCGCCACGGCCACCAGTTCCGCTTCAAGCTGCCCGGCGTCACGGACGGCGGCAAGGCGGTCTCGATCAGCAACGTCTTCCGGCAGCTGGAGGCCAACCAGGCCGCGCTGAACATCGAGGAGTACGGCGTGAGCCAGACATCGCTCGAGCAGATCTTCAACCAGTTCGCGGCGGCGGGCGAGGACACCGCCAAGGCGCCGGAGCTGGGCGTTGTGGCGCCGTAGGTCGCCCGCTTATGTAAATGCAATTCGGCTAAAGAGGATCCGATCAGAGGTACCGGCCGGCCGCGGCACATGAGCTCATCACGCCGCGCGCGACGCCGCCGCCGCCGGGGTAATGACGATGTTTGGCGCGGCTGTAAAGGGCTAATGCGGTAGCCCGTTATGTTCCGCAGCTGCCGCAGCGGCTCGCCCGAGCGCGGCGACGTGCGCCACCGGCTGGGCGACGCGTACACGCGGTACAGGGCATCGCAGACGCTCGGGCGCGCCGACGCGGCGCAGCACGCGGCGCAGCACGCGGCGTCCATGGACGACATGGTGGAGATGCTGCGCGCGGCGCAGGAGGAGCAGCGCGAGGCGCTGCGGCTGCGGCTCGGCGGTGCACCGGCGCCGGTGGAGTTCATCGTGACCGACGACCCCGCCGGTCGCGAGCCAAGAGGCGGGGCGGCGACGGCGGTGGACGACGTTACGGACATGGGAGAGCTGCAGGAGGTACCGAGCTCGCCCTCAGATCGTACCGGTGGCGGCGTGCGCGCCGCCGAGCACGCGCCGAGGGCGAGCAGCATCGAGCAGCACCGGCAGCGCCGCGCGCTGGGTCGTGAGTCACCTAGCAAGCTGCTCGCGACGACGAGCACGGAGCTGCGGGCGCGCGACCATCCGCCGGGCATGGTGCGACGGAGCGCAAGCCGATCTGCGATCCTGGGCGAGCAGCGCGACGTGCCGGTCAGCAAGGACGTGATGGTGCTGAAGGAGGAAGCCGAGGCCGAAGCGGCGGCGGCGGCCGCTGAGCTGCAGCTAGGAACCAGCGGCTCTGCGCTGAGCACTAGCGACATCCAGAGTAGTCTCGTGGTGGAGTCGCCAACGAAGCCGGCCGAGATTTGGGCGCCGTAGCCGGCGCAATTTGTGTATAATAACAGTCTTGTGATCTTTATTGACAATGTAGGAAGCGCTCACGGCCGCGTGGCGTCCGCTTCCGCCGCCGCCGCCGCCTCTGCGTCCATCTCTGCGTCCACCTCTGCGTCCTCAGCAGCCTCCCTGGCCGCCCTCTCGGAAGCCTCCCTCGCCGCCATCTCAAGGTCCTGCTCGTGCTCCTTCGTCTCCTCCCCCTCCGCCTTGCGCTCCTCCTGCTCGAACTCCTCCTCCTTGCTGCCCACCGCCAGCTCGAGCCGGAAGCAGGCGAGGAGCGCCACTGCGACCAGGACCAGCAGCCCGGCGCAGACCAGCGTCACGTCGTAGCGCCCAGTCGCGTCGAAGATGACACCCGCAAGGATCGGCCCGACCAAGATGCCCACGCCGACGCCGAAAAGGTTGAGGCCCATCACCTCCGACAGCCGCACCACCCCGAACAGGTACGCTATCACGACCGACGCCAGGGCGATGAAGCCGCCAGCGAAGAAGCCGTAGCCGAACGCCCAGGCCGCGAAGGCCCAGAACGTGGCCTCCGCCGAGAGCAGCACGGGGAGGAAGCACAGGAACAGGCCGACCATCGCCAGCGTGATCTTGAACACCAGGATCACGCCGCACGCGTCCGCCGAGGCGCCAATCACCAGCCTCCCGACCGCGGAGCCGATGCCGATCGCCCCTAGCAGGTAGGCGCTGCGCTCCGCGCCAAAGCCCGCGTCCTGCATCATCGGCGCCAGGTGCACGAAGATCACAAAGTACCCGACATTGAAGAAGAAGCCGGCCGCCAGCATCAACCGGAAGTTGAAGTCCGCCACCCAGCTCTGGATGGAGCTCCAGTCGATCAGCCCCGCGCGGTGGTTCTTCTTGACGCGCGGCAGCCGCCGCTGCAGCAGCAGCACGCACAGCAGCAGCGGCAGCGACCAGATCATCGCCAGTCGCCGCAACGCGCCCGCCCAGCCGTACTCGGAGATCAGGTGCTCGGTGAGCGGCGGGATCACAAAGTTCCCCAGCCCGCTGCCGGCGACGGCCACGCCGGTCATCGAGGCGCGGTATTTGTGGAACCACTGCGACACCACCGACACCGCGGGGAACCACATCGTCGAGGCCGCGTAGCCGCAGATGACGCCGTGCGTGGCGTAGACCATCCAAATGTCCGTGGACAGGCTGGCCAGCAGCAGCCCGGCGATGTAGATCAGCGCGCCCATCAGCTGCGTGTTGTGCACGCCGTGAACGTCGCCGGCGCGCCCCGTGAGGAACCCGAAGAGGAACTGGCCGCCCGCGTGCAGCGCCCCAACCACGGACGCCGGCCCGCGGCCGACGTCGAACGCCGCCTGGTACGGCTTGACGAACACTCCGACGCTGTAGCAGCTGCCAACCACGATGAAGTGCACCAGGAACGAGCCGAGCACCACGCCCAGCGAGCGCCGGTCGAAGACGTCGACAGGCGGCAGCGCGAATTTCGCCGCGTCGCGGTAGCGCGTCAGGCGGCCGGTGATCCGCCGCCCGTGCAGCTTCGGCGCGTGGTGCGGCGGCTCATCGACGGGTGGCATCGTCACGGCTCGCAGGCGACTGGCATCGTCAACAACGGCGGCTGGCATCGTCGCTCTCAGCGCTTACCGTACGCGCTAAGTAGGGCCGAGGATCGCTCCGGTCAGACCGAGTTGTCGGCCGAGGGCCACGAAGTTTCGCACGGCGGACCACTATATTATATGTAATGGCAGCTATTGAAATTGTGTGCCAATATAGAATATGTGTGCGAGGGAATCGGGCCAAATGCCGAAGAAGCGCCCGACGTCGACGAAAGCCCGAAATCGCAATCGAAAGTGAAACCAGGGCCCCCATCAATCGCGCGCAGCCCAGTAAGGAACGAAGGAAGAACCCCGGCATTTCTAGGGAAGAGCGGCGGTCTGCATGGACGAGGGAGCGAGCCTGGTTATGGAGGACTGCCGCGTGTTCGGCCGCGGCCTGGAATGCTTGGGCGACGTGACGGCAACTCGCTGCACGTTTGAGGACAACTCAAGCAGTGGCGTGTGGGTCGAGCACACGAACGGCTCAGCTAACCCGACGGAGTGCTTGATCCTCATCAACGGCTTCGGCGTGTGGGTGACACGGGGTGGCAAAGCCATGCTGCGGGGCGGCACCATCAGCGGGAACAAGAGGCACGGTGTGGCAGCCAGCAGCAAGGTCACGGTGGCAAAGGCCGAGGAAGGTAAGCCACAGACTGTCAGAAAGGACAACAAGCAGTGCCCTGATGGGGCTTTTGGAGTTCAGCTTTACGGGCCGGAGCACGACTGGCACACTGAGAAGAGTGGCCAGATCATCGGCATCTCGCAGGAGAAGATCAACGTCTGAGAACCTTGTTCATATACTCGGTTCATTCTACTTTCCCTTGCGCCCCATGTGCACGGCCAGCCTCACATTCTTCGCCGCCGGCCGCTCGCCGCAAGCCCGCTTTACTAGAGCGGATACCATCGACCCACAAGCTCGAGCGGATGCCGCGCCAGTACTTGTCTTCGTGGCCACGCAGTGCAGAGGCAGCTGTCGATGAAAGTGCCGGTGCCCACGGGCCTCGCCCGAGTACACAAGACATGCATTCAAAGCATCTCGTGCTGCATATCGGCGCTTCCCACCGCGCCAAACTTGCCCCTCGCCTGCCTTCTCCTCAGCGCCAGCCCGACGCCGACCGCCGCAACCACCGCCATCCCCAAAATCTCGACCGACCGCATGGCCTCAAGCTTGGCGCCGCTCCCGCCTCCCGCGCCCGCGCTCGCCAGCGCCGCCGGCGGCGCCAGGTCGGCCATCGTCAGGCTCGGCGCGAGCGAGTAGAAGTTGGCCTCGTCGGGCTCGCCCACCACCAGCAACCCCCGGTTCTGCAGCGCGAGCGTGATGCCCTCGGGCTGCGTCATGCCGACGACGGCCTTGCGGTCGACGCACACGCCCTGCCGCGTGATGGCCACGATCAGCGCGGACTCCTGGCTCAGCAGGTAGATGCGGTCGGACTGCGGCTCGTAGACCGCGCCCGCAATGTCGCTGAACGCCGTCTGCGACAGCGGCGTCGTGGCCAGCGCCGCGGCCGACAGCGGGTTCACCCTCTGCCCTCTCGGGTTGAAGCGCTGGTCCAGGTCGAGCAGCGTGCAGACTTTGCCGTCCAGCCCGAACTGCAGGATCGCCATCGGCGCCTTCTCGCGAAAGCCGTAGAACACTTGCCGGCTCGCGTCCCACGACAGGCCCTCCATGCCCTTGTTCAGGTCGTAGGCGTTCGCAAACGCGCCCTTCGGCTCCACCCAAAGGCAGCTCTTCACGTCCAGCGCCTGGCTGCCCGCTCCGGGCGGGATCTGGATCACGCAGACGCGGAAGTTCTTCTCCTCGGAGATGCCGTACGTGTCACCCGACATCCAGGTCACCGCCTCCGTGTCGTCAAAGCCGGTGAGGCGCATGCCGCGCAGCACCTTGCCGCTCGCGCTCACCTCCTCTATCCGCGCGTCTCCAAACGTGTTGCGCACCGCCACGAACGAGCGCCGCTGAGGGTTCCACGCCGTACCGCTAAGGTCGGCCTTCAGGCCAAACGACTTGGTCCGGCTGCGCAGCACGTACTGCGCCAGCTTCGCCACCTTTGCTGTCGAGGCCGCCGGCGCCTTGCGCGCCGGCGCGCCCGCCGTGCACTGCTTGGCAAACGGCTCCGAGTACTTGGCCGCCCAGGCTTTGCGCACGGTCGTGCCGCTGCCGAAAACGACGCCCGCCGCGGCGACCTGCAGGGTCCGCACCTGCGCCGCGGTGTACGGCCCGGTCGGCGCCCAGTACCCGCCGTAGACCTTGAGGGTCTTGCTGTGCAGCTCGAACGCGCCGGCGCCGTCCGTTGGCAGCGGCATGGCCGCGCCGACGGGGCTGATGCCAAACATCGTGCCGAAGAGAACCGCGGCGTTGAGATATTGCCCCAAGATGTTTGGGTGCTTGTCGAAGCGGGCGCCTCGTTTGTCGCACTTGCGCGCGGCGCCGAGGTGGTCGCAGCACGCTTGCATCACTCCTTTCACCATGCAGCTTGTGCGGCGGTAGAGGTTCAGCGTTCGATCGGTGCCACCCTGCACGAGGATCGGCAGCTTCACGTTGCGCAAAGGCTGGCCGTACTGCGCGTCCGTGAGCGCCTGGCACTTCGCGGGTATGGTTTGCACGCCGCGAACGGTCATCCACGCCGCGCCGCACGGCGCCACCAGGTCGACGCCGGAGACCGTGCCCGCTGACAGGTAGCCGCGCGCATTTGCGTACGCCATGCACGGGAAGCTGCCCGTCATGTCCTTGAACGACGAGTTCGTCGAGCAGTTTGGGGACGTCATGGAGGCTAGCGAGCCGAGCGGGAAGCAGCCCTTCCGCGCGTAGGGCTTCTTGTACTCGAGCTGGTGCCCGCCGGGGCAGGCGCCCGGGTTGCCCGACTCGTAGCCCCAGGTCATGTAGAGCATGAGCCGCGCCTTGCGCTTCTTCGAGATCAGGCTGCGGATCGCGGGCTTCAGGTACTTCTCGCGAGCGGCCTTGATAGCAGGCAAGATGGAGTACGAGTGCACGACGATGTAGTCCCAGCCGGCCGGGTCCGCGAGCAGCGCCGTGGTCTTGTCGCTCAGCGCGGGGCACTGGCCGTACAGCGTGCAGCCGCCGATGAGCGACGAGGCGGTGTAGACCCGGATCCCTTTGGACTTGGCGATGTTCGCCAGCTGGTGCGGCAGGTCGTTGACGTAGGTGAAGCTGTTGCCCATGGTCAGTACTCGGACGGTCGGCACGAACGGGTCGGCCGACGTGGTGCGCGCGGCGTCCAGCGTGAAGCAGCCGGCGCCCATCCGCAGGCCTGGGAGCCCACCTTGGACGATCTTTGAGGCGACGCCCTTGTACGGGACCTTCGGCACGCCTGCGACGCCGTAGCATGACCAGCCCGCGCGGTGCTGCGACACCGTGACCGACAGGCACGGCATGCCCGAGCTGGCCACGTTGCCGTCGTTATTGCACGCCAGCAGGCACTCTCGGAGGCTGCGGATGTTGCCGTAGGTCGTGTGCGGGTAGGCGATCTTCTTCACCGGATCCGAGTCCCAGTTGCACTGGTAAACTCCGCCGAAGATCGGCTTGTACACCGATTTGTCGATCACGACGTCCTTGTCGAACTGCAGCGTCTTCGGGTTGCACGAGCCGAGCCAGCCCGCCACGCCGCTCTTCACGGCCGCGAGCGACGCCGCCGGCGACGGCGCGAAGGCGTTCATCGCCCACGGCGTCTTGGCCTTCGGCGTGTTCACGCCGCAGAAACCGCACGCCTTCGCGCAGCTGTTGCGCGGGTATGAGCCTGTCTGCGGCCCCAGGATCTCCTCGTAAGGGCTGCAGAGGCCGCGTTGCTTCACCAAGGCGCACGCCGAGTCCTGCCGGTCGACACAGGCCCAAGGAGCTTTGCCGGAGCCCATCTTCGCCGGCTTCCAGTCCACCTCGCAGCCGCTCATATTTGTGCGGAGCCGGCGCTGCCCCTGCCCTTGATATGCTGTTTGCGACCGCCAAGCGTCTTTGTCGTCGGACTTGAGCTTCGGCGCCGTTATGAGCTGCGAGATGCAGCTCGCAAGCTTGATGGCGCTGGCGCCCTGCAGCACCGCCGGGTGCTGCCCGTGCACGCACGCGCCGCTCGTGTCGAGCCGGTGCTTCCCGCCGGTGCTGGACGCTTTCAGCTTGGCGTACAGCTCGGTTGCCTGCGCCGTCGACACCCACGTGTCGCCCGGAGAGTGGATCAGCAGCACGGGCCCCGCAGGCGCGTCGGCGCTCGCCAGCGACATCGGGCTGCCGCTCGCCCAGACCGCGGCGCCCTGCGGTGGCGGCTCGGCGAACGTCTGCAGCGTCGGGCACTTGAACTGGTCCTTCAACTGCACTTTGTCGCACGCGTACCAGCGGCTCGCGTTGTAGATGCCCTCGATGCCCGCGAAGCCCGCGGGCGGCGCCGCACCCATTGGCGCGTAGGTCACCCAGCGCATCGACAGCAGCAGCGAGAGGCGCCCGCCTGCCGAGTGGCAGCCGAGGTAGACGCTCGAGTGCGGCATCCCGAACTCCTTGGCGACAGCGGTGTACGCCAGCGCCGCCTCCGTCGCCTGCTCGCCGTTCGTCTCCGCGCACGCGGGCTGCCCCGCCTTGCACTCAGCGCTTACCGTACGCGTACGGTCGCGCTGAGTAGGGCCGCCGAGTGCCATCATCCGCCACCCCCCCTTGCCCGGCTCGAGTGAATTAGTGTTCGACGGACAGTACGATGTCCCTTCCCTCCCTCGGTGGCTATGCTGAGTGGATGCGGGGTAAGCAGGAGTGGACGAGT
>Ga0308015_10001463_pt1 | contig 9909 bp, 9 predicted proteins | sample Neamet231_FD_203128 | JGI IMG/M metagenome (GOLD analysis project Ga0308015, IMG submission 203128) | Marine microbial communities from water near the shore, Antarctic Ocean - #231 | ecosystem: Environmental > Aquatic > Marine > Unclassified | place: Southern Ocean | collected 2014-07-28
AGGTGGTCAGAAACAAATCGTTGGCTTAGGCCGGGTATTCTTATCTCAACCTAATATTTGGTTATTAGATGAACCCACCGCTTCACTCGACTTTGAAAGCGACCAAAGAGTATTAAACGCGATAAAACGTCGCGTAAAACCAGACGATATATTAATAATTTCAACACATCGCACTGCTATCGCCGCGAAAATGGCCAACCGAGTTATTGTTATGGAGCAAGGTGAAATTATTGACGATGGAAAACCCGAGCAAGTACTTGCTAAATTAATGGCTAATCGCGGAACAAAACAAAAAACTAACGCCATGACTAATAATGCCTCACAGTCGCCAATTCAAGGGAAAAATCGCATTGTTTAACGAATCAGACAGCAACACCAACAAAGCAATTACATTAGAGCGTGACCACCTACGCAGCCGTTCTATGGTCATCATTACAATATTTATTGGTTTAATCGCTTTTATTAGCTGGGCCAGTATATTTACTATCGACCAGGTAGCCAAAGCAACGGGCGAAGTTATCGCTTCAAGTCGGGTACAAATAATTCAAGCGGTTGATGGTGGAGTGTTAGCTTCTTTAAACGTACGTGAAGGTGATCACGTCAAAGCGGGAGATATTCTAGCGCAATTAGACCAAACGCGTTTTGGTGCCTCCGTCAAAGAAATTGAAGCACGTTTATTTGGCCTAAAAGCAAAAGCTATCCGTTTACGCGCCGAAGTTACCGGTGCAACCGCATTAACTTTTCCTGACGAATTACAAAGCTATCAAGAACAAATAATGGTTGAAAAAGCGTTATTTCAACAGCGTCGACAAGGATTAAATGAAGAAGTTAGGGTATTAACCTTAAGTGTCGCGCTTTCTAAAGAAGAAGTTGAATTAGTGAAACAACTGAGACGCTCAGGTGATGTAAATCGCAGTGAAGAAATACGTACCGAACGTATGTTATATGAAACAGAAGCCAAATTAATCATACGTAAAAATAAGTATCTTGAAGAAGCCAGCGCTGAATTAACCCGAGCAGAAGACGAAATTTCTCAAAATGAACAAATACTTACTCAACGTAAACAACAATTAAAAGACAGTATATTTATTTCATTAGTACCGGGCATTGTTAAAAATATTCAAGTAACTACCGTTGGTGGTGTATTACGTGGGGGTGATGAATTAATGCAAATCATTCCAGTAAATGACGAATTAATCGTAGAAGCCAAAGTGAGTCCCGCAGATATAGCCCTCGTAAGAAAAGACTTATCCGCAACCATTCGATTTGACCCCTTCGATTATACTATTTTTGGTGGCGTTATCGGCAAAGTTGTTTATGTGAGTGCCGATACCTTAAAAGAGAAAACATCTAACGGTGATGAAATTTACTATCGTGTGCACATTGCCACCACAACATCGCCTGTGGTTACCACTATTGGTAAAGAGCTTGAAATTCTACCGGGTATGACTACCCAAGTAGATATCCGTACAGGAGAAAGGACTCTGCTCGAATACTTGTTAAAGCCGATACGTAAAACACTTTCTGAATCCCTCGGCGAACGCTAACTTACCCACATATCAATAAGCTCATAGGAGCTTATACCCGTTATCATTCAAAGTGCGGGATTTCAGTGGGAATTAAAATGCCTTTAGGCAAGGAGAATAATTTAAGTATAGTCGTTCTATACTTTGATTATTTAACGCCGCTTAAAGCCCATCGAAGAAGGGCTTGCGTAAACGTTATCTTCGAAGTCTCTGATCGAAGATCCATTACTTTTTAGCAACTGGATCCCCGAATTAAGACACTACGGGGATGACATCCCTGAGTCAGATGCATAGGAACGTCATTTTATTTAACAAAAAAGCCTCAACAATTACTTGTTGAGGCTTTTTTTGAATCTTAATTTTATATGGTGCCCCGACCCGGATTTGAACCAGGGACACGAGGATTTTCAATCCTCTGCTCTACCAACTGAGCTATCGGGGCACGTTCTATAGGAGTTTTCTAAAAGACTGAACTCTCTAAAGAGCGCGTATAATATAGTTAAACGATATCAGTGGCAACCGTTTTATAATAAATATCGCATTAAATTCAAGAATTGATTAATAGGGGGGATTTACGCTCTATTGGACTTATCATTGAATATAAGAAATTAAAGTTCAAACTCACTAAAGTCGATGTCATTGCTTGGAGGTGTGATTATTTTACTTGGGGGATCCAGTAAAGACGGTTGCAACGCGACTTCAAGTTCTTGTGGCAACACAGTTTGTACTTGTTTAGCCTTTTGCTGATTATCTTTGCGTTTTTTTCTTTGAATACAGCGTTTTATGACTTTTTGTTTATCGTCATTATTTAAGTTTTCCCAATTTTGTCGTTCATCACGCGAACGCATGCAACCTCGACAATTACCTTTTTCATCTGACTCGCAAATACTAACGCAAGGGCTAGGAACATCAAAAAATTCTAATTGCATTTGTCATTCCCCCCACATAAGATAAAAATTAGTACAAAAAAAATGTGCTGTAAGTTAAGTATAACTTATCAACACATTTTTGATAGCCTCTAATAAATAGCGACTTAACCAATTATTACAGCGTTATTTACGCTAATTCATCCGTAACAATATGATAATCAGGATCTTCAATTACATTAAGCTCAACGAGTTTATCTGCTTTGCGCAGTAACTCTTTACACTCTTTATTAAGGTGCTTTAAATGCATCGTCTTTTTACGTGATAAGTAGCGCTCCGCTAAGGTATCAATGGCTTCAATTGCCGAGTGATCAACAACACGCGCATTTTTGAATTCAACAACAACATCATCACTGTCATCTTCTGGCGTAAATTGCTCAAGGAAGTTAGCGATTGAACCGAAAAATATCTGCCCACTCACTTCGTATACTGTTGAGCCATTTTCATTAACACTACGCTGAACTGAAATATGTTTAGCATGTTCCCAAGCAAATACTAAGGCTGATACGATAACACCCACAACAACAGCGACAGCAAGGTCAGAATAAACGGTAACACCTGAAACCAATACAATAACAAAAGCATCGGCTTTAGGTACTTTGCCTAAAATACGAAGACTTGACCATTCAAACGTACCTATAACAACAATAAACATAACGCCAACTAATGCCGCTAGTGGTATTTGCTCAATTAACCCTGAAGCAAATAAGATGAAAGCTAACAAAGCTAATGCTGCTGTAACACCTGATGCTCGGCCACGACCACCTGAGTTTACGTTAATCATAGACTGACCAATCATCGCACAACCACCCATACCACCAAAGAATCCTGTAGCGGTATTAGCTGCACCTTGAGCAATACACTCTTTATTACTGCGACCACGAGTACCTGTTAACTCATCAATTAAAGTCAGAGTCAGTAAAGATTCAATAAGACCAATTGCAGCAAGTACTAGTGCAAATGGCAGAATTATTTTAAATGTTTCAAAAGAGAAAGGAACATCTGGAATAGAAAAGGTAGGTAAACCACCTGCAATTGAAGCAACATCGCCAACAAGCTTGGTTTCAAAGCCAACGAAAAATACTAAGAAAGACACACCAACAATAGCAACGAGTGTAGACGGCACTGCTTTCGTCAATTTAGGGAAGAAGTGTATGATTGCCATGGTTAAGATAATTAAACCGGCCATGGTAAATAATGGCGTACCTTGCATCCATTCAAGTTCACCTGCAGCATTAGTTACTTTAAACTGACCTAATTGAGCCAAGAAAATAACAATGGCTAAACCATTAACGAAACCTAGCATTACAGGATGTGGAACTAGGCGAATAAACTTACCTAATTTAAATAATCCCGCCATAATTTGCAGTATGCCTGTGAGCACCACTGTGGCAAATAGGTATTCAACGCCGTATATGGCAACTAAACTAACCATTACAACAGCCATAGCACCTGTGGCACCAGAAATCATTCCAGGTCGACCACCAAAAATAGCGGTAATTAAACCCACCATAAATGCAGCATATAAACCGACTAGTGGCTCTACGCCAGCAACAAAGGCAAAAGCCACAGCTTCAGGTACCAGTGCTAACGCCACGGTTAGACCTGATAACACATCATTTTTCAAGTTAGACACTTTATTAGCGTGTAATTCAAACATTTTTATCTCATTGAGTTTATCGCGAACATTTAACCCTTAGTGTAATAGTGTTAAATCATTGGCGAAGACGAATTGCGAGTGTGCTCTTACCATGTTTAAAAGTAAACAGTGATAAAAACAAACAAAATTTATACGGTTTTGAGGGGCGTGAATACTATAGAAATGAAGCGGTAAAGTCAATGTTTGCTTACTTTATCAGCACAAGTAAGCAAACATATTAAGCAAAAGGATTTACGCTAGTTATTCGCGCTTTGGAGTAACGTTCTAAGAATTAGGCTGTCGAAGTGATGAACTAATCAACAATCCAAAACGTTTCTTTTGTTTGCCCATTACGTAGGTATTTAAACTTTATTTTTTCACCTTTTTTAAAGTTCGTCATACGTTGTTTAATTTGTACTGCAGAAGCTAAGTCTGTAATAGAAAAACCAGCGACTTCTAATAAAACATCACCGCCAAATAATATAGGAGTTCCGCCAATAACTACACTCAAATCTCCACCTCTAAAACCAAGTTTGTCCGCTAACGTACCCGGGATTACATGCTGTAATAACATGCCATGCCCTGCGGTGTTATTTATGGCGTAAGACAGTTCTTCGGTGAGTAACATCGGAATAAAGCCAGAAAATGTACCAGGATCACTTTCCATAACATGACGTACAGTATCAACAGAAATAACAAAACCTAAACCATTACTACCGCCACTTTTTGACAATATATGGCTAACGATTCCAATTATTTCACCATTTAAGTTGAACATTGGGCCGCCAGAATTACCTTGGTTAATTGAGGCGTCAGTTTGTAATAACCGTGGCTCTAAATTTCTTCCAGGTAATGCTTTACCATCACGAATACCACTTAAATAGCCTACAGATAAACTATGGCTAACACCAAAAGGAGCACCAATAACAATAATTTGTTCACCAATTTGATAGTCATTCGATTTAGCTAATTTTAATGCCTTTGCCGTGCTAGGAACTTTTACTGCTTGGATCATGGCTAAATCAATTAGAGGCTCTACCCATACAACATGTCCGGTAGTTTTAGTACCATCTGCATATATAACTTCAATTGCTGTTGCTTTATCAACAACATGTGCCGCCGTTAAGATTCGTCCTTCTGGACTTACTAATGCACCAGACCCTAAAGAGTTTGCCGTTGCAGCTTTATAGGTCACTTGTCCAGGTGTTGGTTCAGCTAATGACTGAACATGTAATTCAACCACTGAAGGGTTAACCTTTTTGTATAAGGTTTGAATTGAATTATCTTTTGCTTGATATGCCTGTGTTGCTGTTGAACATCCACTTAAGAATAAAACACTAAGAACTAAAAGAACTCTGAACATTGATAACATCCGACTGTAATTAAATTAATGACAGTGTAACTAACTGCTCTCTTTTTATCATTATTTTTTATCTTCATGGATAGCTAAACATTTGAGTTATGGTGATATGATAAGCGCGATTGAATCAAGAGGAAAAGTACATGGAGATTATCGCCACATTGGCATCGCTTGCATTGATGTCATTAGTTTGGTTGACATGGCAATTAGTTAAAGCAAAAAGATTTACCCGCTTTAAACAACAAATCATTAATGAACTCAAAGATAAAGTGATAGCTGATATAAAAGTGGAGTTAGAGGAAACTCGTTGTGAGGAATTCCCTAATAATGATAGCCATCAAGTAGCAACATTATTTTATTGGACTCAATATAAAAGCCGCATATTGCATGCGGCCTTGTCGCGAGACATTATTGATCAGCAATGGTTGATCGAAACGGGTAATTTACGAAACGCCCAACATTTATTTTTTATTGAGCGTCAATATTTACCTTTACCATCACCTACACAAAACGAAGCTTAACTTAAATTAACTTAAATTAACTTAAATTAGCTAAGCTTACACTAAGCGAAGCTCAATAGAATTGAAGATTAAGCTTTTTTGGCGAACTGTAAATCCCAAACACCATGGCCTAAGTTTTGACCACGATTTTCAAATTTAGTTAATGGACGAGAGTCAGGACGTGGTACATAATCATTTTCTTCAGACAAGTTGTCATAGCCCGGAGCACTTTGCATATCTTCTAGCATGCATTCTGCATAGTTTTCCCAGTCGGTTGCCATATGAAATACGCCACTAACTTTCAGTTTTTGTCTGATAGTTTCTACAAATTCAGCAGAAACGATACGTCGTTTATGGTGTTTTTTCTTGTGCCATGGATCAGGGAAAAATAATTGCACCGTAGTTAACATACCATCCGGAATACAGTCCGCTAAAATTTCAATAGCATCATGTTCAAATACCTTTAAATTACTAACGCTTGCTTCAACTGCAGATGAAATACACGCGCCAACACCTGGTTTGTGAACTTCAACGCCAATAAAGTTTAACTCTGGTGCCGCATTAGCCATTTCAACTAAAGACTTACCCATACCAAAACCAATTTCTAAAACAACAGGGTTGCTATTGCCAAATAAGGCTTGAGGATCAATAAGTCCATCACTATGGCTTAGGCCCATATTTTCCCAATGGTCGTTAATCGCACGTTCTTGTTTATTAGTTAACCGGCCTTCGCGTTTAACAAAACTACGTATTTTGCGAATGTACTTACCTTCTTGCTCGGCTTGCTCTATGGTTTTATGTGTTTTTTCAGTCATTGTAATTTCTATTAATATTTCGTTTTAAATCTTTAAGGAAGTTAAGTATTTCCGTTATAGATATACTCAGCTTTTGAGTGAGTTTATACCCGCTTTACAAGGCAAGTGAACGACGGAATAGTTCTTCATATTTCGAGTTTACTTAACGCCGTAAAAATGATTATAAAACGCTCTACCGTTATTCAAAATAAATAGGTTTTAGGCAAAGCTGTCGAATTATTTTTAACTGAGCTTATGGTACATAAGTGATGGTAAAAATAATGAAGACAATGCCGCATAAAATCTATTTATAACGAATAACTATTCAGCCCACCATACATCGTAAAGGTCGCTAACTGCCACTGAAGTTGCACCATTGTCAGTTAACCACTTTTCAACAGCACTTCTATGCTCTTCAGTACAAGAACCTAATTTTTGTGTGCAAATAAGACCATGCCATAATGTATCGCCTTCACCGCCAAAACCTAAGCCTAGTGGTTGGATTGCTTCTTCAAAGAATTTACTGATAAAAGCATCAAGCTCTTCGCCGTTAATACCTTCTTTCAATTTCCAAGCAACATCAAAACCTAATTCCTGAAACTCATCAACACGTAATTTTTTACGAATGCGGGTACTACGATTCTTTGCGTCTACTTTCATGATAAAGCCTTATTTTTTCGTAATGTCGTTTAAAGGATAAGCAACATTGAGTGAAGCGAATTTTAAAGGCGATATTATATACTTGTTCACGTTTAAAAGGTAGGTCTGAAAAAGAAGGTTTGAAGATGAAGAAGTTATTGATAATTTGATGGACAGTTGAATATCCTTAATTGAGCTCAACCGCTAATTTCGTTACACTGCGCGCTATGAATAATTCTATAGAAATATCAGCCAACTCGGCTAAAAAATTTGGTCAGCAAGTCGTAAGCTGGTATCACCAACAAGGTCGGAAGCACTTTCCTTGGCAGCAAGATAAAACCCCATATCGCGTATGGATTTCGGAAATAATGTTACAACAAACACAAGTTGCGACTGTTATCCCTTATTATCAACGTTTTATGGAAAGCTTCCCGACAATTACTGACTTAGCTAATGCTGACGAAGATGTTGTTTTGCATCATTGGACTGGCCTTGGCTATTACGCTAGAGCACGGAACTTACATAAATCGGCCAAAATAATGACCAATGATTATGCCGGAAATTTCCCCATAGACATTGAGCAAGTTATCGCTTTACCAGGTATTGGACGCTCAACCGCGGGTGCTATTTTAAGTTTATCCTTAAAGCAACATCATCCTATTTTAGACGGTAATGTAAAACGCGTACTTGCACGAAGCTATCTTGTTGAAGGTTACAATGGTTTAAGTAAGTTCGATAAAGCCTTGTGGCATTTAAGCGAACAACTCACTCCTGCCATAGAAACTGACTCTTTTAACCAAGCAATGATGGATCTTGGCGCAACGGTTTGTACTCGTAGCAAGCCAAGTTGTGATTTGTGCCCTGTTGAACAAAGTTGTTTAGCCAAAGCTAGTGATCAGCAAATGAATTTTCCTCAAAAGAAACCTAAAAAGAAAATTCCTGAGAAAAAAACCATTATGGTGATCCCTCGAATTCAGAATGATCGCAGTAACCGAGTTTTAATGGAAAAGCGTCCGCCTGTTGGTATTTGGGGAGGATTATGGTGTTTCCATGAAGTGGATGAGCTAACAGAAATTGATGAGCTAATGACTCGTTTGTCACTTAAAGCTATTTCATCACAAACTCTACCTGAGTTTAGACATACATTTAGTCACTTTCATTTGGATATTACCCCTGTGGTTATTGATTGCAAAGAGATAGATTGCCAAGAACTTAACTCTGGAAAAATAACCGAACCTACTCAACAAAAGTGGTATGATTTACATCTAGGTGAAAGTGTCGGCTTAGCGGCCTCAACACAAAAACTACTTACTTTACTTAGTAATTAACGATTACCTTAATAATTACCTTAATTACTACCTGATAATTATTGCTTATTAACTACTAAAAATAGAGAACACATTATGAGTCGCACAGTATTTTGTAAAAACCTCAATAAAGAAGCCGAAGGTTTAGGTTTCCAACTTTACCCCGGCGAAATTGGTAAACGTATTTTTGACAATATTTCTAAAGAAGCTTGGACTATCTGGCAGAAAAAACAAACCATGATAATCAATGAAAAGAAAATGAATATGATGGATGCTGATGATCGTGCATTTTTAGAAACAGCTATGGTTGCCTATTTATTTGAAGGTAAAGAACCAGAAATAGAAGGTTACGTACCTCCTAGTAAATAGTTAAGACTAACTAGCGTGTAGTTCCTACTGTTTATTTTATAACTCGTTAACGCTTATAAAATCCTCATGAAAAACGTAATTGCTGTAAAAAGCAGCAAACAAACACTTTTTATAAGAAAGTTATCAAAAAAGAGTTGACGGGGTAAAGGAAAAACAGTTTAATACGCCCCGTCTTAACGAGGTAGCGATTTAAAGCCAAGTTATACATGTAAAGCCCCGATAGCTCAGTTGGTAGAGCAGAGGATTGAAAATCCTCGTGTCCCTGGTTCAAATCCGGGTCGGGGCACCATTTTACAGAAGTGGTGCTCATTTATTATTAGTTAATAATATTAAGTATTACTTCGGTGCCAAAAGTATTTAAGTTGTTTAGTTTAAACTTATATATTGCACACAGCTTTGTGTGCCGACTTAGCTCAGTTGGTAGAGCAACTGACTTGTAATCAGTAGGTCGCCAGTTCGATTCCGGCAGTCGGCACCATTTATTCTCTTCGGAGAAGAAACGAAACCTTAACAGCAATGTTAAGGTTTTTTTTCGCCTGGAGTTTATGAAATAAAAGTAGCTAGAGAAGGAACTGGCAGAGCTACTGATTGAATCAGTAACGAGTAAAGTTCGGCAGTCTGCACCATTCATTCTCTCTTTAAAGAGATGAAGAAACAAAGCCTTAACAGCAATGTTAAGGTTTTTTTTCGCCTGGATTTTATGAAATAAAAGTAGCTAGAGAAGGAACTGGCAGAGCTACTGATTGAATCAGTAGCAGTATAAGTCAAGCAGTTCGACTATTCCCGAAGGCAGTCGGCACCATTCATTCTCTCTTTAAAGAGATGAAGAAACAAAGCCTTAACAGCAAT
>Ga0308015_10001468_pt1 | contig 9896 bp, 4 predicted proteins | sample Neamet231_FD_203128 | JGI IMG/M metagenome (GOLD analysis project Ga0308015, IMG submission 203128) | Marine microbial communities from water near the shore, Antarctic Ocean - #231 | ecosystem: Environmental > Aquatic > Marine > Unclassified | place: Southern Ocean | collected 2014-07-28
TGACACAGTCACGCGGCCCTTGTCGATGCCACGGTCCGACAGCACGATCAGCTTCTTGCCAGCCGTGATCGCCGCGTCCGCCTCGGCGCAAAACCGGTCGAGCGCGACCACCAAGCCGGAAGCGCCTTCGGAAATGTTGTACGTCGTGTCGATCACGGCAGCGCTCCAGCCGCGGTGGTCGATGTTCACGATGCTGTCCAGCTCGTCCAGCCGCAGCACGGGCGACTTGAGACGCAGCCGGTGGGCATCCTGCTCGGCGACGCACGTGACGTCCGCCTCCGGGCCGATGAAGCACTGCAGCGACATGACGATGTACTCGCGCGTAGAGTCCAGCGGCGGGTTGGTCACCTGGGCGAAGAGCTGCTTGAAGTACTCGTACGGCAGCCGCGGCCGCTCCGAGATGCACGCCAGCGGGACATCGTTGCCCATGCTGCCCAGCGCCTCGTTGCCGGTGCGCATCATGGGCAGCAGCAGGACCTCGATCGACTCGGTCGTCCAGCCGAAGCTCTTGAGCATCGGCGCCAGCTCGCCCAGCGACTGCGGCGCGGCCTTGGACACCTCCGCCGCCGGCTCTTTCGCCGCCAGGTCGGAGAAGCCAAAGCTCTGGTTCTTGAGCCACTCGCCGAACGGCGCAGCGTCGACGAACGACTGCTTGAGCTCCGAGTCCTCGATGATGCGGCCCTCCTTGAAGCTGACGCAGAACATGTTGCCCGGCTGCAGCCGCCCTTTGCGCTTGACGTTGGCCGGCTCGATGTCAACGACGCCCACCTCGCTGGCCATCACCACGCGGTTGTCGTGCGTCTCGTAGAAGCGGCCCGGGCGCAGGCCGTTGCGGTCCAGGTTCGCGCCGATGTACAGGCCGTCGCAGAAGGCCACGTGCGCGGGGCCGTCCCATGGCTCCATCTTGGACGAGAGAAACTCGTAGTACGCGCGCTTGTCCGCCGGCATGTTGGTGTCGTTCTGCCAGGCCTCCGGCATCATCATGGCCACGGTCTCCTGGATCGGGCGGCCGCAGGCCTTGATGAGCTCGAGCGCGCTGTTGAAGGCGCCCGAGTCGGACAGGCCGTTCTCGATGACGGGCAGCAGCGCCGGCACCTCGCTGGCCTCGATGCCCAGCCCCTCGCACTTCATGATGCCCTGGCGCGAGGTCATCCAGTTGCGGTTGCCGCGCAGGCTGTTGATCTCGCCGTTGTGCGCGATGCTGCGCAGCGGCTGCGCGCGGTCCCACGACGGGAACGTGTTCGTGGAAAAGCGGGAGTGCACCAGCCCGAGGTAGGCGGCGAAGTCGTCCGCCTGCAGGTCCAGGAAGTAGCCCGGCACCTGCGAGCTCAGCAGCATGCCCTTGTACACGATCGTGCGCGGCGACAGCGAGCACCAGTGCCAGTCGCTGCTGCTCCACTCGCGCCCGTCCGCCGTCAGCACCGCGTCGATGGCGCGGGTCGCGCGCTTTCGGAAGATGTAGCAGCGCTTCTCCAGCAGGTTGCCCAGCTCCTCGCCGCCCGCCGGCACGCCGTCGCCCTCCGCGGACAGGAACACCTGCGCCGTGTGCGGCTCCGCGGCGACCGCTGTGGCGCCCAGCGCCGCGCTGTCGGTCGGCACGTCGCGCCAGCCGAGCAGCTTTAGCCCGCTCGGCGCCAGCGCGCCCTCGGCGGCGGCCCGGCAGGCCTCGCGCAGCTCCTCGCCCTTCGGCATGTACACCACCCCGACCGCGTACGCGCCCGCGGCCGGCAGCTCCACGCCCGCGTCGGCCTTCGCGACGCGGCGCAGGAACGCGTCGGGCACCGAGCACAGGATGCCGGCGCCGTCGCCGGTGTTCTCCTCGCAGCCGCACGCGCCGCGGTGGTCCATGCGGTCCAGCATCTCCAGCGCGTCCGTCACCGTCTTGCGCGTCGGCTCCTGCCGCAGGTCTGGCGCACGGGGAGGGGCGGGTCAGCGCGGCGGGCGCCAGCAGGAGGAGCAGGCCGGGGCAGCAGCAGGCAGCGGGGTGCCCGGCAGCGCCGACGGCCGCTCGCCCCATCGTGGGGGTAGCGCAGGGCCGTCAGGCGCCGACTGCTCGGCGCGGGCAGGAGCAGCGGCGCGGCGCGGCCCAGCGGGCGCGGCGCAGGGGCTCACCCGCGATGAAGCCGACGCCGCAGGCATCCTTCTCGTACGCCGGGTCGTAGAGGCCCACCGCCTTCGGCGGCTGGTTCCTGGCGGCCATCGGGCAGCGCGGGTCCGACTGCACCGGTTCGCTCGATTCTGAGAGTTCGTCGATTTGCAACCGTGTGAGGAGCCACTCGCAGCACTTCGCTCGAAATAGCCTGCGGCGAGAGGGCCAGTCAGCAAAGGCGACGCGCGGCAACGCGCTCTTGTCGCACTGGCGGCCAGTCAGTAAAGGCGACGCGCGGCAACGCGCTCTTGTCGCGCTGGCGTGCAAAGACCCGACATGCCTAAGCACCTATATAGCTTCTCCTATGCTCCCCCCTTACTGAAAGCAGTAAGGGGCGCCAACGGCGCAAAGGCAAAACACACCCCTATATATACCCACACATACCGACGCATAACCACGCATAACAGAGTAATCCCTGCAGAATCCCTTGATAAGCCATTGAGGGCATCCACGCATATTGGAGCGTTTTGGAGGGGGTTTAGAGGGAGTTCGTGGGTTTCATAGGGGTTCACCTAGTCGCGTAGTCACGAAGTGATGAAGGCGTGGGTGGGTGTTTTGCTTGTGCCCCGTTGGAGCATGTCGGGTTCTCACAGGCGGAGCGCGGCGGCGAGCGGAGTTCAGCCTTGGCCCGCATGTGGCTGGGTCCTCAGCGCTGAGGTCCTACGTACCTAAAAATAAACTAACTAGGGTATCCATCTCGGGTCGCGTGAAAAAATATCATCGCATAGACGTAGCCATGCGACAGCGCTTGCCAGCCACAGATGGAAAATATGAGGAGCTGACTGCCGCGAGTACTGGCGGGGAGAGACAATTGGCCTTGCGTTGCTCCTGGCGGCCGCAACGGCCGCTGTCGTAGTCCACGTGCAACGCCATCGACAGGCCACGACAGGCGTCGTCATCGCTAGAGCCATGCCGGTCCGCGCGGGGCAGGCCAACCCGAGCGCCTCGCTGCGGCCGCGCGCGCACGGCGCGGACAAGTCGACGCTGCGGCCGCGGGCGCGCGAGGTCGAGGCGCCGGCGCCGGCGTTCGGGTACGGCGCGGCGGAGGCGCCGGCGCCGGCGTTCGGGTACGGCGCGGCCGCTCACCGCACCACGCCGGAGCGGCCGGGCTCGACGTCGTCCCGGCACGCGCTGGACGCGCAGCGGGCGTCGGTGAAGAAGCGGCTGCAACTGGTGGAGGACGCGGAGCGGCGGCTGAGCGCGGCCTTGGCGGAGGGCGCGGAGGAGCAGCGGCGCGAGCAGGCGCGGCAGGGCGAGCGGCAGCGGCAGCGCGACGCGCTGAAGGCGCGGCTGCGCGAGCTGCGTCGGCAGGAGCAGCAGCAGCAGAAGCAGCGGATGGCGCGGCAGCTGATCGACCGCGCAGCCGAGACGGACCCGGGCGCGGAGCCGCCGCCGCCCGCCGGGATCCAGCTCGGGCCCGGCATCCACCTCGGCGAGGCGGGGCTGCTCGTGCGCGTGCCGCAGCGCCGGCCCGCACTGCGCGACATGGGGCTGCCCGACTCGCCGGACGAGCGCTCGCGGCGGGCGGCGGCGACGCAGGCGCAGCACGCCGCCGAGCTGCAGCAGTCGGCGGACCAGGCGATCGAGCGAATCCGCGGCTCGGAGCGCGTGTCGTCGCAGCAACCGCTGCCGGTGGCGGCGCTGGAGTCGCTGCTGCAGCCGCGCTCGGCGGCGCCGTCGTCGTTCGGCGCGCCCGCCGACGCGCAGCGAACGCCGCCGCCGGTGGCGCGCAGCACGGCGCGGGAGCTCGGGATCGGCGCCGCATCGCTGGCTGACGAGCTGCCTTCGCGGCAGCGTGGCGCGGCCGCCGCCGCCGCCGCTTCCGCCGAGGTAGCGCGGGTCGACGCAATTCTGCGGCCGTCAGCCCCACCACAATTGCAGCCGCGCGATGGCGCGGGCAGCGAGCCAAGGTCGGCCCTGGAAGAGCGGCTGTCGGCGGAGCAGGAGGCGCTGCGGCGTGAGGCCGTCGCCTTGGGCTTCCCTGGTGGGCTCGGCCAGACGTTCGACCGCGCCGCTGTTGCGGTTGCCGCCGCTGCGTTGGTGGCGGCGGCCGCGCCGCCGGCGTCGAGCGAGGTACAACTGCCGCAAGCGGCCAGCCCGCCGCGGCCCGAAGAGCTCGGCGCAATTCTGAACGCGCTGGGCGGTGAGCCACCAGCGGACGACGCGGAGGGTTCCTCTGCCGGCTCGCCTGCGTCCGCCGGCAACTGGGGCGACCGGCGCCGGGAGCTGCCCGTCGCCCGCGCGCTGGGCACGCGCAGCTACCACAACACGGGCTACAACGCGAACCACTTCCGGCTGCGCTACCAGCAGCGGCAGGTGGACATCACCGAGCAGCGCTCGGCGGAGCAGGACAGCGACGTGCTCGCCAGCCTGCGGGACCTCGAGCGCACGTTCGGCTGGGACGTTGGGGCCAATTCGCTCGCAGGCATGCCGCCGGAGCCCGAGGAGTCGCGCGCTGCTGTGGGCGGCGGCATGGACAGCACTGCGATGAACCTGGCCGCGCTGCTGGAGAGCGACCCGGAGCTGGCCTACGCACAGCTGATCGCGCTGGACGATCACATCCTGCGGCCGGGCTTGGACTATGTTGTGCTGCGCCGCTTCCCGATGGTGTCGCGCGACCAGGCTCACGAGTCGCAGTGCCCGATCTGCTGGAACCACTACGCCGAGCGCGACATGCTCAAGCAGCTGCCGTGCAAGCACGCGTTTCACGAAGACTGCATCTTGCAATGGATGAAGGAGAACGTCACGTGTCCGCTCTGCCGCCACGATTGCGAGCAACATCCCGTAGCTGTAACATAATGGCTTTAATTTCTGTGATCATTTCTTTGCGAGGCGCATGCCGCCCGCCACGCCGGCGGCCGCACCAATGGCGGCGAGCAGCAGCGCGGTGGTCAGGCCAAGGCCCGCAGCGGGCGCTTCGGCCGCCGCGGCCGCTTGCTCCGGATAGGGAAGCTGCGCTTGCGCCGCGCACGCAGCGGTCTCGAGCTCCGGCAGGTCGACGCGCATGGCTGCGCTGCTGCGCTGGTCCGTCGTGACGACCGCGGCCAGCCCCTCGGCAGCCGCGAACGCCTGCGCCGACGACAGCGAGTTGCACCACTTTGAGGCGTTGGGCGTTGCGAGCGGGGATCCGTCCGCCGGCGCCGCCGTCAGGAAGGCCACCGGGAACCGCACCTGCTTGAGCTGCAGGGTAGTGCAGAGGCCCGGATGGAAGCTCGACTCGAGAGCAGCAGCGGTTTTGTGCCCGCGTGCTCAAACAGCACGCTGAATATTTTGTCGGCGTACTCGTTGAGCTCGAACTTGGGCGTGCGGCCAAGCCACTCCAGGTGCTGCACCGGCGCCCAGCTCATCGGGTACGACACCTCGATGTGCAGCGCCAGGTGATCCGGCGTCTGCTGCAGGACCTCAGCCAGCGTCATCACCGCAGTGCACGCCTGCAGGCTCTCCAGCGTCATGTCACTGGATCCAAAGTTCGTGCCGACGATCGGGATGCGGTCGAGGGTGACAAAGACGGCCGCCTCCGCGAACTTTCGTCCGCCGATGCCGCTCTTCGTGAAGTCCGCCGCGTCCGCTGACGCGCCCATGCCACCCCGCGACGCGTGCTCAAGCGTGTTGCGCGGGTCGCTCCACGCTTCGTGTACGCGGCTTTCGAGCAGCAGGTCGCCGATGACCGCGAGCGGGTCCACGCCCATCGCCACCGCCTCCATCTCCGACTCCAAACCCGCTACTAAGCAAATTTCGGCTATCCACGACCCCGCGTCCCCGTTGCTCTCGGCTTCCAAGAACAGGTCGCGCTCGGTGCCGAGAACGGCAAACGACGTCGCGCCCGAGTTGCGATTGCGAGACAGCTGGAAGTCGGAGCTGATCCCAAGCAGCGAGACCTCGCCCTTCGGGGCCTTCTTGGCGGCAAATTCGGCGGAGGAGCCAAACCACTCGAGGCGCGGCTTGGCGCCGGAGTGCAGCACGAAGAAGCGGTTGGTCCACTTGTCCTTCTCCTGGCCGTCCTTGCGCTTGCCGCGGCTGGACTTGCTGAGGGTGCCCGTCTTGACCGTGCGCTCGCGCATGACCGGCGACGTGGGCTTCTCGCTCGCGAGGGTCGGCGGGTTGAACAGCGGCACGCTCAGCGTGCACGCTGTGATGGCGCCGTCTGCGAACCGCCCGGAGCGCGGCCCGCTCGGCAGCAGCTGGTGCATCGGCGCCTTGCCGACCGCGATCATCTTCTTGCAGCTGTCGGCCGCGGCGCTCTCCCAGATCTCCAGGCTGACGGCCAGGTCCAGCGGCGCCAGCTCTAAGGGCGGCAGCATCGCGCGGAGGTTCGCCAGGTCGGCGTTGCAGCGGCGACCGCGGCGCCGCGCTCGATGCTCTCGAACATCGACGCGCCAACGCGCGCGCTCTCAAACGCGAAGCCGCTTTCGCTCCTGTGCCCCCCCTGTGCCCTGCCTGGCCCTCTGTGCTGATATGCTGTCGCCTGCCTCCTGCCTGCTGCCCCCCCTGCCTGCCCTGTGCCCTGCCTGCCTTCTGCCCCCCTGCCCTGCTGCCCTGTGTAAGTTCGCCGCTCCTCGCCTCCGGCCCGTCGGCGTGCACGTGCAGCGCCATATTTTGCTGCATGGCGCGCTCGTCGAGCAGCCGCACCGCGGGCCGGTCGGAGACCGTGCCGAACTCCAGCCGGATCTCCTCGTTGCCGCGCGCGAGCGGACCGCGCTCGATCCACGTCGCGCCGTCAAGCTCGCCGAAGGTGGTGTCGACCTGGCAGCCTCCGTCCGCCGCCGTCATCGTCCGGCCTCCGGGCATCGACTCGACCGCGGCCGCGCTCGCCGCGCGCACGTCGCCGCTGCGGCCGCCGGCGGTCGCTTGCAGCTCGACGAAGCGGAAGCGCAGCTCGGTCCCCTGTGGCACGTCCAGCGTGCCCGTCCACACGCGCCCGCGCTCCTTGTCGTCGACCATCGTTGCGGCGCCCTTGTTGACCAGCACCCGCGCGCCCGACATCAGCTCGACCGTCAGCTGCCCGCCCTGCTGCTTCAGCACCTTGCCGCACTGCTTCTGCCAGGGACCCTGACCTGCATGCCCACCATCGTGCCGCGCGACCGCGTCGGCGAGTCGTCGCCGTCGAACGCCGAGCCGCCGCCGCCGCCGCCGCCGCCGCGGCGGCCGGACGGCGAGCCCGACGCGCGCGGCGACGAGCGCGTGCCGGCCACGCGCCCCTTCTTCAGCACCAGCGCGTGCTCCGGGTACCAGCTCAGCGGGTGCGAGCCGACCACCGCGATCGACCCCTGCGTCGGCCGCGCCGAAACTGCGAACGTGAGCGTGGCCATACTGGCTACCACGAGCGACGGGAGCAGCGTCCTGCAGCGGCACCTGGCTGCGACGTCGACGATAGACGGCGCCGCGGCCGCGGCCGTCCTCCTTCCGCTCTGAGGTTAGGAGTGTGGGATCTCGGCAGGCAACGAAGTCTGAGTGTTGCCACGCGGTACCCGTCGCCACGCTGGTGAACCCCGCCTGGTAGGATCCTCTTTGCAGCGACTCGGACGCCAAGTTGCGAGTGACTGCGCTCGCCTCCTGCCGACACCAGGCCGCAGTCAGGCCACACCGCACACATCCAGGATCGCCACACGCCCACCTTGCTACACTTGCGCGATGGGAAGGTCTGCGCTGCTCGTGGCGGCGGTGCTCGCGCTGCAGCGGCTCTCGGCAGCGGCACCGTGCGCCACACCGGGCGACGTGCAGTACGCGGCATCGGCGTGCGACCAGGCAGCGCACACGCGGACGCGGGTGCCGTACTGGACGCCGGGCTGCGACCCTAAAGGCAAGACTCTGCCGCCGGCACAGCGCGAGCCGTGTGGTATCTCGTGCAAGGCCGGGTCGTTCCTGCCGCCCGCAAAGTACGCCTGCGCTCCGTGCACGGAGGACACGTTCAGCCTCGGGGCGGGCGGCGTGGTGCAGGACCAGTTCGACTCGACGTGGGTCGACGGCGCCGGAACGAAGAGCACGTTCTGCAAGGCGAGCCCGGGCTCGAAGCTGAAGAAAGGCGAGACGCCCGCGCAGATCGGCAGCGGCTGGGCGATCAGCGCCAAGAGCGGCGGCGACGTGATCGACAGCGGCGTCAACAACGGCGTCAACAACACCGCGATCGACAGCGTGCTGCAGGTGATCGTGCAGCTGCTGGCCAAGGGGTCGGTGACCTTCCGCTACCGCGTCGACGGCGAGGACCGCTACGACGGGCTGCTGTTCACCGTGGACGGCAAGTCGCGCATGGCGATGCAGTCGTACTCGTTCGCGTGGAAGGAGTTCACCACGACGCTGGAGGCGGGCAAGCACACGCTGCAGTGGATCTACCGCAAGGACGCCAAGGTCTCCGTCGGCGCCGACCGCGCCTATCTCGACCTGCTCAAGGTCACCGGCCTCAGCGAGGTGGACGCCAAGTGCACGCCGTGCTCCGCCGGCAAGTCCAGCCGCGCCGGCTCGGCCAGCTGCACCCCGTGCGCGCCGGGCACGGCGCGCTCGGTGCAGAGCCCGGGCACCGGCTGCGTCAGGTGTCCGAGCTCGCAGTTCTCCTCCGCGGGGGCCGTGAGCTGTGAGGCGCGCCCGGCGTGCGAGCGGACCGACTACACGGCGCACTACACGCTGTGCGACGGGGCGAAGAAGACCCGCGGCGCCAGCTACGTCTGGCTGCACCCGAAGATCTGCGCGGGCGGCGCGGCGCTGCCTAAGGCCTCGACGGTGCCCTGCGCGGCGTGCGCCGCCGGCGACTACCGCGACAAGGCCAGCTGGAGCTGCCGGCCCTGCACCAAGGGGACGGCCAGCCCCGGCGGTGCGAGCCCCGCGTGCAAGACGTGCGGCGGCGGCACCATGGCCATGAAGCAGGTGCGCGTGCTCGGCGCCGACGGCTTCCCGGGCTTCGGCAAAGCAGGCAGCAGCTGGTCCACCGGCTGCTCGGGCGACTGCGGCTCGCCGGGCTGGCGCGTCGGCGGCTCGGGCGCGTACATGGACTCCGGCGCCGGGCACGGGCGGCAGGCGCAGAGCTGGGCCGCCTTCAACACCACCCTGTACACGGTGGGCAGCGTGATCTGGAACTGCCGGACGGACGTGGCGCCTGGCTCGGCGATGCACGTCTACATCGACGGCAAGCTCACGCACACCAAGATGGTGAAGGTTGGCTCGGCCGCGAAGGCGTCGCAGCAGGTGTGGCGGCACACGGTCAAGGACGTCGCGGCCGGCCCGCACGAGATCCGCTGGGTGTACGACAAGAACACGCAGGGCCAGAACACGCAGGGGCTGGTGCTGGCAGACATGGTCACTGTGCTCAGCGTACAGGTGAACGGTGTCAACTCGGGCGGTGCCGCCACCTGCACCACGTGCCGCGCCGGCACCGCGTGCGCCGCGGGCGCGATCCTGCCGGAGATCTGCGCTGCGGGGACGTACAGCAATGGCGGCACAACCGCCTGCAGCGCGTGCTCGGGCGACACGTACTCGCCAAGCCCCGAGTCGGCTAGCTGCGGCAAGTGCGGCGCCGGCACGTGGCCGAGCGCAACCCGCGCCTCGTGCACCACTGACTGCAACTTTCCGGTCGCGGGCGCCAAGAGCAGCAAGCCGTTCCTGCTCTCGAAGGGCGACAAGCGGCGCGCGGACGTGACCTACGACCTGAGCCCACTGAAGCGCATCAAGGCGCTCGGGCAGGATAACTGGGGCCCTGTGTGGGCGCACCACCACGCCTACTTCGTCAACATCTGCGGCGATGTGCTGCACTCGAACA
>Ga0308015_10001478_pt1 | contig 9862 bp, 17 predicted proteins | sample Neamet231_FD_203128 | JGI IMG/M metagenome (GOLD analysis project Ga0308015, IMG submission 203128) | Marine microbial communities from water near the shore, Antarctic Ocean - #231 | ecosystem: Environmental > Aquatic > Marine > Unclassified | place: Southern Ocean | collected 2014-07-28
GACAGAAGCAGTTGCCGTAGCACATGATGAGTTACTTCCACCACTATCACAATTAAAGTCTATATTGTTTGAACTACCTGTTACAGAAAATGTACCTGTGTAGGTTGCACCATTAACATCAAAGGTCATAACATTGGAATTACCAACTTGTGTTATTGCCAAGTTTGTTGTTGCACCAATGACACTAGAAGGTGTACTCGCACTACCAACTGTGTTGTTTTGACCATCTTGTATTACATCTAAATCTAATGTAGCACCAGACTGTGTAATATAAATGTCATTTGCAAAAACCGATAACGAAATAAACATCAACATAATATGTATGATTATTATTTTCATTTTTTCTCCTGTGTTTTATACTTCCAGAACCCTTGTCTTTCTCCCTTCTCTACCATTTGCAAAACTGCAAACTCTATTGCAGAACGGATTGCATAGTCAGTTGGTTCATTTACAGCTGCACCAGATTCTATTTCTAATGCCTTAGTCCTCATATCAAAAAATCTAAGAACATCTCCACTAGACTGATGACTTGCTATAGTTTTTGTTACAGATACAGTCATTAAAACCTCACCTGTCTGTACTGCAATTACTCTCATTGCAACAGTTACTTGGTCGGTACGATATTGTTTTGAAATACCTATACCAAATACTCTTGCACCATCTCCCCCACTTGTTACATTAGAATCGTAACTAACGACTCCACCCTCTATAATGAGTCCAGCAAACAATAATGGTTTTAATACATTTTGTGCTTTCTGTTCTCCATCATATAAATCTCTTGTAGAACGAATCAACTGTCTTTCTTTTATGAGACTTGCCAGTCCTGCTCTTTCTACTACTGTAAACCAATCTCCACCACTTACCATTTTAAGTGCAGAAATTAAATAGTTTTCTGGCCCCTGTGTAATTGCTGTACTTAATTGTGAAAATTTTTCACTAGGTTTTCTTTGTCCAGTTCTATCTGGGAAACTGTAAACAGCAATAGTTATTTTAGGTTGGTCTAAGTTTGGTAATGCATATAACAATTCTGATGTAGCAGGGGATTCTATAAAAGGTTTTTCTGAAAATTCAGAATAGTTACCGTTGGTTGAAGCACAACCTGATAAAAACATCAGTACCACTATTGTCAGTAAAATTTTGGTCATTATTCATACATACCCTAAAAAGTAAAATCTCCAACTGGCACAGATAATGTTGATACTGTTCCTGTTGGGTCTGTTATTGTTAAACTTATAATATCTGTTGATGCATCTTTCACCCAATAAATTGTAGAACCTTCTACTGTTGCTGTACCACTTGTTGCACAATTAGATGTACAACTTGTTCCAAACATATTATCTACTAATTGTTTAGACAGGTTTGCATAAATGCGACTTTCCACATTGGAAATAAATTTATTGATTGTTTTATTTTTTTCATCTCTCTCTGCTTGTGATATAGCAGACTTTATATCTTTTACTCTGTCGTTCTCTCTAGTGTATTGTAATTGTTCTATTGATAACGCATGTTGAGAATAACCCTCTTTACTGAAAGCTGGGTTACCAAACTTGTGAGTTAAGTCACTTGCTGTGCTAGTATTTGTCAAGAAAATGCATAATAGAGATGATACTAACACCATTTTGTTAAAATTTAGTGTTATCATATCTGTATTTATAAGAAATGACTTATTTGGGGGTTTTATTTTTCTCTTTTTCTCTCATTTCAAGGACTGTATTGACTTTACTTCTAAGTCTGATGATGTCATTATCTAACATTCTGACCCTATCAATAAGTGCTATGAGGACTGTACTCATTTCGCCTAGTTTCTTTTTGATGGATGTAGTTACATATTTGTAAATAAAATATATGAACCACCCCATACCGATTGATGCAATGGTGGCGAATCCATACTGATTTAATACATCTATGATAGCACTAGTTGTCATCAATCACGCCTCGCATCTTTCTTACCATCTGCTCTTGATATTCTTTCTTCGTCTGGTCTTAAACCTAAGGCATGTGATATTAATAAATCTAATTTTATCATATCATGATTCATAGTTTTAACTCTGTTGTCAAGTGCCATGATAATACCATGCATACTTTTCACTTGACCGACAACTGATTCTAAAATATATTTAATAATTAGATATATAAAGAAACCCATGACTGATGCGGCGGCAACAGGTAATCCGAACTCGGCTAGTATTTGTAAAAACATATTCATAGTCTACTATTTATCAAACAAAGAAACAAAATATTCTGCATCTACTACAACTAATGGTTTTGATTTGTTTCTTTTGATTATTACCACAGGTTCATATTTACCAGAATTTTCTGCAGCTTGTTCGTAAGATTTCCAAACATTAACTGCTTCTTGATTTTTACATTCAATTGACATAGGAAACTTTGCTCTTGCAGCTCTTGCCATGATTAAGTCTTCACCACCAGCACCCATACTTCTAGATTCAATATCCTCTGGGTGTACATCTAATTTTTCAATCAATAGAGTTCTCATCCATTGTTGAAGTTTCCTTCCTTTTGCTTTCGCACTTGCTGTTTTCATAATTAGGTTTGTCCTACTGCTGTTTTGGTTGCTTGTAACATAAAATCTATTGCAAATCTATCTTTATCAGAAGTTATTAAATCATTTGAATGTTTTTGATTTGAATCAAAGATTAAAAAGTCTGTAGGTTCTAATGCATATTTTACATCATTACATATAAATCCACCACCATCCGTTTTAGAATCCCAACCTGAATTTAGTAGCCCTAAAACTTTAAGTCTACCTTCGCCCCATGGGTCCGTATGAAAGTTTGTTGGTGTTGTTTTATCTTTTATACTTAAACCACAGAAATGCATTTGTGGTGCAAAATATTCTTTACCACCAGCATCATATATCTGTGACATCAATCCTATTGCAACTCCAGCAAGTAGAGGATTATCAAAGTGACCCTGAGTGACAATGTTCAATTTTCTTAGATTAATCTTTTCATAGTTAGATAAATCTACTTCTGTTGAACTATTATCCCAAAACTCTTCGCTGGGTATCATATGCATGAACATATCTAGATATGTTTTTGAACATGCATTTTTAATTATTACTGGTTTAAATATCATATGGTTCTTCATCTGCATCTATTTCTGGTATCACCAATTCTTGGTCTAGTTCTTCCGAGCAAAACGGACAAAACTTTACTAAGTAATGTGTGTCTAATAATTCATATTCTATTGTAAATGATGCTTCGCACGATTCACATACTACTTCTTTAGTTGCCATAAATATCCCTTTTAATTGTATGCACCATCCCACGTTCCAGACAATCCAGCAACTTCATATTCAGTTACACGATTCTCAAAAAAGTTGGTATGGTCTGCACCGTTTAAAACCCACTCTAGCCAAGGCAATGGATTTTCTTTTACTTTGAATGTTGTTTTTAATCCTAGTTGTAATAACCTTCTGTCTGTTATATATCTGATATATTTTTTAACATCTGCAGCCGATAAACCTTCTATATCACCTAGACTATATGCTAAGTCGATAAATTTATCTTCTAATTTTACAATGTCTCTTGCCATAACATAAATTTCTTTTTTAAATTCATCATCAACAAGTTTAGTATGTTCTGCACAAAATGCTTTAAATAAATTTGAGTTGCCTTCAACATGCATAGACTCATCACGAATAGACCACTCTACTACTTTACCCATTCCTTTCATCTTACCAAATCTTTGAAAGTTAAGTAACATAACAAATGATGCAAACAAAGCAACACCCTCATTGAATACAGATTTTGCAAGTGCAAGTGCAAGACCCCTATGTGTAGAGTTGTCTGACTTCTGCATGAATTCAAGTTTGTCTGCCATCTCTTTATATTCTAAAAATGCATGGTACTCACTATCTGGTAATCCTAATGTATCATTCAGTAATGCATATGCCCTTTGATGTACACCTTCACGACTAGCAAATGAGCCTAACATATTACGAACTTCATTATTTTTAAACTTGGGAATGAATTGGTCATAATAGTTTTGTCCAACTGCAACATCTGATTGTGTAAACAATCTTAGTATGTTAGTAATATATCCTTTTTCTACTACACTAATTTTATTCATTTTCCAATCTGTAACATCTTCTGACAAATCAACTTCATCTTCAATCCAATGTGCCTTTTCGTGTCTGATAGTTAAATCAACAGCAAATGGATAAAAGAATGGTTTATAACTTGCTGATAACTTAGTAAGCGAACCACCCCTGCCTTTTAAAATTGTTTCTTGTTTTTTAAGCAACTCGGCATATCCACCAATACGACTACCATCTACATAAATTTGTGGCACAGTATTAATTTGTGGTAATTTTTCACCCAACTGTTCTTGGTTATGGTTTATTCTTTGAAAGAATGATAATCTATCTTCCTCTACATCCATACAATGTTCAATAACCTCTATGTTAAATTCTTTGAACCATTGTTTTGCTTGAACGCAAAATGGACAATCTGTTTTTGTATAAATTTGCACTTCCATATATTCTCTCCTTAGCCTTGACAAGCAGGACAATCGTCTTCTGATTGTTCCACTTCTGAGTAGTCTTTTAATTTATCTAACTTAACCTTTTCGGCAACATTTTCTGGTCTGTTAGATGTTTCTGTTCTTAAATAATATAACCCCTTACATTCACGTTTCCACGCTTTCATATGTACCTCATGTAAGTATCTTTTTGAAGCACCTGCTGGGAAGAATATGTTGAGTGATTGACCTTGACATAAATAATTTTGTCTGTCACCACCCTGTTCTATTAAGACCCTTTGGTCTATCTCTATTGCAGTTTTAAAAACTTCTTTGATACTATCATTTATAAAATCTAGATGTTGAACCGAACCACCGTTAGTAATGATTGATGTCCATACTTCTGGTGTGTCCATATTTATTTTTTTCAATTCTTCTTTTAAATATCTATTCTTAATTAAATGTGACCCTGCTCTTGTTCTGTGAGTGTATGCATTTGCCTTATGTGGTTCAATTGAAGGCGAACATCCTGTAATCATAGAACTGTTTGCATTTGGAGCAATGGCAAGTAGATGTGCATTTCTTTTTCCTGTACCTTTCATGTCAGGTGCTTCACCTTTTTCTTTACCTAATAATTTTGTTTGTTCTACAGCATCACTTTTTATTTTTTTAAATATTTCTTCGTTTAACATTCTTGCTTCATCTGAATCAAACGGCATTCTATTTTTTTGATATAAAGAATGTAATCCCATTGCACCCAATCCTAAAGACCTTTCTTGTGTTGCAGAATATCTTGCACGTTTAATTTCATCACCAGCATTGTCAATAAAGAATTGTAACACATTGTCTAAGAATGTAATTAAATCTTTTACAATATCTGTATCTTTCCATTCATCATACAATTCTAAATTTAGAGATGACAAACAACAAACTGCTGTTCTTTCTTCATTAGTAGGAAGATGAATTTCATTACATAAATTTGAACCATGAATTCTTAATCCCTTTTTCTTCATAGGTCTCGGTAGATAACGATTTGCAGTATCAATAAAGTTAACATACGGTTCACCTGTTCTAAACCTAGTCTCTAATATTGCTTCCCATATCTTACGAGCTTTATGTGTTTCTCTGACTGCATCATCATTTGGGTCTTGTAAATTCCAATCTTCATCATCTTCTACAGCAGTCATAAATTCATCTGTCACATTGACAGCATGATGGATATTAAGACACTTTCTACCCACATCCCCTGTTGGTATCCTCATAGTTAAGAACTCCATGATATCAGGGTGTGAGACATCCATATAAGCAGCATAAGACCCCTTTCTGGTCTTCCCCTGTCGATATGCAGTCATATCAGCATCAACCGTATGTAGGAAGGGAATAGGGCCTGGAGCTATTTCTGATACTGAACGAACATCTGCCCAATGACCACCAACACCCCCACCTTTAATTGATAACCATCTTAACTCTGATGTGTGTTCAATCAAACCTTCAAGGGTATCTGGCACATAAGATAGAAAACATGATATCGGTAATGCTTTTACTTTCTCATTTGGTTTAGGTGCATTTGATAATACGGGCGATGCAAACATAAACCATTTATTAGAAACATAATTATAAATTCTTTGTGCAAGTTTCGTATCACCATAACAATATGCTTTTGATGCACGAGCAAACGCCATCTGTGGTGATTCTTCTCCTTCTTTACAATAATATTCTTTTAATAATTTTTCTGCTTGTGTTGAAAGTAATTTGTCTTTATCTGTGTCAATACTAATTCCAAGATAAGTTTTTCTCATTTTTTAATTCTACCTTTTTCCAGAAAACAAATTGTGTTTTGGCTTCGATACCAGAATACACATGTTCATTTATAATTGTTTTTATCTCTGTATTCGTTCTACCAGAGATTACCATTTCATTAATATCTTTTTCTTTTACATACTCAGGCCATAATACAACCGAGTAACCATCATCTATAAATTTACCAATCTGTTTTACAATTTCTTTATTGCGAGGTTCATTATCAGGAATAAGAATTACATTATCTTTTTTATTTCTAATTCTTAAATCTGATTGGGCAGTTGCAATACAGTTTTCTAAAAACAAACTATCAATCGGACCTTCTACAACATAAACTTTCTTACTCCAATCTACATTATTTAAACCATAAATCTTTTCTTTTTCTGAATCAAGTATTATCGTTATATATTTTGGAGATTCTTTTCCAAATGCTCTCCCTTGAAAAGCAAACATCTTACCTTGTTCATCAAAAAAAGGTATCACTAATCTTGGGTGGTCTTTACCTAGACTAGAGAACTTATTTGGTATTATGGAATTAACCCATTTATAAAACTTTGGAGCAAAGAATAATTCGTAGTGAGTTGAACTTGGTATCTTCCTACCGTCTACAAATTTCTTAACAGGATGTGTATGCTCCAATGTTGATATCTTAATAAGAGATTTTAATGGCGTATCTCTTGTCAAGAATTTAGGTTTCTTGAACTGACTCATGTCAGGTTCAAATTCTTTTTTCTTATACCTTTCTAGTATATATTCATTACTAATTTTAGAGTCAACCTGATTTAAAAAGTTCTTAAAACTGGCCCCAACGCCGCAGTTATGACACTTAAATATCATTGTGTTTTCTTTACGGAACATGAAACCTCTAGCTTTAGTCTGAGATTTCTGAGAATCACCACAATAAGGACAACGAAAGTTATAGAGTCCGTCTGACTTCTTCTTAAACTGCTTTAACTGGGATGATACTAATAGTAGATATTTTTGGTCTATATAATACATGATGGGTATAATAACAGGCCCAAACATGATTTGTCAAGTGTTACATGATATGTTTCATATAGGCATTTAGCATGAATCCTATGACGATAGAGCCGCCAATAATGATATATCTCCACTTTTCTAGAACTGCCACTTTGGATGTGATATCTTCTCTCAATCTTTTTATTTCTGATTCTGCTTCATAATGTTGTTTTGTCATTAAAGTAGTCAATTCTTTCTGACTAGTAGTGATTCTGGAATGTAAGTCTCTAATGTCTTCTGAAAATTCATTTTGTTGCCTACTAGTTTGTTCTTCTTGTTGGGATATCTTTTCTTCATGAACTGCCAACATACGATTAATGCAGTTAGATACATCTGTTATCTTTGTGATAGCAGTATCTAAACGACCATGAATTTGTTTCATGTCTGATACTTCTTTTTTAAGAAGTTCTACATCCAATTCTATGTCAGTTATTGCCATGTTATCCTTTCCTCATTTCTCTTTTTATACTTTGTATTTCACTCTCTAGTGAATCAATCTTTTTTGTAATCTTAGGATACCTTTTACGCCATGCATCTTCTGGTTGTTCAAACCAAGTCCAACCCCATCTTTTAACTAAGAAGTCTAGAGTTGCATCAAATTTTGAGTAACACCATAGACCTGCTTTAGTGTCTTTGAAATACATGAGAAAAGCAGCACCAAATAATGCTCCTACTATACCTGTATAAATCCACAGGCGGTCAGTCGCCATTTGTTGTATTGTTTCCCACATCTTTTAAATTCCTTTTCTAGGTTCTGAACTATTAATTGCCCAACGACCAAACATCCTTACTGCCCTATATGCAGCTTGCTGTTTCCATACTGGAACAGCTGGTTCAGCAGATTGCATACCTTCTAAAAATACATTGTCTGCTATCTTTCTGTATTTTTCTCTTTCTTCTTTGGTTTCTATAATTCCTTTTTTGAAAGCACCATTTATTTTTTCATACATGATGTCATGAACTACAGCAGCTCTTGCACAATCAAAGGGTGCAATGAATGTCCAACACACTCTAGGTACAGAAGCTAAATCTGTAATATATCCTTTAGGAACTGTAATTGTACTAGTAGTTTTAGTTACCTGTATTCCACACTCAACTAACATCTCCCTTTCAACAATACCTATAATTTTAGATTTAAATTTAAGTGGAGCGTCTAACGACCAATTTCTTGGTGGTATAAATTTTGCATCTAAAAAACCATTAAAAGAACCCATTATTTTTCCTCTTTTTTATTGTTATTTATAACATCCGCTTCGTAGTAATTCTTATATTCGTCTATCGTTATATTCTGTTTCATCATGTGAGCTCTGATATGTGCGAAGTTCTTGGCCAGTAGTTGAAAGTCATTATCACTCAATCCAAAGATTACTGGGTCAACTCCCTGTTCTTTCATTTTCTTAAAAACTTCTTCAGCATTTTCTGAAGTTATGATTATCCAATTTAGTTTTTCTAATTCTTTTATAATTGGTTTTTCTAATGCAAGAGGTTGTCTCTCAACTTCCATAGTAAAGATATCTAGTTTCCTGATTGAACTACAACCAGATAATAATAAGACGATAATTAATAGTATACTAGTACGCATGATAGTTTGGGTTCGCTATTGATGGACACTCGGTATTGATTTCACTTTTCTTTGTTGCATTGATTTCTTTTTCTGTTAGTGGCGAACCACCAGCAATTTCAATACATCTTGTTGCCCTATCACTTCCTTTGTTAATTATTTTTTCTACAAGTTTATATTTTTCAAATGCAAGTTTTCCAAAGTCTCTTGCACCTTTATTGAATCTCTTATCTAGTGAGTCAATATCTTTTTGTAGATTATTAACAAGAGTATTCATTTTTTTATTTGCTTGAAGGATATGACTAAAGTCTTCTTGTTGTTTTGCAATTACTTGTTTTTGTGATTCTACTGACTGTTCTAGTAGAACTTGATTTGCTTTCAGGATGGCATTGTCAGAGCGTAGTTTCATGACATATACTCCAGCACCAGCGATGCCGAAAAATAAAACTGCCATGATTATCACCCTAACACTACCAAACATAAATTACTACCCTTGTTTATAAATTAAATAAGCACCATAAATGATTGTTGCATAGGCAACTAGGTGAAGTATTGGACTACCAATCATAATTAGTACTCCTGTTCCAATAAACATTCCACCAGACCAAGATGATAACTCACCTATTTTTTCTTTTACTGATTCTATTAATATGCCAAACATAACTTTACTCCTTTGTTGATTTAGTTGATTCACTTTTTGATGCTTTCTTTTTCTTTGCTGCTTTCTTTTTTTCTGCATTTAAATCAGCAACAGGTACATAAGTATTAATACCAGGCCCTATACTTGCATAAGAATCTGCATAAGTTTCTGTGAACATTTTAAAAGTTTTCATTATCTACTACTCAAAAATTTAAATTTTCTTTTTTTAAAAGCACTTTCTATTTCTTGTTTAGGAAGTTCATGTTTAATCACACCTTTTGAATCTGCTAATCTAACATGTTGTTTAGATACAAAATCAAAAACTTCATATTCTTGACCCATGTATTCAACCTTGT
>Ga0308015_10001483_pt1 | contig 9842 bp, 5 predicted proteins | sample Neamet231_FD_203128 | JGI IMG/M metagenome (GOLD analysis project Ga0308015, IMG submission 203128) | Marine microbial communities from water near the shore, Antarctic Ocean - #231 | ecosystem: Environmental > Aquatic > Marine > Unclassified | place: Southern Ocean | collected 2014-07-28
GAAGCGCCGGCCCCGCCCGGCCCATCCCCTCCAACGCCCCCCACGCCCCCCGTCCACTCCGTCCCCGTCTCCGGCCCCGACAGGAACTGCAACAGATCCCCTCCAACGCCCCCCACCCCCCCCGTCCACCCCGTCTCCGTCCCCGGCCCCGGCAGGAGCTGCGACAGGGCCTGCCGGGCCTCCGACGTCTCCCGCAGACTCGCAGCCAAGGCGTCGTGGCCGTCCCGCGCGGTATGCTCCCACTCACATACACCCATCACGACCGCCGCCGCATCCGCCGCGATTTCCGCTTGCGACGCCTGGGAAAGTGCGCCACTGGCGTCGGTCTCCGCCACCGCCGCCGCCACAGCCGCGGCCGTCGCCGCGTTGCGGTCGCTCCACGCCGCAGACTCGCCCTCGAGCCCGGCGAAGACCCCCTCCATAGCCTGCTGCGCCTCCACCGCAGACTCCATCGTGCTCGCCGTGGCCACGTCGATGTTCTCCACCGCCGCCGTCGTGGCCCCAACCGCCTCCACCCACGTGGCCTGGGCCACGCCCGCCTCCCCACGGAAAGATGTGACGGCCGCCCGCGTCGCCTCGACTCCGCCCCGGATGCTCGCGCTCTTCTCCATCTGCGATGCGACGGCCGTGTCGAGGCTGGAGGCGAGGAGGCCGTCGAGCTTGGAGTGAAGGATCGACTCAACCTCCGACATCGTCTCCCGCAGCAGCGCCTCGCGCGCCCTGGCCTGCGCCTTTTTCACCCCCTGCAGGTGCCGCGCCTGCTCCGACAACATCGTCGTCACCGCCGCCGCGCCCTCATCCACGGCGGTCTTCGTGTCGGCCCACAGCGACTCCATCTTCTTCTGTGCCACGTCCTGCGACGTCGTGACCTGAGTCCTGAGTGACGTCAGGCGGAGGCGCAGCCCCGTGTGAAGGGCAGCTTGCGCCGTCGCCTTCTCCGCGGACGCTTCCCTTGCGGCCGCGAGCGAGGTGGTGTGGGTGAGCTCTCCGGTGGCCGTCGGCTCGAGCCCAACCCCGATGGCCGACAGCGCTGCAGTGTGCGTCACGCGGCCGGCCATCTCCGCTGCGTGGCGAGCGGCCCCTGCATCTGGGAGAGGTGGGAGAGGAGGATGGGAGGGGTGGACGTGGTGCGTTATGGTCTGTATAGTACATACGGTTGTGTGTGTGTGTCTGTCTGAAGGACTCACTGTCAGCGGCGAGGACCGCCGTCCGGAGGTCTGCGCTGGAGGTATCGTTCGTCAACCGCAGCGCCGCCATTTGCCTCGTTGCCCCCTCAACCCCGTCTTTGATCGCCTCAACTTGGGGCGCCACACGGCTCACCGCCGCCGCGCCGTCGTCGGCCCCCGGATCGCCGCCGTGGAGATAAATCGCGGAGATAACATCCTCCAGGTCCAGCCCCAGCTCATCCGCTGAATACCCCCCAGACGCCATCGTGGCGCCGTGCCTTTCTCCTACCTTTTCCTACCTCCACTTCCTCGCCCCCAGCACGCTCCACTGCGCCTACGCCGCCGCCCACAGATCGCCAAGCACAACCGCGCTGCCCGCCGCCACACTATGAGCCGAAATCCCCGCCCGCCCGGACCCCGCTGGCCCGCAACCTCCGCTAGGCTCCCCTCGGTGATCTTCTAACTGTTAGTGCACCACTCGTTCGATCTTGTTACGTAGGATCCTAGCTACAGTATGCTCCACGGAGAGGGCGGCAAACAAGACGACGGCGCCGCCCCCCATCCGGAGTGCCTTCACGTGGTCCTGGTCGGGGGTCCGTGCGGCGGCAAGAGTTCGGCCATCCCCGTACTGCGCGACACGCTGTGAGTCGCGGTGGACGGCGCAGCAGCCGTCGTTGGCTGGTATAAAAAAGGAACGTCGAGAGATCCCTCAGGTCCTCTCTGACCCCCACCTGCCCCCCCCCCTCCCACCTCGGCCCTCCAGATCGGGGCGCGGCGTCCGCGTGATTACCGTACCGGAGGTCGCGACCCCCCTCTTCTCCAACGTGGGGGGGTATGACCATCGGTGGGAGGGGACATCGGCGCATGTAGCCTTGCAGGTCGCGTTCTTAGGGCTGCAGCTCGCCCAGGAGGACGCGTACCGCGCCATCGCCGCGCTGCGTCCCGAGCCGTGCGTTATCCTGCACGACCGCGGGGCGCTGGACGGGTCGTCGTTTTGTACCGCGCAGGAGTGGGGGCGCGTGCTAGAGAAGGTGGGCACGACGGAGAATCGCCTCTTTGAGCGGTACGATTTGGTGTTGCACCTTGCGAGCACGGCATCGGATGAGGAGTTTGAGAAGTTTTACGAGTATGGAGAAGGCAGTACCAACCCGGCGCGCTTCCACACACCGCGGCAGGCCAAGCTCGCCGACCGGGCGTCGCAGCAGGTAGGGAGCGGAGGGAGGGAGAGAGAGAGAGAGAGAGAGAGAGAGCGAGAGAGAGAGAGAGAGAGCGAGAGCGAGAGAGAGAGAGAGAGAGAGAGAGAGAGAGAGAGCTAGAGAGAGCTAGAGAGAGAGCGCGCGCGCGACCTGCCAGAACAGTGCCTGGTCGATGCCGCAGGTTGGATACGATCGTCTGACCTCGCCCTCCTCTGCCCCCCCCCGCCCCCCTATGTGTCGGAGGTGTACGGGAGGCATCCGCACTACAGGTCTATCGCCAACCAAAACACGTTTGAAGAAAAGGTCACCGCCGTCCTCGAGGCGGTAGAGTCCTTCCGCGGGGTCCAGTCTACGTGACCCACCACTACTAAAAAGCCAAGAGATGGCGGCGTACTGGTGTAGAATAGAGCAGAAAAGAAAAGCGCACGGGGAGAAAGCTACATCGAACAGGGCAAGCTCTCATAAGACAACAACGACACCTGCCCTCAATGAACATGTATCCCTCCTATAAGGTGTGGTGGGTCACGTAGAGTGTTAGCGGTTACTCGTATGCCCCCCCCCCGAGTTTCCCCTTGCCCGTGGTGATCCTGTCGATCACCGTTGGTGTCAGAGCCTCCTCCACCCCCGCCCCGAGCCCCAAGCGCCCCCTCCCCCCATCTCCAAACGCCAGCACACGTCCCTCCCTCGTGGTCACTAGGGAATGGTAACCTCCACCGGCCATGCCCACCACTGCCCCCTCGATACCATCTACGACCCGCCGCCTCTTCGCGTCCTGGAAAGCCGCACTGCCGCGAAACCCGGCCATCAAGTCCCTCGCCTCGTCTCTCATGTCACGCACAGGTATTAACCGATACGTGTCAAGAGCAGGGTGGAACTGGGCCAGGTGCATTGACAGTATAGGCCCGGGCATCCGAGCACGCCCGCCCTTGCCGTCGTCGCCGTAGTACCCTGTTTCAAGTATATGCCTGTACAGACTTTGTTGCAGACTGTAGCGATGAAAGGGGGTGTCCGTCACGTGCGCCAGCACGCCTCCCGCGCGCCCGAACCGGTCCCAGTGTTTCGCCTGCGCCGACAGGTCCTTTTTACTTCGCTTCCAATCAACCATGTGAAGGCCCCCGTCGCGGTCGACGTACAGGGCATCAACCTGCCCGGCAACGAGGCTCGCCGCATCAAAGATGCTCCACTCCGTGCGGTAGGGCGTCCATCCGCACGCGAGTGGTACGTCCCTGCGAAAGGCCTCGTACTGTCTCAGCTCGGGAGACGACGAGGGCGGCGGCGGCCCGCCCCTGGCCGAGAGCGGCTGCGACGGGTCGACGTTCAACGACTGCTCGATCCACGCGTGCATGTCGGTGCCGAGCTGGGCCTGTGCAGCGCCGTTCGCTGCCCACAGCCTCGCGATGGCCACCTCGCACTCGGCCGGAGTCTTGTTTTCCACGAGCGTGAGGTACTGAATGAGCTGGAAGTACTTGTTTGTCTCGTCCTCGGCCCACCGCCCCATGTAGCGGCGCAGGGTCGAAGCGCTGTCGAAGGCGTCAAAGTGGGCGCCGTAGATGGCTGTCACTGAGGCCGGCAGAGGGTCGGGGGACCCATCCAACGTGTACGTGTGCGAGGCGGCCTCGAAGGAGATGCGGGTGTCGTTCGGGTGTGCGTGGATCGCGGCGAGATAGGAGGTCGGGTCCATGGAAGGAGGACGGCGCGCGGTCGGCCTCCGCGGCGGCGGCGGGGGGGCACGTGGGCGCGCTGCGGATCCTGCGCGCGCAGGGGTGCGCGTGGGACGCGAAGAAGTATAGCGTTCCTTCTCCCCGTCGTTCATGTACTTCGATCCCGAAAATGAGGTTTTTAACGCCAGGCCGGAGCGGCGGTTCATGGCCGCCCAGCCTAGCCAGCGCGCGGTGACGACCTACTTTCGTGCAACCGCCGCGGGGAGCGACCCCAAGGCCGGCGCAGAGGGGCGGGCTCGCTCCGCAGTCGTTGCGCAGACGCGGCGTCGCGCCGAAGCATCGTTCCATGGGGACGCCGCTGCCACGGCCGAGGGTGACATGGGGTCGCTTCGGCAGGAACTGTCGGACTGGGCGGGCGCCGCGCGCTCACAATTGCGCAAGCGCCGCCGCGCCGAGGATGACGCGGTGCTGGGACAGTTGCGTGTCCTCGGACGCCAGGGCGCGGGGAAGGTGGCCGTGGCGGCGGTGGACGCCGAAGAGGACGTAGTGAGCGAGATCGAGTTGGTGGCGGCGCCCGTGAAGAGTTACGCGGTGCGCCACGGGCGTGTCCTTCTCCCCCCCGCCGGAACCGCGGGGGGCAGCAACGGGAGCAGTAGCGGCGCCTCGGCGCACAGTAGCCCGAGCCGCGGGACGTTCCGGCAGAGCAAGACGGGGGGTGGCGCGGGGGGGGCGTCGCCGTCTCGCCGGATGGTGACCGGTGCCTCGACGCTGCGACGTGTAAAGTTTCTGCAGTTTTACGACGATCACCGCCCGGCGTACTACGGGACGCGGCGGCGCAAGGGGACAGGAGGGAAGGGGGGGGAGAGAGGGAAGAAGAGCAAGGGGCGCAACACGGTGAACTCGGTGGGTACGCTTTCCGGGGTGGACTACGAAGTGGACAGTGAAGAGGAGTGGGAGGAGGGGGCGGAGGAGGGGGTGAGCCTTTCGGGGTCGGAGGGGGAGGACGAGGGGGCGGACGGGCGTGAGCTAGACTACGGTGATGGGTGGCTCTGCGAAGATGACCAGATCGAGTACAAGGACGGAAAGATGCAGGACCAGCTCAACGCGGAAGGGGGCAAGCGCAGGCGCATCAAGGCGGGGGGTCCGAGGGCGGCGGCGAAGGTGATGGTCGGCCCTCTTCGCCTCCTCACAGACGGTGCACTGTGCATGGCAAATGGCCTTGACGTCGACGTGGCCGCCGTCGAGGCAGCCGCGAAGGCCGAACAGGCGGAGCGGGAGGCAAAGGCGGCGGAGCGAGAGGCGAAGGTGGCGGAGGCGGCTGCCGCGGAGGCGGCTGCGAAGGGCGGAGCCGCCGCCGAGAAGACTAGTGGGGAGACCAAGGAGGTCGAGCCGCCGGTGGTGGAGGAAGCGTCATTCGGGGGTGGCAACATAGGCGCGTCGCTGGTGCACACCCTTGGTGGGAGCGCCAAGTCCTCATCGTCCTCCTCTTCTTCCTCGTCTTCCGCTTCTTCCTCTTCTTCATCCTCTGCATCTTTGTCCTCACCACCGTCGTCGCCCACGCGTGCTCGGACCGGAGAGGCCGGCGGGGGGGGCTCGTCCACGCCGGTGAAGACCATCCCGATGTTGCGCGGGGTGGACGGGCTGGCGGGCGCAGCGCGTCTCTTCCAGCAATACGCTGCGGTGTCGTTGGTGGGGGACGGACAGGCGCCGCTTCAAGTGTTGCACCGCGCAGAACTGCACGACGACGCGACGTTCGCCCAGCGGATGCCGGCGCCGCGTGGTGCCAAACGGGGGGCGCCGGGGGGCGACGACAAGAGGGGCGCGGGTGGGGCGAAGAAGGCGGTGCCGCAGGAGCTGCGGAAGGAGCTGGCGCTAGCAATAGACGGGGCGGAGTCGCGGAAGAAGGTGGAGGAGACGTTCTTGGCCACGCACGGCGGGGCGGTGTCCAAGACGCAGCTGCGTCTGACGATGACGGAGATGGGCGTGCGCGAGAGGCGCGGGACGCCCGAGGAACAGAGGCTCCTATGGTTTGTGAAGCCCGCGATGCGTCACGACCTCGGCCTCGACGACCCGCCGCCACTCAGGACGGCGGCGAAAGGAGCCGCGAACGCCGGGAACGAAGCGGCCAAGGCCGGGAAGGCCGCGGCGGGAGGCAACGGTGGCAGCATCATCATCAACAGCAGCAGCAGCAGCAGCAGCAGCAGCAACAGCAGCAGCAGCAGCAGCAGCAGCAGCAGCAGCAGCAGCCGTAGCAACAGCGGCAGGTGTGTCGTAGATGAGAGCCTACGTCGCAAAAAGAACGCCGGTCAGGTGGGGGAGGGCAGCAGCGCTGGTGGCGGAGGGGGGGGTCGAGGCAGGGAGGGCGGATCGGGGGGGCGGGGGAAAACACGCATGCAGCAAGAGGAGGAGGAGGCGGAGGAGGAGGAGGAGGACGGCGACGACGACGACGACGACGAAGGTGGGGAGGGACCGGGCCAGCCACAGCAGCAGCCGGTGATGGGATTCCCATCAAAAGTACGGTGCCTTGCACAGTGCATGGGTGCCACCCTTCCTCCCGACCTGAGCTTCCTCGGTCAGGTCGCGTTCCTAGCGGACGTGATGGGGGGAGGAGAGGCGCTCTCCGGGAGCCTCCTGCAGCGGCTAGACGCGCTCAATGAACAGTGCGGGGGGCAGGCGTTCTAGCTAGGAGGAGGAGGGGGCATACACTCGGTCTCCCCCCTTCGTGAACGCGGCGCGCGGTGGCACATATACAAGGCGACGGCGGCACAGGCAATGAACGTGCACAGTGTCCCTTTAGCGGACTAACACGAGCTCGTATAGAGACGTAGGGGAGAGACATACGTGCAAACAGCTGTAGGACCGTCCTATGTTACTTTTATCTGTCACGTGACCAATACATCGACGAGTCTGTTTTTATTTACTCTTTCCCGCACGCCATCACGCGTCCCTCCCCTGTGCCCACTAGGGAGTGAAACATATCGGCAGCCATGCCCCTCCCCCCCTTCCCGACCCCCTTTGCGACCCTCGGCACAACCACGTGCTCCGTGTCCCCGCGGCCAAGCTGCCCCCCCCCCCCCGCCAAGCTGCCCCTTCCCGACCCCCTTTGCGACCCTCGGCCCAACCACGTGCTCCTTGCCCCCACGGCCAAGCTGCCCCCCCCCGGCCAAGCTGCCCCCTCCCTCGCCTCGCCCCACACGCGTAGAGAACGCCCGTAGGGCGCCCGCAGCCGTCAGAGCCATCGCGCGAGACTTACCTGTCAGTGTTGCACCCGCCGTAGGACTGTATGAATGGGACCCGTCTCCGGTCACGGAGACGTAGCCCCGGCCGAACCCCGTGCCCCCCCCCCCCCTGCCACCCCGCCTCTCGGGCCCCCCACTCACGAGGTGCGCCCGCGACGGAGCCGGGCGCAGCGCTGCCGCGCGCGGTGCCGCTTCCGCAGCCGGGCGATGCACGCTTTCGTGCGCTTGTACGGGTAGAGCGTGCAGCCGAAATGCCCGTCTCGCCATGCACCAACGCGCGCCCGAACTGCGGGGGATATACGGCTCCACTCACGGCGTGAGATGCCGAGGCGCTGGCGGATGCGCAGGGTGCTCGCATGAAAGAGGTGCGTGAAACGAGGATCACACAGGCACCGCCTACACGTGCGCCCCCCGGGCGGAGCCCCCACGTACGCGTCCCTCCGGGGGTTGGGACGAGTGGCCTCGCCGCAGCCGCGGCACGCCCTCCCGACCGCCGCCAAGAGCACGGCGGGCGACGTGACGACGGGGGGGGGACGGCCGGCGGCCGCGCGCAGGGCGCCGTGTAAGATCAGCCCTGCGCCCACCGAGGGGTTGGCAAAAACATACGCGCGAAGCCAGTTCCACGGCACATGGAAGCGCAGGCGGCCTGGGCGGGTCCCGGAAAGGTGGCGCCACACGACCGCAAACGCCTCGGGGTCATGACCGGTGACGCGCAGCAACCGGCGTAGCGATTCCGCCTTATTGCCTACGCCGAGGAAAGCGATGATGCCATCCCCGACGTCGTGCTCGAGCATATCCCAGAGGAGCAGCAGCTTCTTCTGCTTGTTCTGCTTCTTCGTCTGCTTCTTCTGCTTCTTCTGCTTCTTCTTCTGCTTCTTCTTCTTCACAGCCGCCGCGGTCTTGCGCCGCTTGGCAGCCGGAGCCTTCTCGCCGCCGCCGTTGCGGCCGGTGAGCTGGGACATCCTCCTCCGCCGAACCTCCCACGATGTAAACAAGATCGAACTTAAAAGGAGTGTTAGTAAGAACGAAAGCGATTTAAAAATTGTACCTTTTCAAATAGGGTTTACAAGTTTGTATCTGTATCACCCTGACCTCCTCTATCCAAGAGGGCCGCCGAGCACGCAGGGTCAAGCCGGCGTCGCCGTATTAGGGACGGAATGGACGCCTGCCCGGGGGTTAGTGGCGCGCATGGGCGCGCCGCCCCGGCCCACTCGTCGCCACCGGGGAATGCGGCGCTGGAGAGCGAGGAAAAGTTGTCCTTAGGGTCAGGTATGGTCGGTTGCAACAAGGAGACCACCCTGAACGATGCACACCCCGCCGCAGGCACGGCCACCGCAGCACTCTCCGCTGCCGGTTCCTTTACCCAGGCGGGGCCCGAGAAGCAGCTGCCACCCGAGGTGATCGCACCACCCCACACGGCGCCGGAAGGCGACCTGCCCTACCTGTACCCCGGGGTCGGAGGAGCGGGGGGGGCGCCGACGACGGTGGGGCCGATGGTGGTCTCGACGGCAAGGAGCGGGCGCTGGACCGCCAAGGCGCGAGTCACGTCGGCAGATGCATCGGCGGCAGCGCCAAATGGCGCTCGCGACGGTTCCAGTTCCGCCGCCGGGAGGCAGGTGCTGGGGGATTTACCGCATGAACTGGCCCTCGCTGGTCTGGCAGTTCTAGCAGCGGCGACATCGCACGGGGCCGGCGCAGGCCCGCCCACCAACACTGGACACTGGAACATCGACGAGCGCAGGTTGTACGAGGAGGCCTTGACAACGGTCGGCGCCCGGCAATGGGAGGCGATCGCGAAGCACGTCGGGACACGCGACCCCACGCAGGCCCGCACCCACGCGGTACGCACGCGCCCGGGGCGGGGGGCGGAGGGCGGCCGTGGTGGGGTGGTGTGTGTGTGTGTGTGTGGGGGGGGGGGGGTTGCCGATAGCGTGCGCACCCGCCCGCCTGACACTCCACTGACAAGGTATTCGTTGCAGCAGGTACGCCCTCACCACCCAACCTCCCCCCCGCCCCACCCCCCCCCCCCTCTCGACCTCTCGCGCTCGTCGCCTCCCCGCAGCAAAAGCTCCTCCAACGGGCGGCCTACGGGCAAGCGGGTGCCACGGTGGCGACAACGACGGCGAAGGCGGGCTCGGGTCGGAGGGCCCGGGTCTGCCGGCGATGCAAGCTACACGGTAAGAGCGTCGAATATGCAGGCCACCGAGAGTGTCAGTTCGCCAAGTGCACGTGTACGCTCTGCGCGAAGCTCTCGCTGGAACTCTCCGCCCGTACTTCGATTCGTCGGTCGCGCAATCGGTCGCTCAAGCGCGACCGACAAATCTGGGGGGAAACCTGGAAGGAGAGCGCGACGGCGCAGGCGGAGGCAGGGGCGAACCCACCCGTAGAGTGACACACACACCGCCATACAGACACGTAATACAGACAAGTCGACGCCAGTTTCCACGCCATACCCCCCCCCCCCCTCCCCCCCCCTCCCACCCTACACCCGAGCGGCCCCAGCGGCGGCGGCGGGCGGGACAACCTAGAACCGCCGCCTGCTCGTGGGCGGGTGACCACAATATAGGGATGTCTCGCCGT